>Ga0136630_1000253_pt1 | contig 19384 bp, 14 predicted proteins | sample AntDrymUQ5682106_2_FD_105496 | JGI IMG/M metagenome (GOLD analysis project Ga0136630, IMG submission 105496) | Polar desert sand microbial communities from Dry Valleys, Antarctica - metaG UQ568 (21.06) | ecosystem: Environmental > Terrestrial > Soil > Desert | place: Antarctica: Dry Valley...
AGCACCAATGCCGTCATCGTCGCGTTGCCGGCCAGGGCCACCTCGTAGACCTCGGCGGGATCGACCTCAGCCTGCGCGCACACCTCGGCCGCGAGTTCGGCCAGGGTCTCCTGTGCCAACCCCCGAAGTTGCTGCAGGGCACAAGGTTCGAGCATCGTCGCACTGATCCGGGTGATCACATCGGCCCCGAAGGGCTGCTGCTTGTTCAGCATCGAGGCGACCGCCGCGGGCGTCCCGGTGGACGTGTCCAGAAGGGTGGCCACGACCGTCGTCGTACCGAGGTCGAAGGCCAGCGCGAACCGTCGGGTCGTCGTGTCGCCGGGTTCCACGTCGACGAGGACGTCGTCGACCACCACCGCGGTCACCTTGAAGTTCGACGATCGCAGCACGCTGGGTAGCCGCCGGAGGGCATGCAGGTCGGCCCGGAGCTCGAGGTCGTCGACCGCGTCGCGCACCCGGTCGAGGTCGGGCCGCTGATCGGCAAGTGTCGGCTCGGCCAGTTCGACGTACCGCTTCTGGATCGCCGGCCGGAGGATGACCTGGCGCCCGACCCCCACGGTCGCCGCCTTCGGGCGGGTGGACAGCGGCGGTACGTCGATCGAGACGTCACCGACGGCAGCTGCCATGCAGGCCAACCGCCACCCGTCACGCAGTTCCTCCGCGGAGAAGCACCGCACATCCAGTCTGGAGATGGGTATCGAACCGGCGGCGACCCGTACCCGGCACTTCTTGCAGGTGCCGTGCCCGCCGCAGGTCGAGTCGATGGCGATGCCGTTCCAGCTGGCTGCATCGAACACAGTGACGCCCGGCGGGACCCGGACGTCGCGGTCCATCGGGAGAAAGTGCAGCCGTACCCGGCCGGTCCCGTCGTGCGAGGACTCCGCAGACCCGGGCGGGTCGAGCAACCCTTCCCGGTGCAGGTCCGACCGACGTGCCGGTCCGGTGCTCATCCGGCCTGGCGGGCGCGATGGGCAGCGATCCAGTTCGCTCCCCACTCGTCGTGCCCGAGCAGGAGATTAGCTGCCTTGACCGCCTCGACGATCTGTTCGGTCCGGGTGTCCATGATCGCGCTGGTCAATCCCGCAGCCATCGCCATCGGCAGGAAGGTGGCTCCCAGGGTGTGCCGGTTCGGCATCCCGAAGGACACATTCGAGGCGCCCAGGCACATGTTCAGCCCGAACTCCGCCCGGATTCGGCCGATCGTCTCCAGGGTTGTGGCGACCACGCTCGTGTCCGCACCGATCGGCATGGCCAGCGGGTCGATCACGATGTCCTCGATGGCCAACCCGTAGCGTGCGGTGGCCACCTCCACGATGTGCGCCACCAGTTCCAGGCGTCGGTCGGCCTCCATCGGAATCTCGAACTCGTCGTTGGGCAGCGCGATGACCGCGGCGCCGTACCGCTTGACCAGCGGCAGGATCAGCTCCATTCGCTCGTCCTCGGCGGTCACGGAGTTGACCAGCGCGCGCCCTTGGTAGGTCGCCAGACCGGCCTCCAAGGCCTCGACGACCGAGGAGTCGATGCAGATCGGTAGGTCGGTCAGGTTCTGCACCAATGTGATTGCCTTGGACAGCAACGCCGGCTCGTCGGTCAGCGGCACGCCCATGTTGACGTCCAAGACGGTCGCTCCGCCAGCGACTTGCGCGGCCACATCTCGCTCGATCGCCGACAGGTCACCGGCTCGGAGCTGCTCCTGGAACAGCCGTCGGCCGGTTGGGTTGATCCGCTCGCCGATCAGGCAGAACGGCTGGTCGTGGCCGACGACGACCTCGCGGGTAGCCGAACTCAACACCGTGTGCATCGCGGCCCGCTCAGACCGGGACCGCGGCGCGGCGCTTGTTGAGCAGGTCCTTCGCACGCCGGACCGTGGTGGAGGCATCGGCGGCGTACCCGTCCGCGCCCACCGCATCGGCGTACTCCTGAGTGACCGGCGCACCGCCGACCATCACGATCACGCTGTCGCGCAGGCTCGCCTTCTCCAGCGCATTGATGTTCGCCTTGAACATCGGCATGGTCGTGGTCAAGAACGCCGAGAAGCCGACGATGTCGGGTTTGTGTTCCCGGATGGCCTCGATGAACTTCTCCGGGGCCACCTGGACACCTAGATCGATCACGTGGAATCCGGCGCCCTCCAGCATGATGTTGACCAGGTTCTTGCCGATGTCATGGACGTCGCCCTTGACCGTGCCCATCAGGAAGGTCCCAACCATCTCGGCACCGGTCTCGGCCAGCAGCGGCCGCAGGATGGCCAGCGCGCCGCTCATCGCCCGGCCGGCGATCAGCATCTCCGGCACGAAGAAATCGCCCCGTTCGAAGCGAGCACCGACCTCCTCCAGGGATGGGATGAGCGCGTCGTAGAGCAGTGAAGTGGGAGTCATCCCCATCTCGAGCCCGGTCCGGGTCAGCTCCGCGACCGCGGGCGCATTTCCGATCAGCGTCTTGTCGTAGAGCTCCTGCAGCAGTTCCTCCGGGCTCATGCGGCGCCTTCCTCTTCCGGGTGATGTCCGAGCAGACCGGACAGGACGAATGTCTCGGCGACGAGCAACGCCCCGATCGAGGGGAGTTGCCCGGCCAGGCGGGCGTCGGGTCCGGACACGCTGATCGCCGCGACGACGGTGCCGTCGTGCCCGCGTACCGGTACGGCGACGGCATCCAGTCCGGGTTCCAGCTCCCCGCGTGTCGTGGCATAGCCCTGGTCGAGCACCTGCACGAGTTCGTGCCGGAGTTTGTCGGTGCTGGCCACGGTTCTGGGTGTCCGCCGTTCCAATTCGCCGGTCGGCAGCGGAATCCGGCCGTAGGCGTAGAAGACCTTGCCCAGAGCCGAACAATGTGCCGGTACGTCGATCCCGACCCAGTTGCTGGCGCCCAGCAGGAATCGGGAGTTGACCTGCGCGACCTGGACGACCATCTGGCCGCGCGGGATCGCCAGGTTCACCGTCTCCGCAGTCTCCCGCCCGATGCGTCGCAGGATCGGATCGGCGATCCGGGCTATTTCCTCGATCGGATCGTGGCGGGCGGCGTAGAGCGCGAAAAGCGCACCGGGTCGGAAGGCTCCCTCGGCGTCGCGCTCGAGTAGTTGATGGCGTTCCAGGGCTTGCAGCATCCGCGAGCCGGTGGACTTGGCCAGATCGGTCTCGGCAAGCAGCTCGGTGAAGGTGTACGGCCGGTTGCCGTTCACCACCAGCCAGACCAGCTCGGCCGCCCGGTCGATCGCTTGAGTCCCGGTCGATGCACTCATGCCACTCACGCGGCCATTGCTCCCTACGGTCCGGATGCGCCACTATATGGAACTGCTGTTCCACACTATGAGGTCAGACCTGTGACCGCGTCAAGCTCGTCAGAGAGGCCGGGAATGTTCCGCAACACGATGCCGCGCTACGAAGTGCTCTCCCAAGACGCCATGACGGTCCTGGACGGTGGCTGGCGGCGAATAGTCACCGACATCGGGATCGAGTTCATGTCCGACCGGGCGCTGGACCTGTTCCGGCAGGCCGGTCAGCGGGTGGAGGGCAACAAGGTCTTCCTCGATCCGGAGTTCGTGCTGGCGCAGGTGGCGAAGGCGCCAGCGGAATTCGATGTCGCGGCCCGCAATCCGGCCAATTCGGTGCACATCGGCGGCGACATGATGTCCTTCGGCGCGGTGTACGGGCCGCCGTTCGTGCGGCAGGGCGAGGTGCGTCGGGACGCCACGATGGAGGACTACCGCAACTTCACCAAGTTGGCCCAGTCCTTTCCGGTACTGGACTCCGCGGGTGGGGTCATCTGCGAGCCGAACGACACCCCGTTGGATTCCCGACACCTGGACATGACCTACGCGCTGCAGACCCTGACCGACAAGATCTACATGGGCAACGTGGTCTCCGGCGTGAACGCCCGGGACACCATCGAGATGAGCTCGATCCTCTTCGGTGGTCGCGAGGCGATCGAAGCGACGCCGGTGTCGATCTCGCTGATCAACTGCAACTCACCGCTGCGGTGGGACGACCGGATGCTCGAGGCACAGTTCGAGTACAGCCTGGCCAATCAGGCAGTCGTCCTCACGCCGTTCCTGTTGATGGGCGCGATGTCGCCGGTCACGATTCCGGCGGCTCTGGTTCAGCAGATCGCCGAGGCGCTGTCCGGTATCGCGCTGTCCCAGCTGATCCGTCCGGGATGCCCGGTCATCTTCGGGTCGTTCCTTTCCAACATCGACATGCAATCGGGCTCACCGTGCTTCGGCACGCCGGAATCCGCGATCGGCTTGCTGTGTACGGGTCAGATCGCCCGGCACTTCGGACTGCCGTTCCGCTCCGGTGGGGCGATGACCTCGAGTCAGGTGGCCGACGCACAGGGCGGGTACGAGGCGCTCATGACCCTGCTGCCGACCTTCCTCGCCGGCACGAACTGGGTGATGCACAGTGCCGGTTGGCTGGAAGGCGGTCTTGTCGCGGGGTACGAGAAGTTCATCGTCGACATCGAGCTACTGCAGATGATGCGGGTGGAGTTCACCCCGTTGGAGATCGACGAGGCGTCGCTGGCCTTCGGCGCACACGAGGAGGTCGGTCACGGCGGGCACTTCCTCGGCGCCGAGCACACGATGGAGCGCTTCCGTACCTGTTTCTATCGGCCGTTACTCTCCTCGTCGGAGAACTACGAGCGCTGGATGCGCGGCGGCGGTGCCGACGCCAACGCTCGGGCCACGAAGATCTATCAGGCGACCTTGGACGCCTACGAGCAGCCTTCGCTGGATGATGCCATCCGAGCAGAGCTGGAGCAGTTCGTGATCCGCCGCCGCAAAGAGCTCGGCGACTGACTGCCCTCTGGCGCGCGTTGCACGACGGCCATGTGCAGATTCCGGGAATGCGAGGAAACTGCAGGTTCTCGTTCAGTGCTTCGTTGGCGGATGGATGCGACCGGTCCGGATCCGGAGAGCGCTAGTGTTCCGCCGTGAGCAACACGATGGTTAACCGTGCCAATGGCGTCCTGACCACGATCCAATCGGTCGATCGGGCAATCACCGTGCTGGAGATCCTCGCCCGCGTTGGCGAGGCCGGTGTCACCGACATCGCCGCCGAACTGGGCGTGCACAAGTCGACCGCCTTCCGGCTCGTGGCCGCTCTCGAGAACCGTGGCCTGGTCGAGCAGAACTCCGAACGGGGCAAGTACTGCCTCGGTGTCGGCATCCTTCGGCTGGCCGGTGCGACGACGGCGCGGCTCGACCTGGTCCAGGAGAGCCGGGGAATCGTCCGACAGTTGGCCGCCCAGACGGGTGAGACGGTCAACCTTGCTGTCCTGTCCGACGGCGCTGCGCTCTACGTCGACCAGGTCGCTGGCTCGTCGGCGCTGCAATCGCACAACTGGGTAGGCCAGCGCATCCCGTTGCACGCGACGTCCAACGGCAAAGTGCTGCTCAGCGGTCTCCCGGACGCTGAAGTCCAGACCACCGCAGGGATACTGCGGTCCTTCACACCGTCGACGATCACCTCCAGTAAGCGGCTGTTGGCCGACATCGCCGAAGTCCGGACGTCCGGACACGCCGTGGCCGTCGATGAACTCGAACTCGGGCTGACCGCAGTGGCCGCGCCGATCCGGAACGCCAACGGCGACGTACGGGCGTCGATGAGCCTGTCCGGCCCGACTTTCCGGCTCAATCGCGCGCGGCTGGACGAGGTAGTCCCCCTCCTAGCCGCCGCCGCGTCGCAGGTATCCCAGCGGCTGGGTTGGCCCGGTCCTTGAGCCGCGGCGACATCCCGCCGGACCGCACGGGCAACTCTCTCCCGAAGGGCTTGACGCGAGAAGCCGGAGGGGAGGACTGTTGCGTATCGAGGTATGTGTTCTGCGTCACGCAACAGGGTCGCTGGCAGGGTGCTAGTACCTACGACGGGATCATAAAGGCGGAGCGCGATGTCAGCACTGTCGAGTTTGCAGACCGTGACGATCCCGGCCGCCGTCCCCTTCGCTCTGGTGATGACCGGGAACGCGGCAGCGGCGGCTGATCCGGGGGAGATCTTGCCAGTTGCATAACCGCAACGCGATGTCTGGCTTGTCGCGCCCAGAAAGCGGGAGGATCGGAGGCGCTGTGTCGGAGCTTTTCGTCGGGGGGCGATGGGTTCCGGCACGCTCAGGTGGCAGACGGGAAATCTGTTGCCCGGCCGACGGCACCCTCGTCGCGACGGTCGACGAAGCGGGCGCGGAGGACACAGTCGCGGCGATCAGCGCAGCCAGGACCGCGTTCGACAGCGGCGAGTGGCCCGCCACCTCGGCTGTCGATCGTGGCGCGCTTCTGCATCGGGTCGCCGACCGCCTGCTTCAGGACAAGGCGGTGATCGCCAGAGCCGAATCGCTGGACACCGGCAAGCGATATGTCGAGAGCCAGTACGACGTGGACGATGTCGTTGCAGTCTTCCGGTACTACGCCGGTACGGCTGGCGAGGACGCCGGCCGGGTCGTGGACTCCGGTCGTCGTGACGTCGTCAGCCGAGTGGTGCACGAGCCGGTCGGAGTCTGCGGGCTGATCACCCCGTGGAACTACCCGTTGCTGCAGGTCGCCTGGAAGGTCGCACCGGCCTTGGCCGCCGGCTGTACGTTCGTCCTCAAACCCAGCGAGCTGACTCCATCCACGGCGATCGCGCTGATCGGAATCCTCGCCGACGTCGGCCTCCCGCCCGGGGTTGCCAACCTGGTCCTCGGCGCCGGACCACAGGCCGGCGCACCACTGGCCGAGCACCCCGATGTCGACCTCGTCTCCTTCACCGGCGGCCTGATGACCGGGCGCGCGGTCATGGCTGCGGCCGCAGGCACGGTGAAGCGGGTTGCCCTCGAACTCGGCGGCAAGAACCCGAACATCGTCTTCGCCGACGCGGACATGGATGCCGCGCTCGACCTTGGGCTCACCGCTGTGTTCCTGCACTCCGGGCAGGTATGCTCTGCCGGCGCCCGGCTGGTGGTCGACGTTGCCGTTCACGACGAGTTCGTCGACGAACTCGTGACGCGGGCGCAGAAGATCCGGCTCGGCGGACCATTCGACCCGGCGGCCGAGACCGGCCCGCTGATCTCGGCCGCCCATCGCGACAAGGTGCAACGCTACGTCGACGGCGGGATTGCCGAGGGCGCCCGGCTGCGCTGCGGGGGCAGGCGACCCGACGACCCCGGCCTCGACGACGGCTGCTATTACCTGCCCACCATCCTGGACGACTGCCGCAGCGACATGTCTGTCGTGCAGGAAGAGTCCTTCGGGCCGGTCCTGACCGTGGAGACGTTCACCGACGAGGACGATGCCGTCCGGATCGCCAACGACAGCCGGTACGGGCTGGCCGGCGCGGTCTGGACGTCCGACGCAGGCCGGGCCGAGCGGGTTGCCGCCCGGCTGCGGATGGGCACCGTCTGGATCAACGACTACCACCCGTACGTGCCGCAGGCGGAATGGGGCGGCTACAAGCAGTCCGGTATCGGGCGAGAACTCGGTCGAGCGGGCCTGGCCGAGTACCGCGAGACCAAGCACATCTGGCACAACATCCGGCCCGCAGCGCAGCACTGGTTCGGGGCCTAATGAGTAGATACGACTTCGTGATCGTCGGTGGCGGCTCGGCCGGCTGCGTGCTGGCAAATCGGCTCAGCGCCGATCCGTCCACAAGTGTCCTGCTGCTGGAGGCGGGACGTAGCGACTTCATCTGGGACCCGTTCATCCACATGCCGGCGGCGCTGCCGTTCCCGATCGGCAGCCGACTCTACGACTGGCGCTACCAGTCAGAGCCCGAGCCGAACATGAACGGCCGGCGGATCGCCCACGCACGCGGCAAGGTGCTCGGCGGCAGCAGCAGCATCAACGGGATGATCTTCCAGCGAGGCAATCCGATGGACTACCAACGCTGGGCCGCCGACGACGGCATGCAGACCTGGGACTACCCGCACTGCCTGCCGTACTTCAAGCGGATGGAGACCTGCCTGGCCGGCGCCGATGAGTGGCGGGGCGGCGACGGTCCACTCGTCCTGGAGCGTGGTCCTGCCACGAACCCGCTGTTCGGTGCGTTCTTCGACGCCGCCGTTCAGGCTGGCTATCCGCTGACCAACGACGTCAACGGCTATCGGCAGGAGGGCTTCGGCCGATTCGACCGCAACATCCACCGTGGACGCAGGCTCAGCGCCGCGCGCGCCTATTTGTACCCAGTCAAGCACCGGAAGAACCTCACCGTCGAGACCCTCGCGCTGAGCACGAAGGTGCGCGTCACCGGAAACCGAGCGGTCGGCGTGGAGTACCTCAAGGCCGGGCGGAGGCGCCGCACCGCCCATGCCGGCGAGGTCATCCTCTGCGGCGGCGCGATCAACTCACCCCAGCTGCTGCAACTGTCCGGCGTCGGCGACCCGGACCTGCTACGACGGCTCGGAATCCAAGTCGTCCAGGGCCTGCCGGGGGTCGGCCAGCATCTGCAGGACCACCTCGAGGTCTACATCCAGTACGCGTGCACGAAGCCGGTCTCGATCGCGCCGGGCCTGCGTTGGCGCAACCGGCCCCGGATCGGCATCGAGTGGCTGTTCTCCCGTACCGGCCTGGGCGCGACGAATCACTTCGAGGGCGGCGGATTCGTCCGTAGCAACGACTCCGTCGACTACCCGAACCTGATGTTGCACTTCCTGCCGATCGCGATCCGGTACGACGGCAGCGCGCCCACCGAGGGACACGGGTACCAGGTGCACATCGGACCGATGTACTCCGATTCCCGGGGCAGCGTGATGATCAGGTCCACCGATCCGCGCCAGCACCCGGCGCTGCTGTTCAACTACCTGTCCACGGCTCAGGATCGGACCGAGTGGGTCGAATGCGTACGGGTGGCCCGCACGATCCTCAACCAGGCAGCCCTCGATCCCTACAGCGGCGGCGAACTCTCACCTGGCCGCGAGGTGCAGACCGATCAGCAGATCCTGGACTGGGTCGCCGCCGACGCCGAGACCGCGTTGCACCCTTCTTGTACGGCGCGGATGGGCGTCGACGACATGTCCGTCCTCGATCCGGCCACGATGCGGGTGCATGGCCTGGACGGATTGCGGGTCGTGGACGCCTCCTCGATGCCCTATGTCACCAACGCCAACATCTACGCGCCGGTGATGATGCTGGCCGAGAAGTCTGCCGACGCGATCCTGGGCAACACGCCGCTCCCGCCGTCGACGGCCGCCTGGTACAGCCACCGCGACGGCAGTCCGCTCGAGCCAGCGGACCCATCCGCCTCGGCCGCCGGGGGAGGGCACCCATGAGTCCTGAAGCCCCTCCGGTCCTGGCCGCGCCTTTTCAGGACGACGTGACCGCCCGCATCGCCCGGCTGGACGAGGCCCGGCGCGACCCGTTGCTGCATGTCGACGGTCTGTGGAAGGTCTTCGGTGCGAAGTCCGACCGCATCATGGGTACGCCGGAGGCCGAACTCTCCCGCCGTGAGCTGATGGCCAAGACCGGCTGTGTGGTGGCGGTCAAGGACGTGTCCTTCGACGTGGCGCCCGGTGAGGTGTTCGTCGTCATGGGCCTGTCCGGATCGGGCAAGTCGACGCTGGTGCGCTGCCTGACCCGGCTGATAGAGCCGACCGCCGGGCAGGTCACCGTGGCCGGACAGGACATCACCACGGCCTCGGATGCACAGCTGCGCGAACTGCGGCGCAGGCACGTCGCAATGGTGTTCCAGCACTTCGGTCTGCTGCCACACCGGCGGGTCATCGACAACGTCGCCTACGGGCTGGAGATCCGAGGTGCCGGGAAGGCGGAGCGGCGAGCGCGGGCGCAGGAGATGGTCGATCTGGTCGGCCTGTCCGGCAACGAGAACTCCTACCCCGACCAGCTCTCCGGCGGCATGCAGCAACGGGTCGGTCTGGCCCGGGCGCTGGCGGTCGATCCGTCGGTGATGCTGTTCGACGAACCGTTTTCCGCGCTGGACCCGTTGATCCGCCGGGACATGCAGAACGAGGTCATCCGACTGCACCACGAGGTCGGCAAGACGATGGTGTTCATCACCCACGATCTGCAGGAGGCGCTCAAGCTCGGTGACCGGATCCTGATCATGCGCGACGGGGCAATGGTGCAGGTCGGCCGGCCGGACGAGGTGGTGGGTGCTCCGGCCGATGACTACGTACGCGACTTCGTCAGCGACGTTCCGCGTTCGCACGTGCTGACCCTGCGCTGGGTGATGCGAGACCCACGCCCCGACGAGTCGCTCGAAGGCCCGGTGATGGGGCCGGACACGGTGGTCAGGGACGCCGCTCGCCGGGTGCTCGACTCCGCGGATCCGGCTCGAGTCGTCGCCGGGCAGCAACTGCTTGGCGTGGTCGATCGGGCCGACATCCTCCGGGTCATCGTCGCCGAGGAGTCCCCCTCTTGACCACCGTCGCGGAGCGGCCGGCCGCGTCGGCTGCTCCCGAACCGCCCCCCGCCCCGGGTCAACCCAAGCCAGAGCCGGTACGGCGTACCGGCCTGGTACTGGCCGCGATCCTCGGGATTTGGGTACTCGGCTGGCTGTTTCTTCAGGGAAGCGCCACGTTGCCGCTCGGACGAGCCACTCTCACCGACTTCCAGGCAAAACTCAACGACCTCCGCGACGCCTTTGACGCCGCTCGCGACGGCAACTTCTTCCTGGAGTATGTCGTCGGCGGCATCAGCGACGGCCTTGAGGCTTTCGTCGTCGGCGCGCAAGACCTGCTCAGCCAGGCGGCCTTTCCGCGGCCGGTACCGGAGATAGGTTGGCTCGGCGTGGTGGCCATCGGAGCCTGGATCGCCTATGCGCTGGCAGGTCTGCGGTCGACGATCCTGGTCGGCGCGAGCCTGGTGAGTTTCGGGGTACTCGGTTACTGGAGCGAGAGCATCGACCTGCTCATCGTCACGTTCACGGCGGTGCTGATCGCCGTCGCGATCGGCATCCCGCTGGGGATCGCGATGGCACGCAGCCGGGTGGTGACGGCCGTCGTCACACCGATCCTCGACGTCATGCAGACGATGCCCTCCTTTGTCTACCTGTTGCCGCTGGTCCTGCTGTTCAGCATCGGCCCGTCTGCGGCGGTCATGGCAACGCTGATCTACGCGTTACCCCCGGTCGTTCGGATCACTGCACACGGACTTCGCACCGTAGCCGCCAGCACGATCGAGGCGACTACCTCGATGGGGTCGACCAAGGCGCAGCTGCTGCGCAAGGTCCAGTTGCCGATGGCCAAGCGCACGATCATCGTCGGGGTCAACCAGACGATGATGGCCGCGCTGTCGATCGCCACGATCGCTGCACTGATCGACGGCCCGGGCCTCGGCGAACCGGTGATCGAGGCATTGCAGACCCTCGACATAGGCGCCGCGTTCGTCAGCGGCCTGGCGATCGTGATCATGGCGATCATGCTGGACCGGACGACGACGGCGGCCAGCCAACGCGCAGAGGCGGAACGGCGGAGCGCGAGGTATGACCCGCGCCGCCGCCGGATCGGCCTCGTCGGAGGCAGCGTGCTCGCCGCCGTCTGCGTCTATCTGTCCCGCAGCTACCTGTGGGCGGCCGATCCCAGCAATCTGCCCGACCTCGGCAGACCGTTGGCCGAGGCGGCCGGGGCGGCGACGGACTGGTTCACCGACACGTTCAGCGGGGTGACCGGCGCGATCAAGGACGGTTTCACCTACGGGCTGCTCAACCCGTTCCAGTCCCTGCTCGCCGATTCGCCGTGGTGGTTGGTCGCCGCAGTACTGCTGGCGGTGGCCTTTGTGCTCGGCGGGTGGCGACCCGCCGCATCGACGGCGGTGTGCTTGGCCGTCATCCTCGCAGTGGGCCTCTGGCAGGACTCGATGGTCACCCTGACCATGACGTTGGTCGCGACCGTTCTGGTGATGGCTCTCGCGGTCGTGTTCGGCGTGTGGATGGGACGCAGCAAGGGGGCCGACACCGCGCTGCGGCCGTTGCTCGATGCCGGGCAGACGATCCCGCCGTTCGTCTACCTCGTGCCAGCGCTCGCGCTGTTCGGGACCAGCCGCTTCACCGCCATTGTCGCGGCGATCGTGTACGCGGGGCCAGCCGCGATCAAGCTTGTCGCCGACGGCATCCGCGGCGTTTCCCCGACCACTGTCGAGGCGGCTGAGTCGGCGGGATCGAGCACGCTTCAAGTGATCACGAAGGTGCAGCTGCCGATGGCTCGCAGTGCCCTGGTGCTGGCGTCAAACCAGGGCCTGCTCTACGTGTTGTCCATGGTCGTCATTGGTGGCCTGGTCGGCGGGGGCGCACTCGGCTACACCGTCGTCAGTGGTTTCTCACAGGCACAACTGTTCGGCAAGGGGCTCGCGGCCGGGATAGCAATCGTCGCGCTCGGCATCATGCTCGACCGCATCACGCAACACACCGCCGCCCGGCAGGGGCGGCGTTGAACATATCCGAGACCGCACAACGGTCTGGCAAAGGAGAACTGATGAGAACAGGAAGATCACGAGTGCGCGGCCTCGCTGCGTTGATCGCGGCCGGCAGTCTCGTCGTGTCCGGCTGCGGCGGAGGCGACATCGAGGACTCCGCAGCCCCGGAGGGTGGCGCGGACTGCGGTGACTTCGACATGGCCATCAACCCGTGGGTCGGCTACGAAGCGTCGGCGCATGTCGTCGGCTACGTCGCCGCGACCGAACTCGGCTGCAACGTCGAGTACAAGTCGCTCAAGGAGGAAGTCGCCTGGCAGGGCTTCGGCAGCGGCGAGGTCGACGTCGTCATCGAGAACTGGGGCCACGAGGACCTCAAGCAGACCTACATCGAGGAGCAGGGCACCGCACAGGACGCCGGCCCGAACGGCAACATGGGCGTCATCGGCTGGTACGTCCCGCCGTGGATGGCCGAGGAGTACCCGGACATCACCGACTGGCAGAACCTCAACAAGTACGCCGACTTGTTCGTGACCTCGGAGTCCGGTGGCAAAGGCCAGCTGCTCGACGGTGACCCCTCCTTCGTCACGAATGACGAAGCACTGGTGGCGAACCTCGGCCTGAACTTCACAGTGGTCTATGCCGGAAGCGAGCCGGCACTGATTCAGGCCTTCCGCTCGGCAGAGGAGAATCGCACGCCGCTGCTCGGCTACTTCTACGACCCACAGTGGTTCCTGTCCGAGGTGCCGCTGGTCAAGGTGGACCTCCCGCCGTACACCGACGGCTGCGACGCAGATCCCGCGGCAGTGGCCTGCGACTATCCCCAGTACATCCTGGACAAGATCGTCGCCACCGACTTCGCCGAATCCGGAAGCCCGGCCTACGACCTGGTGGAAGCCTTCGAATGGACCAACGAGGATCAGAACATCGTCGCGAGGTACATCGCCGAGGATGGGATGGATCCCGAGGACGCCGCGCAGAAGTGGGTCGAGGACAACCCCGACATCGTTCAAGGCTGGCTCGACTAGGACAACCGCTGCGCTACCCATGCCGTGGCACCCGGCACCCGGCCAGGCCGGGTCGGGGTTTGCCACGGCATGGGTAGTGCCTGAGCAGGAAGTACTGTTGCATGATACGAATGATTGTTGCGTAGGCCGCAACTAGAGAGGCGTACGAGATGCGGGTAGTCGTGATCGGGGCCGGCGTCGTCGGGGCGGCCGTCGCAGACGAGATGTCGGAACTAGGCGTGACGGACATCACCGTGCTCGAGCAGGGTCCGTTGTTCGCCACCGGCGGTTCGAGTTCGCACGCTCCCGGTCTGGTATTCCAGGCCAATCCCTCCAAGGCGATGACCGAGCTGGCAAGCTATACGGTGGCGAAGTTCTGTGGGCTCGATTACGACGGTCAGGGCGGCTTCGAGCAGGTCGGCGGCCTGGAGGTGGCCACGACGCCGCAACGGATGGCCGACCTGCATCGCCGGTATGGCTGGCTGACCTCGTGGGGGGTGGCCAGTCGGGTGGTCTCCGCGCAGGAGTGCGTAAAGCTGCACCCGCTGCTGGACCCGGACCGAATCCTCGGCGGACTGCACACACCAACCGATGGCTTGGCCAACCCGGTCACCGCGGTCACCGCTCAGGCACAGGCGGCCCAGGCTCGCGGCGTGCGGTTCGTGGGCAACTGTGAGGTCCGGGACGTCCTGGTCGAGGCCGGCCGGGTGCGCGGCGTCTGCACGTCCCAGGGCGAGTACGCCGCTGATGTCGTGGTCTGCTGTGCCGGCATCTGGGGACCGTTGGTCGCTGAGATGGTCGGCATGACCCTGCCGCTGACCCCGTTGGCCCACCAGTACGCCTGGACGACCCGGGTTCCCGAGCTGGAGCGCCTTGATACCGGGATGTCCCGACCGATCCTGCGCCACCAGGATCACGACCTGTACTACCGCGAGCTCGGCGACCGGATCGGGATCGGCTACTACGGACACGACCCCATGCCGGTCGACTCGGCCGACATCGCCCGGCACGCCGAAGCGAAGATCATGCCGAGCATCCAGGACTTCACGCCCGCGGATTTCCAACCGGCGTGGGAAGAATCGTTGCGGCTGCTGCCTGCCTTGCGAGACTCGGAACTGGCCGAGGGCATGAACGGCCTGTTCTCCTTCACCACCGACGGCATGCCACTGCTCGGTCAGTCGTACGACGTCCGCGGCTTCTGGGTCGCCGAGGCCGTCTGGGTCACGCACTCCGCTGGAGTCGGACGTGCAGTTGCGGAGTGGATCGTGACCGGCGCCCCGTCGATCGATCTGCACGAGTGCGACGTGAATCGCTTCGAGCAGCACCAGCTTGGCCCGGCCTACGTGCGGGCGCGAAGTTGCCAGAACTTCGTCGAGGTGTACGACGTCCTGCACCCGCTGCAGCCGATGGAGGACCCGCGGCCGTTGCGCACCAGCCCGTTCCACACCCGGCAGGTCGAGTTGGGGGCGGCGTTCCTGGAGGCCAGTGGCTGGGAACGTCCGCAGTGGTACGCCGCTAACGAGCAGCTGCTCGACGGCAATTCTGCCAGATCAGACGTCGTCACCCCCAACGACTGGGCCGCCCACTACTGGTCACCCATCGTCGGCGCCGAGGCACAGAACACCCGGCAGCGCGTCGCGCTCTTTGACATGAGCGCCTTGAAGCGAATGGAGATCACCGGTCCCGGTGCGACGGCCTTCCTGCAACGATTGACGACCGGAAACGTCGACAAGTCGCTCGGTTCGGTCACCTACTGCCTGCTTCTGGACGAACGGGGCCGGATCCGCAGCGACATCACGGTCAGCCGCCTCGGTCCCGATCGCTATCAGGTGGGCGGCAACGGGACCCTCGACGTCGACTGGTTCAGTCGGCACCTGCCCTCGGGGCGCATCGTCGACGTCCAGGACACCTCTGCAGGCAGCTGTTGCCTCGGCGTGTGGGGACCGCGAGCACGCGACCTGCTGGAGAAGGTCTCGGCCGACGACTTCTCCGCCAGCGGGTTTCGCTACTTCCGGGCCAAGCAAGTGCACGTCGGCATGGTGCCGGTCACCGCGCTACGGCTGTCCTACGTCGGCGAGCTCGGCTACGAGCTGTACACGACCGCAGACATGGGCGAGAAGATGTGGGACACCTTGTGGGAGGCCGGAGCTCAGTACGGGATCTTCGCCGGCGGGCGCGGCGCCTTCGCCAGCCTGCGGCTGGAGAAGGGCTACCGGTCTTTCGGTGCGGACATGACCTGGGACCATTATCCGGCCGAAGCCGGGCTCGAGTTCGCGGTACGGATGGACAAGGGCGACTTCATCGGTCGTGGCGCGTTGCTCGACGCGCCGCTGAGAGCGCGGCTGACCTGCCTGACGATCGCCGACCCGAAAAAGGTCGTGCTCGGCAAGGAGCCGGTCTACGACGGGGACCGCTGCGTCGGGTACGTCACGAGTGCGGCCTACGGCTACACCGTCGGCGTCGGGATCGCCTACGCCTGGTTGCCTTCGGGGCTCAGCCAACCCGGCACATCTGTCCACATCGGATACTTCGACGAGCGCATACCTGCCACGGTCTCGGCCGAGCCGCTGTTCGATCCGAAGATGACCCGGCTGCGCTCGTGAGCCGAGAGCGAGTGAGCATCGCAGCGAGGAACGAGCGAGGAGCGGAGCGAAGCGGTGCGCGGAGCGCACGAGGCGGGGCAGTCGTGAGCCCAGACCGAGTCAGCGATTGGCAGGTCACGAAGAGGCTGCCCGAACAGCCGGACTTCCTGTGGGCGGAGGCTGAGCCGAAGCCGTCCTACGACGTGATCGTGGTCGGAGCCGGCGGCCATGGTTTGGCAACCGCCTACTACCTGGCCAAGAACCACGGCATCACTGACGTCGCCGTCGTGGAGCGGGGTTGGTTGGGCGGCGGCAACATGGCCCGGAACACGACGATCATCCGGTCGAACTACCTGTGGGACGAGAGTGCCGGGATCTACGAACACGCCCTGAAGCTGTGGGAGGGGCTGGAGGCCGACCTCGACTGCGAGGTGGCCTTTTCCCAGCGCGGCGTGCTCAACCTGGCGCACAGCCTGGGCGATGTCCGTGAGGGTCGTCGCCGGGTCAACGCGAACCAGCTCAACGGCATCGATGCACAGTGGCTGACCCCTGACGAGGTGCAGAAGATCGCGCCGATCCTCAACATCTCGGCAGACGTCCGGTACCCGGTGCTGGGTGCCACCTTCCAGTCGCGGGCGGGGATCGCCAAGCACGACTGGGTCGCCTGGGGGTACGCGCGGGCGGCACACGCGATGGGTGTCGACCTGATCCAGGGGTGCGAGGTCACCGGCGTGCTCCGTGAAGCTGACCGGGTGGTCGGCGTCGATACGTTGCGGGGTCCGATCAGGGCCGGCCGGGTGGCGTTGGCCGCTGCGGGGCACAGCAGCGTCGTCACCGCCTCATTAGGTCTGCGATTGCCGTTGCAGAGCTATCCGCTGCAGGCTCTGGTGTCGGAGTTGCTCGAACAGGTGCTCGATACCGTGGTGATGTCCAACGCCGTACACGTCTACGTCTCCCAGGCGCACAAGGGCGAGCTGGTCATGGGCGCCGGCATCGATTCCTTCGTCGGTTACGGCCAGCGCGGTTCCTTCCCGGTGATCGAGCATCAGATGGCCGCCGCGATCGAGCTGTTCCCGATCTTCGCGCGGGCGCACGTACTGCGGACGTGGGGCGGCATCGTCGATGTGACCCCAGATGCCTCGCCGATCATCGGGCTCACGCCATACGCCGGGCTCTACGTCAACTGCGGTTGGGGCACAGGAGGTTTCAAGGCGACTCCTGGGATCGGCTCAGTCTTCGCCGACACGATCGCACATGACCGTCCGCATCCACTGGCTGAGCCGTTCTCGCTGTCCCGCTTCGAAAGCGGTGCTTTGATCGACGAGCACGGCGCGGCCGCCGTCGCCCACTGAGCCCGCGGAAGAGAGTGAACTGCCGTGTTGAGCATTCCCTGTCCGTGGTGCGGGCCCCGCGACGAGACCGAGTTCTCCTACGGCGGGCAAGCCCATGTGGCCTATCCCGGGGAACCGTCCACTGTGGATGACTCCGGTTGGGCGGCGTACCTGTTCTTCCGAGAGAATCCCAGGGGCTGGTTCGCCGAGCGGTGGATGCACCGCGCCGGATGCCAGCGCTGGTGCAACGTCGTCCGGCACACCGTCACGTACGAGATCGCGGCGAGTTACCAGCCGGGAGCGCCTCGCCCGGACGTCGCGTGATGCGGCTCGACCACGGCTTCGTCGACCGGACCCGGACGTTGCGGATCGAGGTCGACGGCGCCGAGCTGGCGGCTCATCCGGGAGACACCCTTGGTTCCGCGCTCGTCGCGGCCGGCCGACAGGTGCTGTCCCAGGGCATCTATACCGGCCGGCCCCGAGGCCTGGTCTCGGCCGGGTCGGAGGAGAGCAACGTCTTCGTCCAGGTGCTGTCCGGGCCCGGCGAGCCGATGGTGCGAGCTACCGAACTCGAGGCCTATGACGGGCTGCGGGTCCGCACCCTGGCCGGCAAGGGCCGACTGCCCGACGAACCGGACGAGGGTCGCTACGACAAGACGTACACGCACACCGATGTGCTCGTCGTCGGCGCCGGACCGGCCGGCCTGATGGCGGCGTGGGCTGCCGGAACCAGCGGCGCCCGGGTGCTGCTGCTCGACGACCAGCCCAGCCTCGGCGGTCGGCTCTTGGCAAGTCGATCTACAGTGGACGGTCTGGCCGCAGCCGAGTGGATCGAGTTGATGCGGGGACGCCTGGCCGCAATGCCCGAGGTGCGGGTGCGCAGCCGTACCACCGTCGTCGGCTATCACGACCACAACTACCTTGTCGCCGTCGAACGGCGCGGCGGCCACCTGGAGGAGACCGCGCCGCTCACTTTCGCCCGACGCCGGCTCTGGAACATCCGGGCGGGTCAAGTGGTGCTGGCCACCGGCGCGCACGAGCGCTGGATCGCCTTCCCGGACAACGACCGGCCGGGCATCATGCTGGCCGCCTCCTCGGCGACGTACGCCTGGCGGTACGGCTGCCTGCCCGGCCGGCGGGCCGTGGTCTTCGGTGCCCACGACGGCGCACTCGCAGCGGCGCTGGATCTCGCCGACGCGGGCGTCGAAGTGGCTGCCGTGCTCGACGTCCGGGACGCCGTCGGGCCGCAAGTTGCCGCGGCCCTGGCTGCATGCGGTCTCGAGGTCCAGACCGGGACGGCGGTCCGGGGAACCCTGGCCGACGGGAGCGGCGGGCTAAGTGCGGTGGTGACGACTGCTGGACAGGTCATCGAGGCCGACCTGCTCGCGGTGTCCGGGGGTTGGAATCCGGCGGTCGAACTGTTCAGCCAGTCCGGCGGCCGCACCGTCTGGTCGGAGGACCTGGCCGGTTTCGTTCCGGACCGGCCCGTGCAGCCGACCCACTGCGTAGGCGCGCTGACCGGAGGCGTCGACCTCGCCGACGTCGTCGCGACCGGCGCGCGGACCGGTGCGGACGCTGGTCGTGCGGCTGGGTTCAAGGCCGTCGAGCTGGTGCCGCCGGGAGTCGGAAACGTGCTGCGCGCCGAAGCGCCGCCGGCGGCGTACTTCCTCGTCGATTCCCCGGCAAAGGACTCCGCTCGGGTCTTCGTCGACCTGCAGCGCGACGCCACGCTGCACGACGTCCGCCGGGCGGTCGGCGCCGGACTCAGCTCGATCGAGCACATCAAGCGCTACACCACGATCGGGACCGCGGCCGACCAGGGGCGCGCGTCCGGGGTGCTCACGGTCGGTGTGCTGGCTGCGATATCCGGCCGATCGGTGGCCGAGATCGGTACGACCACCTACCGGCCGCCGTACACCCCGATCTCCTTCGCGGTGCTGGCCGGACGCGACCGTGGTCGGCTGGCCGATCCTGAGCGGGTCACCGCGATCCACGACTGGCACGTCGAACGCGGCGCGGTCTTCGAGGACGTCGGGCAGTGGAAGCGCCCGTGGTTCTTTCCGCAGCCGGGGGAGACCATGGACGAGGCCGTACGCCGCGAGTGCATTGCCGCCCGCACGGGCGTGGCGATGATGGATG
>Ga0136630_1000255_pt1 | contig 19377 bp, 13 predicted proteins | sample AntDrymUQ5682106_2_FD_105496 | JGI IMG/M metagenome (GOLD analysis project Ga0136630, IMG submission 105496) | Polar desert sand microbial communities from Dry Valleys, Antarctica - metaG UQ568 (21.06) | ecosystem: Environmental > Terrestrial > Soil > Desert | place: Antarctica: Dry Valley...
GAACCCGACGACCCCGGCACCTGCGTAGCGAGCGGCCAGGCGCGCCAGCGTCCGCGCGTCGAGCGGATGCCGCACGCGACTGGCGGCGACGACGACGCCAACCCCTACGCCGGTCCGGTCCGCGGCATCGCGGGCACTCTCAAGGATGAGCTCCAGCGCCGGGGTCAGTCCGCCGAGCCATGGCGCGTACGACGTCGGCTCGACCTGGATCTCGAGCCACCCCGAACCCTCGCGCCGGTCGTCCTCGGCGGCCTCGACGACGAGCCGACGCACCGCGGACTCGGTACGGACCACGCTCCGCGCGGCGTCGTAGAGGCGCTGGAACCGGAACCAGCCGCGAGCATCCGTGGCGGCGAACTGCCTCGGCCGGCCCGACCCGAGCGCGGTCGCGAGGGCGTCGGGCAGCCGGGTCCCGGTCTCGGCGGCGAGCTCGAGCAGCGTGGTGGGCCGCAGCGAGCCGGTGAAGTGCAGGTGCAGGTGCGCCTTTGGCAGCGTGTCCAGCGGGCGTCCGTCCATCGACGGCCCACGGTAACGCTCGCCGGTCGGCGACGATCGGACGTAGGGCGATCATCGATCTCGACATCCTCGCGCCGCTACGGTGGGCGAGCAAGGTGCCGACGGTTGAGGACGGTGGCGGATGGCCGCACGCGTGGACCTACACGTTGGGCTGCCCAATGCCGGTACGGCGTACCTGCAGCAGGTCCTGTACGACAACCGCGAGGACCTCAGGGTCGGCCTCGTCGGCGAGGCTCCTCGCGCGCTCGACCGCGGAGCTCGTGACCTCGCCGGCGGCGGCGGGAAGCAGTGGCAGGCGATTGCCGACGCGGTGACCGTCGCTCCCGACCGGATCCTGCTCAGCAGTGAGGGCTTCTCCGCGGTCGACGCCGCCGGGGCCGCGCGAGCGGTGCGAGACCTGGCGCCGGCTGAGGTGCGGGTGGTCTGCACGGTTCAACATCCTGTCCTCTTGATCCCGCTGGTATGGCAGCAGCTGGTCCGTTCCGGAGCGACCGAGAGTCTCGACGAGTTCGTCGAGGGCTTGCGAGACGGTGCGTACTCCACGCTGGTACCCGACCCGGTGGACGTCGTCGACGCCTGGGCCGCTGCCGTGCCGGCCGCGGACGTGCACGTCGTCGTGGTGCCGTCCGGGGTGGGGTCCGAGTCGGTGCTCTGGGCGCTGTTCGCATCCGCGACCGACCTCGACCCTGCCATCGTGGAAGGGTGGGAACGGGAGGACGGCTTGCGGGGTGACGTGGCGCTCGAACTTCTCCGGCGGGTGAACGTGGCCCTCGGTGACCGTGTGCCTGACGCGCAGCGGCGATACCGCGAGCTCGTCCGGCCACTGGTGAGGAGTGCCATCGGCGACGACGTGGGTCGGAGAACCACCCTGTCTCAGGACGACACGGCCTGGGCCACCGAGCGGGGCCGATCGATCGCCGCGGCGCTCGGCCAACGGTCACACCCGGTCCACGGTGACCTCGCTGACCTCCACGCCGTGGCCACCGACGACTGGCCCGACCCAGGTCCGGTCGATGACACCGCGATCGCCCCCTTCGCTGTCGAGATGATCGCCGCGCTGCTGATCAACCTCCGAAACACCCGCGCGCGCATCCCCGACCACGACAAGCACACCAAGCGCCGAGCGGGTACCGCGACTTAAGCTGGCCACAACAGGGCAAGCAGCGTCTCGACGCCTCGCTGGCAGAGTCCGCGGCCGGTGCTCTCGAGCGCGCCGCCCGCCGAGGAGTGAGTTCTGGCGGCAGCCGGACGTGCTCGCAGTGGTCGAGACTTGGCTCGACGGCGGACGTGACCGCGGGTCAGGGTCACGGTCGTCGGCGCCCGCGGCTACCCTCGGCGGTTGGAGCACGGTGAGTGTCCGCTCCGCGGGCAGGCGGGCGGGAGACGTGGCGGATCGGGTGGTGCTCCACGTCGGCCTGCCCAAGACCGGGACGACGTTCTTGCAGCAGCTGCTGTGGGCGAACCGCGAACGCCTGCTGGCCGCCGACGTCCACCTGGTGGTGACCACCATGCGCGAGCTGTTCGACGCCGCCCGCGACCTCACCCGCGACGGCAGCGCCGACTGGCGGCGGCTCGTCGACGCCGTACGCGAATCACCCGGCACGGTCGTGCTCAGCTGCGAGGGGCTCTCGGCGGTGCCGGCCGAGCAGGCCCAACTGGCGTTGGCCGACCTCCGGCCGGCCGACGTCCGGGTCGTCTGCACGCTGCGTGACCCCGCCAGGGTGCTGCCGTCGGTGTGGCAGCAGCACGTCCGCACCGGCTCCACCGTCGGGCTCGCGGCATTCGTCGCGCACGTGCGGGACGGCATGGCCTGGGAGTGGTTGCCGTCCACGCTCGATGTCCTCGACGCCTGGTCCGCCGGTCTCCGCGCCGATCAGGTCCGGGTCGTGACCGTCCCCCGGTCCAGGGTGGACCCGAGCGTGTTCTGGCACCGGTTCGCCACCGCGGCTGATCTCGACCCGGGCCTGGCGACCGAGGTCCCGCCGCCGGCGAACACCTCGCTCCCTGCCGTACAGGTCGAGCTGTTGCGGCGGGTGAACCTGGCGCTGGGCGATCGCCGCCCGCTGGAGCAGCCCCGGTACCGCGAGCTCGTCCGTCCCCTGCAGGGCCCCCGCGCCGTGGCTCGGGCGACCGGGACCCTGGCCGAGCTCACGCCGGACGACCACGCCTGGGCGGCCGACTGTGCGCAGCGGCTGGTCGAGGCGTTGCGCGAACGAGGCCATCTCGTCCTGGGCGACCTCGAGGAGCTGCTGCCCGAGCCAGCCGGGTCCGCTTCGACAGCCGCACCGGACGCGACGAGCGATGCCGACGTCGCGTCGGCTGCAGCTGGCCTGGCCGCAGACCTGCTGCTCGCGCTGCGCGCGGCCAGGCGCGACGGCGGTGGGGCGGGTCACCCGGCGTCTCGGGGGCCGCCCCGGCCCCAGGGCCGGGGCGGCCCTCGTGCGTGACGACCTCAGCCCGGACCGCTCACCAGTCGCTGCAGGCGACGTACCCCTTCCTCCAGGTCGTCGTCGCCGAGGGCGTACGAGAGGCGGAGGTAACCGGGCGTGCCGAACGCCTCACCGGGAACCACCGCGATCTCGATCTCCTCGAGCAGCAGCTCGGCGAGCTCGGCCGACGTCGACACGCGGTGGCCGCTGAGATCGGACCCGAGCAACGCACCGACCGAGGGATAGCAGTAGAACGCGCCGAGCGGCTCGGGGCAGCTGACGCCCGGGATCGCCGCGAGCAGGCGCGTCATGGTCTGTCGCCGCCGGTCGAAGGCCCGGCGCATGGTCTCGACCGCGTCCTGCGGGCCGGTCAGGGCAGCCAGGGCGGCGGCCTGCGCGACGTTGCAGACGTTCGAGCTGGCATGGGACTGCAGGTTCCCGGTCGCGGCCGCGATGTCCGGCGGTGCGATCAACCAGCCCACCCGCCACCCGGTCATCGCGTAGGACTTCGCGACGCCGCTCACCACGATGCAACGCTCGGCGAGCTCGGGGACGAGCACCGGCATCGACAGGTACCGTCCCTCGGCCGCGCTGCCGTACCTCAGGTCCTGGTAGATCTCGTCGGTCACCACCCAGATGCGGTGCTCGACGGCCCAACGTCCGATCGCCTCGATCTCGGCCGCTGGATAGACCGCGCCGGTCGGGTTGCTGGGGGAGACGAAGACGAGGGCACGCGTGCGGGGGGTCCGGGCCGCCTCGAGCTGCTCGACGGTCGCCAGGTAGCCGGTCGACTCGTCGGTGTGCACCTCGACCGCCGTCCCGCCGGCGAGGCTGATCGTCTCGGGGTAGGTCGTCCAGTACGGCGCCGGCAGCAGCACCTCGTCCCCAGGGTCGAGGATCGCTGCGAACGCGTTGTAGAGCGCCTGCTTGCCACCGTTGGTGACCACCACCTGGGCGGCGGTCACCGCCAACCCGTTGTCGCGCTGCGTCTTCTCCGCGATCGCGACGCGGAGCTCGGGCAGGCCCGACGCGGGCGTGTAGTGGTGGAAGCGCGGGTCGCGGCAGGCGGCCTCGGCCGCCGCGACGACGTGCGCAGGAGTCGGGAAGTCCGGTTCGCCGGCGCCGAAGACGATGACCGGCCGCCCGGCCGACCGCATGTCCTTGGCCCTGGCATCGATCGCCAACGTGGCCGACGGCGCGATCGCGCCGAGCCGCCCCGAGACGCGACGCTCGGTGGTCGAGCCGGTCGGGTGGTCCGCGAGAGGTGCAGCAGTCATGGCGGAATCCTGCCACCGCGCTCCCCGGCGCGCGGCGCGGTGCGAGCTGCGGCCATTCGACCCGGGGGAGCGCCTCCCGTACACTTCCCCGTTGGTGGTCCCGACCGCGGTTCGTCGTGCGCTTCGCCATGTGCTGCCTCGTCGGACCGACCAAGACCCACCGCTGTTAGGGCAGTAGCTCAATTGGCAGAGTTCCGGTCTCCAAAACCGGCGGTTGTGGGTTCGAGTCCCTCCTGCCCTGCGTGACCGCACAGACCCGACCACCCGAAGGACAGCCGTGACCGAGACGCACCGGCCACCGGCCGAGCGTGAGCGCACCTCGCGGACGGCCGATCGCCGTTCGCTCGGGGCGCGCCTGGGCCTGTACTACCGCCAGGTCATCGCCGAACTTCGCAAGGTCGTCTGGCCGACCCGCAGCCAGCTGATCACCTACACGGCGGTCGTGCTCGTCTTCGTCGCCTTCATCATCACCGTGATCTCGCTCCTCGACTTCGGCTTCGGCTACCTCGTGCTCGAGGTGTTCGGCTTACCAGGGGCTGATCGGGGCGCCTCACGTCCGGTGAAGCAGGCAGGTCCGCACGAGCCCGCGACCCGGGACACCGCAGCACTCCCTCGTCCGACTTCGACCGCCAACGACCGCTAGGAAGTAGCAGACACCGTGTCCGACTCCACCACCAGCCAGTCCGACGACCCGGCCCTCGAGGAAGAGGGCGCGGAGCCGCTCGCGGACGAGCTGGCCAGCGTGAGCCACCTCGACGAGCCGCGTGACGAGTCACCGGGCGGTCTGTCCCGCGCGGAGGTGATCGAGGGCTCGGCTGAGTCCGCGGTCAGCGCGGACCCGGGCGAGGACCCCGATGCCGCGGCCTACTCCGGCTCGGCCGTCGTCGGGGCATCCGGCGAGGTCTACACCGAGGACCTCACGTCGGGGGAGATCAACGAGCCTGCGCCTGGTGCCGAGCCCGGCCGTCTCGACGCCGACGAGATCGCGCTCGCCGACGACGTCTCGCTCGAGCCGGCCGGCGCCGAGACGCCCCTGCTCGAGCCGGCGGCCGCCGAGGCCGAGGCCGACGCGGCCGCAGACATCGCCGAGGTCGAGGACGCGGAAGCTGCTGAGGATCCCCAGGACGGGCCGCCGAGCGACCCGGCCGAGGAGTTCCGGGCCGCGCTGCGGGCCCGCCCGGGCGAGTGGTACGTGGTGCACACCTACTCCGGCATGGAGAACCGGGTGCGGACCAACCTCGAGAGCCGGATCTCCTCCCTCAACATGGAGGACTTCATCTACGAGATCGCGGTGCCGCAAGAAGACGTCACCGAGATCAAGAACGGTCAGCGCAAGCAGGTTCGGCGCAACGTGTTCCCCGGGTACGTGCTGGTCCGGATGGACCTCACCGACGAGTCCTGGTCCGCGGTCCGGCACACGCCGCAGGTGACCGGTTTCGTCGGCCACAACCACCAGCCGCTTCCGCTGTCCCTCCCCGAGGTCGAGAAGATCCTCGCGCCTGCGTTCACCGCGACGCGGGACCAGCCGGCCGGTCCGGGCGCGAAGGCGCAGATCACGACGGTCGACTTCGCCGTCGGTGACTCGGTCATGGTCGTCGACGGGCCGTTCGCGACGCTGCATGCCACGATCAACGAGATCAACACCGAGGCGCAGAAGGTCAAGGGCCTGGTCGAGATCTTCGGCCGCGAGACACCCGTCGAGCTGTCCTTCAGCCAGATCCAGAAGGTCTGATCACCTCCTCCCAACACCCGCTCTCGCACCCGAAGGAAGAAGGGCGCCCAATGCCTCCCAAGAAGAAGATCGCCACCGTCGTCCGCATCCAGCTGAAGGCTGGCGTGGCGACCCCGGCACCGCCGGTAGGGACCGTCCTGGGCCCGCACGGGGTCAACATCATGGACTTCTGCAAGGCGTACAACGCCTCGACGGAGACCCAGCGCGGTCAGGTCATCCCGGCCGAGATCACGATCTACGAGGACCGCTCGTTCACGTTCGTCCTGAAGACGTCCCCGGCCGCCGTGCTGATCAAGACCGCAGCGGGACTGGACAAGGGCAGCGGCGAGCCGCACGTGAAGAAGGTGGGCAAGATCACCCGGACCCAGGCCCGGGGCATCGCGCAGGCGAAGATGGCTGACCTCAACACGCATGACCTCGACGCCGCAGAGAAGATCATCGCTGGGACCGCCCGGTCGATGGGTGTGGATGTCGTCGAGGGCTGACATCCGCCAACGCACGATGTGGGAGGGCCGCGCTGGCCCGCTGACCACAACTCCAGGAGCAGGACTCCACGAGAGCACCACGACACAGGAGCAGACGTGAAGCGCAGCAAGAACTATCGCAAGGCCGCCGACCTCGTCGATGACGAGCGGCTCTACACCCCGGCCGAGGCCGTGACCCTGGTGAAGAAGACGTCGACCACGGCCTTCGACCCCACCGTCGAGGTCTCGATGCGGCTCGGCGTCGACCCACGCAAGGCCGACCAGATGGTCCGCGGGACGGTCAACCTGCCGCACGGCACCGGCAAGACAGCTCGGGTGCTCGTGTTCGCCGCGGGTGACCGCGCCGACGAGGCCCGGGCCGCGGGCGCCGACATCGTCGGCGGTGACGAGCTCATCGAGCGGGTGAGCGGCGGGTTCCTCGACTTCGACGCCGCGGTCGCCACCCCGGACCTCATGGGCAAGGTCGGCCGGCTCGGTCGCGTGCTCGGTCCGCGTGGGCTCATGCCGAACCCGAAGACCGGGACGGTGACCAACGATGTCGCCAAGGCCGTGACCGAGATCAAGGGCGGCAAGATCGAGTTCCGGGTCGACCGGCACGCGAACCTCCACTTCATCGTCGGCAAGTCCTCGTTCGCCGAGCGGCAGCTCCTCGACAACTACACGGCCGCGCTCGAGGAGGTGCTCCGCCTGAAGCCGTCCTCGTCCAAGGGTCGGTACGTCCGCAAGGTGACGGTCTCCACGACGATGGGTCCCGGGATCGCGGTGGACCCGACGAAGACGCGTGACGTGCTCGAAGAGACCGCCGACGCTGCCTCCTGACCCTGACGATTTGGTCGGTCAGCACGGCACCACGTACGCTGAGCCACTGCCAAAGACCGCTGGTCGTCACCCTCGGGTGACCGAAAGCCCCGGACAGCCGGGCGACCCGCGCAGGTGTGTAGCTCGATTCCTCGACGGTACGCGGTCGAGGTCGACGCCCCGCGCCTCGCGCCGGGGCGTCTCGTTCGTCTGGACCCCTCTCGGTCGCCCAAGCACCACGCCTCGATGGGAAGCACTGGAAGGAGATCCATGGCCCGGGCCGACAAGGCAGCCGCCGTCGCCGAGCTCGCCGAAGAGTTCCGCAGCTCGCAGGGCGCCGTGCTGACCGAGTACCGCGGTCTCACCGTCGCCCAGCTCGCCGAGCTGCGCGCAAAGCTCGGTGAGGTCGCGACCTACGCCGTGGTGAAGAACACGCTGACCAAGATCGCCGCTCGCGAGGCAGGTGTCGACGCCTTCGAGGACCTCCTCGTCGGTCCGTCGGCCATCGCCTTCGTCAAGGGTGACCCGGTCGAGGCCGCCAGGAGCCTGCGTGACTTCGCCAAGGCGCATCCCACGCTCGTCATCAAGGGCGGCGTGCTCGACGGGGCGCCGCTCGCTCCCGCCGAGCTCTCCCGGCTCGCCGATCTCGAGTCCCGCGAGGTCCTTCTCGCCAAGCTCGCCGGTGCGATGAAGGCATCGCTCTCGGGTGCCGCGGCGCTGTTCCAGGCTCCGCTGGCGCAGGCGGTTCGCACGATCGAGGCGCTGCGCGCCAAGGTCGAGCAGGACACGGGGGCAGCGCAGGCTGCGCCCGGCACCGACGGAGACGATGCCGGACCCGACGGCGACGACCCCGGAACCGGCACGGACGGAGCCGGCACGGCCGAGACCGAGTCCAGCCCCGTCGTGGCCGAGGCCGGGAGCGAGACCGCCCCCGACGACGCCGCACCCGAAACTCACCGGAACGACTGACCAGACAGCTTCCACTCGCTCACCGGGACGACCGGTGAGAACAGACCCGAAAGGACGCCAAGAAGATGGCGAAGATCAGCACCGACGACCTGCTTGACGCGTTCAAGGAGATGACGCTTCTCGAGCTCTCCGAGTTCGTGAAGAAGTTCGAGGACACGTTCGATGTCACCGCAGCCGCTCCGGTTGCCGCGGCCGCTGTCGGAGGCGCCGCCGCCGCCGTCGAGGAGGTCGAGGAGCAGGACGAGTTCGACGTCGTGCTCGAGGAGATCGGCGAGAAGAAGATCCAGGTCATCAAGGTCGTCCGCGAGCTCACCAGCCTCGGGCTCAAGGAGGCCAAGGATCTCGTGGAAGCTGCTCCGAAGCCGGTCCTGGAGAAGGTCAACAAGGAGGCCGCCGACAAGGCGAAGGACGCGCTCGAGGGCGCCGGTGCCAAGGCCAGCCTCAAGTAGTTCCGTCCCGCACCTCCGTCGGGTCGGTCCGGCCAGGCCAGACTCCGGCCGGCCTGGCCAAAACCTCGGCGGCGCGAGGTAGTTGACGCCAACGGGCGGGCCGGTCATGCTCATGGGGAGCCGCCAGGAGTTCCGCTGGGCCGGATGTCCGTCCGGCACCGGGACTCGGCGGTCGACTGCAAAGGTGGCAGGCGATCGACGATGCCCGCCGTTCGACAGCACCCCCCAGAAGGGGTAGGCTGCTGTGTCGCGCTGTCTTCAGTCCCGTCGAATCCGCTGCTTCGGGTCATCTGGCATGCGCTCTGAGAGTCCGCGTGCCCTCGGAAGGATCCTTACTTGGCCGCCTCACGCTCCACCCGCACGAAGTCCAACCCAACCAGCACGGACCGGGTCTCGTTCGCCAAGATCCGGGAGCCCCTCGAAGTCCCCAATCTTCTCGCGCTCCAGACCGACAGCTTCGACTGGCTGCTCGGTAACGACGACTGGCGGTCCCGGGTCGAGGTCCTTCGTGCCGCTGGGCGCGACGACATCCCCGCGAAGTCCGGTCTCGAGGAGATCTTCGAGGAGATCAGCCCGATCGAGGACTTCTCCGGATCGATGTCGCTGACGTTCCGCGACCACCGGTTCGAGCCGGCGAAGAACTCGATGGAGGAGTGCAAGGAGAAGGACTTCACCTACTCCGCGCCACTCTTCGTCACCGCCGAGTTCACGAATAACGAGACCGGCGAGATCAAGAGCCAGACGGTGTTCATGGGTGACTTCCCGCTCATGACGCCCAAGGGCACGTTCATCATCAACGGCACCGAGCGGGTCGTGGTTTCCCAGCTCGTTCGCTCGCCCGGCGTCTACTTCGACTCCGCGATCGACAAGACCTCCGATCGCGACGTCTACACCACCAAGGTGATCCCGTCGCGCGGCGCGTGGCTGGAGTTCGAGGTCGACAAGAAGGACCTCGTCGGCGTGCGCCTCGACCGCAAGCGCAAGCAGAACGTCACCGTCCTGCTCAAGGCGCTCGGCATGGACAGCGCGACGATCCTCGAGCAGTTCGGTCAGTACGAGTCGATGCGCCAGACGCTCGAGAAGGACCACACGACCGGCCAGGACGACGCCCTCCTCGACATCTACCGCAAGCTGCGTCCGGGCGAGCCGCCCACCCGCGAGGCTGCGCAGACGCTGCTCGAGAACTACTACTTCAACCCGAAGCGCTACGACCTCGCCAAGGTCGGCCGCTACAAGGTGAACAAGAAGCTCGGGCGCTCCGCGAAGTACGACCAAACGGTGCTCGACCTCGACGACATCGTGGCCACCATCCGGTACCTCGTCGCGCTGCACGCAGGTGAGCGCGAGATCGCTGCGGCCGACGACCCCGACCGCATGCTCGGGCTCGAGACCGACGACATCGACCACTTCGGCAATCGACGTCTCCGGGCGGTCGGCGAGCTGATCCAGAACCAGGTCCGCACCGGCCTGGCGCGGATGGAGCGCGTCGTCCGGGAACGGATGACGACGCAGGACGTCGAGGCGATCACGCCGCAGACCCTCATCAACATTCGCCCGGTCGTGGCCTCCATCAAGGAGTTCTTCGGCACGAGCCAGCTGTCGCAGTTCATGGACCAGACCAACCCGCTGGCAGGTCTCACCCACAAGCGGCGCCTCTCGGCGCTCGGCCCGGGTGGACTGTCTCGCGAGCGGGCCGGCTTCGAGGTCCGCGACGTCCACCCGTCGCACTACGGCCGCATGTGCCCGATCGAGACCCCGGAAGGCCCGAACATCGGGCTCATCGGGTCGCTGTCCACGTACGGGCGGATCAACGCGTTCGGATTCGTCGAGACGCCGTACCGCAAAGTCACCAAGGGCCGTGTGACGGACCAGATCGACTACCTGACCGCGGACGAGGAGGACCTGCACGTCATCGCGCAGGCCAACGCACCGCTCACCGACGACGGCCGGTTCGCCGAGCCGCGTGTGCTGGTCCGCCGCAAGGGCGGCGAGGTCGAGTACATCCCGGCCGACGACGTGGACTACATGGACGTGTCGCCGCGCCAGATGGTGTCGGTCGCCACCGCCATGATCCCTTTCCTCGAGCACGACGACGCGAACCGTGCGCTCATGGGCTCCAACATGCAGCGCCAGGCCGTGCCGCTCCTGCGCTCCGAGGCGCCCTACGTCGGCACCGGCATGGAGTTCCGCGGTGCGGTCGACGCCGGCGAGGTCGTCATCTCCGAGAAGGCCGGCGTGGTGTCCGAGGTCTCGGCTGACTCGGTCACCGTGGCTGCCGACGACGGCACCTACCGGACCTACCGCCTGCAGAAGTTCGAGCGCTCGAACCAGGGCACCGCGATCAACCAGCGCCCGGTCGTGTCCGAGGGTGACCGGCTCGAGGTCGGCGGCGTGATCGCCGATGGCCCGTGCACCGACCAGGGCGAGATGGCGCTGGGCAAGAACCTGCTCGTCGCGTTCATGCCGTGGGAGGGCCACAACTACGAGGACGCCATCATCCTGAGCCAGCGACTGGTGCAGGACGACGTCCTCTCCTCGATCCACATCGAGGAGCACGAGGTCGACGCCCGGGACACCAAGCTCGGCCCGGAGGAGATCACCCGGGACATCCCGAACGTCTCCGAGGAAGTTCTCAAGGACCTCGACGACCGGGGCATCATCCGGATCGGTGCCGAAGTCGTCACCGGCGACGTCCTCGTCGGCAAGGTCACGCCCAAGGGCGAGACCGAGCTGACCCCGGAGGAGCGACTGCTCCGGGCGATCTTCGGCGAGAAGGCGCGCGAGGTGCGCGACACATCGCTGAAGGTGCCCCACGGTGAGTCCGGCAAGGTCATCGGCGTCCGGCTCTTCGACCGCGACGAGGGCGACGAGCTCCCGCCGGGCGTCAACCAGCTGGTCCGGGTCTACGTCGCCCAGAAGCGCAAGATCACCGAAGGCGACAAGCTCGCTGGTCGCCACGGCAACAAGGGCGTCATCGCCAAGATCCTTCCGCCGGAGGACATGCCGTTCCTGGCTGACGGATCTCCGGTCGACGTCGTGCTCAACCCGCTGGGTGTCCCGAACCGCATGAACATCGGTCAGGTCCTCGAGCTGCACCTCGGGTGGGTCGCGTCCCAGGGCTGGGAGGTCAAGGGCACGCCGGAGTGGGCGGCCCGGCTGCCCGACAGCGCGCGCTCGGCTGACCCGCGTACGCGGGTCGCGTCGCCGGTCTTCGACGGCGTGCAGGAGGACGAGCTGGCCGGCCTGCTCGCCTCGACCAGGCCGAGCGCCTCCGGGGAGCGGTTGGTCGACGACAGCGGGAAGGCACTGCTGTTCGACGGGCGCAGCGGCGAGCCGTTCCCGGCTCCCGTCGCGGTGGGGTACATGTACATCCTCAAGCTCCACCACCTCGTCGACGACAAGATCCACGCCCGCTCGACGGGGCCGTACTCGATGATCACGCAGCAGCCGCTGGGCGGAAAGGCGCAGTTCGGCGGTCAGCGCTTCGGCGAGATGGAGGTGTGGGCGCTCGAGGCGTACGGCGCTGCATACGCGCTCCAGGAGCTCCTGACGATCAAGTCCGACGACGTGGTCGGCCGGGTCAAGGTCTACGAGGCCATCGTCAAGGGCGAGAACATCCCGGAGCCGGGCATCCCGGAGTCCTTCAAGGTGCTCATCAAGGAGATGCAGTCGTTGTGCCTCAACGTCGAGGTGCTCTCCAGCGACGGCATGGCCATCGAGATGCGCGACAACGAGGAAGAGGTCTTCCGCGCAGCCGAGGAGCTCGGTATCGACCTGTCCCGGCGCGAGCCGAGCAGCGTAGACATCGACTGACCATCACCACGGCGTCGACTCAGTCCGAACGTAGAAACACAACGCGCGAAACGAGGGATCTGCAGCGTGCTCGACGTCAACTTCTTCGATGAGATCCGCATCGGCCTGGCCACCGCGGACGACATCCGCCACTGGTCTCACGGCGAGGTCAAGAAGCCGGAGACGATCAACTACCGCACGCTCAAGCCGGAGAAGGACGGGCTCTTCTGCGAGAAGATCTTCGGTCCGACCCGCGACTGGGAGTGCTACTGCGGCAAGTACAAGCGCGTCCGCTTCAAGGGAATCATCTGCGAGCGGTGCGGCGTCGAGGTCACCCGGGCGAAGGTCCGCCGCGAGCGGATGGGGCACATCGAGCTCGCCGCCCCGGTCACCCACATCTGGTACTTCAAGGGCGTCCCGAGCCGGCTCGGCTACCTGCTGGACCTGGCCCCGAAGGACCTCGAGAAGGTCATCTACTTCGCGGCATACATGATCACGCGGGTCGACGACGAGGAGCGCCACCGCGACCTGCCGTCGCTCGAGGCCAACATCGACGTCGAGCGCAAGCAGATCGAGCAGCGACGTGACAGCGACGTGGAGGCCCGGCTGGCCAAGCTCGAGGGCGACCTGGCCGCGCTCGAGGCCGAGGGCGCCAAGAGCGACGTACGCCGCAAGGTCCGCGACGGAGCCGACCGTGAGGTCAACCAGCTCCGGAAGCGGGCCGACATCGAGCTGCAGCGCCTCGACGACGTCTGGAACCGGTTCAAGAGCCTCAAGGTCCAAGACCTCGAGGGCGACGAGATCCTGTACCGCGAGCTGCGGGACCGGTTCGGTCGCTACTTCGATGGCGGGATGGGTGCCGCGGCGATCCAGCGCCGCCTCGAGACATTCGACCTCGAGGGCGAGGCCGCGAGCCTGCGCGAGACGATTGCCACCGGCAAGGGACAGCGCAAGGTGCGCGCGCTCAAGCGCCTCAAGGTCGTCTCGGCGTTCCTGTCGACCCGCAACAGCCCGATGGGCATGGTGCTCGACTGCGTCCCGGTCATCCCGCCGGACCTGCGTCCCATGGTGCAGCTCGACGGTGGTCGGTTCGCAACCAGCGACCTCAACGACCTGTACCGCCGAGTGATCAACCGCAACAACCGTCTCAAGCGACTGCTCGACCTCGGCGCGCCCGAGATCATCGTGAACAACGAGAAGCGGATGCTGCAGGAGGCCGTGGACGCGCTGTTCGACAACGGTCGCCGTGGTCGTCCGGTCACCGGTCCGGGCAACCGGGCGCTGAAGTCGCTCTCGGACATGCTCAAGGGCAAGCAGGGCCGGTTCCGGCAAAACCTTCTCGGCAAGCGCGTGGACTACTCCGGCCGATCGGTCATCGTGGTCGGGCCGCAGCTCAAGCTCCACCAGTGCGGCCTGCCCAAGCAGATGGCGCTCGAGCTGTTCAAGCCGTTCGTGATGAAGCGCCTCGTCGACCTCTCGCACGCGCAGAACATCAAGTCGGCCAAGCGCATGGTCGAGCGGGCTCGTCCGGTCGTCTGGGACGTTCTCGAGGAGGTCATCGCCGAGCACCCGGTCCTGCTCAACCGGGCCCCGACGTTGCACCGGCTCGGTATCCAGGCGTTCGAGCCGCAGCTGGTCGAGGGCAAGGCGATCCAGATCCACCCGCTCGTCTGCACCGCGTTCAACGCGGACTTCGACGGCGACCAGATGGCGGTCCACCTGCCGCTGTCGGCCGAGGCGCAGGCCGAGGCACGGATCCTCATGCTCTCGAGCAACAACATCCTGAAGCCGGCCGACGGCCGTCCGGTGACGATGCCGACCCAGGACATGGTGCTCGGGCTGTGCTTCCTCACGAAGACGCGTGAGGCGCTCACCGGCGAGGGCCGGGCGTTCGGCTCCGTGGCCGAAGCGATCATGGCGCTCGACGCCGGTGTCCTGTCGCTGCAGGCGAAGGTCAAGATCCGCCTCGAGGACCTCGTCCCACCCGTGGGCTGGGACCCGCCAGAGGGGTGGCAGCCCGGTCAGCCGGTGCTGCTCGAGACGACCCTCGGGCGGGCGCTGTTCAACGACGCCCTCCCCTACGACTACCCGTTCGTGAACTACGAGGTGGCCAAGAAGCAGCTCGGCGCCATCGTGAACGAGCTCGCCGAGCGGTACTCCAAGGTGCAGGTGGCGGCGACGCTCGATGCGCTGAAGGAGGCCGGTTTCCACCACGCGACCCGCTCCGGTGTCACGATCTCCATCGACGACGTGGCCACCCCGCCGCGCAAGCGGGAGATCCTCGAGGGGTACGAGGCCAAGGCGGAGAAGGTCCAGAAGCAGTACGAGCGCGGCCTGATCACCGACGACGAGCGTCGCCAGGAGCTCATCGAGATCTGGACGCAGGCCTCGGCCGAGGTGGCCAAGGCCATGGAGGACAACTTCACCGACGCGAACTCGGTCTACTTCATGGTCACTTCAGGCGCGCGCGGCAACATGATGCAGATCCGGCAGATCGCCGGCATGCGTGGGCTGGTGGCCAACCCGAAGGGCGAGATCATCCCGCGGCCGATCAAGAACAACTACCGCGAGGGCCTGACCGTCCTCGAGTACTTCATCTCCACGCACGGTGCCCGCAAGGGCCTGGCCGACACCGCACTCCGGACGGCGGACTCGGGCTACCTGACCCGTCGGCTGGTCGACGTGTCCCAGGACGTGATCGTGCGCGAGGACAACTGCGGTTCCGACCGTGGCCTCACGCTCCCGATCGCGGAGCGGGCTGGTGACGGCACGCTGCGCAGGGCCGAGAACGCCGAGACCAGCGTGTACGCCCGGACGCTCGTCGAGGACGTCGTGCTCGACGGCGACGTGGTGGTCCCGGCGAACATCGACATCGGTGACGCCGAGATCGAGGCGCTGGTGTCGCGCGGGGTGGAGACGGTACGTGTCCGCAGCGTCCTCACCTGCGACAGCAAGGTCGGCACCTGCGCCAAGTGCTACGGCCGGTCGCTCGCGGCCGGCAAGCTCGTCGACATCGGCGAGGCGGTCGGCATCATCGCCGCCCAGTCGATCGGCGAGCCCGGTACGCAGCTCACGATGCGGACGTTCCACACCGGTGGCGTCGCGGGTGAGGACATCACCCACGGCCTGCCGCGCGTGGTGGAGCTGTTCGAGGCGCGGCGCCCCAAGGGTCTCGCCCCGATCACCGAGTCCGCGGGTCGGGTCCAGATCGAGGACGGCGAGAAGACTCGCAAGATCACGATCGTGCCCGACGACGGCTCGGAGGAGCAGGCGCACCAGGTCTCGCGCCGGGTTCGTCTCCTGGTCGAGGACGGCCAGCACGTCGAGGTCGGGCAGCAGCTCGTCGTCGGCGCGCAGGACCCGCACGAGGTGCTGCGCATCCTGGGTCAGCGGGCAGTCCAGAAGCACCTGGTGGACGAGGTCCAGGAGGTCTACCGCTCGCAGGGCGTGTCGATCCACGACAAGCACATCGAGATCATCGTTCGGCAGATGCTCCGCCGGATCACGGTGATCGAGTCCGGTGACTCCAACCTGCTGCCGGGCGAGCTTGTCGAGCGCAGCCGGTTCGAGACCGAGAACCGTCGGGTGGTGTCCGAGGCAGGTGCGGCCGCTTCCGGTCGTCCGGTGCTGATGGGGATCACCAAGGCGTCCCTCGCGACCGACTCGTGGCTGTCGGCGGCCTCCTTCCAGGAGACCACCCGCGTCCTCACCGAGGCGGCCACGCACGCCAAGAGCGACCCGCTGCTCGGGCTCAAGGAGAACGTGATCCTCGGCAAGCTGATCCCGGCCGGTACGGGCCTGTCCCGCTACCGCGACATCAAGGTCGAGCCGACCGAGGAGGCGAAGGCGGCCATGTACTCCATGGTCGACTTCACCGAGCCGGACTACGGCGGCTTCGGGACCGGCTCCGGCGTCTCGGTGCCGCTCGAGGAGTACGACTCCCGCTACTGACAGTCGGCACGAACCCGTACGAACGGAAGAAGGGCGGGCACCGGGTCAACCCGGTGCCTGCCCTTCTGCTTGTCGTCACGCGGGTCGCGGCGGCCCAGCTGGGTCGCCTCAGGCCATCGCAGGGAGCAAACCGAGCTGTCCGAGAAGAGCCAACTGGTCGATCACGTGCCAATGCTCGGCGAGGCGGTCGCCCTGGATCCGGTAGATGTCGATGCCGGTGAACGTGAAGGTACGGCCCGTGGCGGGGATACCAGCGAAATCGCCCACGTGGGTGCCTCGGTTCGTCCATCGAACGACCACCTTGTCCTCCTCGGCGATGACGTCGTCGATCGTGAACCGGGGGGCCAGGGAACTGGTGAGGATGGAGAACCTGTCCAGGACCCCGTCCCGGCCCTCGCCCTGGCCCGGTAGCGGGTCATGCTCGACGTACTCGGCGATGACGAGATCGCCCATCGCTTCGACCCGTCCTGCGTTCAGGAGACCGTAGAAGGCCCGGACAAGTTCCTTGTTCTGGTCGATGGTCATGGTTTCCCCTTCGCTTGTGTTGCCAGTTCCCGGTTCGGGAGTCCGGCGGCGACGCCGTCGCTGGAGATTCAGCCTGGGCGAGGCCGCGGGCGTTGACCATGAAGTCTGAGTCACCGAGTTGCTCACCGAATACGGTTCATGGGTGGCGTCGCTGGGCGTGGTCCTCAAGCTCCTGCGCGACGAGTCCGGCCTTACCCAGGAAGAGCTCGCCAGCCGGAGCGGCCTCAGCGCACGCTCGGTGAGCGACATCGAGCGCGGACTGCGTCGACGCATCTACCCCGACACCGCGCACCGTCTCGCCGACGCGCTCTCCCTCTCCGGCGACCAACGCGGTGGCTTTCTTGCGGCCGCACGAGGCGGGCCGCTGCCTCGACCAGACCCACCAGCCCTGCCGCTACCGCTCACGCGACTGATCGGCCGAGTCGACGAGCTGGCCTCCCTGAGCGACGCACTCACCCCTGGAAACCGGCGACTGGTGACGATCACCGGCCTGGGCGGAGCGGGCAAGAGCCGGCTCGCCCTGGAGGTGGCACACGGGTTGCTGCCGGTATACGACGGGAGGGTCCGGCTGCTGCGAATCACGCCCGAGCGGGCTCCTGATCGTCTGGTCGACCTGGTTGCGACCGCGGTTGGCGCACTTCCCGGGGGCGGTCCCCTTGCGGTGGCCGCCGCAGTCGGCAGTCGTCCGATGCTGGTTGTCGTCGACGCCTTCGAACATGTCCTTCCCGCGACTCCGGTCCTCCAGGCTCTCGTGGCCAACGCGGGGAGCCTGCATTTGCTCGTGACGAGCCGCGTCCGCCTCCACGTTCCGGGTGAGCACGAGCTGGCACTCGGCCCGCTTCCTGCTCACGAGGCACGCGAGCTGTTCGTCGACCAAGCGGCCGGGCGGCTCACCGAGTTCAGCGAGTTGGTCACCGAGATCTGCGAACTGGTGAGCTGCCTCCCCCTCGCGATCGAGCTGGTGGCTGCCATGGCAAGGCAACTGCCCCTCCGAAACCTGCGCGACGAACTTGCCCTCAGCACCGCCCGTCTCGATCCGGCACTGCGTGACGCGGTGGGGTGGAGTATCACCTCGGCGCCGCCTGCCGAGCGGGATGCCCTTACCGCTGCCGCTTCGTTCCCGGCGGGGTGGCAGCTCGACGGCCTCGCCGCACTGGTAGAGCGACCGGACCTTCTGGCGCTACTTCGCGGCCTCTCCGATCGCTGCTTGGTGACAGCTGCGGACAACGGGACCTCGCCGCGGTGGCGCATGCTCGACCTGGTCCGGGAGCACGTGCTCGGGTCACAGCCCGTCATCCCCCGGGCGCGGCGTTCGGCCTACGTCCGCTACCACCTCGAACTCCTCGAGCGCGTCCACACGCTGGTTGGACATGAGCGCGAGTGGTACGCCGAGCTCCAGGCTGAGGAGCCGAACATCGAAGTCGCCCTGGGGTGGGCGACCGACGACGCCGACCTGCTCCTGCGGCTGGCCTCGGCCATGTGGCAGTACTGGCAGGCGCGTGGCGAACTGGCAACCGGACGCCGATGGCTCGAGAGAGGCCTTGCTCTACAGCCGGCCGCCCATTCGAGCACCCGCGCCACCGCACTATGGGGGCTCGCGTGGCTCGCCTACCACCAGGGTGACGATGCGACGGTCACGCTGGCGGCCGGCGAACTTCGACGGCTGGCCGATGCGCGGGGTGACGACGCCATCCAGCGAAACGCTGCGACGATCGACGGAATGCTTGCGATCGCCCAGGGCAGGCCCACAGAGGCACTCGCCCACCTGGAGGGCGCGCTGGAACTGGCCCGGCGCGTCGATCGGCCATGGATCCTGGCGGCCTCACTGTTGAACCTCGGACTCGGCGCACTCGCCGCCGGTGACCCGGAGCGCGCCAGGACGTTGCTGGCCGAAGCGCTGCGACGCTTCGACGCCATTGGCGACCACCGGTTCAACGCGCGTTGCCTCGGCTACCTCGGAGTTGTCGCCCTTGTCCAGCAGGACACCTCGCGCGCTTCCTCGCTGTTCACCCGCAGCCTCCATGTCTTCGATGCACTCGGCGAACCGGGCGGCACCGCCGAAGCCCTCGACGGCCTCGCCGCCGTTGCGGCCACGGAAGGACGCACTGAGAAGGCGGCGATGCTGGCAGGCGCCACCGAACGGCTCCGGGAGACATTCGCAGCTCGAGCGCTGCCCGTCGAAAGCCGGATTCTTGGCCAGCGGATCGACGCGGCAGCAGCAACAGTGCCGCCCGAAGACTGGGCCACCGCGTGGGGGCGCGGACGCGGGCACACACTTCAGGAGGCTGTCACGATCGCGCTCGATCGCGACTAGCCTCGAACGATTGGGCTTCACCACCAACGCCTGGATCGCGCAGACCAGTCGCGTTTCCAAGCGCGCCCTTGCCGCCGCTGTCCACCGCCGCGGCCAACCATCAAAGGGCACCTGACCTCGTGACACGTCGGTGGGGGCAA
>Ga0136630_1000257_pt1 | contig 19346 bp, 18 predicted proteins | sample AntDrymUQ5682106_2_FD_105496 | JGI IMG/M metagenome (GOLD analysis project Ga0136630, IMG submission 105496) | Polar desert sand microbial communities from Dry Valleys, Antarctica - metaG UQ568 (21.06) | ecosystem: Environmental > Terrestrial > Soil > Desert | place: Antarctica: Dry Valley...
ATCGGGTCCCGCCCGATCGACATGCACCTGCGCGGTCTCGAGCGCATGGGAGCCAAGTTCACCACCCAACACGGCTACATCGAGGGCATCTGCGACCGACTTCAGGGCGTCAACACTCTGCTCGAGTTCCCCTCGGTAGGGGCTACCGAGAACATCTTGATGGCCGCGGTCCTTGCCGAGGGAGTGTCCGTAATCGAGAATGCTGCGCGCGAACCCGAGATCCAGGATCTGTGTGCATTTCTCATCGAGGCGGGTGCCTCTATCGACGGCGTGGGAACTCCCACGATCGTCGTCAACGGAGTGGACGAGCTTCATCCCGTGAGGCACTCGATAGTGCCGGACCGCATCGAGGCCGGCACCTACGCTATCGCCGCCGTGGCAACCATGGGCGATGTCACTCTCGTCGACTGTGAGCCATCGCATCTCGAGCTGCCGCTTCTGAAACTGGAGGACGCGGGGGCAGAGGTCACGAGAGGCGAGGATCGAGTGCGAGTGTCCATGGATCGGCGCCCGACGACGCTGGATCTCGTCACGCTACCTTTCCCGGGTTTCCCGACCGACTTGCAGCCGCCCATGATGGTCTTGCTGAGCCAAGCGCGCGGATCATCGATCCTCACCGAGAACGTTTTCGAGTCGCGCTTTCTGTTCGTCGATGAGCTCAACCGCATGGGCTCGAACATCAGAGTCGAGGGGCACCACGCCGTTATCAGAGGAGTGGATCAACTTTCGGGCGCTCCTGTGAGATCGCCCGACATCCGAGCGGGGGCCGCGCTGGTTCTTGGCGGGCTGTGCGCCGATGGAAGGACCGAGGTCCACGACGCCGGGCATATCGAGCGTGGCTACGAGCGCTTCGTGAACAAGTTGACGGATCTGGGAGCGAATCTAGTGCTCGAGTCCAGCTAAGTGGGCCCGGTCCCACAACTAAAGAAACGCACGTGTATTTGTGGGGCGGGCCACTAAGCGCCAACCCCGGCCACAATGTGTCTATGCAGGCGGTGACGCGCCTTGCCGTCGGCGCGCTGGCGCTTCTGCTCGCCGTTCCAGCCGGAGCGCCCGTGCAGGCGAAGCCGCGGGCGGACAAGGCGAAGACCAGGATGATCGAGGGCACGGTGAGGCTCGTTCCCACCGGGCCCGAGCCGAGCGCGCTCTCGGGACTGGGCTCGTATGTCGGCCAGATCAAGCTCACGCCCGCCTCCGACGGCATCGTGGTGGCCAACCGGCTCCCCCTCGAACGCTATCTGCTGGGCCTGGCCGAAGTGCCCGTCGACTGGCCCGAGGAGGCGCTAAAGGCCCAGGCGATAGCGGCGCGAACCTACGCGCTGCGCACCCTGGCACAGCCGGCGGCCGGAGCGGCGGCGACCTACGATTTCGACATCTGCGCCTCGATCGAGTGCCAGGTGTTCTCGGGCGCAGCAGTGCTGCAGCAGACCGACGGACAACGGTGGGCGAATGCGGTGCGCGCCACGGCGGACGAGGCGATCCTCCACGAGGGCGAGCCGATCCTCGCTCGCTATCACTCCGTTTCAGGCGGACGAACCTTCGACAACGAGCAGGTTTTCGAGACGGAGGGCTCGTATCCGTACCTCAAGGGCGTCCCGAGCACAACCGAGGCAGCTTCTCCTCTCGACCGGTGGCAGGTCGGATTCACACTCGACGACCTGCAGCAGATACTCGACCGGGCGGGGCGCTGGAGTTCCGGTCTGAGATCGCTGCGGGAGGTTCGCACCGTCGCCTCGCGCGAGGGGTTCCACTACCCGGACGTGCTGTTTCGTGGCAAGAAGGGCAGGCTGCGCCTGACCGCGGAGGAACTGCGCGTCATCGTGCGCGAGATCGGCCCCCAGTTGTTCCCGGCAAAGTACCCTTCGATAGGACTCACTTCGTCCGGCCGGCTACCGGAGACCCTCCCTTCGAACCGCCTCACGATCGAGACCGAGGACGAGCTCGTGCGCGTCCGGGGACGGGGTTGGGGCCATGGAGTCGGCATGTCGCAGTGGGGTGCGCATGGGATGGCGCTCGACGGAGCGGGATACGAGGAGATCCTGAAGCACTACTACACGGGGGTCACGCTCGGACGTGTGAGGGCCCCCGGCGCACTCGACGTCGGGATTGATTGGGGGCGATCGAGCCTCCGCGTCACCGGCGCATTCAAGGTCGTCGACGAGCGCGGGCGCACCGTCATCGCTGAGTCGGTGGGGGCGTGGACGTTCGCCTTCAACGGAAGTGGCTCGATGTCCGTGAGCCCACCGACGGCGAGCACAGCCCCGCTGAGCGTGCGCCTGATCAAGTCGCCCGACGCCACCGGGGTGGGCCACGCCGCGTGGCTGACCATCGCTTTATCGCGCCCCGCGCAGGTGATGTCTGTGACTGCGGACGTGGGTTCGTTGGAGGAGTCTGGGGCGGTACGAAGGGCGGGCAGGACCAAGGTGGCGTGGCTCGCCCCTCTCGAGCCCGGCCGCTACTCCGTTCACGTCGAAGCATCCTCAGGCTCAGAGACGAAACAGACCGATCCAGTCGAGATCGTCGTGACCGAGCCGAGGGACGCGAGTGAACCCGAAGCAGAGCGCGCCGAGGAGGCGGCGGCGGGGGAGCCCGAGGCACCCGGCGCTCCGTGGGGACTGTTGCTCTTTGCCCTGGTCTTCGCAGCCGCAGGAGTGTTCCTCGTTACGGTTACGATGACGAAGTGAGCGAGGCGGTTGTGAACGAGGAGACGATCGAAGAGCAGATAAACCAGGCTCTCGAGCTGATTCGGCCGGCGATTCAGAGGGACGGGGGAGACATTCAGCTCGAGTCGGTCGAGCGCGGCACGGTGACCGTGCGTCTGTTCGGAACCTGCGAATCGTGCCCCATCTCGCCGGTGACCCTCAAGCACGGGGTCGAGCGTCTCTTGAAGGAACGAATCGAGGGCGTCACCGAAGTCGTCTCGATCGAGACCTAGATCTCTCACATGACGAGCGTCGCTGATCTGGTCGCCCGCGCCCTCGAGGGCAACAGGCGTTCGATCGCCAGGCTCATCTCACTGGTCGAGGACGGCGGCGAGGATCTCGTCGAGGTCATGGATCGCCTCTACTCGCACACCGGAAGCGCCTACTCGGTCGGGATCACGGGAGCGCCCGGCGCGGGCAAATCGACGCTGACCGAGCGCCTCGTGGCGCGCATCCGAGCCGAGGCGTTGTCGGTGGGTGTGCTCGCCATCGACCCATCGAGTCCCTTTTCGGGAGGGGCGCTGCTCGGAGATCGAGTGCGAATGCAGAGCCATGCTCTCGACGAGGGTGTGTTCATCCGGTCGATGGCGACGCGCGGCCACCTTGGTGGCCTGTCGCTGGCAACTCCCGAGGCGGTGCGCGTGCTCGACGCCGTGGGCAAAGAGATCATCGTCATCGAGACGGTGGGAGTAGGCCAGGCCGAGGTCGAGATCACCGATGCATGCGACACGACGCTGGTTGTGCTCAACCCGGGCTGGGGCGACGCGGTGCAGACGGCCAAGGCGGGTCTCTTGGAGATCGCCGACGTCTTCGTGGTCAACAAGGCCGACCGCCCGGGGGCGCGCGATACGGTGCGCGAACTGAAGCAGATGCTCAACATGTCCGATGCCGAGCACAAACCCACCATCGTGCAGACCATCGCCACCAAGGGCGAGGGCTTCGACGAGTTATGGGCCGCTATCGAGAAGCACCGCAGCTACCAGGAAGAGCGGGGTTTACTCGAGTCGCGTCGTCGGAGACGCATCGAGCACGAGATCAAGGAGATAGTCGCGGAGCGTTTCCGCAGGCGCGTCGAAACCGAGGGGGCCGAGGACCTGGCGCATCTCACCGACGAGGTCGTTGCGCGCAGGTGCAATCCCTATCAAGCGGCCGATCGTCTCGTGGATAGGCTCTCCGATTGATCCACCGCACTTCGTGAGACGAACTGCGTCACGCCCCCGAGGCGAACGAGGTGACCGCGTCGAGCCACAGCTCCGGCTCGGAGCGATGGATGCTGTGCCCGCCGTCGACCACGAGATGTCGGGCGTCACGCAAGGCCGCGATGAACGCCGCACGCTCGTCACCGTTAAGCGCGGAGCCACCCGACTCGCTGCCGAAGGCTGCGTTGGTGTCGACCGCCGTCAGCACGAGAGTCGGAGCCTGAATCCCGGCCGCCAGCACTGCGAGATCCCAATCGAGCTCCCGATTGCCGACCGCGCGCACGATTGCCGCGCCCTCGCACTTCATCAATCCCTCGACGGCCTCGAGTACATCTCGCTGGTGCCACTTGGGGTTCTCTTGTTGCGTGCGGGCGACGAAGGCCTCTTGATCGGCCACGCGCTGCAAATCGTCGGCGATGAGGGCCGCTAGGAGAGCTCTGTCTACGCTGGCGATCCCGGGTGGCTCCTCGAGCACTATCTTGGGCGCGAGCTGCGGCCGTTGGCCGACGGCGCTCATGACCGCAAGTGCTCCGAGGGAGTGACCGACGACCAGCTCGAGCGGCTCGACACCGACCGTCTCGATGAGGTCACGGCCGAGGTCGTCGAGGGTCAAAGAAGCGCCGGCGCGCGGGCTGTCGCCGTGTCCTCGCAGGTCCACTGCGGTCACGTCCCATCCTCGCTCGGCAAGAGCAGGGCCTATGCGCCACCAGGTGGCCGACCATGCGGTTACCCCGTGCACCAGGACGGCGCGCCCACCGCGTCCCGTCCAGCGGCGCGTTGTGAGAACGGTCATTGAGGTGCAGCCTACCGGCGGCCGAAGGCCGGCTTCGATTCCTCGGTTGGCGCCACGGGTAGACTGACGACTATGGCCGACGACCTGCAAAGACGCTGGCAAGAGAAGCACGACGACTCCAAGTTCCGCGACGACGTCGACTTCGACACGCTCTCGAGCGTGCCGGTCGACCCCCTCTACGGGCCGGACGAAATTGATCCCGAGATCGGGGTTCCCGGCGAGTACCCCTTCACTCGCGGCATCTACCCCAGCGGCTATCGCGGCCGCCTCTGGACCATGCGCCAGTTCGCGGGGTTTGGGGAACCCGCCGACACCAACGAGCGCTACAAATTCCTGATCGACCAGGGCCAGACCGGTTTGTCCGTGGCCTTCGATATGCCGACGCTCATGGGCCGGGATTCGGACGAGCCGCACTCCGAGGGTGAGGTGGGGCGCTGTGGCGTTGCGGTCGACAGCCTCGCCGACATGGAGATCCTGTTCGACGGCATCGACCTCGAGGGCATCACGACGTCGATGACCATCTCGGGCCCGGCCCCCATGCTCTTCGCTATGTACCTTGCCGCCGCAGAGAAGCAGGGCGCGTCGCTGAGCAAGCTCGGCGGCACCTGTCAGACCGACATCCTCAAGGAGTACATCGCTCAGAAGGAGTGGCTCTTCCCGCCCGAGCCACACCTGCGGCTGACCGGCGACATGATGGAGTTTTGCACCACGGACGTGCCCAAGTACTACCCGCTGTCGATCTCCGGCTATCACATCCGTGAGGCCGGGAGCACCGCCGTCCAGGAGCTCGCCTTCACGATCGCGTCGGGATTCGCGCACATCGAGCTCGGTCTACGACGTGGGCTCCATGTCGATACCTTTGCGCCGGGTCTTAGCTTCTTCTTCAACAGCCACGTCGACTTCTTCGAGGAGATCGCCAAATTCCGCGCCGCCCGCAAGATCTGGGCGCGCTGGCTCAAGGAACGTTACGGGGCTACCAAGGAGCGTTCCTTGATGCTCAAGTTCCACACGCAGACCGCGGGTGTCTCGCTGACCGCACAGCAGCCTTACAACAACGTCGTGCGAACCACGACCGAGGCTTTGGCCGCGGTCCTCGGCGGAACACAGAGTCTGCACACCAACTCGCTCGATGAAGTGCTGGCCCTTCCCAGCGAAGAGGCCGTCGAGATCGCGCTGCGGACACAGCAGGTCATCGGTTACGAGACCGGTGTCACCAACGTCGCCGACCCCCTCGGCGGGTCTTGGTTCGTCGAGGAGCTGACCAGAAAGACCGAGAAAGCCGCCGAGGAGTACTTCGCTAAGATCGACGCCATGGGTGAGGGATCGATTCTCGACGGAATGCTCGCCGGCATCGAGGAGGGGTACTTCCAGCAGGAGATCGCCGATGCAGCCTTCCTGTACCAGCAACTCCTCGAGAAGGGCAGGAAGGTCATCGTCGGAGTCAATCGCTTTACGCGCACTCGCCAGGCCGTGCCCGAGGTGCTTCAAATCAGCGCGGAGATGGAGGAGCGGCAAAGGAAGTCCGTTGCCGAGGTGCGCGCCAACCGCGACGAGCAGCGCGCTCAGGACGCCATCGCGGCGCTGCGGACCATGGCGCACGACGACTCACAGAACTCGATCCCTGCGCTGGTCGAGGCCGCGAAGGCCTACGTCACCCTCGGCGAGATGACGGGGGCCCTCAAAGAGGAGTGGGGCGTCTACACCGAACCACCGCGCTTCTAGTCGTCCCAACCTCGACTAAGGGAATCCAGTACATAAATCCCCCAGGGGCCGGGCCTCATAGCAGCTGGGTCGTGTCCGGCGGGCACAAGGCGAAGGTGACTCTCGATTTTTGGGACCATCAACGATTCGCCGTCGGAGACGTACTCGCTCTCCCGTCAACGATGGCGAGGAGCGCGACGAGATCGCGCTCGGGATAGAAGCGGTAGACGACTATCATCCACCTCCACGGTCCGAGGAGAAAGCGCCGAGGCGTGAGCGCGCCGCCGAGCTTGGCCCCAAGCTCTGGGAAGCTTTCCAGGGGCCGGATTGAGCGCTCGACGCGGGCACTCGTGTTTTCGGGCAAGTCATGGGTCCGGATCAGATCGCGCAGATCAAGCGCCGCAGCATGGGTCACTACGACCCGTGCCACCGACGCCTACAGCTCTCGCAGCTCGATGACCTCGCCCGCCTCCACCTCGGCCTCGGCTTGCGCGAGCCGCTCGGGGAGCCTCGGGATCCCCTCGAGGATTTCGGTTACAGAGCCGACATCGGGATCGGCGTCGTCGATCGCCGCCGATAGCAGCGAGCGTGCGAGGGTGCCATCCGGCACATGCGCACGATCAGCGAGGCGAGCAAGCTTCGCGGCGCGCCGCTCATCGAGGGACACGTTGAGGCGCCGGGTGCTCATGACTCCAACGTACACGACTCAGCACAGCTTGTGTATAGCAGGACAAGGGACGGTGGTCGATCGAGCGCACGCTGCGGTTCCTCCGACTCACCCTTGCGCTTCTCGCCCACGCACTTTCGCAACGACCGACGAGTAATCGAGGTTCCCGAAGCCGGCTTCGTCTGCGGCTGCGATCCACTGTTTCGCTCCGGGGACCAGCTTCAGCTCCAGATCGCGCTGCTCGACCGCGTCGTGAACCAGGAGCATGTCCTTCAACATCAGCGCCAGCTTGAAGCTCGGCGTGTAGGAGTTGCTCTCGATTTTGTCGAGCTTGCGTTCCATGGCGGGACCGAGCGGCGACTCGAGCAGCCCGGCGATCGAGCGTTCCTCGTCGAGGCCGAACGAGTCCGCCAGCGCAAGAGTCTCGCCGGTGAGCGTGATGAGGCCGGCAAGCGCCGAGTTCGCGACCAGCTTCATGGCCTGGCCGGCCCCGGTTGGTCCCATGTGCATTGGTTTGCCCAACGGCGACAGCACGTTCCCCCAATGTTCGAAGCCCTCGTCGGTGGCGCCGAAGAAGACTTTGAGCGAGCCGTCTTCGGCGTTGGCGACGCTGCCGAGCACCGGCGCGTCGATCAAATCGATGGCGTCGGGAAGCCTGCGGCGAAGTTCCGCGATGTAGTCGGGGCCGACCGTGGACATGTCGATGAGCGTGCCGCCGGACATCCCGGCAAGCACGCCGTCGTCGCCGAGTACGACCTCGGACACGGCGTCGGGTGTCGAGACCATGGTGATGGCCGCGTCTGCGCCGCGCACCGCTTCGGCCGGAGAAGGCGCGATCGCCGCGCTCTCGGCAAAGGGTTCGGTCTTGTCGGGCGAGCGGTTCCAGACGGTCACCTCGTGACCTGCTTCGATCAGCCGGGACGCCATCGGCGTGCCCATGGCGCCGAGCCCGAGCCACGCGATTCTAGCCATGCAACTCAGTCTAGATGCCTCGACCCCCGCGCATGATGCGGTATCCGAGCACCGCGGCTGCGAGCGCGAAGACGATCGCAAAGATAGCTCCCGCCGTCTCAAGACCGCTGGCTCCCGGAGCTTGAACGACGCTGGGACTTGGAGAGGGACTGACTCCCGCCTCCGGGGTGGGGGTTTGGACGTTCACCTGCTCCCACTTTCCGGAAGGGGCGGCTGCCACGCGAGCCAGGGATCCGGTCCCGGAGAGGCGACCAACCCCGCGTCGGCCAGGCGATGAAGGAGCAAGCGAATGATGCGCGCCGTAACTCCCCAGATGACGTGGTCGTTCCACACCCACGCCTCGGTCGGATAGGTGCGGCCCCGGTGGAGGAAGCCGGGCTCGGAACGAATCGTGTCGTCCAGCTCCGACAGCGGCACCCACAACACCTCGGCGACCTCCGCCGGGTTCGGCACCAACTCCGGCCGGCTTGTGACGAAGCCGACAACTGGTGTGACGTTGTAGCCGGTGACGTAGGTGGGAAAGGTGTCGAGCTCGCCGACAACGGTGACCGAGTCGGGATCGAGTGCGATCTCCTCGTGCGCCTCCCGAAGCGCAGCGTGAGTGGCGTTAACGTCACCGGGATCTATCGAGCCGCCGGGAAACGAGATCTGGCCTTTGTGGCTCGAAAGTGTTTCGGTGCGAACGGTGAAGACAAGCGTGGGCTCTTTTATTCCCACGATGGGAATTAGCACGGCCGCGTCGCGCGATCCCCTCTGCCTCTCATGGCGAGGGGGCCGGACATTCAGCGCCGCCCGCAGCCTGCGTTCGAAACTCTCGGACATCGAGCCATGCTAGCGACGCCCGCGTAGCTCGGCTCACCGGGTGGGGAGCCGCGATCGCGCCCACTTATCCGTGGGCCACAGATGCTGCCGTCGTTGGGTATCTCGGCCCAGATGAGAACTCAGCGGCGGGGCAGTGTGGCTAACTTGGCGTACAGCGACCGGGCCGAGGCCTCGCCCAGGCGCAGGCTCTCGAGGCGGAAGCTCTCGTCGGGCGCGTGGAAGTTGTCTTCGGGGCCTGTGAAGCCGCTCAGGATGGTGGGGATGCCCTTCTCGGCGAAGGCCGCAAGCACGGGAATCGAGCCACCCGAGCGGATGAGGGCCGGAGGTTTCCCGCAGGCCTCGCCCAGCGCCTCGATCGCGAGGGCGAGAGCGGGATCGGTCGGGTCGAACGAGGCGGGGTCGGCACCGTCCCACGAGGTCGCGACCTCGGCCCCCTCGGGCGCTGCGTCGCGCAGCAAGCGCTCGAGTACCGGGCCCATGTCCGCGGCCTTCTGGTCGGGGGCTAGTCGCATCGACAGCTTGGCGCTCGCCACCGCAGGGATGATGGTGCGCTTCTGGACCGCGTCGCCGCCCGCGAGTCCGTTGACGTCGATGGCTGCGTCCGCCCAACTCTGCTCCCGGTAGGCGTCCGCCGAGCCCGAGTGAATCGGGGTGGCTTCGACCTGAGCGAAGAGGTCGCCGGCGTGAGGGAGCTGAGCCCACGCATCGAGCTCCTCATCCGTGGGTCCCACGAGACCCGCCCGCAGTTCCTCGCGCAGCTTGCCGTCTGGTCCGTGCAGCACGGCCACCAGCATGTGAGTGAGCGCGTGAGTCGCATTGAGCACCGAGCCTCCGAAGTGACCGGAGTGCAGGTCCCCGCGCGCCGTCCGGACGTCGACGGCCATCGAGACCATGCCTCGCACACCCAGCGTCAGCGCGGGCGTGGTGTCGTCGAGCATCTCGCTGTCGAACACGATGGCACAGTCGGCCCCGCGCTCGTCGGCCAGCACCCAGTTCCCGACGCTGTCGCCGCCGACCTCTTCCTCCCCCTCGACGAGGACGCGCACGTTGACCGGCAGCTCACCCGAGCGCGCCAGCTCGCAGGCGACGTAGAGGAGGGGCCAGAAGTTGCCCTTGTCGTCCGCCGAGCCGCGCGCGTAGAGGCGGTCGTTGCGAATCTCCGGCTCGAACGGAGGGGTCGTCCACGCGTCGACCGGGTCCGCGCTCTGGACGTCGTAGTGCCCGTAGATGATGACCGTGGGAGCCTCGGGATCGGCGGCGCGCAGGTCGCCCACCACCAGCGGGTTGAGATCGGTGGCGATGATCTCGGCCTCGCCCCCGGCGGCGGTGATGTAGTTGCGCGCCCATTCGGCCGCTCGGACGAGATCGTGCGGATCGCCGCCGCCCGAAGAGATGGAAGGGATGCGAAGCCACTCAACGAGCTGCTCGAGAAGTTTGTCCGGCACGCGGTTGCCTCCTAGTTTGGTGATGTTGCTTCGACGCTAGTGGACGCCGAAGTTACGTATGCGGTCCGACATACGCTACTGAATGCTCGTTCAACCATGAGACAAGGGGGAAGCACGTGGCCCACGAGGTCAAGGGAGTTGTTTCGCGCACGAAGGGAGAGCCGGTCGAAATCACCACGATCTCGGTGCCCGATCCGGGTCCGGGCGAGGCGCTGGTCGCCGTGCAGGCCTGCGGGGTCTGTCACACGGATTTGCACTACAAGGTGGGCGCCATCAACGACGACTTTCCCTTCCTCCTCGGACACGAGGCCGCCGGCATCATCGAGGCGGTGGGCGACGGCGTCACCGAGGTCGAGCCGGGCGACTTCGTGATCCTCGCGTGGCGCGCTCCCTGTGGTGAGTGCCGATCGTGCCGCAGGGGACGGCCCTGGTACTGCTTAGACTCGGCCAACGCCGCGCAGCCCATGACGCTGTCTGACGGAACCGCCCTGAGCCCGGCGCTCGGTATCGGAGCGTTCGCAGAGAAGACGCTCGTGGCGTCGGGACAGGCCGTCAAGGTCAATCGCTCTGCGCCTCCCGAGACCGCGGGCCTCATCGGCTGCGGGATCATGGCCGGCATCGGCGCGTCGATGTACACCGGGGGAGTTACGACCGGCGACTCCGTCGCCGTGTTCGGCTGCGGGGGAGTCGGGGACGCCGCAATTCTCGGAGCGAAGCTCGCGGGAGCCGCGATCGTCATCGCCGTGGATCTCGACTCGAGCAAGCTCGAGTGGGCCAAGGACTTCGGCGCGACGCACACCATCGACGCGTCGAGCGGCGATCCGGTCGAGGCGATTCAGGAGCTCACGGGAGGATCCGGAGTCGACGTTGCGATCGAGGCGGTCGGGCATCCAGAGGTCATGAAGCAGGCCTTTTTCGCGCGCGATCTCGCCGGCACGCTCGTGCAGGTAGGCGTGCCCGATCCGACGATGACCATCGAGTTGCCGATGATCGAGTTCTTCGGGCGGGGCGGTGCGCTCAAGCCGTCGTGGTACGGGGATTGCTTGCCGACGCGAGACTTCCCGATGCTGATCGACCTCTATCTGCAAGGGCGTCTCGACCTCGATCGCTTCGTCAGTGAACGCATCGGTCTCGACGACATCGAGGACGCGTTCCACAAGATGGAGCGCGGCGAGGTCCTGCGTTCCGTCGTGATGATCTGAGCAGAGGAGAGCCAGCTTGAAGATCGACAAGGTTGTAACCAAGGGGGTGTTCAGCCTCGACGGCGAGGACTTCGATGTCGAGGACAACATCTGGATCATCGGGGACTCCGATGAGTGCATCGTCATCGATGCCGCGCACGAGGCGGATCCGATTATTGAGGGCGTCGGCGGCCGCAGGGTCAAGCTGATCCTGTGTACCCACGCTCACAACGACCACATCAACGCGCTCGTCGAGTTGCGACCCCAACTCGACGCGCCGGTCGCGTTGCACCCCGCAGACGAGGAGTTGTGGAAGCAGGTCTATCCCAACAAGCGCTGGGACCTCGATCTCAAGGACGGCGAGATCCTCACAGTCGGCGGCGCGCGCCTCCAGGTGTTGCACACTCCCGGCCACACGCCGGGCGGTGTCTCGATCTACGACGGTGAGGGGGCCGTCTTCGTCGGCGACACGCTCTTTCAGGGTGGACCGGGGGCCACGGGACGCTCCTTCTCGGACTTTCCGACCATCATCGACTCGATCAGAAGGCGTCTGTTGACCCTGCCCGGTGACACGACCGTCTATCCGGGCCACGGCGACACGACGACGATCGGCGCCGAGTCGCCGCATCTGGACGAGTGGATCGTCCGCGGGCACTAACGTTGAGGGCTCACCGACCGACGATCACTCCGGAGGCCGCCACGTGGGCGAGTTCGTGAACTATGAGGTGTCCGACAACGGTGTTGCAACGATTCGGCTCGACCGGCCGAAGGTCAACGCGCTCAACGATCAGGTTGCGACGGAGATAGGCGAGGCGGTCGACGCGCTGGCGCTCGACGAGAGCGCGCGCGCCGTCGTGGTGTGGGGCGGCGAACGAGTCTTCGCGGCCGGCGCGGACATCAACGAGATGGCAACTCAGGACGCGACTACGATGTTTCGCTACATCGGTCGTTTCCAGAATGTCTTCACGCGCCTCGAACAACTTCCCCAGGTGACGATCGCGGCGATCACGGGCTACGCGCTGGGCGGAGGATGCGAGCTGGCGCTCGCGTGCGACCTGCGCGTTTGCGCCGAGAATTCGAAGCTCGGCCAGCCCGAGATCTTGCTCGGCGTCATCCCGGGTGCGGGAGGTACCCAGCGTCTTCCTCGCCTCGTCGGCGTCGGCCGTGCCAAGGAGATCGTTTTCTCCGGTCGCTTCGTCGACGCACAAGAGGCTCTGTCCATAGGGCTTGTCAACGAAGTGGTCGCCTCCGAGGTGGTCTACGAGCGCGCGCTCGAGCTAGGCGGACGTTATGCGAGCGGACCGACGGTCGCGCTGATGGCGGCGAAGCAGGCAATTCAGCGGGGGGTCGACGTCGATATGGGCACGGGCCTCACCATCGAGCGCCAGGCTTTCGCCGCCCTCTTCTCGACCGACGACCAGACCATAGGGATGGAGTCATTCGTCGCGAACGGGCCCGGCAAGGCGGAGTTCACCGGCAAGTGACGCGCGTCCTCGTCACGGGGGCGACCGGTTACGTCGGCTCCCGGCTCATTCCCAGGCTCCTCGACGCGGGACACGAGGTGCGCGCGACCTCGCGTCATCCCGAAGACATCGGCAAGCGCCACCCCGAGGTCGAGGCGATTCCCTCGGACCTGCAAGACGAGCCGTCGCTCGAGCGCGTCCTCAACGACGTCGACGTCGCCTACTACCTCGTGCACTCGATGGAGGCGAAGGGCTTCGCCGCCAAGGATAAGCAGGCGGCAACGAACTTCGCGCGCTCCGCGGCGAAGGCGAATGTCGGTCGCATCGTCTACCTCGGGGGTCTGGGATCGAGCGACGATCGACTGTCTCAGCATCTGAAGTCGCGCCAGGAGGTCGGGAGGCTCCTGTCCGACGGGGACGTACCGGTCCTCGAGTTCCGGGCCGCGATCGTCATCGGATCGGGCTCCGTCGCGTTCGAGATGCTGCGCCACCTCACGGAAAGGTTGCCTGCGATGATCGCCCCTCGCTGGCTCAGCACCCGCATTCAGCCGATCGGGGAGTGGGATCTGACGAGCTACCTGCTGGCGGGGGCGACCGTCGATCTGCAGGAGAACCGGATCGTCGAGCTGGGCGGGCTTGAGGCGCTCACCTACAAGCAGATGATCCTCGACTACGCATCGGTGCGCGGCCTCAAACGGCTGATCGTGAGCGTGCCGGTGCTGTCCCCGCGCCTCAGTTCGTATTGGGTGAACCTCGTCACTCCAATCCGATCGGTGATCGCGCAGCCGCTGATCGACGGACTTCGCAACGAGGTCGTCGTGTCGGACGACTCGGCGAAGGCGATGTTTCCGGCCATCGATCCGGTTGGATACAAGGAGTCCGTTCGTCAGGCGCTGCGCACGCAGGTGGACTTCCTCGACTCGCCGGCAGATCCCGCGCTGAAGCCACTGCCCGGAGCGCTCGACGGAATGTTGATGGATAGGCAGCGGGCCCAATCGGGGGCCGAAGAGAACATCCTCGGCGAGGAGATCGCACGCATCGGAGGTAATCCGCAGTGGTACCCGCTGCGCTGGTCGTGGTGGATACGAGCGCGCATCGACGACCTCGCCGGAGGTGGTGGTCTCGAGTGGGAACGGCCCGACCGCCCGCTTCGCCCCGGCGATCGCGTCGACTGGTGGACGGTCGAGGACACCGGCCCCGACCGGCTGTTGCTGAAGGCAGAGATGCGCGTTCCCGGCGAGGCGTGGGTCGAGTTCAGGGTCGTCGAGACCGGCCCTGGGTCCGAGCTGCGCCAGACCGCCTACTTCCGCCCGCGGGGTTTGCTTGGCCTGCTCTACTGGTGGGTCATGTGGCCGTTCCACGTAGCGATCTTCCGCCTGATGGCGAAGCGGCTGGCGCGCCGAGCCGAGTTCGGAGGGAGTGGCAAGAAGTACACGATCGAGTGGGCGAGAGACCGTCTGGTACGGATGAAGGCGCGGAGCTCATGACCGCAGGGATTCACTCCGTGCAGGAGGGAGTGGGAGGATGACAAGCCAGATCTACACCATCACCATCGACGCAGCCGATCAGCGCGTGCTGGCGAACTTTTGGAGCAAGCTGCTCGACTACAGGGTGACTTACGACTCGTCGGACCAAGTCATCATCGAGGCGCACGACGAAGCGGGGCCGGCGGTGTTGTTCATCGAGACCCCGGACACAAAGAGGGGCAAGAACCGCGTGCACCTGGACCTCAACCCGGACGACCAGCAGGCTGAGGTCGAGCGCGCGCTGGGTCTGGGGGCGAGGGCAGTCGATATCGGCCAGGATGCCGACCCCGACGCGACCTGGAAGGTGCTCGCCGACCCCGAGGGCAACGAGTTCTGCATCCTGACCCCACGCAAGGACTAACGCTCAGGTGCCTCCGAGGCCCGCGTCGCGCGCTCGCGCGATCGCCTCGGCCCGGTCGGCGACCTGGAGCTTTGCGAAGATGTTGCTCACATGGTTTCGGACGGTCTTCTCGCTGAGGAACAGGTGACGTGCGATGGACGCATTGGGCCGACCCTGAGCGATTAGCTCCAGGACCTCGTTCTCTCGCTGTGTGAGCTCGGGGAACGCAGTCGCACCCGCCAATCCGCCCGATCGTGCGAAATAGCTGATGACGCGCTGCGCGATGGCCGGTCCGAAAATCGCCTCGCCGCTCGCGACCGAGCGGAGGGCTCGGACGATCTCGTCCTGGGACGCACCCTTCAGCAGATAGCCGCGCGCGCCGGCCCGCATCGCGGCGAACACCGAGTCGTCGTCTTCGAACATGGTCAGAACCAGTACGCCGACGCGCGGCTGCGCACGCACGACCTCGCGCGTCGCGTCGATTCCGTTGAGGTCCGGCATGTGAAGGTCCATGACGATCACGTCGGGCTGGTGCTGTTCCGAAAGCGCAACTGCCTCGGCCCCTGTTGACGCTTCGGCCACCAGCTCGACGTCGTCGAGCGAGCGCAGCAGCGAGCTCAAACCATCGCGGAACACAGGGTGGTCGTCGGCGAGCAGAACGCGCAGGGAGTCGCTCATGCCGCGTTCACGGGAAGCTCGGCGCGCAGCCTCGTGCCACCACGGTCGCGACGGCGCACTTCGAAGTTTCCGCCCAGTTCCTCGCACCGTTCTCTCATCGATGCGAGACCGACGCCCCAGCGTGCCTCGGGCGCCACGCCGATACCGTTGTCGTCCACTTCGATCACGAGCTCGTCGGCAAGAACCAGACGAACCGAGCAAGTCTGCGCCCGGGCGTGGCGAGCGACGTTGGTCAACGCCTCGAGGGCAATGCGGTAGGCGGCGACCTCGACGGCTGCGGGGAGCTGCGTCAGGTCACCATCGGCGGCGACCGTCACACGCAGACCGTCGCCCTGGGTTTCCAGCCGCGCGGCCTGTTCGGTGATCGCGCTCGCCAGACCCAGCTCGTCAAGTGCGGGGGGCCGCAGTCCGTAGACGAGCCTGCGAATCTCCGCAATCGAGCTCTTCGTCTTGGTCGCCATCTTCTCGAGTAACTCGCGCGCGGCCTCGGGCTGATCCTGAAGCAGGTTGGTCGTCGCCTGGATCTCAAGAAGCGTTGCGGCGAGCGTCGGTCCGAGGCCATCGTGGAGGTCTCGTCGGATGCGCCGGCGTTCGTCCTCGAGTGCGGCGACGAGCCGGGCGCGCGAGCGCTGGAGCTCGTCGGTGAGCCGCGCCGAGTACACCGCGACGCCGGCCTGGCGCGCGAGGTCCTCGAGCAGCCGGCGGTCGGCGGCCGAGAAGTCCTCGCCCGGCGAGCGCGGAGCCACAAGCAGGCGCCCGACCTCTTCCCCCTGATGCGTGAGTCTCAGCGTCATGGCGGGCGTCGCTGGCTCGCCGAAGGCTGCTCCGGGCACGTAACCGTCGTCCTGACGCAGTTCGATGGCCGCATAGGGGAGGCGCAACGCACCGGCGATCGTCTCGGTCACAGTGCCGAGAGTTTGTTGTGCTGGAAGCGCGAGCTCGAGACGCGCCGCCAGCTTCGAGAGCACCGCGTAGGGCTCGTCGCGCTCGCCGTACATCAGACGGTTTATGCCGCGCTGGAGGCGCTCGCGCAGCGGCTGAAACGCTACGGCGACGATGCCGGTTGCCACGAGAGCGCCGGTCTGCCCGCTTCGGCCCAGGGTGCGTTCGAACAACGTCACGAATCCGATGTAGAGGGCGATGACCGACGCCGTTAGAGCGACGTAGACGAGCGATCGGTTGACGACGATCGTGAGGTCGTAGAGGCGGTGGCGAAGGATCGCGACCCCCATGCTGGCGGGAATCGCCGCCAGACCGAGCCCCCAGGCGGCGTCACCGGCTTCAGCGGCGCCGAGCCATTCGACGAGCGCGGACCCGCGGTGACGGTGAAGGCAAAGATTGCAGCTCCGAACGCCAGCCACTTGAGCTGCTGGCGTTCCTCGCCGCTCGCCCTGCGGGCGCGCACCGTGATCGCGGCGGCCGAGCTCGCCAGCACGACGAGCAGCAACACTCCGGCACTCTGGTTGAGGAACGAGAACAACCCCGCGAGGGGCTCGATTCCGAACGGATTCGTCTCTCTTCGACCCTCGATCGGACCGGGCGCGAACATGAGCGACGCGAGGATCGCCGTCACCGCCCCCACGTCGAACCACAGGACCGGTCGCCAGCGGCGAGAGGGTAGCCGTCCCGTCGGAAAGAGGAGGATCACGAATAACACCATGGCCATCGCCGCGTACCAGCCCCAGCCCCCCAGCCACGCGAGGGCGTGGGCACCGGGGAGCGAACCGGACGACGTCTCGAGGCCGTAGGTCGCGTATTGCTGCGCTGCATTCGCAGTCATCGCGCCTGCGCCGACGGCTATGAGCAACCAGCCCACCTGGTTTCCGAGTTGGCGCGATGCGACCAGCGCGCCGACCACCGCGAAGGAGAGGAAGGCCGCTGCCAGCATCGCGACGGCGACGGGTGAACCGATATCGTCGTTCGCCGCACCCAGCCACAGGTAGGCAAGGATCGACGCAACCGTCACGCCACACAGGCTCCACGCCAGCCGCGCCGGCCAGTGCGCGGGCCGTTCCGTTCTTGGAGCGCCCGATAAGGATGCGGCTTCTGTGCTCATGACTCCCCTTGGTCGAGGTAAGCATAGGCAACGCGGACCCACCCGCCGAGTACCTTTGGGGTCCTCGGCGGCGAGCCGTAGTGCGGCTACGGAATCGTGAACTCGGCCTCGAGCCTGTTGGGGAAGTCCTCGACCCTGTAGCTCACGCCACCGTCGAACGTGATCGTCTGCAGGATCGACGCCCCCGGCTCGATGGACTGCATGCCTCCAGGGAAGACCAGCGGCGAGTCGTCCTTCTGGCCCTGACCGATCCATTTCTCGAAGTCCTTGACCGTGGCCCCGGGCTCTGACGCCCCGTAGACGGCGAACTCGTGCGGCTTGCTCCCGTCGTTGAGGAACTCGATCGTGTGCGTCCCCGCCTCGAGCTCCGGCACCTCGAAACCATCGTCGGTTGCGACGATGGCGCCGTCCGCCTCGGGTGCCTCAGCGCCTGCATCGCCGTCGACCTCGAAGGCCGCGTACATGCCTTTGGCGGAGTGCGGCGTGAAGTCCGGTGTCGGGAACATGCACAGAAAGAGGTAGCTGCCGGGGTCGAGTGTGCGGGTCATCGTGACGCTCGCGCCGGGACTGAGCAGGGGCACGCCCGCGAGATCCTCGACGCCCTCCGGCCGCCCGCTTTTCTTCATCGCCTCGAGGACGTCTTCGATCGAGGCGCCGTCCTCGAGCCGGCCGAAGGCGAACTCGTGATGCTCGGCCCCCTCGTTGTTCAGCTCCAGCGATACGACTCCGCCCTCGACCTTGCTCGGCACATCGAAGGCGTATTCGGTCGCCGCGACCTGCACCGTGTTCGTGACCTCCTCAGGTTCGGCCTGCGCGTCCGCCGGCCTCGTTTCGGCGTCGTCTCCGCACGCTGCCAGCGTCAAGAGCAGGGCGATCGCCGCCGCCCAGGTTCTGTGCCTCGTGGTTCTCATCATCGTCCCGTCCCTCCACTTGGTCCCAGCCAACGAGAAGACGATGGAGCGAGTGGCGTCCCGGGCGCATGAGGCCGGTGTCCCAATTCGCCGGGATTGCTGCCGGGACCCCGGGCACCGACCCACTAAAGTGGGGCGTGTCTCTATCTAGCGGAGGCGACGCACCCGGCGCACGACGTGTTCGCAAGCCCGTCGAGATCGATGGCGAAGTCGTTCGACGACCCTTGTCGTCGTGGACGCCGGCGGTGCACGACCTCCTTTGTCACCTCGAGTCGATCAGTTTCCCAGGCCTGCCGCGTGTGGTCGGTATCGAGGGCGACCTGGAGGTCGTGACCTACGTGCCCGGCGAGGTTGGGCACTATCCCCTGAGCGCGAGGAAGTGGTCGGATCACGCGCTCGTGGCCGCTGCGACTTTCCTCCGTCGCTTTCACGACGCAACCGCTTCCTACCGGCCGTCCGGTGCGCCCTGGCGCTTCGTCTACCCGGACGCGTCGGCGCACGAGGTCATCTGCCACAACGACTTCGCGCCCTACAACATGACCTACATCGGCGACCGCCCCGTGGGCCTGATCGACTTCGACACGGCGGGGCCCGGTCCCCGCATCTGGGACGTCGCCTACGCTGCTTATCGCTTCGTGCCACTCGTCGACGACAACTGCGCTCGGGAGATCGGGATGATTCGCCCCGACCCCGCTCGCCGGCTGGCGCTGTTCTGCGAGGAGTACGGCCTCGACGACCCCGTCGCAGTAATCGTGACGGCCGCTCGGAGGCTCGAAGCTCTATGCGAGCACATGGAAGGGGAAGCCGACGCCGGCAACCCGGTTCACCAGTCGAACATCGCGGCGGGGCACCTCGACCTCTACCGTAGTCATATCGGTCTATTGCGCACG
>Ga0136630_1000259_pt1 | contig 19303 bp, 23 predicted proteins | sample AntDrymUQ5682106_2_FD_105496 | JGI IMG/M metagenome (GOLD analysis project Ga0136630, IMG submission 105496) | Polar desert sand microbial communities from Dry Valleys, Antarctica - metaG UQ568 (21.06) | ecosystem: Environmental > Terrestrial > Soil > Desert | place: Antarctica: Dry Valley...
CGCCGGCAAGGCGCGCCTGCGGGACGGCATCCCCGACCCGTACTCGGTCGCGGTCAGCAAGCCGCACGTCGGGGTGACCGACGCCGACCGGGAAGCGCAGATCCAGCGACTGATGGCGGCGAACGGGCACGTCAAGGACATCAACATGGACCCGGTCACCCGGGTCGCCGGCGCGCTCGCCGTCCACGTCGTCGCCGATCTGGCCGAGGGCCGCTACCTCGACGCGCACTCCCAGGCCACGCTGTTCCGCGGCTACGAGGTCATCCTCATGGGCCGGGACCCGCGCGACGCGATCTTCGTGTCGTCGCGCGCCTGCGGGGTGTGCGGTGGCGTGCACGCCCACGCGTCGGCGTACGCGATCGAGATGGCCATGGGCCTGCGCCCGCCGCCGTTCGGCACCGTCGTCCGCAACCTCCAGGAGGCGGCGGAGATGGGCTACGACAACCCGCTCCACCTCTACCTGTTGGCCGGCCCCGACTACTCCGAGTCGATCGTCAAGCAGGCCAACCCCGAGCTGTGGCCGAAGGCCGAGAAGTGGAAATGCAAGGGCGAGCGCCACCACGGGTTCAAGACCATGGCCGACCTCATGACGGCGCTGAACCCGCTCACCGGCTCCCTCTACCGGGAGGGGCTGGAGTTCACGCGCCTGTCCCGCGAGATGTTCGTCATCCTCGCCGGCAAGTACCCCCACCCGCAGACGGTCGTGCCAGGCGGCGTCTCCTCGACCGTGACCCTGCAGACGCTGAACGAGTACCACTCGCGGCTCGGGAAGATCTTCGACTACGCCCAGCGGATGATGGCGGTGTGGGACGACATTCCCGAGTTCTTCTACGACTGCGACGACCGCTACCGCCAGGTCGGCGCGCGCCCGACCAACCACGTCGACCCCGGCTTCTGGGACGACCACGACGCCTACGACGCGACCTACGAGAACTGCGACGAATGGGGCGAGCGCCGCTGGTCCACACCTGGGGTCGTCATCGACGGCGAGCTCGTAACCACCCGGCTGACCGACATCAACATCGGCTGGGAGGAGTTCGTCGAGCACTCCTACTACGACGAGTCCTCCACCGACCGGTGGGCCACCGACCCGCTGGGGAACCCGATCAGTCCCTACCACCCCTGGAACAAGCGCACGCTGCCGCGACCCGGCGGGCGGGACTGGAAGGAGAAGTACACCTGGGCCTGCACGCCCCGATGGGACCGCAAGGTCGTCGAGGCCGGCGCGTACTCGCGGCTGCTCATGACCTCCAAGGCGCAGAAGCTTCCCGCGAACGACTACATCGAGGCGACCGGCCACAGCCTGCGCATGCGCATCCCGAAGGGCATCACCCCGGAGGCCGAGGTCGAGTGGCACGTCCCGGAGCAGTGGAACGCCTTCGAGCGCAACCGCGGGCGCGCGTACCACTACGTCTTCTCGCAGCTCGTGGCGCTCAACACGCTGCTGACGGCGTACCGCATGGTGAAGCAGGGCGACACGCAGGTGGCGGCCGTGCCCGCCGACGAGCTGGAGAAGCACATGCCGACCGAGCGACGGCGCAGCGTCGGGTGGTGGGGCGCGGGGCGCGGCTGGCTCACCCACCACATGGAGATGGAGGGCGGGAAGCTCACGAACTACCAGATCTGCACGCCCTCGACCATCAACGCCTCCCCGCGCGATCCGTGGGACCAGCCCGGCCCCTACGAGGAAGCGGTGATGAACACGCCGATCATCGAGGACCTCTCCGACCCGTCGAGGTTCACCAGCATCGACATGCTTCGGGCCATCCGCAGCTTCGACCCGTGCATGCCGTGCACGACGCACGTCTCGACAGGGCACGGGACCGTGGTGCGCGAGGTCAACACCTGCTCGTGCGGCGTGGACTGACCCCACTTTGGTGACCGTGCTGGTCGGCGGCGTCGGCCAGCTGTTCCAGGGCGACCTCGACCTCGGGCGCGTGGCAGCCGACCGGCTCGCCGCCGAGGACCTCGGCCATGGCGTGCTCGTCGAGGAGCTGCACTACGGCGCGGTGGCCGTCGCACAGCGGCTGCAGGACCTGGCGCCGGACGCGCTCGTGCTGATCGGCGCCGAGCAGCGCGGCCGGGTGCCGGGCACCGTCGAGCGCCGGCGCGTCGCTGCGCTCGAGCTCGACCCGGAGGCCGTCCAGGTGGCGGTGCGCGACGCAATCACCGGCTACGTCACCATCGACCTCGTGCTCGAGGTCGCGGCCGGTTTGGGCGCACTGCCCGCACGGACGGTGACCATCGAGGTCGAGCCGGCACGGACCGACCCGGGCGAGGGCCTCTCGCCGGAGGCCGAGACCGGCCTGGCGGCGGCCCTGCAGCTGGTGCGCGCCGAAGCCAGACGGACGCCGCTGCTCGGGGTCGCCGAGGAGCTGCGGGGCCGCCTGGCCGGGGATCGCCTCGAACCGTCGCCGGCGACCGAGGCGATGGCGGAGCTCCTCGCAGAACTCGACGGTCTCGACCGCGAGGGGCGTTGGGGCCGGGCCTTCTCGCTGGGGGAGCGCGTCCGTCACGCGATCGCGGCGGGCGCGACGCCCGAGGGGATGGAGCACCTCGACTGGGCGCTGTGGTGGACCCTGCTGGAGGAACTGGACCGGCTCCTGCCGGTCGAGGGCGTCAGCGGTCCGGAGTGATCCGGGAATCGCCGAGGCTCGTCGGAGGCGATTCTCCTGGCCTCGGTGGTGGCGGTCGCGCAGCAACCGACCGTGGATCACTGACCAATTCGAGGCGTGCCAGGTGCTGCGGCCGGACGGCGATGCGCCGCCCCTTGTCGTTGGACAGCACCAACGCACCGTCGGCCAGCACGTCCACCGCCCGGCCGGTGATCTCCGGGCCGCCAGGGCCGAGTGGGATCATCCGGGCGCGGAGCGTGCGCCCGAGCGTCGCGCACCGCGGCAGGTAGGCGGCGAGCACGGTCGCGGGGGGCTCGCGGCCGCGGAGCTCCATCGCCGCGACGAGCCGGGCGAGCAGCGGTCCCCGCGGCGGCTGGGCGTCGTCGGCGAGCACGGTCACGACCGCCCAGTCGACGCCCGCGGGCCCGAGCTCGGCGTGGACGCCGACCGCGGCCACCCGACGCACGCCCGCGCGGACCTCGTCGGGCCACTCGACCGTCGCCGCCGGACCGGCCGTGTCCGCGATCCCGCACACCGCGGCGGCGTAGAGCCAGCCCTCGCGCTCGGCGGGCAGGTCGGGCCGCAGCACGAGCGAGAACCCCAGGCCCAGCCCCGGTCGCACCGCCCAGGGCAGACCCGCCCGGCCGCGCGGCGCGGCCTGGTAGTCGGCGACGACGACGGCGCCGCCGGCACCGCCGGCGCGGGCCCACGCGAGCGCGTCGGCGTGCGTGGAGACCAGCGCTGGATAGGTCCGGACCGGCCGGTCCCCTAGGACGCGCGCGAGGGTCCCGGCGGACAGGTCCTCGCCCGCGTCTACCCCCACGAGGGGTCCTGACCGAGTTCGCCGGCGAGGCGGTTGAAGGTGTCCTTCAGCCGCAGCCACTGCGGCACGTGGAAGAAGCCCATGGCCCGGGAGAGCTCCACGCGGAACCGCTGCCCGTCGGCGGCGCTCCGCTCCGAGACCGTCTCCAGGAGGGTGCGGACGACCGCGTCCATGGTCGGGGATGGCAACTCGAGGAGCGCGCCGAGCAGCGCTCGTGCCAGCTCCGGTCCCCGGCCGGGGTCGGCCAGCGAGCCGTCCACCCACTCGCCCACGGCCGACCGCCGGGCGCCGGCGGGGGCGTCGGCCCAGCGGGCGACCTCCGCGCGGACGATGGGCTCCCACCGCTCGGCGTCCTCGACGCGGAGGACGGTGAGAACGTCACCGGCGGCCGGGCCCAGCCGAGCGATCACCTCCGCGGCCTGCGCCCTCACGGGCTCCGGTGCGGCGGGGACGCCGAGCGCCTGGCGGGCCGCCAGCCGGGCCCGGGGCGGATCGGCGAGCCGCTCGTGGGCGAGCGCGAGGTTCGCCTGGGCCATCGCGTAGCCGTCCGGCCGCACGCTGCGGGGGTGCGCCACGGCGGCCGTCCGGAACGCGGCGACGGCCTCGGCGGCACGGTCGGCCGCGAGATGGGCCAGTCCCAGCGCATTGGCCGCGGCGCCGAGCGCGGCGTGGTCCCCCGCGTGCGACGCCGCATCCACGGCGCGCTGGAGGACCGCAGCCGCCGCGTCGGCGTCCCCAGTGCTCAGCAGGGTCGCCCCGAGCTCGCGGGCCGCCGCGGAGGCCTGCCCGGCGAGCCGCACCTCGTCGAACCCCCGCAGCGCCCGCTCGAAGCAGCCGACCGCGGCGGCGTCCCGTCCGGAGGCACGGTGGACGAGGCCGAGGTTGTACCGGGCGGCCGCCTCCTCGGCGGCCATGGCGTTGCGCTCGAAGACCGTGGCGGCCCGCTCGAACGCCGTGGCGGCGCCCGGCAGGTCCCCGAGGGCCCGCAGCGCCGCTCCGAGCATGTTGGTCGCCTTCGCGTGCTCGACCGGCAGCCGCTGCGGGTCGAAACCGGAGACCGAGACCCGCAGCGCCGCGGCGGCCTCCCCGGACCGGTCCCCGTTCAGCAGCACCGTCCCGAGGTGGAACTGGGCGGTCGCGTGCTGGACCGGATAGCGGTCGTGCGGGTAGCGGCGGAGCCGCTCGCGCAGCTCGTCCTCCACGTCATCGCTCGCGGCCACGTACAAAGGATGCCCATGCGCGCCATGCGGGTACTCATCGCCGGCTTCGGCAACGTCCTGCGCGGCGACGACGGGTTCGGGGTCGCTGTTGCCGAGCGGCTGCTCGCCGGCGGCGTCCCCAACGGTGTGTCGGTCCTGGACGTCGGCATCGGCGGGATCCACCTCATCCAGGAGCTGCTCACCCCGGCCGACGGACTGGTCGTCGTCGACGCCGTCGACCTCGCCCGGCCGCCGGGCACGGTGCTCGTCATCCGGCCCGAGATCGCCGACGTCGCCACGCTGACGGTCGAGGACCGCCGCGACACGCTGGCCGACATGCACTACGCCACCCCGGAGCGGGCGCTGCTGCTCGCTCGCGCGCTGGACGTGCTGCCCGACCCGACGCTGCTCGTGGGGTGCCAGCCGGCCGACGCAGAGCGGGTGGGCCAGGGGCTCTGCCCCGCCGTCTCGGCCGCCGTCGACGTCGCCGCCGCGGAGGTCCGCCGCATCGTCACCGGGTTCGGCATCCCCTGGCAGGCCGTTACCGGGGCCGGGCGGTGATCTGCACCAGGCTGGGTCCCGAGGGCGGCGGATGCGGGGCGGCGTCGTCCGGCTCCGCCGCGATCTCCACGAAGCCGGGGAGCCCCTCGCGCAGCGCCTCGGTGATGCCCTCGGTCAGCGTGGCCGCCGACGCGGTGCACCCGGCGCAGGCGCCGGACAGCCGCAGCCGCACGACGCCGCCGCGCACCTCGAGGACCTCGACGTGGCCGCCGTGGGAGTCGATGTACGGGCGGATCGGCTCCAACGCGGCCTCGGCGGCGGCGCGCTCGTCGACGCCGACGGCGTAGGCGTCGAACAGCCAGGCGATGGCGGGGTGCGCCCGCCGGAGCCGCTCCACCTCCTGTGGGCCGAGCGCCTCGCAAACGTGGCCGAGGGCCATGCGGTGCAGGGCGTCGACGCCGTCGAGGAGCTCGAACACACGGTCCCGGACCGGTTCGTCGAGCTCCTCGACATCGGCGAGGAGCTGTTCGAGCCGATCGAGGAGACCGTCGAGGTCCTCGCTCAGCGCTCGGTCTCCCGCACCTGCGTCAGCGCATAGCCGACCAGGGTGTCGTTCAGCTCCACGCCGTGGGACTCCCGGGCGTGGGCGGCGACCTTGGCGAGCAGGTCGTCCTTGGAGTCGGCGGTGGTGACGGCCTTGCAGGCCACGCCGACGTCTTGGCAGCGGAACTCGAGGGGCATGGTCGGGCTCCTTCAGGACGCCTGAACGGGCTCGTCCGGCGCCGTCGCCTTGGCCACCAGCGCCTCCAGGGCGTCGGCGACCGCCGTCAGGTTGGCGTTGACGTCGGTCACGATCGGGGTGATCGGCTCCGTCCGGTGCGCGATCGCCCGCACGCCGAAGGTGACCTTGCCGAGCGTGTCCGTCAGCCCCTGGAGGATCACGACGACCCAGATGAGGTAGAAGGCGAGGGCGGCGACGAGGAGCCCGGTCAGGACGAGGGTGACGACCGCGGCGGCTGGCATCGGGACTCCTTACGTCGAGACGACGCGGTCGAGTGCGGTGACGTAGCGGACGGCTCCGGCGGTGACCTCGCCGACGGCGTCGCGGGTGTCGGCCAGCGCGGGCACGGGATCGAGGTTGCCGCTGAGGAGGACCCCGTGGACGAGGATGTCGTCGGCGTAGCGCTGGCACTCGTGCGCGTAGCCGATGACCCGGTTCGCCAGGACGACGACGAGCGGGATGACGACGACCAGTCCGACGAGATTGGCGATCCACCAGACAGCCATGACGTCTCCTCCACCGCGGTGCCGGGCCGCAGGGTCCCATTCTGCGTGCTCTAGATGCGCGGCGCCAATAGTTCGCCCGGCCGCCGCGGAGCCGTGGTGCTACGGTCGGTGGCATTCCTGCTCGGGAGGTCGTCATGAAGCTCGGGATCGTCGGCAAGGGCGGCGTCGGCAAGACCACGGTGTCCGCCCTTCTGGCCCAGGCGTACGCGCGGCGCGGCGCTCGGGTGGTCGCGATCGACACGGATTCCAACCCCAACCTCGGCTTGTCGCTGGGGTTGGCGTTCGCCGACATGGAGGCCGTCCCGGTGCTCCCGCGGTCGCTGATCGTGGGCGCCGGTGGTGACACCACCGCCGAGGAGCTGATCCGCGACTACGGCCGGCCCACCCCGTCGGGTGCCACGCTGCTGTCCGCGATCCGCGTCACCGAAGCGGCGGCCGGCTGCCAGTGCGGTGGGCACGCCACCGTGCGGAGCTTCCTCGGCGACGCCCTCGCGCAGCAGGCCGACGTGACGCTGGTCGACATGGAGGCCGGTCTGGAGCACCTCAGCCGGTCGGGCGGCACGCTGGCCTACGCCGACGTCCTGCTGGTTGTGATGGAGCCGAGTCGCAAGTCCGTCCTGACCGCGGCCCGCACCTTGGCGCTCGCCGAGGATCTCGGGATCGAGCGGGTCTACGGCGTGGGCAACAAGGCCCGCGATCGCGAGGATGCGGCCTTCTTCCGGCGGGCTGCCGGCGAGTACGGGTTCCCGCTGGCGGGAGTCGTCGGCTACGACCCGCAGGTCGCCGAAGCGGACCGCGACGGCAGCGCCGTGGTCGGCACGGCACCCGACGAGGTGCTCGCCCAGATCGACGGCGTGATCGACTTCGTCGAGCGGGCGGGGAGCGCGATCTCGGCGGCCGGCTAGCCCGGTGCCGCCGTCATCGCCCATGTCGGCATCGAGCGCTCCTGCACGAGTTCCGAGCCACCTGCCGCCTCCGCGGTGGAATCTTCGGATATTCGAAGATTCCACCCCGGAAGGGCCAGACCCCCGGGTTGTTCATGCCAGCGACCGGGCGAGCCCGACGAGGGCGCGGACGGCTGGCGCGTCCGGGGCGGTGTCCAGCGGGGCGAGGCCGTCGCGCTCCGCAGCGACGATCGCGGGGTCGTCGGGGACGGCGACGAGCTCGGTGTCCGGAAAGGCGGCGCGGAGCCTCGCGAGGTCGTCCCCGCCGCGGGCGCGGTTGGCGACGACGACGACCCGGCCGATGCCCCTCTCGCGCGCCACAGCGGCGGCGCGTGCGCCGACGTCGATCGACTTCGGCGTGGCCTCGACGACGACGACCGCGATGTCGATGCTCGCGTCGGCGAGGCGGGTCAAGGTCCCGATGCCGGCCTCGAGGTCGGCGATCACGGTCGTGTCACCGAACTCAGCGGACCCGAGCAACTGCTCGGGCGACAGCCCACATCAGGGTCAGCCGGGCTCCGGGTCCTCGATCCGGGACACGACGGCCAGCCGCACCCCGTCGGGGGCGTCGGTGCCGAACCGGTCGATCAGCGAATCCCAGGAGGGGGCGTGCTCGGATTCGCCCTCGTCGAGCGCCTCCCGCATCACCACGAGGCGCTCGGTCTCCTCGTCGCCGACGCCCAGCGAGATGCCGAGATTGGGGTTGGTGTCGCAGTCCAGGGCCACGACCCTCGCGCCGCCGCGGGCCAGGCTGCGGGCCAGGATCGCCGACGTGGTCGTCTTTCCCGACCCGCCCTTGCCGACGACCGCCACCCTCATCGCGTCTGCTCCTCGTTGAGTCGCTCCAACAGGGAGACTACCGCCGCGACCGCCGCGGAGTCGGGGGCGGCGTCCACCGGCGGCAGGCCCTGGCGCTCCGCCTCGGCGAGCGCCTCGTCCCACGGGACCGCTCCGACGACGTCGAGCCCGCTGCGGCGGGCGACCAGGTCGACGTCTGCAGGGCCGCGGATCTTGTTCGCAAGGGCGACGACCCGCTCCGGCGGTCGTTCCCCCAGGGCCAGCCGGGCCAGACGGCGGGCGGACAGCAGCGACTTCGCCGTCGGCTCGACCACGACCAGCACCGTGCGCGCGTAGGAGCCCCAGCCGAAGAAGGCCTGCCGAGTGCCGCCGGGCAGGTCGCCCACCAGGCTCCAGCCGTCGTCGGGCAGCCCCGCCACGATCTCGCGGAAGGCGAACTGCGAACCCGCCAGGGCCCACGCCGGCCCGCGGAGCTTGCCGAACTGCAGGAACCGCACGCCGTCCGGTCCCCGGACGGCATAGCGCTCTACCGCCTCCACCGGCGTCAGGCCCTCCCGCAGCCGGAAGCGCGGACCCTCCTCGCCCTCCCGCCGCTCGGTGACGGCATCGTCGGGGATGGGCGCGTCGGTGACCTCCACGCCGAGCGAGTGCGCCAACCCGGGCATGGGGTCGGAGTCGATGGCCAGCACCGGACCGCCGGCGCGGGCGAGGAGCCGCGCGAAGGTGCCGGCGATCGCCGACTTCCCCGCGCCGCCCTTGCCGACGAACGCCACCCTCATGGCGGCAACCCTACCGTCGTCGGTGCTGCCGGGACCTCGGCGAAGAAGCAGGCGCTGGGGTGGCCGTGCCCGAAGCGGTCCACCAGCGCAGGGTCCTGTGCGGCGCAGCGCCCGGCCGCCTTCCAGCAGCGGGTGCGGAACCGGCAGCCCGACGGGGGGTTCGCCGGATCCGGCACGTCGCCGCCCAGGACGATCCGCCGCGGCCGGTCGCGCTGCGCCGGGTCTGGGACCGGCACCGCCGACAGCAGCGCCTGGGTGTACGGGTGCAGGGGGCGGGTGTAGACGGCCCGGGACGCTCCGATCTCAACGATCCGGCCGAGGTACATGACCGCCACGCGGTCGCAGAGGTGGCGCACCACCGCGAGATCGTGGGCGATGAGAAGGTAGGCGAGGCCGAGCTCGGACTGGAGCTCGCGCAGCAGGTTGAGGACCTGCGCCTGGATCGACACGTCGAGGGCGGACACCGGCTCGTCCAGCACGAGCACCCGCGGGCCGAGCACGAGGGCGCGGGCGATGCCGATGCGCTGGCGCTGGCCTCCCGAGAACTCGTGGGGGAGCCGGTCGCCGTCCCCGGGCCGCAGGCCCACCTTCTCCAGGGTCTCGTCGACGCGTCGCCGGCCCTCGCCGCCCCGGTACTCGCCGTGGACGCGCAGCGGCTGGGCGACGATCTCGTGGACCGTCCGGCGCGGGTTGAGCGAGCCGTACGGGTCCTGGAACACGATCTGCAGCTCGCGCCGGACGTCGCGCAGCTGCCGGCGGCCGCACGCGGCGATGTCGCGGCCCCGGTAGAGAACCCGGCCGGCGGTGGGGTCGAGCAGCCGGACGATCAGCCTGGCGACGGTCGACTTCCCGCAGCCCGACTCGCCGACGAGCCCGAGGGTCTCACCGGTGGCGAGGGAGAAGGTGACGCCGTCGACGGCCTGCACGGCGCTCCCTCTCCTCCGCAGGAGGCCCGCGGCAACCGGGAAGTGCTTGACGAGGTCCTCCACCCGCAGGACCTCGGCGCCGCGGTCGGCGCCCTCCGGGAGCGCGGAAGCCGAGGGGTGCGACGCCGGAGTCACGCCGGTGCTCCCGGCCCGTCGCCCGGCTCAGCCGCGGACATCCCGGCGGCTCTCGCCGTCTCCGCGGCCAGCTCGTCGGCGTAGTGGCACGCCGCCCGGTGGCCGGGGCCGACCGTCGCCAGGTCCGGTGACTGCGCAACGCAGCGGTTGCGTCCGCGGTGCAGTCCGCAGCGGGGATGGAAGGCGCAGCCGGAGGGCCGCCGGACCAGGTCGGGCGGCTGGCCCGGGATCGCGGCCAGGGACTGGCGGTCGGTGTCCAGACGCGGCAGCGCGGCCAGCAGCCCCAGCGTGTACGGGTGACGCGGCGCGTGGAAGATCGTGTGCACGTCGCCCGTCTCGACCACCCGGCCCGCGTAGACGACCACCACGCGGTCGGCCATCTCAGCGATGACGCCCAGGTCGTGGGTGATCAGGATGGTCGCGGCCCCCGTTCTGCCTCGCACCTCCCGCAGGAGGTCGAGCACCTGCGCCTGGATGGTGACATCGAGCGCGGTCGTCGGCTCGTCGGCGATGAGCAGGTCGGGCTCGTTCGCGATCGCCATCGCGATCATCGCCCGCTGGCGCATGCCCCCGGACCACTGGTGCGGGTAGCCCCTGGCCCGCCGGGCGGCGTCGGCGACGCCGACGGCGTCGAGCAGCTCGACGGCGCGCCGCCGGGCGGCATGGCGCGGCAGCCCCCGGTCATGCGCCCGCAGCGCCTCGGCGATCTGGTGGCGGACGGTCAGGGCGGGGTGGAGGGAGGTCATCGGGTTCTGGAAGACCATCGCGACCCGCTTGCCGCGGACGGCCCGCAGGCGCCGCGGCGGCAGGCGCAGCAGGTCCATCCCGCCGAGCAGCGCCTCGCCGCGCACCACGCGCGCCGAGCGCCGCGGCAGCAGCCCCAGGACGGCGAGGACCGTGACGGTCTTCCCGCAGCCGGACTCCCCGACGACGCCGAGCGTCTCCCCGCCCGCCACGTCGTAGCTGACGCCGTCGACGGCGCGGACCACGCCGTCCGGCGTGTCGAACTCGACGACGAGGTCGCGGATCCGCAGCACCGGCTGCCCCGCGGGCGCGGACCCGCCGCCGCGATCCGTCACCGGCGGCCCCCGAGGACGTCGGTCAGCGCGTCGCCGAGGAGGTTCAGTCCGAGCACCGCGAACGCGATCGCGACGCCCGGGAAGAACGACAGCCACCAGGCGACCCGCAGGAACCGCTGGGCCTGGCCGGCGAGGTAGCCCCAGCTCACGAGGTTGGGGTCCCCGAGTCCGAGGAAGCCGAGGCTCGCCTCGAGCAGGAGGACCTGGGCCAGGAGCAGCCCGAGGTAGACGACGGCCGCCGGCAGCGCGTTCGGGAGGATCTCCAGAACCACGATCCGCGTGTCCGACGCCCCGCTCGCGCGCGCCGCCTCGACGAACTCCCGCTGGGACAGCGACAGCACCTCGGCGCGCACCACGCGCGCCAGCGTCGCCCACGAGGTCAGCCCGAGGACGAGCACCAACAGGTCGAGCCCCGGGCCGAATAGCGCGATGGCCATGATCGCGAGGAAGAACCGCGGCAGCACCTGGAAGAACTCGGTGACCCGCATGAGCGCGTCGTCCACCCGGCCGCCCCGGTAGCCGGACACCGTCCCCACCGTGACGCCGATGAGCAGCACGAGCGCGCCGGTCGCGAAGACGACGACCAGCGAGGTGCGGGCGCCGTAGACCACGCCGCTGAGCAGGTCGCGGCCGAGCGCGTCGGTGCCCATGAGGTGCGCCGGCGATGGCGGCGCGAGCGGCGGCCCGGCCGGGACCAGCGGGTCGGTGGGAGCCAGCAGATCGGCCAGGAGCCCCACGACGATGACGAGCAGGGTCAGCGACACGCCGGCCGCGCCCGCCGGCGTCTGCAGGATGCGTCGGAGCAGACGCCGCCGCGGCGCGCGGCCGAGCGCGCCGACCCGCCCGACCGGGGCGACGTCGGTGGCGTCAGCGATAGCGGATGCGGGGGTCGAGCCAGCCATAGACGAGGTCGGTCACGAGATTGGCGAGCACGACGGTGGCGGCGACGAGGAGGAAGATGCCGAGCAGGATCGGGGTGTCGCGGGTCTGCACGGAGGTGAGGAGCAGGCGGCTCAAGCCGGGCCAGCCGAACACGACCTCGACGACGATGGTGCCGGCCAGCAGGTGGCCGGGCCGGCTTCCGATCACGGTGACGACGGGCAGCAGCGCACGCCGCAGCGCGTGGCGGACCAGCACCCGGCGATCCGACAGGCCCTTCGCGAGGGCGGTGCGGACGTGGTCGGCCGCCAGCTCCTCCAGAACTCCGGCACGGGTGAGGCGCGCCACCGCGGCGACCTCCTGGGACGCGAGCACGAGCGCGGGCAGCGCGAGGTGACGCGCCACGTCCAGGGCCCATGCCAGACCGGTCTCGGGACCGCCCGCCGTCGTCATTCCCTGCACCGGGAACAGGCCGGTGCGCAGCGCGAGGGTCAGCAGGGCGAGCTGTCCGAGCCAGAAGACGGGCGCGGCGTAGAGCACCAGGGCCGCGCTGGTGACCGCCAGGTCGCGGATGCTGTGGGCGCGTGCCGCCGCCCACGCGCCCAGCGCCACCCCGGCGACGCTGGAGCCGACAAGTGCGGTGCCGGCGAGCAGCAGCGTGGCGGGCAGTCGCTCGGCGATCACGTCGATCGCGGGCCGCCCCTGGATGTACGACACGCCGAGATCGCCGCGCAGGACGTTGCCGGCATAGGTCGCCAGCTGCTCGGGCAGCGGTCGGTCGAGGCCGAACTTGGCGGTCATGAAGGCGTAGTACTCATCGTCGCCGCTGTCGCCCGCGAGCGCGATGATCGGGCCGCCCGGCGCGAGGTGGATGAGCAGGAATCCGACGAGCACGATGCCCGCGACCGTCGGCAGGACCTGCAGGAGACGCCGCCCGACGTACCGGCCGGTCACTGCTCGCAGGAGGCGGTCTTGGCGAAGTGCCCGGACGGCTGGAAGTCGCTGCAGCTGCTGCGGTACGCGCGGGTCCCGACCGTCTCGACGATCCAGAAGTACGGGAGCTCGGCGACCGCGATCTCCTGGATCTGGCGGTACAGCGCACCCCGCTGCTCCAGGTCGATGGTCCGCTGGGCCTCGTCGAAGAGCCGGTCGACCTCGTCGTTGCGGTAGGCCGCCGCGTTGGAGAACGGCACCTCGCCGATGTTCGACGAGTGGTACATGCGGCGCACGCCGATCTCCGGGTCGGTGGCGTTGCAGTAGGAGATGATGTTGGTGTCGAAGTCGCGGGCGGTGAAGACCTGCTCGGCGAACACCGGCGGCTCCAGGGGGACGAGGGTCACGTCCATGCCGACCTCGCGGAGCTGGGCCCGGAGAAGTTCGCCGTAGGCGCTGAACGTGGGGAAGTGCACGAACGTGAACGCGAGCGGCGTGCCGTCATCGACGCCCTCCACGCCGGCCGCGGTGCGGGTGCCGTCACCCTCCCGCTGCCACCCCGCCTCGTCGAGCAGCCGCTCGGCTTCGGCGGGGTCGTTCGCGGGCATGTCGAGGCCCTCCGCGTGCGCCCACGGGATGCCGCTGGAAATCGGGGCGGCGGCCACCTGACCCTGCCCGAACAGCACCCGCTCGAGGAACTGGTCGCGGTTCAACGCGTGGGCGATCGCCTGCCGGACGCGCAGGTCGGCCATGATCGGGCGCTCGAGGTTGAAGCTGACCGTCATGATGCAGTTCGCCCCACCGGGGTTCACCGGGGTCTGGAGGAACTCGACGGTGGGGTCGGCGGCCAGGCGCTCCTGGTCCGGTCCGGGCACGCCCCACAGCCATCCGACCTCGCCGGCCTCGAACGCGAGGACCTGGCTGCCCTCGTCGGGGATCACCCGCATGATGACCTCGTCGAGGTGCGGCAGGCCCTCCTCGAAGTAGTCGGGGTTGCGTTCGAGCACGATCTCCGCGTCGGGCGTGTAGGAGACGAACCGGAACGGGCCGGTGCCGACGGGCTCGTTGTTGGCCGGGTTCTCCAGCGGGTCCGTGCCCTCGTAGATGTGCCGCGGGATGATCGGCGCCTCGGTGACGTTCAGCTGCTGCAGCAGCGGCGCGTACGGCTGCGAGAAGCGGAACTCCACGGTCTGCTCGTCGGGGGTCTCGATCGACTCGAGGCTGGGCCCCATCGACGCCTGGGTGCGCGAGTGCAGCTGGAGCAGCACCTCCTCGAAGCTGTACTTGACGTCCGCCGACGTGAACGGCTCCCCGTCGTGCCAGGTCACGTCGTCGCGCAGGTGGAACCGGTACAGCGCGCCTTCTTCCTCGACGTCCCAGCTCTCCGCGAGCTCCGGGATGGGCTCGAGGTCGGGTCCGAGGTCGACGAGACCGTTGTAGAGCAGCTCGGACGCCGTGTGGGTCCCGCCGCTCGTGGTGATGGCCGGGTTGAGCCCGCCGGGGTCGCTGGAGATCGCGACGACCAGGGTCCCGCCGCCGGCGGCAGTCTGGGTCGGGGACGGCGTCTCCTCGCCGGTCGGCGCGGCCGTCGTGGCAGTGTCCGTCGCGGTCGCCGTCGCGTCGGGCGAGGGCGCGCGCGTGGCCGTCGGCGACTCCGCCGTCCCCGGCTCCGATCCCGTGCACGCCGCCAGCAGCACCGCCAGCAGCATCAACCAGCCGGCCCATCCTCGACCCATCCCGTCTCCTGTTCGAAGAATCGTTGCGCGCATGCAGGACGGGCGACGCTAGCGTCAGTGAGTGAGGCTGGTAAGTGCGTCGGTCATCTACCGCCGCGGACCGCCACGCGGCGGCGAGCGCCTCCGGGGACCTATTCCGCCGCGGTCTCCGGGATACCGACGCCCTCGGCCATGCCGAGCTCCGCCATCGACCGGAGGATGTCCATCGCCTCGTCCGCGCCGATGGCGTCCATCGCGAAGCCCATGTGGACCACCACCCAGTCGCCGGCCTCGACCCGCTTCCCGCCGGCCGGCAGCATGTCCAAGGACACCCGTCGACGCGTCGAGCCGGTCTCGACGTCCGCCACGCGGGCGTCACCGTCGGCGACGGCCACGACTCGCGCGGGAATCCCCAGGCACATAGATGCTCTCCTCGGCTACGGGGCGGACTCTACCGGATCGGGGGGAACGACCCCTTGGGGCGCCGAGCTGCCGGGCGGCGCGCCAGGCCCGCGCCGCCGGCCAGGAGCAGGAGAACCCCGCCGAGGTAGTACACCGCGGCGATCCCGACCGCGTCGGCGAGCAGACCGCCCCCGGCGAGCGACAGGAGCCGGCCGAACTGCCACAACGCGTCGAAGGTCGCGAACACGCGCCCCCGAGTCTGCGGGGTCGTCTCCGCCTGCAGCAGCGAGTTGAACGTCACCGTGCCGCTGGACGTGCCGACCCCGTAGACGCCGAGGGCGGCCACGGCCACGGGGAAGGCGCGGACCGACGCGAGCACGAGGTCGACCACGCCGCGGAGCAGCAGCGGCCCGAAGACGAACACCGGCCGGCGGGGGTCGCTGGTCAGGCGGGTCAGGGCCAGTGGGCCGATGGCGGCGCCGAGGCCGATGGCGGCGAGCATGAACCCGAACCCGTCGGCCTCCACGCCGAGATGGTCGGCGGCGAGGACGATCAGCAGCGCGCTGGTCGCGCCCGCGGACAGGGCGGCGAGCAGCTGGACGGCCGCGAGCAGCCGCAGGAGCGGCGTGCCGGTGATCACGCCGACGCCATCGAGGGCTCGCCGCCACCAGCTGCGCCGCTCCACGGCGGCGGCCGGAGCCGCACCGGCCATCCCCCGCAGCACCAGCGCGGAGACGGCATAGGTCGCGGCGTTGAGCAGGAACGCGGGCGTGACGCCGGCGACGGCGACCATGCCGCCGGCCAGAGGTGCCAGCACGATCTGCGACACGACCGCCGCGGTCCACAGTCCGCTGTTGCCCGCGATCAGCTCGTCGTCGGAGACGACGGCCGGCAGGAGGCTCTGCGACGCCGGGTTGAAGAACACCGCGCCGGCGGACAGGCCGAACGCGACCGCGTAGACCGCCGGCAGCGAGTCGGCCACCAACGGCAGCAGCAGGGCCAGGCCCATCCGCCACAGGTCGGCGGCGACCATGACCTTCACCGCCGGCAAGCGGTCGACGACCGCCCCGGCGAACGGTGCGAGGAGCAGCACCGGGACGATCTCGGCGACGACGACGCCGGTCACGCCGAGCCCGGAACCCGTGAGCCCGAACACCAGCACGGCCAGGGCCACGGTGTTGAACACGTCGCCCCACCGCGACACCGTCTGCGCCGCCCACAGCCGCCGGTACGCCGGCCGCGCCAGGACGGCCCGCAGCCCAGGTCGGCGACGGTCAACGGCCACTGTCGGTCGAATGCTCCTCGTGGGGCTGCGCTGGTCCCGCCCCGTCAGGGCCCCGCCTGCGTGAGCAGAGCGCGGCACCAGTCCGGGTGGGAGATCGGCAGGTCGTGCGAAGCGGCGGGGTGGCTGCTCGTCGACACGGACGGGAACCGGCCGGCCACCTCGGCGGCACGTCCCGGGACCGGCACGGAATCCAGCGCGCCGTCGGCGAGCACGACCGAGACGGCCCGGTCGGCCAGCCGTTGCAGCGCGTCCACCCAGGCAGGCGACCGGATGAGCCCGTTCATGCCGCCAAGGTAGGCGTGCCAGGTGTGCTGCACGCCGCGGCGTGACAGCGGGACCGGCCACTGCGGGGAGATCGCGACCGAGACCCATTCCGCCAGGCGGCGGTGGCGGCACATCCAGGCGCACGTCCGGTGCGCGAACGGCGTCTCGAGGGCGAAGAAGCGCTCCTGCCAGCCCATGGCGCCGATGTGCCGATCGGCTTCGGCGGCGTCGCGGTACAGCGGCGCGCAGAACGTGACGACGCGTTGCGTCTCGGGTCGCCTCGCGGCCCAGCGCACCGCGAGCAGTGCCCCCATGGAGTGCCCCGCGACGGTCAGGGCGGCGCCGTCGAGCTGCAGCGCACCGGCCATGCCGTCGAGCGCCTCCAGGTGCCGCTCGACGCTGAAGTCGCTGCGCTCCTCGTTCATCGACCCGGCGAAGCCGAGGACATCTGGGACGATGAGCCGTCCCCGCTCGGCCAAGGGGTCGTAGCCGGCGCCGAACGCCTCTCCCGTGCCGGCGATGCCGTGCAGCAGCACCGTCGCGCGGTCCCCGCTCCCGGCGGTGCGGACCTGCAGGGGCCCCGCTCTGCCGCGGACGCCGCCACCGGGAGCCCATCCCCGCACCGCCGGCGAACGGCCATGCCGGACGCCCCAGGTGCCGGCCACCGCCGCACAGGCCGTCGCGCCCCAGCGCAGGGCGCAGGAGCGGGGACGGTCCCGGGAGGGCGGCGACGGTCGTGCGGTCAGCTGCCCGCTCCCTCCGAGTCGGGGCCGTATCGCAGCGCCCACGTCACTCCGCCGTCGGAGGTGCCGATGATGCTGCGGCTCACCATGAATAGGCCTCCGGTGGCGTCCCAGCCGTACAACTGCCCGTGCGGCGCCTCGAGCGCGTGGAAGTCCGTGTCACCAGCAGGGATCCTGCCAGTCGCGCGCGAGCTCGGCGACGTGGGGGTCCTGGCCGTCGAGGGTCGTCATCCCGATGAAGCTCGTGGTCAATCATCGCGGCGCGCCCTGGGGGTTTATCTGGACAGCCGTACGGATATGCGGGCGTAGCCAGCACAGCATCGGACCCTACCCAGGAGGAGTTCATGAGCTACGCCAAGCAGATGACCGACACCTACCCGCGTTCGTTCAACGTCGACGCCGACCGGCTCGTCGCCTGCATCGAGGCCTGTTACGACTGCGCCCAGGCCTGCACCGCCTGCGCGGACGCGTGCCTTGCCGAACAGCAGGTCGCCGACCTCGTGAAGTGCATCCGGACAGACCTGGACTGCGCCGACGTGTGCGCAGCCACAGGCCGGGTCCTGTCGCGCCAGACCGAGTACGACGCGAACCTCGCCCGCTCCCTGCTCCAGGCGTGCGCCCAGGCCTGCACCACCTGCGGCGACGAGTGCGAGCGGCACGCCTCGATGGGCATGGAGCACTGCCGCGTGTGCGCGGAGGCATGCCGGCGGTGCGAGCAGGCGTGCAACGACCTGCTCGCAGCCATGTCGGCCTAAAACACCTGCGAGGCGCTGTGAGCGCGCGACCCTACTCCTCGGTGGCTGCTGCGACATCCCCCAACCGCCACCGACGAGCGGGCCGGCTGCGAGTCCCTTCCGTGGATGATCGCCGCTTGTAGGTGCGGAACACAGTCATTTACGGACTAGCCACCCGGTGCTACACCCTTGGAGCCCGCCGGTCACAGGCTCCGTCCGGCGGCCGAGTTGTCCCGAAGGCCGAGACCCAAGCGGAAGGTGGACAGCATGACGTCTGCAGTGTCGGACCGCGCGGAAGCACCGGACCCGGCAGCCGCCGAGGAACCCGTCGTCCACATTCTCTGGATCAACTGCGGCTTGAGCTGCGACGGGGACTCGGTCGCGCTCACCGGGGCGACCCAGCCGAGCATCGAGGAGATCGCCCTCGGTGCGCTCCCCGGGCTGCCGAAGGTCGCGGTCCACTGGCCGCTGATCGACTTCGAGTGCGGTCCGACGGGCGGCGGCGACCCGTTCATCGAGTGGTTCCACAAGGCCGACCGCGGCGAGCTCGAGCCGTTCGTCCTGGTCCTCGAGGGATCCATCCCGAACGAGGAGATCAACAAGGACGGCTACTTCACAGGCTTCGGGTACGACCCCGACTCGGCGGACACCGTCTTCAAGTCCCAGCCGATCACGATGAACTCGTGGATCGACCGGCTCGCGCCCAAGGCGCTCGCGGTGCTCGCGGTCGGCACGTGCGCCACCTACGGCGGCATCCACGCCATGGCCGGCAACCCGACCGGCGCGATGGGCGTCCCGGACTACCTCGGCTGGGACTGGCGGTCGAAGGCCGGGATCCCGATCGTCTGCGTGCCGGGCTGCCCGATCCAGGGCGACAACCTGTCGGAGACGATCCTGTACCTGCTCTACCAGGCCACCGGCCAGGCGCCGATGATCCCGCTCGACGAGGCGCTGCGGCCGACGTGGCTCTTCGGCGCCACCGTGCACGAGGGCTGCGACCGCGCCGGCTACTACGAGCAGGGCGACTTCGCCACCGAGTACGGCTCGCCCAAGTGCATCGTGAAGCTCGGCTGTTGGGGCCCCGTCGTCAACTGCAACGTCCCCAAGCGCGGGTGGATCAACGGGGTGGGCGGCTGCCCGAACGTGGGAGGCATCTGCATCGGCTGCACCATGCCCGGGTTCCCCGACAAGTTCATGCCGTTCATGGACGAGCCCCCCGGCGCCCGGGTGTCGAGTGCGGCCAGCGGCCTCTACGGCTCGGC
>Ga0136630_1000260_pt1 | contig 19262 bp, 16 predicted proteins | sample AntDrymUQ5682106_2_FD_105496 | JGI IMG/M metagenome (GOLD analysis project Ga0136630, IMG submission 105496) | Polar desert sand microbial communities from Dry Valleys, Antarctica - metaG UQ568 (21.06) | ecosystem: Environmental > Terrestrial > Soil > Desert | place: Antarctica: Dry Valley...
CAGCCCCAGGATGTGATGAGCCGACATCGAGGTGCCAAACACCGCCGTCGATATGAACTCTTGGGCGGTATCAGCCTGTTATCCCCGGAGTACCTTTTATCCGTTGAGCGATGGCCCTTCCATACAGAACCACCGGATCACTAAGACCTACTTTCGTATCTGCTCGACACGTCCGTCTCGCAGTTAAGCACCCTTATGCCTTTGCACTCTATGCGCGATTTCCGACCGCGCTGAGGGTACCTTCGTGCTCCTCCGTTACTCTTTGGGAGGAGACCGCCCCAGTCAAACTACCCACCATACACTGTCTCTGTCCCGGATCACGGGCCCAGGTTAGAACCTCAAACATACCAGGGTGGTATTTCAAGGGTGGCTCCACCGGAACTAGCGTTCCAGCTTCATAGCCTCCCACCTATCCTACACAGGCATATTCAAAGTTCAGTGTAAAGCTGTAGTAAAGGTTCACGGGGTCTTTCCGTCTAGCCGCGGGTACACTGCATCTTCACAGCGAGTTCAATTTCGCTGAGTCTCGGATGGAGACAGAGTGGCCATCGTTACGCCATTCGTGCAGGTCGGAACTTACCCGACAAGGAATTTCGCTACCTTAGGACCGTTATAGTTACGGCCGCCGTTTACCGGGGCTTCGATCAAGAGCTTCGCCTTGCGGCTAACCCCATCAATTAACCTTCCGGCACCGGGCAGGCGTCACACCCTATACGTCCACTTTCGTGTTTGCAGAGTGCTGTGTTTTTATTAAACAGTCGCGACCACCTGGTTACTGCGACCCCCTTCCGCTCCGGCCGCAGGGCCTTCACGTACCGGGGGCACACCTTCTCCCGAAGTTACGGTGCTATTTTGCCTAGTTCCTTCACCCGAGTTCTCTCAAGCGCCTTGGGATTCTCTCCCCGCCCACCTGTGTTGGTTTCGGGTACGGTCTTGTACCACCTGAAGCTTAGGGGCTTTTCTTGGAAGCTGGGCATCAACCACTTCAGCCCGGAAACGGGCCTCGTCATCACGCCTCAGAATTGCCACCCCGGATTTTCCTAGGATGACTCCCTACGCGCTTAAACCGGGACTATCGTCACCCGGCTGGTTTAGCCTTCTCCGTCCCCCCATCGCAGTGGCACGAGGTACAGGAATATTAACCTGTTTCCCATCGACTACGCATTTCTGCCTCGCCTTAGGGGCCGACTCACCCTGCGCCGATTAGCGTAGCGCAGGAAACCTTGGGCTTTCGGCGTGCGGGTTTTTCACCCGCATTATCGCTACTCATGTCAGCATTCGCACTTCCGATACCTCCAGCATGCCTTCCGGCACACCTTCGCAGGCTTACGGAACGCTCCCCTACCACGGAAAAAGGAGTCAGACTCGATTTTTTCTCGAATCCAATCCACCGAACCCGACCATTTCCAATGAGAAAACATCGAGTCTGACTCCTTATTTCCATCCGCAGCTTCGGTACACAACTTGAGCCCCGTTACATCTTCCGCGCAGGCCGACTCGACCAGTGAGCTGTTACGCTTTCTTTAAAGGATGGCTGCTTCTAAGCCAACCTCCTGGCTGTCTATGCCTTCCCACCTCGTTAACCACTAAGCTGTGATTTTGGGACCTTAGCTGGCGGTCTGGGCTGTTTCCCTCTTCACGACGGACCTTATCACCCGCCGTGTGTCTCCCGTGCTCATACTTCCCGGTATTCGGAGTTTGCAATGGTTTGGTAAGGCACGAATGCCCCCCTAGCCATAACAGTGCTCTACCCCCGGGAGTAATACACGAGGCGCTACCTAAATAGCTTTCGGGGAGAACCAGCTATCTCCGGGCTTGATTAGCCTTTCACTCCTATCCACAGCTCATCCCCTACCTTTTCAACGGGAGTGGGTTCGGGCCTCCAATGGGTGTTACCCCACCTTCACCCTGGCCATGGATAGATCGCCCGGTTTCGGGTCTACTCCCAGCGACTAAACGCCCTATTAAGACTCGGTTTCCCTTCGCCTCCCCTAAACGGTTAAGCTTGCCACTGAGAAGTAAGTCGCTGACCCATTATACAAAAGGTACGCGGTCACGCCTCCGAGGAGGCGCTCCCACTGCTTGTACGCATACGGTTTCAGGTTCTATTTCACTCCCCTCTCCGGGGTTCTTTTCGCCTTTCCCTCACGGTACTGGTTCACTATCGGTCGACAGGTAGTATTTAGCCTTGGAGGATGGTCCCCCCATGTTCAGACAGGGTTTCTCGTGCCCCGTCCTACTCCTCGTCACCCACACACCAGGTATTTCGCCTACGGGACTATCACCTTCTATGGCTCGACTTTCCAGACGGTTCGGCTATACATGGTGTGCTTACAGTGACTGGGCTGTTCCGCGTTCGTTCGCCACTACTAACGGAATCTCGGTTGATTTCTGTTCCTCCGGGTACTAAGATGTTTCAGTTCCCCGGGTGTTGCTTCCTGCCCCTATGGATTCAGGCCAGGATACCGCTTGCGCGGTGGGTTTCCCCATTCGGACATCCCCGGATCAAAGCCTGTTTGCCGGCTCCCCGAAGCTTATCGCAGGCTGCCACGTCCTTCGTCGCCTCCTGTCGCCAAGGCATCCACCGTATGCGCTTCTTCACTTGACCATATAACCCCAAACAGTCTGGGTTATAGGTAGTTGTGCGAATGCAATCGATTTATATCTTGCGATGAGTCATTTCTGACTCGTTCAATGTTGCTGGACGACCTTCCGATTTTTTAAAGAGCAAATCGCGGGCGAGCCCGCAACTTAACCCGCCAACCATGCAGCGGGCACCATAAAAAACTTCACTAGGCCAGGGATGCATCGGCACCCACGGCCAACCCGTTACCAAGCTATGGTGGAGCCAGGCGGGATCGAACCGCCGACCCCCTGCTTGCAAAGCAGGTGCTCTCCCGGCTGAGCTATGGCCCCAGCGTCGCTTTTTCCATCGCGCTATATCGTTTGGGGTTTACCCCGCTTTTGGTGGGTCTGGGTGGACTCGAACCACCGACCTCACCCTTATCAGGGGTGCGCTCTAACCGCCTGAGCTACAGACCCAAGTTAACGGGCCCTCTCAATCAAACAATTTGTGTGGGCGCCTGTCGTCACCAAATCTTCACTTTCACTTTGAAAGGAGGTGATCCAGCCGCAGGTTCCCCTACGGCTACCTTGTTACGACTTCACCCCAGTCATGAGCCATACCGTGGTAAGCGCCCTCCCGAAGGTTAGGCTACCTACTTCTGGTACAGCCCACTCCCATGGTGTGACGGGCGGTGTGTACAAGGCCCGGGAACGTATTCACCGCGACGTGCTGATTCGCGATTACTAGCGATTCCAACTTCACGGAGTCGAGTTGCAGACTCCGATCCGGACTACGACCGGTTTTTTGGGATTAGCTCCCCCTCGCGGGTTGGCAACCCTTTGTACCGGCCATTGTAGCACGTGTGTAGCCCTGCCCATAAGGGCCATGATGACTTGACGTCATCCCCACCTTCCTCCGGTTTGTCACCGGCAGTCTCCTTAGAGTTCCCGGCATTACCCGCTGGCAACTAAGGACAAGGGTTGCGCTCGTTACGGGACTTAACCCAACATCTCACGACACGAGCTGACGACAGCCATGCAGCACCTGTCTCTCGGCTCCCGAAGGCACCAATCCATCTCTGGAAAGTTCCGAGGATGTCATGGGCAGGTAAGGTTCTTCGCGTTGCATCGAATTAAACCACATGCTCCACCGCTTGTGCGGGCCCCCGTCAATTCCTTTGAGTTTTAACCTTGCGGCCGTACTCCCCAGGCGGAGAACTTATCGCGTTAGCTGCGCCACTAAAGGACAAAGCTCCTCCAACGGCTAGTTCTCATCGTTTAGGGCGTGGACTACCAGGGTATCTAATCCTGTTTGATCCCCACGCTTTCGCGCCTCAGCGTCAGTATTGGTCCAGGAAGCCGCCTTCGCCACTGGTGTTCCTCCGGATATCTACGCATTTCACCGCTACACCCGGAATTCCGCTTCCCTCTACCATACTCTAGCCAGGCAGTATCGAATGCAATTCCCAGGTTGAGCCCGGGGCTTTCACACCCGACTTACCAAACCGCCTACGCGCCCTTTACGCCCAGTAATTCCGATTAACGCTCGCACCCTCCGTATTACCGCGGCTGCTGGCACGGAGTTAGCCGGTGCTTCTTCTGTAAGTAACGTCAAGACCGAGTGATATTAGCACTCGGCTTTTCTTCCCTACTGAAAGTGCTTTACAACCCGCAGGCCTTCTTCACACACGCGGCATCGCTGGATCAGGCTTGCGCCCATTGTCCAATATTCCCCACTGCTGCCTCCCGTAGGAGTCTGGGCCGTGTCTCAGTCCCAGTGTGGCTGGTCGTCCTCTCAGACCAGCTACCGATCGTCGCCTTGGTAGGCCATTACCCTACCAACTAGCTAATCGGACTTAGGCTCATCTAATAGCGCGAGGCCCGAAAGTCCCCCGCTTTCCCCCGTAGGGCGTATGCGGTATTAGCCCGAGTTTCCCCGGGTTATCCCCCACTACTAGGCAGATTCCTAAGCATTACTCACCCGTCCGCCACTCGTCAGCACCCCGAAGGGCCCGTTACCGTTCGACTTGCATGTGTTAAGCATGCCGCCAGCGTTCAATCTGAGCCAGGATCAAACTCTTCAGTTTAAGCTTACCTAGCTGCTTGCACAGCTAAGATTCTCTCGCTCGGCGGTTACCGGGTATCGTAGTGACCCCCGCTTCCGCCGCACAACTTATGGTGAAGAAATCCTGAACGCAGGCACCCACACAAATTGCTTGATTGTTCGGTTTTTTAAAGATCAATGCAGGGGAGCGCCCCCGCTAGAGGGTGCGGATTATACACCTAACGCGCGGCGGGTCAACACAAACCCGCATTCATTTTTTTACGTGTGGCTGCGTAGCCGCCGAATGGCGCTGTAACCGCCAAATCCCTTGGTAATTTGTGTCACTTAACCCTATAAACTTTAGGCAGGAACCATTTGTGCTGCCGCATCGGGCCATTTCTTCGAAATTGGACAGTATCGACGCGCGGCCGGAGAATCATGGCTAAACGACGGAGACCTTTGCAAAGCGTCGCTTTCCCACCTGAAAAACATGCGTGCTGCCGGAGAACACCTTACGCATCGCATCTTGAGTTTTCTCGCCGTCGATACGCACGGCGCCTTGTGCGACCATTCTGATCGCCTCCGAAGTGCTGGCGGTTAAGCCCGCTCGCTTTAACAGGCTTGCAACAGTGATCGCTCCTGTGGGTTCAGGAATCGTCAACTCAGGCATACCGTCTGGTAGCGCATGCTCGCGGAATCTCTGGACAAAGTCCTTGTAGGCGAGATCCGCTGCTCTTGCGCTATGAAAACGCGTTACCATCTCTTGTGCAAACAATACTTTATAATCGCGTGGATTAGCCCCTTCCGCGACCGCACGTTTCCATGTCTCCAGTTCCGCTTTTCCGCGCAAGCTTAGGAGACTCACGTAGCGCCACATCAGCTCATCGGAAATCGACATCAGTTTTCCAAACATCTCCTGCGGAGGCTCGTTAATACCGATGTAGTTATTAAGCGATTTAGACATTTTCTGCGCGCCATCCGTACCTTCCAACAGCGGCATCATGACGACGGTCTGAGGTTCTTGTCCATACTCCGCTTGTAATTGCCGGCCGATCAGAAGGTTGAACTTTTGATCAGTGCCACCGAGCTCCACATCGGCTTGCAAAGCTACCGAATCGTAACCTTGTATTAACGGATATAAGAATTCATGGATCGCAATGGCTTGACCGTTTTTGTAACGTCTAGTAAAGTCCTCACGCTCGAGCATCCGAGCTACCGTGGCGCGAGACGCGAGCCGAACCATATCCGCGGCAGGCATTTTATCCATCCACGTCGAGTTAAAAACGATCTCCGTATGCTCCGCGTCCAAAACCTTGAAGATCTGGTCCGTGTAAGTAGCCGCGTTTTCAACCACCGCCTCACGCGTAAGTGCCTTGCGGATTGTCGACCGGCCGCTCGGATCGCCAATCATCCCTGTGAAATCACCGATCAAGAATAAGGCGCGATGTCCCAACGTTTGGAACTGCCGCAGCTTGTTAAGCAGCACGGTGTGGCCTAAATGAAGATCGGGCGCCGTCGGATCGAACCCCGCCTTGACGCGCAGCGGTCGCCCCGCGCTCAACTTGGTTCGAAGTTGTACTTCGAGCAAGATTTCGACCGTACCATGTTTTATCGTATCGAAGTCATTGTCCATCGTTTCACCTGCCGAACAATACAGTTATTTCATTTAGGCCTGGCGACGATCAGCCGATAGCGTTGACCTATCCGGCTTAAGCGGTTATCTTCTAGACAACTCACTATAAGAAGACCTTCGTGCCCTACAGGCAGGTAAGATGCGATTATAAGCCCCGGCCGCAGTGGAATAGCAATTCCATAGCACTCACCGCGGCGAGCGCGATTCATCCGTTAGAATCCGGAGGCGCATCGCGTCGCGGAATGCCGCGGGTGCGTTGGCTCTCGTTGCCGGTGTTATCTATCTTGACGATCCTCCTCGGCGGCATGGCCTCGCAGCAAGTATCCGATACCGAAATCCGGCTCCCCGCGTGGCTCGCGCCGGATGCAAACCTCGGCGACGCCCTCAAGCACACGCATAAAAGCACAGTTCCGAAGCCCACTAAACCGCGAAAGCAGCGCGCTCAAGCTCGCGTTGGTAAGATCAATCGTGAACTGAAACCCGAGTGGCAAAAGATCACCGTACGGAAGGGTGATAACCTGTCGCTGATCTTTCAGCATTTGGGGTTGAGCACGCTAGATCTCGATCGAATCGTAGCTCTGGGCCAAATCACCGCGCCTCTCACGAATCTCTATCCGGGCGAATCCCTGAAGTTTCTGGTTAAACGAGGTGGTCTCGCCGAGCTCATCTACCAGCGCGACCTCACGCACCTGCTGCGCGTGATTAAAGACACAGACGGTGATTTCTCCGCGCAAACCTCGAAATCCAAGCCAGAGATAAGAGTCTCTATGACCACGGCTTCCATTGGAGCTTCCTTGTTCACCGCGGGGCAGGCAGCCGCGCTGTCCGATGACGTCATCATTAGGCTCGTAAAAATGTTTCGCTGGGATATCGATTTTGCACTGGATATCCATGAGGGTGACCGGTTCGCCGTAGTCTACGAAGAGTTGTATAAAGACGGAAAAAAGATTAGAGACGGCGAGATTGTCGCGGCCGAGTTCGTGAATCAAGGACACACCCATCGCGCGGTCCGGTTCGTGGATTCGCGGGGTCGTGCGGATTATTACACGGATACGGGGAACGCGTTGCATAAAGCCTTTATTAGAACCCCAGTGCAGTTCACGCGCATAAGCTCCCACTTCAACCCGCACCGTAGACATCCGATTTTACATACGATTCGAGCGCATCGCGGCGTCGATTATGCCGCTCCGCAGGGAACGCCTATCAAGGCAAGCGGTAACGGTAAGGTGAAATTCGTCGGCAGGCAAAACGGTTACGGCAATACCATCATCCTGGATCACAGCGTAACCTACAGCACGCTGTACGCACACTTATCGCGCTTTGCGAGCCGCTTGCGGCCGGGGCAGTACGTTCGTCAGGGACAGATCGTCGGCTATGTAGGCCGTACAGGATCCGCCACGGGCCCACACTTACACTACGAGTTTCGAGTCAACGGCGTCCATAAGAACCCGCTGACGGTTAAACTACCGAATGCCCTACCTCTAGAAGGGCAGCACCTGGCACAGTTCAAGGCAGAGACACGGAGCTTATTAAGCAAACTCGACGCATTAGCGGTTTCCCATACCGGACCTGCCCAGGGTTTAGCGAGTACGGCGGAAGGGGCTCGCGTCACCTTGGCGGCCCAAACTACTGCGCACATCCGCCCCTAAGCCGAGGCATGGCCCGGGCCATCTATGCGGCTTAATCCCGGCGTCAATGCCGATTCCCTCAACCGCGGGCGGGTTACCGGCAGGTTGCTAAGCCGAGAACGAGGACCCGCATCCGCAGGTGGTGGCGGCATTGGGGTTGCGGATCACGAATCGGGCGCCATCCAGTCCTTCGCTGTAATCGATTTCGGCGCCGGTAAGGTATTGGAAACTCATTGGGTCAACCAAAAGCTTGACGCCCTGATTTTCGACGATCGTATCCCCATCGCCGAGCGCTTCTTCAAAGGTAAACCCGTACTGGAAGCCGGAACATCCGCCCCCCGAGATAAATACGCGCAGCATAAGCGCCACGTTGCCTTCTTCAGACATCAGCTCGCGCACTTTGCTTGCGGCAGCATCAGTGAACATTAAAGGATTTTCTGTAGCGATCGCGTTCATGCTGTTCCATCCAAATTACTCTTTATAAGGTGTGTCATTAACCGCCGGCAAGCTAACACTACCCATCCAAACTCGTTGCCGCGGGTCTGACGCCGGTCGAGGGCAGTGCTTCAGATTCAACCACGCTGTGATGGCTTAACGCCAGTGCCAACTTCTCGGTCTCGGCGGTGCGCACCAACTTACCATTGACTTCCGCCCCGACCGCCATCTCGATCAATCCATAATAAACATTACCTTCGACGCGGGCGCTCGGCGCCAGTTCAATATGCTGGTTAGCATAAACGTCTCCCAATACCACGCCGTTCAGAACCACATAAGGAACCCGCACCTCGCCTTCAATCGTACCGCGGTCGCTCAACGTCAATACCGAGCTTTGCTGGTCGGTCGCATAAACGTTGCCCTTGATCGCGCCGTCAACATGCAAGCCGCCATCGAAGTTGACGTTGCCCAAAATCTGGGTGTTCTGCCCGACGAGCGAATCCACTTTGGAAATTTTTCGCTTTTTCCGTCTTCCGAACATTTCCAATCACCCCCTCCACATGAACCGGCGCTTCGATCTCCGCTCCCGTGGACCCACACTTCAGACGCGCGTACTCGGCTCAACGCTGAGACAACGGGCGCGCGAACCCACACCTCAAGGCGACAAGCCTATGCTCGCCAGACCGCACGTTTCTTCCAACCCGAACATCAGATTCATGTTTTGAATCGCTTGGCCGGCCGCTCCTTTGACCAAGTTATCGATCACACATAATACCACTATTCTATCACCTTGGCCCGGCCGGTGCGTGGCAATGCGGCAAGTATTGCACCCTCTCACCGAACGCGTCTCCGGGTGGCTGCCCGGCGGCAGCACGTCAATGAACGGTTCCCGCCGATATCTTTCTTCGTACACGTGTTGAATATCGACCTCGCGACGAAGCAGCTCGGCATACAGGGTAACATGGATACCGCGGATCATCGGGACTAGATGCGGTACAAACACGAGATCGACCTCGCTACCGTTGATGCGGGCCAGCACCTGAAGGATTTCAGGAAGGTGCCGATGACCCGCGACGCCATACGCTTTCAGTGTATCACCTGCTTCGGCGAACAGGTGGGCGACGCTCTCGTGCCGGCCCGCACCACTGACACCTGACTTGGCGTCGGCGATCAATCGATCCGCTCGCACCAGGCGCGCCTCGATAAGAGGCGCGAGGCCGAGTATGACCGCCGTAGGGTAACAGCCCGGATTGGCAACAAGCTGGGCGTCCTTGATCGCTTCACGATTTAATTCCGGCAGGCCGTAAACCGCCTGCTCTAAAAGATCCGGACACCCGTGGCGCAGACCATACCAGCGCTCGAATACCTCGGCGCTCCTAAGCCGGAAATCCGCCGCCAGGTCTATGACCCGGACCCGGGCATCGATCAGTGGCCGCACCATGGTCATCGAGGTCCCATTCGGGGTTGCAAAAAAAACCAACTCGCACCCTTGCAAGCGTTCGATGTCGGGCGGTGAAAACGCCAAGTCGACATGCCCTCTTAAACTCGGGAACATGCGTGCGACAGGCATGCCCGCCTCGGCACGTGAGGTGATGACCTCGAGACTTACCGCCGGGTGTTGTGCGAGCAAGCGCAACATCTCGACGCCGGTGTACCCGGTTCCGCCGACGACGGCAACCTTGATCATTAATTCGAATCTACTCCTAAGCTGCGGGTGAGCGTCAGGGCCCCGGAAAAAGAAAAAGCGGCCGAAGCCGCTTAAGTCATTTTATAGTTTTTATGTTTCAAGTCGTGGCTCAGAGAGCTTGGTTGGCCACGACAGACGCAGCTTAATTTGCGTCGCGGCCTGTGTCAACACCTCCGAGAGCATTTACTGAATGATTTTATTGCTGCACTGCGGTGGTTTAGACCCTTCTCGCGACGGACTCTATTGGCGTTTAGCGCTCGCCGGGGCACACCTCCGGTAAATACGTGACCTAGGTGCGAAACTCTGTTACAACTCCTCAAGATCGCTTTCGAGCTTTTTCACACTCGATGAACAATCGCTTGCCGCCACACCCAATCCGTACCCGGCGCACGCAAGGATATCTGAGAAACGCCAGTGTTCTAGAACCTTATCAAATATTTATAAACTAAGCACCGCGAGGACACTACGTGGATATCACCCGTACGATTGCCCTGACGATAGACGTCGCTTGGGCAAGCGGTATCAACCCGAATCGCCCGCGGACAAGCACCCCTGAAACGCACCCCGCGTTGGGATCGGACCCGTAGATAGCATGTACGCCGTTATGCTGTGGCTAAAGGCGTTCCACATTATCTTTATGGTGGCTTGGTTTGCCGGGCTGTTTTATTTGCCCCGCTTGTTCGTTTATCACGCGCGGAGCAGCGACTCCATCAGCCTCGACCGGTTCAAGCTCATGGAGCGCAAGCTCTATTTCGGCATCATGACGTCAAGTGGGTTACTGACCGTGCTGTTCGGCGCCGCCACGGTGATCGCGAACGGCTGGGAATACTACGCAAACGCAGGATGGCTGCACGCGAAACTCGGATTGGTCGCGATCCTGATCGCTTATCATATCTATTTGGGCAAGCTCCTTCATGATTTTCGCCACGACCGCAACCGACACACCCACGTTTATTACCGGTGGATCAACGAGCTTCCCCTACTCATCCTTGCGGGCGTGGTTATCCTCGCCGTGGTTAAACCGGTCTAGCAGCGACGAGGAGGTCTGGAGCAAGGTAAACGAATACGCTACACCTCGATCATCTCGAAGTCTTCCTTGCGCGCGCCACAGTCGGGGCACTGCCAGTTCGGAGGCACGTCCTCCCAGCGCGTCCCAGGCGCGATTCCGTCGCCGGGCCAGCCTTTGGCTTCTTCATAGACAAACCCGCAAATCACACACATGTAGCGTTTCATTCACTACCCCGTTGCATTCGTCAGCGCGACATTTTCGCAGGTCCACGGCGGCGATAGAATAGAACCCAATGCCCCACCCAAAACTCCCCTCTCGCGGTCTGTATGTCATTACCCCCGACGCCTACCGAGCTGCAGACGGAATCGAGGCAGCCGTCGCGGCGGCGATCGCCGGCGGCGCCCTCCTGATCCAGCACCGCAACAAGAACGGCGGGTATGCGCAGCGTTATACCGAGGCCGTAGCGCTGCGCGCGATCTGCCGGCGGCACGGACGGCCGTTGATCGTGAACGATGATCTCGCCTTGGCCCGCGCCGTGGCTGCGGACGGACTGCATATCGGGCGTCACGACGCGAGCTACGCTGACGCGCGCGCCGTACTCGGCGGTGACGCTATCATCGGAGTTTCCTGCTACGGCGATGTGCCTGCCGCGCGCGCGGCACAAGCCAACGGCGCGGACTACGTGGCCTTCGGACGCTTCTTTCCATCAAAATCGAAGCCCGGGGCGGCCGCCACCGAGGTCTCATTGCTCACGCTGGCTAAGCGGCAGCTAAGCATTCCCATTGTCGCGGTCGGCGGTATCACGCCCGAAAACGGCGAGCTGCTTCTCGATGCCGGCGCGGATATCCTGGCCGTCATCGAAGGGGTGTTTGGCGCCGCCGACGTACGCGCCGCGGCCGGTCGCTATGCGCGGCTCTTTTCTCAGCATACCTAAGGAAGCCCTGCAAGAGTGTCGCGAGCAAGCCCAGATGCGCGAAGCCGCGGAGCGAGTCGCGAGACATATCATGTCGATAGGCGAGCGACGAGCGAGCACGCGACAAGGCAGATGGGCTGCGCAGTAACTTTTGCAGAGCTTCCCTAAACAAGGAGACTCGAATGTCCCACTCCCAGGAACTATTCAGCCGTGCCCAGCGCGTGATCGCGGGCGGGGTCAATTCCCCGGTTCGGGCATTCAAGGGCGTCGGCGGCACCCCGCTGTTTTTCCGGCACGGGGAGGGCGCCTACCTCATTGACGCGGACGAGCGCCGTTATATCGACTACGTCGGTTCGTGGGGCCCGATGATCGTGGGCCATACCCATCCAAACGTCATCGCGGCGGTCAAGAAAAGTGTGGACCGTGGCCTCGGCTTCGGCGCGCCCACCGAGATCGAGACCGCGATGGCCGAGACCCTTTGCAAACATTTACCCTCCATCGAGCGCGTGCGTATGGTCAGCTCCGGCACGGAAGCCGTGATGAGCGCCATCCGGCTAGCCCGGGGTTTTACCCACCGCGACAAGATCCTCAAGTTCGAAGGTTGCTACCACGGGCATGCGGATTCCTTGTTGATCAAGGCCGGCTCCGGGGCGTTGACCTTGGGGGTACCGAGCTCTTCGGGCGTCCCGGCCGCATTGGCGCAGCACACCCTTACCGTGGCCTACAATGCCTTGGAGCAAGTGCATGAGGTCTTCGCCGAGCTCGGCGAGGACATCGCCGCAGTGATCGTCGAACCGGTCGCGGGCAACATGAATTGCGTATTACCCGCGCCGGGCTTCCTCCAGGGACTGCGTGCGCTCTGCGATCACTACGAAAGCCTGCTCATTTTCGATGAGGTTATGAGCGGTTTCCGTGTGGCGCTCAGCGGGGCGCAAGGGTATTTCAATGTGCGCCCCGATGTTACGACCCTCGGGAAGGTCATCGGCGGTGGTTTGCCCGTCGGGGCTTTCGGCGGACGCGCCGAGATCATGGACGAGCTCGCGCCGAACGGACCGATCTACCAAGCCGGGACGCTCTCGGGAAATCCGGTGGCGATGGCCGCGGGACTCGCGACCTTGGAGATCGTATCGCAACCCGGTTTCTTCGACGCACTCGGCGCGACGACCGCCGACCTTGTCCGTCAACTCCGCCGCTGTGCAGCCGAAGCAGGCGTGCCGCTGACCACCAATCACCTGGGCGGGATGTTCGGGATCTTCTTCACCGAGGAAGCCGTCACCAGCTTTGCCGCCGTCATGCGCGCGGGCCAGGAACGGTTCAAGCGGTTTTTCCATGGGATGCTCGAGTCGGGCGTGTACCTCGCTCCCTCCGCTTTTGAGGCCGGGTTCGTATCGAGCGCCCATGGTCCGGCCGAGATCGCCGCGACCATCGAGGCCGCGCGCAAGGTGTTTGCGACCCTTTGAGTGGTTGTGATTAAATCGTCGCGGGCATCCCAGAGCGCCAGGAGCCGCGGAGCGAGCGACGAGACATATCAACTCGATAGGCGCCCTCGAATCCCATCGCGCAGTAATCGAGGAGAGGTAACGCACGTGCCGTAGATGAAGAAAAACTCAACCTCTGCGAATAGCACAGCCGCCACCATCGGCTACGAAGCCCAGCTCTGGCAGATGGCCGACGCCCTGCGCGGCAGCATGGACGCCGCCGAGTACAAGCACGTCGCGCTCGGCCTGCTGTTCCTCAAGTACATCTCCGACGCCTTCGAGGAGCAGCACGCGAAACTCGAGGCCGAGAAGTCACAAGGCGCCAATCCCGAAGACCCCGATGAATACCGCGCCCAGAACATCTTTTGGGTGCCGCCCGAAGCGCGCTGGGCGCACCTGAAGGCCCACGCCCGTCAGCCGACCATCGGCCAGCTCGTCGACGACGCGATGGCCGGCATCGAGCGCGACAACCCCGCGCTCAAGGGCGTCTTGTCCAAAGACTATGCCCGCCCCGCGCTCGACAAGCAGCGGCTCGGGAGCCTCATCGACCTCATCAGCAACATCAGGGTCGGCGACGAGGCGAGCCGCGCCAAGGACGTGCTCGGCCGCGTCTACGAGTACTTCCTCTCCCAGTTCGCGAGCGCCGAGGGTAAGAAGGGCGGCGAGTTCTACACCCCGCGCGGCGTGGTCAAGCTGCTTCGAGATGATCGAGCCCTACCGCGGCCGCGTCTACGACCCCTGCTGCGGCTCCTCGGGCATGTTCGTGCAATCGGTGGAGTTCATCCGCGCGCACGCTAAGGGGAACGGCAACGGCGGCAAGGCCAAGACCGACATTTCGATCTACGGCCAAGAGTCGAACTACACCACCTGGCGGCTCGCGCGAATGAACCTCGCCATCCGCGGCATCGACGGCCAGATCGCGCACGGCGACACCTTCCACAACGACCGCCACCCCGACCTCAAGGCCGACTTCATCCTCGCCAACCCGCCCTTCAACATCTCCGACTGGGGCGGCGAGCGCCTACGCGAGGACAAGCGCTGGCAGTACGGCGTGCCGCCGGCGGGCAACGCCAACTTCGCCTGGGTGCAGCACATCGTCTACCACCTCGCCCCAGCGAGCGTGGCTGGCTTCGTGCTCGCCAACGGCTCGATGTCGTCGAACCAATCCGGCGAGGGCGTAATCCGCAAGAGCCTAATCGAAGCCGACCTCGTGGACTGCATGGTGGCGCTGCCGGGTCAGCTTTTCTACTCGACGCAGATCCCCGCGTGCCTGTGGTTCCTAGCCCGCGACCGCAAGAACGGTAAGTTCCGCGACCGCCGCGGCCAGGTGCTCTTTATCGACGCCCGCAAGCTCGGCCGCATGGTGGACCGCACCCACCGCGAGCTGACCGACGAGGACGTCGCGCGCATCGCTAACACCTACCACGCGTGGCGCGGCGAAAAAATTTCCCCCTCTCCCCTCGCGGGAGAGGGGGACGAATGGCGGCGCTTTCCGAGCACCGCAACATCGTGGTGATCGCCGACGAGGCGCACCGCAGCCAGTACGACTTCATCGACGGCTACGCGCGCCACATGCGCGACGCGCTGCCGCACGCCTCGTTCATCGGCTTCACCGGCACGCCGATCGAGCTACAGGACGCCAACACGCGCGCGGTCTTCGGCGACTACATCAGCGTCTACGACATCCAGCGCGCCGTGGAAGACGGTGCCACGGTGCCGATCTACTACGAGAGCCGGCTGGCCAAGCTCGCGCTTCTTGATTCCGAGCGACCGAAGATCGACCCGGACTTCGAGGAGGCCACCGAGGGTGAGGAGGTCGAACGTAAGGAGAAGCTCAAGACCAAGTGGGCGCAGCTCGAGGCCGTGGTCGGCGCCGAGAAGCGCCTGGCGATCGTCGCGTGCGACATCGTGGAGCACTTCGAGAAGCGGCTCGAGGCCATGGACGGCAAGGCGATGGTCGTCTGCATGAGCCGGCGCATCTGCGTGGAATTCTACCGCGAGATCGTGAAGCTGCGGCCACAGTGGGCGAGCGAAGACGACGAGCGGGGCGCGATTAAGGTGGTGATGACTGGATCTGCCTCCGACGCGGCGGACTGGCAGCCGCACATCAGGAACAAAGCAAGGCGGGAGGCGCTAGCCCACCGCTTTCGAGATGCGGCCGATCCAATGCGCCTAGTGCTCGTGCGCGACATGTGGCTCACCGACTTCGACGCGCCGAGCCTGCACACGATGTATCTCGACAAGCCGATGCGCGGCCATGGGCTGATGCAGGCTATCGCGCGAGTCAACCGGGTGTTCAAGGACAAGCCAGGTGGGTTGGTGGTGGACTACCTGGGGCTCGCGCAGGAATTAAAAGCGGCGCTCGCGACCTACACCGAGAGCGGCGGCACCGGCCGGACGGCGATCGATCAAGATGAAGCCGTCGCAGTGATGCTTGAGAAGTACGAGGTCTGCTGCGGCCTCTTCCACGGCTTCGACTGGAGCAAATGGACGACCGGGACGCCGCAGAAGCGGCTCGGCCTTTTGCCGCCTGCCCAGGAGCACATTCTTCGACAGGAGAACGGCAAGGAGCGCTGCGTGCGCGCTGTGCGCGAGCTGTCGCAGGCGTTCGCGCTGGCTGTGCCCCACGCCGAGGCGCTGCGCATCCGCGACGACGTCGCGTTCTTCCAGGCGGTGCAGGCCGTGCTCGCCAAACGCGCGCCCGGCGACGCGCGGCCCGAGGGAGAGCTCGACCACGCGGTGCGCCAGATCACCTCGCGAGCCGTCGCACCGGAGGGCGTCATCGACATCTTCGCCGCGGCGGGCCTTCAGAAGCCCGACATCTCGATTCTCTCCGACGAGTTCCTCGGCGAGGTGCGCGGGATGCCGCAAAAGAATCTCGCCGTCGAGATGCTGAAGAAACTCCTTCAAGGGGAGCTGCGGTTGCGACGACGTAAGAACGTCGTGCAGGCGCGCTCGTTCGCCGAGATGCTCGAGCAGACGATCCGCCGCTACCAGAACCGCGCCATTGAGGCGGCCCAGGTCATCGAGGAGCTGATCCACCTCGCGAAGGACATGCGCGAAGCGAACGCGCGCGGCGAAGCGCTCGGGCTTTCGGAAGACGAGCTGGCATTCTACGACGCGCTGGAGACGAACGACAGCGCGGTGAAGGTGCTGGGCGACGAGACGCTCCGGGCTATCGCGCGGGAGCTGGTCGAGACAGTCCGCAAGAACGTGACGATCGACTGGACCCTCCGCGAGAACGTGCGCGCTCAGCTCCGCGTGCTCGTCAAGCGCATCCTGCGCAAGTACGGTTATCCACCCGACAAGCAGGAGAAGGCGACTCAGACGGTGCTGGAACAGGCGGCGCTGCTTTCCGGAGAATGGGCAGCCGCGTGAACAGAGCGAACGAGCACGCGATCACAGCAGATTTATTCCCAACCGCCGAGCGGATCTACAGTCGCACACGCACCAGCGCCCCGCCGCGTTCTGTACGACCGAACTCCAGCGTGCCTCCGTAGACCTGCTCCACGATCTCTCGCACCACGGCGAGCCCGATGCCGTGACCAGCGACGTTCTGGTCGCCGCGCATCCCGCGCTGGCTGATGAGTTTGTAAAGATTCTCAGGGATCCCCGGTCCGTCATCCTCTACTTCCAGCAGCAATCCCGGCCGCTCGCCGTTTACCGTGACACGCAGCGCCACTTCCCGCTGCGCCCACTTACAGGCGTTGTCCAGGAGATTTCCGAGCACCTCCAGGAGATCGCTTTCATCCCCATGGAACACGGTCCTGGAATCCATAGAGAAATTGAAACGCAGCGCCTTTCCGGCGTAGACCTTGGCAAATGACTGCTGGAGCTTGTGCACCAGCGGTGCGACAGCCACGGGCACCGCGAACAGCGTCCGTCCCGAGGCCGCGGCGCGCTGAAGCTGGTAGTCCACGGCCTTATCGATTCTCTCGATTTGTTCTTCCAGCGTCTCCTGAAATCCTTCCCCCCTCTCGCGTTTCTCCACGGCGCCCCGAATGACCGCGAGCGGCGTCTTTAGACTATGGGCCAGATCGGACAATGCGTTGCGGTAGCGATCAAGGTGAGCGCTGCGATTCCTCAAGAAGGTATTTAAGCTCTCCGTTAGAAGTCGCAGCTCTTTCGGGTAGGCGGAGCTGAGCTCGTCCCTGCGCCCGGCCTCGATCTCCGCTACCTCCAAGGCGACCCGGCGCAGCGGCGCGAGCCCCCAACGCCAGATGAAACCTTGCACGCCGAGGAGCACGAGCGCGGCCGCGAGCAACCAAGCCCAGAGACTGCGCCGAAAACCGCCCACCAGCGCATTGAACGGCTCGGTGCTCTCGGCAACGTAGAACGTATAGCCGAAACGCTTCCGCGGACTGGCTTCCCAGACCACGCCGAGACCCAGCGCAAAGAAGCGCGCTCCCTCCGAGCTCGCCAGTTCATGGAACGCTGGCTCCCCGGTGCGGTAGATGGCCGCGAAAGGCAGGCTCAACCCGAGCATGGAGCGGGAACGCCAGACGACATCCCCCGCGGCGTCATTCACCTGGGCATACAAGCCCGAACCCGGGGTGTCGAGGCGTACCTCCGGAAGCCGCTTGGGAACAGCCAATTTCTCGCTGTCATCGAGCTCGGCGGCGGCAAGCAGGGAGTAGATCTGAACCTTCAGTTGCTCGCGGGTGGCGGCCAGCGCGCTCTCCCGAAAAGCCCCGTCCAAGGTCAGTCCGGTGAGTCCCAGGAAGGCCGCGAGCACGACGCTCGCGGCAATCAGGAGCCGGGTATTAAGCGAGAGTCCGCCCGCTCGGTTCAAGGTTGAATCTGTAACCGCGGCCGCGCAGTGTCTCGATGGGCTGCAGCACCCGGTCGGGGTCGAGCTTCCGCCGCAACCGTGCGACCAGCACCTCGAGCACGTTGCTGTCGCGGTCTGACTCCTCCTCGTAGATGTGATCGCTAAGCTCGGACTTGGAGATCACCTCTCCCGCGCGCAACATCAGGTACTCCAGGACTTTATATTCGAAGGCCGTGAGCTCGACGGCCGTGCCGTTAACCTGTACGGATTGACTCGCCGTGTTCAATGCGACCGGTCCGCATTCCAGAAACGGCGTAGCCCACCCCTTGGAGCGGCGGATCAGGGCCTGCAAGCGCGCGAGCAGCTCTTCGAATTGGAACGGCTTAACCAGATAGTCGTCGGCCCCCGTATCGAGGCCTTCCACCTTTTCTTGCCAGCGCCCGCGCGCCGTAAGTATCAAGATGGGAAACGTGCGGCCGGCGACCCGCCAGCGCCGGATCACATCGATACCGGATAGCTTCGGGAGACCGAGGTCAACGAGCGCGGCATCGATGGGAAACTCGCCGCCCATATACAACGCTTCTTGACCATCGCGCGCGATATCGACGGCGTAGCCCTCGCACACGGCCATCGGGAGACAGCACCTTGACACTGTGGCGATTGCGCCCCGGCTGCACCCCGAGCACCCGCCCCCCGGACTTTTGGCGGGCGATGGACGCCGCCCGGTCCGGGTCGATCCGGGATCGCTCGCCACCGCCACGGAAGCGCTCCCGATTGCGTTCCTCGTGATCCGCGCTCGCCGCCTGAGGCAGGGCGATCAGGCAAGCGAGCAACACCGCGCTCATGGCGCGTGCCAGGTCCCCGCAGCGCGAGCGCGGGAAATGAACTTTCAACATAGCGTGCGTTGGCGGGCTGGCCAACCTGTATCCATCACCAAGGCAAGTTTACCGAGAACTGCTTAACCTCTGCTTAATGATGCACTGAGAGGCTGTGAATCAATTGTCATTTGACGGTAGTTCAGACACTGATATGACCCTGGGTCGACGCGTTGAGGTAGGTTTCGCATCAGAGCGGTATGTGTCGGAGGCGGCAACGATAG
>Ga0136630_1000261_pt1 | contig 19232 bp, 10 predicted proteins | sample AntDrymUQ5682106_2_FD_105496 | JGI IMG/M metagenome (GOLD analysis project Ga0136630, IMG submission 105496) | Polar desert sand microbial communities from Dry Valleys, Antarctica - metaG UQ568 (21.06) | ecosystem: Environmental > Terrestrial > Soil > Desert | place: Antarctica: Dry Valley...
ATCGGCGCTCCGACGCCGGACGGCAAGCCAGACCGGCCGTACATCGTGGTGTGCGAGTTCGGTCTGATCCTCACGTCCGTGGTGCCGGCCAGCAGCGTGACGAGATTGAACCCAGGGTCATCCGGCACGCCCGTGCCGACCACCACATCGCACCCGCCCACTCGCACGCTCGGCGTGGCGCCGATGCACGAGGGTGCGATGCAGCCGTCGCTGTCGCTGAGCTTCATCCGCGAAGGTACGTCGGTCGACGATCTCGTCGAGTTCCCGTTCGCCATCACGGCGCGGCCGTTCGGGTCGTTCCCCGTCGGCGTGTGGGGACCGCCACAGGATGACGACAACCGCCCGCTGCCGAAGGGCGACGTGATCGAGGCGTTGTGCGAGCTGGAGCTCTCGGCCACGGCCACCGAGCTGCCCGGCGGTCCCGAGATCCCGTACTTCCAGGTGGAGATCGGCCAACGGCACCCACTGCCCTTCTCTCGGCGCACCACCGACGTCGACGCCGTGCGCACGGCTGGGACCCGGCTCACAGCCCTGGTCACGCGACCCGACGACGTCGACTCCGCGTTCGCCGCCGCCACCACGTTCCTCGGCTCCACAGCCAGCCCTACCGCGCTCGCAGCGCTGCGCGGCGAGCGTCAGAGCACGCCGATCGTCGGCACGCTCGGCGGAGGACTTGACACCGTGACGGACACCGTCGTGCCGGACATCGGCATCCCGGTGGCGGCGAAGCTGGTCGACACGTTCGTGTACCCGGCAGAGGCGATCGCCGTGATGCCGGCAGCGGGCGCCGTGTCATTGGGGGATGCCTCGCGGGCGGGCGCCCGCACCCGCACGACGGTCAAGGACTCGGCCCGCCTGTGGCGGGCAACCCCGCCGACGCTGGCCAGCGTGGAGGCCGACCGCAGCGTGTCGATCGCCGCCGGCCTGATCGTGGTGGAACCTCCTGCGGCAACCGTGATGACGACCCGGCGTTCGGGCACCTTGCTGCCGACGGGCGATGTGCCCCCATCCGAGACAGCCCGCGCAGCGCCGGCATTGATCACCCGCCGCGGCGGGGAGTCCAACACCGAGCTGCGGGCGTTCAGCGCAGCGCTTCGAGCCCGCCGCCGCATGGCACGCGGATCGGCCGGGGCCACACTCGGGCCTGGCGATGTGGCCGTGCTGCGGCTGCCGAACTTCCGACGCGACGTCGACCCCGGCGCCGAGCGACCGGCACTCGGCGTGCACGGGCCTGGAGTGCGCATAGTCGCCATCGCCGACGGCGGGAGGGTGGTCGATGACCGGCTCGTCGATGACGTGTGGACGGTAGGGCAAGGCATCGAGCGGCTCGCTGTCATCGGCCTCGGGACACCAGACGAGTCACGTCCCGTCTCGAGTGCCGGGCTGTGGGGCTGGCATGCCGGCCTGCAGCTGCCATACGTCGGCTGGTCGACGGCCGTCGGATCGGGGTGCACCGTGCACAGCCGCGGCCAGGGCATCGCCGCCCACGACCAGCGGGCAGGCGCCGGCTGGGTGTCGGGTGCAGAGCTGGCCCGCGGCGTGAGCACCGTCACCACCCGCTTCGCCCAGCCCGTCGCCAGCGTGGTCGTCGTGCTCGACGACCCGAACGCGTTCGGCGGGAACCACGACGGACGGGATCTGGTGCTCGGACTCTCGGGAGGAGCGCGCGCCACCGACGCTGCTGGCGCGCTGCGCCCACCGGTGGTGTTGACGGCCGAGCAGCGCAACGTCGTGGCCTACGACATCGTCCCAGAGCTCGGCGACGACCGGCAGCCGGTCACGGTGACGGTGGCCAGCGAGGAAGGTTTCGCCGTCGCCGGTGTGCTCGGCGCCGAAGACCTCACGGCCGAGAGCGCCATCGCTGTGATCAGTGCTCGCGGTCTCGACGCCGCGACGGCGCCGGTCGCCGTCGGCGGCAGCGGGATCACCCGCCTCGAGTGGCGAGGCCCGACTGCGCCGCCCACCGAGCCATCCAGAAAGCCAGGGAGCTCCTGATGCCGTCCACCGGTCACTTCGTGCTCCACTCCAGCGTGCTGCCGCCGATGACGGCGGGCGGTTACGAGCTCGTCAGCGCCCAGAGCGGCACGCCGTTCACCGTCAACACCGAGCACACGAGCATCACTGTCGCCTCGCCGCGCTACACGATGCCGCACGATCAGATCCTGTCGAGCTTCCCGCCGGCCAACGCCGAGGGGGCGTTCGGCGACCGGCTCCCCCAGATCGTGCTCAAGCGGCGCACGCTGCCGTGGGAGCGCAACCCGACGGGCGCCATCGAGGTGTCGACCACGCCGTGGCTGGCGCTCGTGGTGGTGGCTGAGGGCGAGGCCGAGCTTGTCTCGCCTGCAGCGGTGGCCGACTGTGTGACGCCGCAAACGCCACTGCTCGACCCCGACGACCGCGATGTCGACCAGAGTGCATACCTGGCGGTCACCGAGACGGTGGTGCGCAAGATCTTCCCGTGCGAGGAGGATCTGGCGCTGCTGACCCACGTCCGCGAGGTCGACGTCAACGACACCGAGCTGGCCAACGGGGATGACGACGGCTGGCTCGCCGTCGTGCTCGCCAATCGGCTCCCGGTGTTCGACACCGCAACGGGGCAGTCGGTGCGGTACATGGCGTGCCTGGTGAACCTCGAGGGCCAGCTCCCTGCGCTGCCGCCTCCGAGCCCGCCCGTCGACGACTTCGTGTTCGAGAAGGCGCAGGATTGGTCGGTGCTGGCCGGGGTGACTGCCGACGCCGACCTGTGGGTCAGCGGTGGTGCCCTGACGAGCGCTGTGAACGCCGAGATCCTGCTGCCGGGTGACGTCGCCAGGGCCGTCGAATTCTCGCAGGACGCCGCTCGGTTACCGAACGCCGGAGCCGCGCTCGACGGGGCCGCGACTGCCGCCACGTCGAGCGCGGCGTCGGCGGCCAGCACCTGGTCCGTGATGACCCCGCAAGCTGCCACGGCCGCCATCTCGGCGGCGGCCAACGACCGCGACGCCTCACTGCTGGTGCGCGACACGATGAAGGTCGGGTTCAAGTACCCCATCTCCCTCTATGCCGCCGAAAAGGTGCTGCGTTTCCCGGTGCTTGCCCACTGGACGTTCACCACGAACGAAGGTGCCACGTTCGAGACGTTGATGCAGGATCTCGACGTCGGCCTGCTTGGCACGATGCCGGAGCCCGACCCTGCGGCGCCGCCGGCCCCTGCCACGACACCGGTCGTCGCCACCGGGCACCTGCGACTCGGCCACCGCACGCGCCGCGGCGACACGTCGCAGGCCTGGTACAGGGGTCCGTTCGTCCCCCATCCCGGCGACCGCGAACAGCCGGTGGCTGGCGCCGGAGGTGCCGTCCGGCCGAGCGACCGCCAGGGAGCCGGACGGCGATGGCGTCCGGGGGCGCAGCCCCCGCAGCAGGACGGCGCGCTCAGTGTCGCCCACAGTGCCGACCAACTGCGACGCATCGTGCCCGACGGTCGCGAGGACCTCAGCCACGCCGCGGCGTTCGAGATCGGCCGGCTGCTGGCACTGTCGCAACTGTCGGTGACGACAGCGCTGCTGCGGTTCCGCCAGGAGCAGTTCGGCGCTGCCCGACTGCGGCAGGTGATCGCCGACGTGTTCCCGTGGGTGCTCGACGACCTCACCGCGACGCGCGACCTCGGGCACCTGGTCTCCTCGTTCTTCGTCGACCAGGTCGCCCGCCAGCCCGTGTCGTTTGCAGGACCGCCGCGCCCCGTGGCCGACCCGGGCCGCCCGATCGAGGAGCTCGCCGGACTGTCCGGCTCCAAACTCGACTCGTTCGTCGCCGCCGGTTTCGGCATCGATCTGCAACGGCTGTCCAAGGCCAGCAAAGCCGTTGGCGTGCCCGCCGCGCTGGCCGAGACCGATGTGCCAGTGGTCGCCGCCGACGGTGTGTCCGAGCAGGCGTTCACCGCCGTGCAGGAGGGCCTGACCGCCGAGGTGCTGCGACTGGCCGAGATGGCGATGCCCGACCTGCGGATGCGCACTACGCCGGCGCGCGCACCGTCGGGTCGTGCGCGATCGGGGGCGCAGGCGCGGCGAGCACGTGACGCGCTCGATGAATTGCTCGACGCCGTGGAGCTCGACGCCGTGGAGGAGGAGTCCTGATGAAGCTCACCGAGCAGCTGTTCGTCGAGTACGCCCAGAACGCGGCCCAGGTGTTGGTGTCCGACTACGCCGAGACGGATCCCGACGACGGTGACCACGTCGTGCCGGGCGAGCTGCGCAGGTTCCTCGCCGGCCTACGGCCGCTGCACGGCGTGCCGTTCAGCTACCTGGTGCCGGACGCCGACCTGTTGCCGCCCGAGTCGATCCGCTTCTTCTACATCGATCGCAACTGGACCGACGCCATGGTGCAGGGAGCGCTCAGCGTCGGCACCGTCACGACGACGGATCGAGCCCAGCTCGAGACCGTGTACCCGCAGCTGCGCGACGAGGTCGACGAGACGGAGCGCACGATCCGCACACCCACCGGCGAGGAACGCCTGGCGGGTGCCGGTGGCACGATCACCGGATTTCTGCTGCGCTCCCGCACCGTCTCGGGCTGGCCGGCCATCCATGTGCGGGCGTACGCCCGCGACGTGATCGAGGACGACGCCCTCACGACTGAGGCCGAGTCGCATCCCGACCGGATGAAGCTGCTGCGCATGGAACGCCTGGCGCCGGCGGTGCTGCTGGTGCTGATCGACGGCGTGCCAGAGGTGGTGCACATCGAGGAGCCCAGCCAGGGCGTGCAGTTCGGCGCCCGCACCGACCCTGACGACCCGCCGACCAGCCGCCGGGCCAAGGTTCATCTGCGCAACGCCGACACGGGCGAGCTGCTGCCGCCGAAGAACGACTTCACTGCGGACAACTCGGTCGACGTGCCGTTCCGGTCCGGGGCGCCGGGTGTGATCGACCTGCACCGCCTGCGTGACCGGATGAAGGCCAAGGACGACACCAACCTCGGATCGACCGTCGAGACCCACGAGTTCGCGCTCGAGATGTTGCGCTTCCCGTACCGGCAGGTGTTCGGCGATCCCGACGACCTCGAGGCGACCAAGTTCTACGACCTGGACGAGTTCCACGTGACGACGACGTTCCAGAGCTGGGAGGCAGTGGTAACTGCGCAGCTCGAGCATCACCGGAAAGACGTGGACGGAGGCGCGTGATGAGCGATTTCGAGCGCATCGACAAGGAGCTGCTCGGTGAAGCGATCCGTTCCAAGCGCTTCCTGGCCGCAAGCCGGGCGCACATGTCGATCGACGAGATCGCCACGTGGGACCGCTCGCTCGTGCGCGAGTTGCGCCTGCTCGTGCCGATCGACCTGCAGGCCCTGCACGTCAGTGCCGACGGCGGCGAGGAGATGGTACGGGTACCGCTGCTGCTGGCCGGGCCAGATGGAGTCGAGCCCGACCAAGCCATGCCGGAGTTGTTCGCTCCCGGCGAGCAGCGCCAGCGGGGTGTTCACCTGCACTGGGCGATGCCCGATGCCTTGCTGCGCGGTCAGCTCGCCGAGCGAGCCGATGGATCGGCCAATCGCCTGGGCCTGCCGCCGCTGCCGGATCGGTGGGTCGTGCTTCGCATCGTGCTGGAGATGGGAGCCGACCGTCCGCACGTACGTGGGTGGGTGCTGGAAGCCGATCGCGCCGTGGCCGTTCCGCTCGAGTCGTGGTCGCCCGGTTCCGACGCCTCGACCCAGGCCGTGCCGACCGGCGTCGTGCTCGCCCCCGACGAGCTCACCGGCACAGTCGGTGGATCAGCCGTGTGGGCGTGTGTGTACGACGCCGTCGGCAACCGATTCGCCTTTCACGACCCGCTCGACGACCTCGACGAGGCGGCCGGCCGTGGAGTGGACAACGACTCGGTTGCCTACATGGTCGCCGGGTGGTGGCACGATCCGGGCCACGACCCGATCGACAGCGCCCGCGACGCCGAAAGCCTGAGCGAGCTCTTCGAACGGTTGCGTTGGCGTCTGTTGCCCGACTGGGGCGACGCCCGCTTCCTGCAGGAGTACAACGAGTCGCTGCAGACCCAGCGCAGTCCGCTGGGGCTGACGGTCGACGGTCGCTTCGCCCACAGTTCCCGCAACCCCCGCAGCAGCACGGCGCCGAATGCCGCCGCCGGTTCCACGTTCGTCCCCATGGACAAGGTGCTCACCACCGAGAACAAGATGGTGGCGTCATCGGCGTTCGCCGCCGACGCCATCACTCACTTCGTCACGACACCATGGCACCTTCGGTCTTGCCTGTTGCACGGGGCCGTGTACGGCGTACCCGTCCAGACGGCTCCCGCTGTGGACCGCCGCCCCGCGACCGACGCGGTGCGCGTCGCTCTCGGTGAGCACGACGGCGACGTACTGGCGGCGCTCGCCACCGTCGCCGACACGCCTGAGGAACGGCGGCGCGACACCGAGCGGTTGCTGGAGGCGTTCGCCGCCCAGAAGATCAACCGGCTCGGTTCGCCCGACGGCACGGTCGAGATCGAGGAGCTCGAGCATTCGCGAGCGTTCGCCTCGCTGCCCGCCGGCAGTGCCGGCACCGACCGCTTCGTGCAGCGGGCCGAACCTGGCCGGGCCGGAGGCAGTGTGATCGGCAGCGCCGCAGACATCCGGGCGACGACGACCGGAGCGGCGCGGTCGGCGGCACCAGGAGGTGCGTTCGCCCAACCCCAGCGCGCGGCAACCGGGGCCGATGTGTTGTTCTCCGTCTCCAAGTACGAGTTGACCGCGATGAGTGTCACCCAACTGCTCGACTACCAGTGGGACCGGCGGCCGATCACGCTGCCGGCCACCGAGGCCCGTGTCGTCGACCGGCCCGCCGTCCGCCATACGTTCCCGAGTGACCCGATGGTGGCGGTGCAGGGTGCAGGGCGCAGCCTGCGTCACGCCAACGACGGGCGCAGCTCGGCCGACGGCAAGCTGACGTGCCGTTGGCCGACGCAGGTGGTGTCTGCGGATCAGGGCATCATCGCCGGCGACGAGCTGATCGGCACGCTTGGCAACGGGGCCATCCCGCCCGAGGTGCTGTCGCTGGCCCGGGAGGTGGCGTTGCACGACCCGTACCACACCGGCTGGCTGGCCGCCGCCGCTGCCCCGAAACTGGGGATCGGTTCCGATATCGGCATCCGGCTCGTCCAACAGCGACTGCTGGCGGAGTCGGCGTTCCGTTTCGGCACCGATGCCACCTACGACGGCACCACATCGGTGTTCACGAATCTTGCGTCCGGCGGCCCGTCCCGGCGCGCCGGCTCCCCCCGGCGCGCCGCCGCCACGCCGATCACGTCCACGGTGCAGGCCTCGTTGGTCGCCGACCGGATGCACTCGTTCTCCATCGTCAAAGGCGCTGATCCCGACCCGGTGGGCGTGACCTGCTGGAGCCAGCCGTGGGTGCCGCTGTGGCTCGAGTGGCAGGTGGAGTGCACAGGGCCCACCAGTCCGAGCGTCGATGGATGGGAGCTGGGGACCGTCGACCTCGAACCTGCCGGTGAGGACAGCTCGGCGACGCCGGCAATGACGATGCGCACCGTCGACGGGCGGGCGCTGCTCACCGCTGGTGCCGCCACCACGCTGCGCCACGCCGTGAGCGACTGGTTGAAGGCGGAGAACGCCCGCGACGACGCCGACCCGATGTCGGGGCAGGCTGACGAACAGACCGAACAGGCGCTGGCGGCGCTGGGCGACGCCGTCACCCGCGTCGACGTGGTGACGGCCGCCCTCGACGGGCTGCGCACGCAGTTGCTCGGACTTCCGTACGCCGACGGCCTGCGGCGGTCCAACAACGGGTCCGGTGTAATCGACCCGGCGCCGGTCGAGGCCCCGCAGTTCTTCCTCGCCGGTTCATTGCGGATCACCAGGGCACGGCTGCTCGACGCCTTCGGGCGGGTGCTGGAGCTGCCGCTCGACAACGTGTCCGTCACGGTGCGCGACTCTGTTGACGGCGACCCCGGCGCACTGTCGGTACCACCGCGCCTGATGCGGCCGGCGCGATGGCAGTTCCGGCTCGTCGACGCAGCGACGTCGACCGGCGTCGATGGCATCGAGGCCCGCATCGACGAGGTCGACCCGACGCTCCAGGTCAACCCCGTCGCCGGTTTCCTGCTGCCTGATCACCTCGACGAGAGCCTCGAGGTGTTCGATGTCGCCGGCAACCCGCTGGGCGAGCTGCTTCACGAACCCGTCGGTGGCGGCGTGGTGTGGGAGATCGCCCCCGGTCGCGAGGGGCCGCCCGACGCCGGGCCCCGCCACGGGCTCACGGAGTCTCAGCAGGTGCTGGGATCGTTCGCCACCGGGCTCGTGGCTGCCGACGCCGGCCATCGGGGCGGACGCCCGGCAGACGACGAGTCGGCGCTCTCGGCACTGCTGCGCGCCGTCGACACCACGATGTGGACCGTCGACACGTTCGCCTCGCTCGGCAGCGAACACGTGGCAGGACTCGTCGGGCGCCCGATCGCCGTGGTGCGCGCGCAGCTGCGCCTGGAACTGCGCCCGCCCGACGACATCGACCTCAGCGACCCCGCCCGGCAGGCCGAATGGGAGCAGGCCGAGCAGGAGCTGGCAGCGGTGGCGTTCCCAGTGCGGATCGGTGAGCTGACACGCACCGACGACGGTGTGCTCGGATTCTTCGTCGGCGACGATTTCTCCCGGTTCAGGCCCGTCGACAAGGTGGTCGCAGATCTGGCCGTCGAGGCCGGGCGCAACCGCGGTCAGCTCGGGCTGCTGCAGCCCGGCGAGGCGATGCCGAACACGGCGACGATCGACCATCCCTACGTCATCGGAGAGCGCGCCATCGGCGACTCGTCGCCGACTGCCGGCCGAGCGATCGCCAGTGAGCCGGACGGCGATGGGGTCCGGGGGCGCAGCCCCCGAGATGACGGCGAGCCCGGGTCCGCCTTCGGCGACAGCGACACGATGCACCTCCACGTCGGCCAGACCGTGACGCTGACCCTGCTGATGTTCCCGGCGGGCAAGGTCCATCTCAGCAGCGGGATCCTGCCGCGCATGGCCCTGGCGTTGGCAAGGGGATCGGTGGCACCCGGCCTCGGCCGCATCGCCCCTGCGCTGCGCACGGGACCGGTGCTGGTGGAGACCGATCTGGCCGCAGACGGGCAGGTGCGTTTGCCGAAGGTGTCGGTGTTCGGCACCGACCAGGACTTCTGGTGGCGTGACACACCTGGCAGTTGGCGCAACGACGCGATCCTCGCCGCCACCCAGACGGCACTGCTGCCCGACACGCCGGCCGAGTTCCGCGACGGGTGGATCCGGGTACGGCCGACCGCACCCGACGACGCCGGGACAACGACGCCGTGAACCGTTACGCCTGGCCCAACACCCGCACCGATGCCGAGCGGGACGACCCCGCCGGCCGAGCCGGGTTCCTCGGTCCACGCCGCACCGAGCTGAACCTCGCAGCGGCGTTGGCCGACGGCCGCCGGATCGCTCCCCGGCCGCGCCCTGCGGGCCGACCGGGCGTGTTCGCCCAACCGACCTCGCGCGCGGAGATGTGGGTGCCGCTCGGTCCGAGCACGGTGATCGAGGGACAGGCCAACGGCGATCCGAGGGTGACGGGGCGCGTGCGCTCCATCTCCGTGCACCCCGACGGCGACCGCCTGTACGCCGCCACCGCCAACGGCGGTGTGTGGTACTCGTCCGATGGCGGCGAGTCGTGGAGGTCGCTCGGTGGTTTCGCTCCTACCGACTCGCCCGACATCGTGCGCCCTGCCCACCGCCATGCCTGCGGTGCCATCCTCGTCCGGCTCGACAGCGCGGCGCCCGACGACGAGAGCAAGGACACGGTGTTCGTCGGCACCGGCGAATTGGAGCCCGACGATGGTCGCGCAGGCGGCCAGCTCGGCGGCATCGGCGTGCTCGTCGCCAGGGGTCCGGCCACCAGCACCGACATCGACCCGTGGGTGGAGGAGGCACCGAACCTGCGTGAGCAGGGCGTGTACCGGTTGGCAGCAGAACCCGGCGGCAGCACCATCGTGGCGGCCACCACGATCGGTCTGATGCAGCGCCCGGCCGGCGCCGGCGCCGGAACGGAGTGGGCGCGAGTTGCCGGCACTCCGTTCAACGGTTTTACGGGAGTCGTCACCGACGTGCTGTGGACGGCAGCCGTGGCGGCGGGGCCGCCAGGGCGACTGTGGGCGTGGGTGCAGGGCGGCGACCAGGCCGGGCTTTGGGTACGAGACGACGGAGACACGAACTTCGAGAAGATCGCCACACCTGGCTTCTTCAAGCGGCGCGGGTCGCTGGCTGCCGCCGACCCGCCCAGCACCGTCTACGTGTTCAACGACCGCCACTCCAGCAAACCGGCGAACGCAAAGCTGCCGGCGTTGTACCGGGTCACATCCGCAGCGGGAACGAAGCCGACGGCGGCGTTCGTCACCGGTGTGCCCGACATGCTCGGCCATCAGGGTTTCTACGACCTCGCCATCACGGTCGACCCCAACAACCCCGACCAGGTGGTGCTCGGCGGCTCGTTCACCGAAGGTCCTCCCGACAAACCGGCGGTGACCGGTCAGAACGTCAACGTGTCGGGTCAGTCGTACCAGGAGGACGCGGCGATCTTCACGGCCGAGGTGGGCGACAACGCCGGGACGCTCACGTACGGGCACGCCACGCCGCCGCTGCGCATCGGCGTCGGCTGCCATGCCGACGTCCATGACCTGCACTACTCCGACGGGGACGTGCTGTGGGCGGCCTGCGACGGCGGAGTGTTCCGGTCCATCTACCCCGACCAGTCCTCGGCATTCGTCGCCCGCAACAACGGGTTGAACGTCGTCGAGGCCAACTACGTCGCCTCGCACCCGACGTGCGAGGGGCGAGTCGTCGTGGGACTGCAGGACAACGGCATCATCGAGCGAGGATCGTCCACCGTCTGGTTCCACACCGGCAACGGAGACGGCGGTGGCGTGGCGTTCGACCCCCGCCAGACGACGCGATTCGTGCGCCAGTTCTTCAACGGCCAGTGGACTGGCTCGGATGGAGGACCGTTCCGGCGGATGCTGGCCTTCCGTCCACTCGCCGCGCCGTTCAACCTCCACGCCGACGCCCAGAAGGAGCGCGACGACGCTGCGTTCTACTCCACGCCGGCTGCCATCGCCCACGTCCGCGGCGCAGCAGCTGCACCGACTCACACCCAGGTGCTGATCGGCACGACCCGTGTCTGGTACACCGACGACTGGGCCAGCACCTGGGTCACGCTGCCGAGCGGTCGCGACCCCGTCACGACCCTGACGTTCGATCGCAGCCAGGACCTGTTCGGCGAGGAGATCACGGTGTGCAAGTGGGCGACGTCGGACGTCGCCTGGATCCTCGGTAACGGACGGCTGCAACGGCTCGTTCGGCTGGCCGGCAGCGACGCAGCTGGTGGACCTGGCACGTGGAGCCGCGATCCGATCTTGGATAAGGAGGCCAAGAACAAGAAGGATGAGACCTCGGCTGAAGGGCCGATCCGCGAGGCATCGGTGTGGACCGACGTGGAGCCGAACCCCGACGCCGGCGGCGCGATGCACGGACCGAAGGGCGCCGTGTACCTGGGGACGGTTGGCGATCCCGATGACGACGACGTCGACACGCTGTGGTGGTTCGACGGCGACGAGACGTGGCACCCCACCGGACTCCGTACCCATCCCCAAGGCGTCGAGGCGCCGGTCACGGCGGTGAGGTGCGATCCCGCCAATCCCGATGACGTGTACGTCGGCACGACCGTCGGCGTGTGGTACGGCGTGCGCACGTTAGGCGATCCCCCGACGTGGGACTGGCGGCCGCTCGTCAACGGCCTGCCAGAGGCCGCCGTGGAGGACCTCTCACTGTTCGACGGTGGCGCCGACCTGCGGTTGTTGCGGGCCGCCATCGCCGCCAGGGGTGTCTGGGAACTGCGCCTCGGCGCCGACGTGGAGGACCTCACGTACGTGCGGGCGCACGACGACGATCTGCGCTATCGCGCCAGAGCCATCGAGGTTCAGGGCGACGGGGCGACGGCACGTTCGTGGCATGGCAGCCCCGACGTGCGTCCGCGCCTGGCGCCGGCGGTGATGCCGGCGCCGATCGCCACGCTGACCCAGATCTCACCAGGGCCGGTCGAGCGGCTGCGCAGGTTCCAGGCGGCACTGCGTTCGCAGTCGGGTGACGACCGGGTGCGGGCAACGGGCCGCTGGGATCTGTACTTCGAGGACGTGCTGCGCGACCTCGGTGCTCCAGCGCATCCTGTGACGAACCGTATGCAGATCGACGGCCCGTACTGGAGCTCGGTGATGGTCGCTGCGCACGCCACCGCGGATCCATGGTCGACCGCCAACCCCGCCGAAGCCGACCTGATGGATCTGACTCCGCGGTTGGGCGAGGGGGACGCCGGAAGCGTCTCGTGCGTGCTGAAGGCACAGCCGTACAAGGTCGACGTGGTGGTGCATCACCGCGGGCTCGACGCGCGGCCCGGCGCCGACGTCCGCGTCACATTGCTGCGCTGGATCCGGCCTGCAGCTGCGCCCGTTCCCCGGCGCGACGATCCGGCCACCTGGTTCACGGACAACGTGCCATGGGCGGCCGCTGCGGACGACGTGCTCAACTCGGCCGGCGGCGCCACGTCGCGCACGTTCGACGAGGGCTGGCGCTTCGTCGGCAGCAACGCCGCCGCCCGACGTAAGACGCTGACGGGGCAGGACCTCGACAACACGCGTTCGGGCGTCGTCACGTTCGACCTCGACCTCAGCGCCTTTCGCAACAACACGGTGATGCTGTTGGCGGCTGTGATCCGCGCCGGCGCCGACAGCTCCGTGGCCACCGCCAGCTTGGCGGACCTGGCACTCGAGGACCCGCACGTGGCCGTGCGGTCGATCGTGATCGAACGACCATGATGCCTGGCGGGCTCGTCGTCCGCTTCGCTTCCTCCTCGCGCCGCGTGTGCCTCGTCGCTGGCGCTTCCCTCGGCACCTGTGCCCACGCCAGCGAGCAAGACAAATGACATCGGAGGACGAGTGAAGCGACTGAAGGTGTGCTACATCCAGCCAGAGGGCGGCGCCGTCGACGCCACGCCGCGCAGAGCCAGCGACGAGGTGGCCGTGCTCGAACGGGTGGACAACATCAGGCTGATGCCGATCTCGCCGCCCAGCTCGGCGACGGCGACGAGGGCGGCTGTGGAGCGGATGCGGCTGTGGGACAACGGCCGGCGCATCCGGGTGGCCTTCCTCGACGGTGACTCGACCGTGAAGCAGAAGGTGGCAGCCATCGCCAAGGAGTGGGAGGCGCTGACGAACCTGCGGCTCGACTTCGTGACGTCGGGCCTGGCCGAGATCCGCGTCAGCTTCCTCGACAAGGGTTTCTCGTGGTCCACGGTCGGCACGGACGCGCTCACGGTGCCCCGATCCCGGCCGACCATGAACTACGGCTGGCTCACGCCGACCACCAGCACCCGCGAGTATCAGCGCGTCGTGCGTCACGAGTTCGGGCACGCACTGGGCATGATCCACGAGCACCAGAACCCGGCCGCCGAAGGCAAGATTCCGTGGGACAAGCCGAAGGTGTACGCCTACTACGCCCGGCAGGGCTGGTCCGCCGACGACGTGGACTTCAACATCTTCAACGTGTACGAGCGAGATGAGACGAACTTCTCCGAGTTCGATCGGACGTCGATCATGCAGTACGCCGTGCCCGACGAGCTGACCGTCGGATCGTTCGCCATCGGTTGGAACACCGAGTTCTCGACCACCGATCGCCAGTTCATGGGACGCCAGTACCCGAAGCACTCCCCTGGCGTCGTCGACGTGGAGGTCGGCGCCGGCGCGGTGGCTGCGGACCTCGCTGTCGGCGCCGAGACCGACGTGTTCCACTTCGCCGTGCCAGAGGCGTGGACGCACATCATGACCACCACCGGCTCGACCGACGTGGTGATGACGTTGAACGGCCCCAACGATCGGGGTGCCATCGTGACGTGGGATGACGACCGCGGCAAGGACGCCAACGCCCGCATCGTGCGCAAGCTGCAGCCTGGTGACTACTGGCTCGTCGTGCGCCACAAGCAACCGGGTGGCACAGGCACCTACGCCGTGGAGGTCAAACGCCGCAAGTCCTGAGTACCGTGCCGACCGTGGCACAACGAATGGTGCAACCGAGGTTGTCGTGGTTGCGGGAGGCACGGGCGGCACCCGAGTTCGCCGGCTTCGTGGCGACCGTCGGGCCGCTGGTGGCCAGGTCGCCGAGAGGCGACGGTCACCGGGTGCTCGTGCTCCCTGGGTTCCGAGCGAGCGATGCCTCGACCCGTCCGATCCGCTGGTTCCTCAACCGGCTCGGGTATCGGACCCACGGATGGGGGCTTGGAACGAACGCCGGGCCCACCTCGCACATGACCGACGGCTTGCGACGGCTCGTGGACCGGTTGATCGAGGCGGATCAGGCGCCCATGAGCCTCGTGGGGTGGAGCCTGGGCGGCGTCTATGCACACGGCATCGCCGAGCAACGGCCCGGCCACGTTCGTCAGGTCGTCACGCTGGGGAGCCCGCTCAACTACGCCCCGAGGCTCCCGGCCACTGTGCCGGCGACATCGATATACAGCAAGAGCGACGCCGTCGTGGCGTACCGGGCGTCGCTGCTGACCAGCGGTCCGCTCCGCGAGAACGTCGAGGTCCGCGGCAGCCACGTCGGTCTCGGCCACAACCCGCCTGTCCTGGTCGTCGTCGCCGACCGCCTGGCCCAGCCCGCCGGTGCTTGGACGCCGTACCAACCACCTCGGTGGGCCCGCCCCTGGCTCCCTTCCTGAACAGCCAGGCCTAAGCGCGCGTCAGCAGCGCCGGCCCCGTCGGGCTGCGACGTCGACCCACACCAGACGGTGGTCGGACGACGGGAACGGGAACACGCCGGTGAGCTCGGAGCCTGGTGCGCCCTGCACCGGCCAGAAGACGCCGGCATCGCGGATCTTCAGCTGCTTGGACGGCAGCACGTAATCAGCGCGCAGGTTTCCTGGCGCTCCATCGGCGAAGTCGGCCGTGTCGAAGCGCGGGTTGCTGCGATGCGTCAGGTTGGCGCCGCCCTGCAGCCGGGAGGCCTCCACGGCTCCCCTACTGTCGGGGGTCACCCTGGTGTTGATCCGCGGGTGTTCGAGCAGCTGCTGGATCGCCCCTGGCACAGAGTCCCCGTCGAGCGGATCGGAGTTCTGGTCGCCGGCGATCACGAATCGAGCGCCGGGGTGCAAGCCACCGTCTCGGCCGTCGTCGTCGTAGATGTATCTCGACGCACGGCCGGGGCGGACGTAGTCGGCCCAGAAGCGGATCTCGTCGAAGTTGCGCGTGCCGTTTCGATCCTCAGGACCGTCGAACACCGGGGGCGTCGGATGGCTGACGAGGAAGTGCACGACCTTGCGGTGACTGATCACGATCGGCAGATCCCAGTGGCTCTTGGACGACAGGCGGAACACCTCCAGCTCCTCGTCGGAATAGAACGACGAGCCGTCGGGGTTCGTAGGGAGCATGGCGCCTGGCATGTCGGCCCACCGGAAGTGTTGGAACGTGCGGGCGCGGCGGGTATCGATCAGGTACTTGGAGAACACGACCATGCCGAACTGGCCAGGGAAGAAACCGAAGCCGAAGGCGTCCTCAGGACCACCGATCACACCGTTGTTGTTGAGGTCGAAGCCCGACGGGATCCCGGTGTTGGAGGGCGCGGTGAAGAAGTAGCGGTAGCCGGCGAGCTCTGCGAACATCCTCACCGTTCTGCGGTCGCCGTCGGTGCCTGTGTCGAACTCGTTGACCAGCAGCACGTCCGGGTCGTTGCGGTCGATGATCTCGAGCACGGCGCCGAGCTGCGGATCGACGTCGCCCTCCAGTGCCGCTTCGAGGTCGGCTCGCAGCTCGCCGGCGGTACCACGGTTGAGGCTGGCGTTGAAGGTGGAGAACCTGACCTCACGACCGTGTCGGTCGTGTCGGTCGTGTCGGGCATCGGCGGCGCCGGCGGGAATCAGGCTCTGGCAGGCGAGCAGGACGGCGAGCAACACGGTGAGTCGACGCATGTCGTCAACCGTAGATCAGCTGTCCCCCTGCGTGCTCGGGAAGTCGTGGGGTGGGGATCCGCGGCACCGGCGACCCCGATCAATCCTGCTCGCAGCATTCCCGCATCCTGGCGCCTGCCTGTGGCGGCGCCATTCACGTCCTTCCGATTACGCCCGTCCTCGGCGCACTGACGTCATCGACGCCCCGAACCGTCGCACCACCGAAGAAGAGCTGTTATCGGAACGACGTGAAAAACGGCGCACATTGGCGCGCCACCTCACGGTGGTCGCCGGCGGCGCCGGCGGGGTCGGTTACGACGCTGGCGTCGGGGGGAGGCCGAACAGCGGGAACAGGCGCGAGACGTCGAGGAACGAGTTGATGGCGGTGATCCGGCCGTCGGCCACCTCGATGACCTGCAGCGCCCACGGCTCGAAGCTGCCGCCGGGGCCACTCGGTCGGTATTGACCGAACGCTGTCGAACCGTTGGCCGCGCAAGGGACCATGCGTGAGCCGCGACAATCGATGCCCTCACCGAGCAGCCAACCGCTGATGTCGCGGTGACCCTGCAGCCAGAGGTCGTACGGCGGCATCGACAGTGTGGCATCTTCGTGCAGCAGCGAGGTGAGCGAGTCGACGTCATAGCGCTCGAAGGCATCGACGTAGCGGTCGAGAAGCGCTTGGCGCTCGTCGTCCAGTGGCTCGGCTTCTCCGGCCACATCGACGTTCTGGGCGGCGAGTGTCGCCCGCGCCCGTTGCAGCGCACTGTTCACCGAAGCGACGCTGGTGTCGAGCAACTCGGCGACCTCGTCAGCTTTCCAACTCAGCACCTCGCGCAGGATCAGCACCGCTCGCTGCCGAGGCGGCAGGTGCTGCAGGGCGCCGACGAACGCCAGACGCACGGACTCACGCGAGACAGCCAGATCACCAGGGTCGCCGCTCGTCGACAGCACGCGGTGATCGGGGACCGGCTCGATCCACGTTTCTGCGGATCGCGCCGTCAACAGCGCAGATCCCGCGGCCGATGGCGAGCCGAGGTCCATCGGACGGGCGCGGCGTTGGCGCCCGTTCAACATGTCGAGGCACACGTTCGTGGCGATGCGATGGAGCCAGGACTTCAACGCCGATCGGCCTTCGAAGCGATCCAAGCCCCGCCATGCCCGCACCATCGTCTCCTGCACGGCGTCGTCGGCTTCGAATGGCGACCCAAGCATCCGGTAGCAGTACCCGGTCAGCGGCACCCGGTGCTGCTCCAGCTGGCGCTCCAGCCCCTCGGGACCGTGCGTGGCGATATCAGTCATCGGTCAGCGGGCCCCGCAGGTGAAGAAATGCACGAGGACATCGTAAGCGCGCCTCGGACACGATTGACTCAGAGCGTGGCCCTCCTCGACCATCCCATCAAGACCCTGCAAGGCAGCGACACCTCACTCGCCGAGTTCTCCGGAGAGGCGTTGTTGCTGGTCAATGTCGCCTCGCGCTGCGGGTTGACCCCCCAGTACACGGGCCTCGAGAGGCTGCAGGAGACCTACGGCGATCGCGGTTTCGACGTGATCGGGTTCCCGTGCAATCAGTTCGGTGAACAAGAGCCCGGCACCCACGAGGAGATCGAGAGCTTCTGCTCGACCACGTATGGAGTGACGTTCCCGATGATGGAGAAGATCGAAGTCAACGGCGACCGGCGTCACCCGATCTACGCCGAGCTCACAGAGGTCGCAGATGCCGAAGGGCGCGACGGCGACATCCAGTGGAACTTCGAGAAGTTCCTCGTGTCTCCCGCTGGTGAGATCGTGGCGCGGTTCTCGCCGATGGTCGAACCCGACGATCCCAACCTGATCAGCGCCATCGAAGACCAACTCCCCCGCTGACCTGTTCGCCCATAGCCGAGGTCCTGGCGCGTTCAGGTGGTGTCGGTGCCTGCAAATTTGAAGGACACGTTGACCCTGGCGCGATAGGCGGTGACGGCGCCGCCCTCGATCACCAGATCGAGCTCCTTGACCTCGGCGACACGCAAGTCACGCAACGTCTCGGACGCCCGGTCGACGGCGCTCTTGGCTGCCGCCTCCCAGCTGTCGGGGCTCGTCCCCACCAGTTCGATCACCTTGTAGACGCTGTCGGCCATGGCTCCTCCTTCTTCGGGATCGGTCGTTGCCCGACCCGGCACCACACTAGATGCGGTCAACCAGCGGCGACATCGTCGTAACGGACCCGCAGGATGTACCCCGCGTCAATGATGCGAGCGTCACGGGATCGCTTGCCGGTGGCGACGGGATCAGCGATCACACCGACCACGACCAGCCGTCTTCCGTCTTCGATCACAACCGGTGATTCGCCAGGTCCGATCAGCTGCACCCACACCCGTTGCTGCGCTGCGGTCTCGACCCAGAAGCCTTCATCGGTCGGCACGTCGACGACAGTGACTGCTGTCGGAGCGATAGGACAACCGATGATGTCGCCGGGGTCGATGTCCTCGAGCGGTGCGCGCCCGGAACACGGGTCGGGTGCTGTGGTGGACGGCGAGGAGGACGGATCGCTGGCGACGGACGGCGTCGTCGCAGCGTTCTGTGGTGCCGTGGCGTTCTGTGGTGCCGTGGCACGGGCGGCGGGTGCCAGTGCCTGCTCGGCGCCGTCGTCCTCGGGGAGAGTGAGGATGACGATGCCTACGGCAGCGACTGTTGTGGCTCCGAGCACTGCGATCTGGGTGGACCGGTTGCGGCGCAGCGAAGCAAAGGCGCGGCGGACGGCTTCGGCGGCCGGGACGATCAACCAGGCGGCGATGCCCCGGCGGCGTTCGGTGACGGGGCGGGCAAGCTGCGCACATGTCGGACAGCGCACGAGGTGACCGGCGGCATCGAGGAGACCTTGACGGCGTCGATCACCTGCGGACAGTGAGAGCAGGACGGGACGGCATCGGGCAGTCGGCAGCTGCACGCGCCTGAAGGCGACGACGAACTCGACGCGAAGCGTGGCGCGGGCCCTTGCGAGCCGCATGGCGGCCGCACCACTCGAGATGCCGGCCTCGCCTGCCAGCGTGTCGGTGGAGATGCCTTCGGCTTCGTGCCTGAGCAGCCAATCCCGATCGGCCTCGTCGAGCTGTTGCAGGGCGGTGGCGAGAGCGTTGGTCTCCTCGCGCTCGAGGGCGAGCTCCTCGGGTCCTTCGAGGGTGGTGTAGTCGACGAGGCGGTGGCTGTGACGGTCGTGGACCGACTCGGTGCGGGCGTGACTGATGATCACGTTGCGGGCGGTGACGATGGCGTAGGCCTGCAAGGCGTCAGG
>Ga0136630_1000262_pt1 | contig 19209 bp, 18 predicted proteins | sample AntDrymUQ5682106_2_FD_105496 | JGI IMG/M metagenome (GOLD analysis project Ga0136630, IMG submission 105496) | Polar desert sand microbial communities from Dry Valleys, Antarctica - metaG UQ568 (21.06) | ecosystem: Environmental > Terrestrial > Soil > Desert | place: Antarctica: Dry Valley...
CGCAGGGAGGAGTCGCTCGTCCGGACCTGCCATCGGCAGTGCTTCGGCGGGGCGGTGTCGGCCCGGTCGAAGTAGAGGACGGCACGCAGCTGGGACCATCGTGGTGCCGCGATGGCCGCCTGTGCGTCGGCGAGCCAGGCGGCCTTGCGGCCCGGTCGTCCGGGGTCCTCGACGGAGCCGAGCTCCGGGATGACCAGGGGCTTCGTGGGGTGCGCCATTCCGAACAGGCGCAGCCCCAGGAAGATCTCGTCGAACGACCGCCAGCGGGTCGCCGCCCCGCGCCGGTTGCAGCCGTCCCAGTTGTAGCCGTCCCCGCCGATGGCATCCACCCAGGCGTCGCCCGGGTACCACAGCGCCGCGTTGCGCCAGGAGCTGTCCGAGAAGCTGGAGTCCACCATGTTCCAGACCCACTCGACGTTCGTGACGCCCTGCGCACGAAAAGTGCCGACGAAGCGGCGCCAGGCGGCGACGAAGTCCGCCGAGCTGCCGTACCCGTGCGGAGCGGTGACCTCGGGTTCGTGGTGGAAGGTCAGGTACACCTTGGCGCCGTGGCTGCGGACCCGCTGGGCCCAGGCGACCATCTCGCGGTGGAGGGTCGAGCCCGCGGGCGCGTTGGCGAGCTGACGCCACGGGATCGGCCGGCCGTTCGCGCGGACCGGCTTGACGGCGAGGAAGACCGCACGCCCGCCGTCGCGCAGCCAGCGGTCGTACCGCGACGGGAAGTTGCCGTCCCACGTGCGCCACACCCGCACGGCGGCGAGCCGCCGGCCGATGGCCGACTCCAGGGACACCACGGCCTCCTGCTCGGTGCCGCCCGGCCGGGGCTGGATCGCCGCACCGATCATCACCCCGCCGGGAGGCTGGGACCGGTGCGGGGAGGCCTGCGGCTGTGCGGCCGCCGGTGCGGTCGGGGCGATGGCCGCGACGACCAACAGCACTGCGAACATGCGAAAACGCGCTCTCACGAGAGGCTCCTGCCTTCGGCTGGGGGCGGTCGAATGCAGAGGCCGGCCGGCGCTTGGGGGCAAGCTGCCGGCGGGCCGCGCGACGCTACCGCCTCCGGTGCGGGACCGCCACTCGGTCGTGGCCCGGCCCGCCGCCACTCGGTCGTTGCTCGGCCAGCCGTCTCCTCGAGGCCAGGTCGCCACCGTTCGTGGCCCGGCCGCAACCCGCTCGTCGCCTCGCCGCTCCGGCGCCGGCGGCCGGTGCGTGCCTGCCCGGCGGCTGCCGGACGCGCGTCAGCGGCCGTTGCGGGAGAAGTGCATCCAGTCGGTGAGGCTCTCCCACGTGCCGCCCCAGCCCCAGCCGATCGCGCTGAAGGCTTTGACCACCGGATCGCCCGCCTCCAGCATCCCGGGCCGGCGCCAGGTCCGGTCGGTGTAGGCGGAGGCGAGCTCGGGGGCGACGACGTCGCCCTTGGCGTAGGGGTTCTGGAAGGGGTTGACGTCGACGGCGAGCCCGTAGGCGTGCTGCGACCACGAGGTCGCGCCACGGGTCGCGCGGCAGACGAAGGCGGTGGTGTTGTTGCCGTCGCCAGTCGGCGGGGCGTCGAGCTCCTCCGCGGCGGTGACGCGCATCTGTTCGATCGGGAAGCGCGCCTGGAACAGCTGGCGGAACACGACGACGAGGTCGTCGGCGACCTCGGTGTTGACCAGCAGCTCGCCGGTGTGCGGGCGGTGGTCGAAACCCCAGAAGGACACCGTGACATACCGCAACTCGTCGAGGCCGACCGGGCATCGCACCGACCACGTCGAGCGGTCCGCCACCTCGGCCGGCACGGGCTCGACCGTGGCGACGAAGTCGCCGCCCTCGGGCGGCGGCAGGACGTCCACGGTGACGAGGCGGCGGTCGCGGAGCTCGGGCGGGGTCGGCTGGATCTCCCCGAAACCGTCCGGCCGCAGCGGAAGCACCCTCGTCCCGAGCCACGCCGGCGGTGTGGCCGCCGCAGGGGGGCCGGCGGTCGGAGTGGCGCGGCCGGAGCCGGATTCGGCCTGGGTCGCCGGGGCGGGCGGAGGCGTCCGAGCAGGCGACGGGCTGGGGGTGGTCGCCGGCGGGGCGGCCGTGGGGCTCGGCTCCGGCGTGCCCGCGGGCATGGGCTCCGGCGTGCCCGTGGGCGTGCGGTCCGGCGTGCCCGTGGGGCCTCCCGTGGCCGTGGGGTCCGGCGTGTCCGTGGGCGTGCCGCCCGGCGTGTCCGTGGGGCCTCCCGTGGCCGTGGGGTCCGGCGGTGTGACCGGTTGCACCGTCCCCGGTGTCTGATCCCCCGCCGACATCCGGAGGGCGGCGGACGTCGGTCCGCCGTCGGGAGCGGCCCGGCAGCCACCCAACGCGAGCCCCGCGATCACCGCCCAACCCGCGACCCACCACGGTGACGGTCGCGCCATGACGCAACCGTAGCCGCCTGCCTCCGACCGCGCTGGCGACCTGGCGAGCTCGACGGCCGTCGGCGGCCTTCGGCGAGAACGCCGCTCCGGTTCTTTGTCCACAGCCGGTCTGGCCTTTCTCGGCAGCGCCCGCGGGCTCCGGCCTACGGTGACTCCACAGACTTCGAGGGGAGAAACCGATGGGCTACGACGTCGAGTACACCGGCACGATCAAGCTGGACCCGCCGCTGTCCGCCGGTGAGCGCGCGGCCGTGCGGCGCCTGGCAGATCAGCGCCAGCACGAGCCCGGCGACGTCAACGGCATCCCCGACGGCATGCCCGGCTACTGGTTCCCGTGGACGGCGACGCGGCGCGGACATCTCAAGCCGCCGGCCTGGCCCGACCGTTCGGGGATGCTGCCGGAGTGGCTGCGGTGGCTCCCGGACGCCGTGCTCGGCAGGCCCACGCGGATGCAGGGCAGGGTCCACGCCCGCGGGCGGGCGCCCGGGGACGAGTGGCGGATGGTCGCGGACACCGACCGGCTCGTCGTCGAGCGCGACCGTCTGCCGTGCCCGGCATGCTGGCTCAACTGCCTGACCCTGGTGCCGCCGTCTGCGGCCTACCGGTTCCGCCATCCGGAGCCGGACGGCAACCTCGACATCGAGACGCTCACCGGCGAGCTGCACTCCGGACTGCTCGAGCGCTACGAGGCCCGCTGCCTCGACTTCGGGTTCTCCCCGGTCGAGCGGTCCCTCGACGTCGTCTGGCCCCCGCCTCCGGGCTCGCCGCCTCCCGTCCCGCCGTTCCAGGTGAAGTTCGCCGAACTGCTGGCCGGCTCGGACCTGCCGATGCCCGAGTTCCAGGCGTGGATCCGCGGCTGACCGTCGCCGGCGGCGCGGCCGGGCCAGACTTTGACCCAGGCCGGACGTCAGCCGCGCGCCGGCGAGCGGTGACCGTCCATCCATCGCTATGCTCCCGCCAGCGGCCGGAAGACCGAGGTCCGTAACGACCGAGGTCCGGACCGAGGTGATGGCAGTCGGCGAAGGCATGAGCAGCCAAGCTGTCGACGTGCGCTGGATGCGACTGGCGAACCTGTCGCTCGTGCTCACGACGATCATCCGGCATGCGCCGGTGTCGCAATCCCTGCTCATCGACCTCACCGGGCTGAAGAAGCCCACGATCAGCAACCTGGTCGACGAACTCGCCCGTCTGGGCTGGGTGCGCGTCGAGGGGGCGGTCCGCAACAAGATCGGGCGGCCGCGGCAGCTGCTCGCTCCCAACCCCGGTCGCGGGCTCATCGTCAGCGCCCAGATCAGCATCGATCGCCTCGCGACCCTGATCGTCGACTTCTCGGGGACGGAGCGCGCACGGGGCATCAGCACCGTCGACGTCTCCCGGATCAGCCAGTCCGAGACCGTCGGCAGGCTCGCGCACCTGGTCCGCGACGGGCTGCGGGACGCGGGGGCGGCGCCGGGGGGAGTCCTCGCCACGGCGCTCGGGCTGCCGGGCATCGTGGGAGAGCACGGGGACGTGGTCTACGTTCCCGGTCTGGCATGGGACACGGCCGACGTCGGTGGGATGCTGCGGTCGGCGCTCGCTGACGTGGTCGCGACCGACGTGCCCCTCCTCGTCGAGAACGAGGCCAATCTCGCCACCGTGTCCGAGCAGCGACCCCAGGCCTGTCGCGACGTCCACAACTTCGTCTACCTGCTCGGCGAGGCCGGCGTCGGCGCGGGCGTGGTGATCGACGGGGCGCTGTTCCGGGGCACGCGGGGAGCGGCCGGCGAGATCGGGCACGTCAGCATCGCGCTGGACGGCCCGCGGTGCAGCTGCGGCAAGCGCGGCTGCTGGGCGCTGTACGTCGGCCGGGAGGCCCTGCTGACCGCGGTGCGCCCCGGCCGCGCCGGCGGCCGTGGGTCGTCGCTGTGGAACGCTGGTTCCGGCCACGGCGGGGAACCCGACCCCCTGACCCCCGAGCGGATCGTCGCGGCGGCACGCGCGGGGGACGCCGTCGCCGCTGAGGCGCTGGGACTGCTGCGCCGGTATCTGGCCGCCGGCATCGGCAACATCGCCAGCGCCTACGACCCGGAGGTCGTCGTGCTCGGCGGCTTCCTCGCCACGGCGTTCGCCCAGGACCTCGACGCGCTTCAGTCCGAGGTGGACGCCTGGCTCATGGGGGACCTCTACGACGGCCTGCGCGTCGAGCTGTCGACGCACGGTCACGACGCCCCCCTGTGGGGCGGCGTCGCCCTGGCCCTCCACCACCTCGCCGCCAACCCGCGGGCCGTCGACCCGCTGCCCGCCACAGGATGACCGCCCCAGACGGGTGCTTGTTCTCCCGGACGGCCTTCCGCTACCCTTCGTTCACGCGGCAGACAAAGGACCGGGCGGCTCCGCCCCACCAGCGGCGCTCCCCCTGAGGGTAGGGAACACGATGGCTGCGTCCGTCCGCCAGACTCTGCGTCTCGTTCTTCTCGCCGGCCTCCCGCTCCTGCTCGTGCTCGCGGCCTGCGCGCCGATCGAGGACACGGCCGACGAGCAGCTCGAGGCCGGACAGGCCACCGGAGCCACCGAGGGCACCCAGGGCACCGAGACCGGGGACGGGTCGGAGACGGCCAGCGCCACCGGAGCGGCGGGCGGCGGCGGATCGCTGACCTACGCGGCGGCGCCGCCGAACACCATCGACCCGCACATGATGAGCTCCCTCGGGGACATCCACACCGTCCAGCCGGTCGTCAACTACCTCGTCCGTCTGGGCTCTGACCTGTCGCTGCAGCCGGACCTCGCCACCGAGTGGGAGAGCGAGGACGGCCAGACCTGGACGTTCACCCTCCGCGAGGGCGTGACCTTCCACGACGGCTCCGACTTCACCGCCGAGGACGTCGTCGCCACCTTCGACCGGCTCGTCGACCCGGAGGTCGCCTCCGCCGCGGCCGGGTCGTTCACGTTCCTGGAGAAGGGCGGCACGACGGCCGTGGACGATCACACGGTCCAGTTCGACCTCACGGAGCCGGTCGGGGACTTCCCGGCGTGGGTCACCGCCTACCAGGCCGCGATCCTGCCGTCGGACTGGGAAGGCGACTTCGCCACGAACCCGATCGGGACGGGGCCGTTCGAGCTCACCGAGTACACGCCCCGGCTGGGCGCCCGCTACGAACGCAACCCTGACTACTGGGAGGAGGGGCTGCCGAAGCTCGACAGCATGGAGGCGATCTACTACGAGGACTTCGGGGCGCAGATCACCGCCATCCAGAGCGGTGACGTCGATCTCATGACGCTGCTGCCCGGCGACCTCGTGGACACCGTGCCGGCCGGCGGGGGGGTCGAGGTGCTGTCCGCGCCCAGCGCGACCCACGGCCAGATCACCATGCGGGTCGACATGGAGCCCTGGGACGACGTGCGCGTCCGCCAGGCCATGGCCCTGACGGTGGACCGCGAGCAGATCGTCGAGGAGCTGTGGGGAGGCCACGCGACCGTCGCCAACGACCACACGCTCGCGCCGGTCTACGAAGAGGCGGAGGCGCTCGACCTCGATCAGCGGGCGCAGGACATCGAGCGCGCCCAGCAGCTGCTCACCGAGGCCGGGCATCCGGACGGCATCGACGTCGAGCTGACCACCTACGGCGGCATCGGCATCTTCGCGCAGGCCGTCGCCGAGATGGCCGCACCGGCCGGGATCCGCATCGAGATCACCGTCGAGCCCACCGACGTCTACTACCAGCACTGGACGGACCTGCCGCTGGCCATGGAGACGTGGCTGCACCGCTCCTCGATCGCGCAGATGCCGTCGCTGGCCTTCCGGTGCGGTGCCGACTGGAACGTCCCCCACTGGTGCAACGAGGACTTCGACGCGCTGATCGGGGAGTTGAACGCGACCGTCGACGAGGGCGAGCGCGCCGAGATCGCCGCGCAGATGGCCGCCATCCTCCATGAGGAGGTCCCGTCGGTCGTCGCCTGGTTCCAGGACACGCTGTCGGCGGTCCGCGACAACGTGTCCGGGTACGAAAGCCACCCGGCGAACTTCGTCGACTTCCGGACGACCACTGTGGAGTAGCGGCGTGGCGCGCTCCGCGGACTCGGGCCTTCTCCGCTACTTCCTGCGAAGGCTGGCGGTGATGCTCGGCCTGCTCGTACTGGTCTCGGTCCTGATCTTCGCGATGGTGGAGATCCTGCCCGGGGACGTCGGCAACCTGATCCTCGGGCAGTACGCCACCGCGGAGAACGTCGACCTGGTACGGCAGCAGCTTGGGCTCGACCGGCCCCTGGCCGTCCGCTACCTGGACTGGATGGGCGGGTTCCTGACCGGCGACTGGGGCGACTCGTGGCGTCTCGGCACGCCGCTCGCGCCCCTGATCGGGCGGCGGCTGTACAACTCCGTCGTCCTGGCCGGCGTCGCGTTCGCCTTCGTCATCCCGGTGAGCATCACGGCCGGCATCGTGTCGGCGCTGCGCAGGGACCGCCTGACCGACCGGGTGATCAACGGCATCAGCGTCGTGTCGATCACGATCCCCGAGTTCGTCAGCAGCATGTTCCTGATCCTGTTCTTCAGCCTGCTGCTGCCGTGGTTCCCCTCGTCGGCGATGGTCCCCGAGGACGCCGGCCCCCTGACGACGCTGCGGTACCTCGCCCTGCCGGTCATCGGGATCAGCCCGGTGCTCATCGGCTACATCGCGCGCACCGTGCGGGCCAGCATGATCACCGAGCTCGGTGCCGACTACACCCGCACCGCCTACCTCAAGGGGCTCGATCCCCGCACGGTCATCACCAAGCACGTCCTGCGCAACGCGCTGCTGCCGGCGATCACCGTGATCGCCAACCAGATCGCGTGGCTCGTCGGCGGGCTGGTGGTCATCGAGGCCGTGTTCAACTACCCCGGCATCGGCCAGCTGCTGCTCCAGGCGGCCCTGGTGCAGGACGTGCCGATGCTCGAGGCGATCGTCCTCATCCTGGCGGCCATCCTGATGCTTTCCAACCTCGCGGCCGATCTGCTCTACACGATGCTGAATCCCCGGGTGCGCGCCCAGGCGACCGGAGGGGCGACATGATCGGGACGCGGCTGCGCACGCTCCTGGCCTCACCGGGCGTGACCCTGGCGGTGGCGGTCGTCCTCGGCTGGCTGGCCATCGCCGTCATCTGGCCGCTGCTCGTGCCCTACGGCCCCACCGCGCAGCAGCTGGGCGGGCGGTACGCGCCGCCGTCCGCCGAGCACTGGCTCGGCACCGACAACCTCGGTCGCGACGTGCTCAGCAGGATCCTCGCCGGCAGCCGGAGCGTGCTGATCGTCGGGCTCGCCTCCACGACCCTGGGGGTGGCCGTCGGGACGACCCTCGGACTGGTCGCGGGCTTCTACCGCGGCCGCGTCGACGAGCTCCTCATGCGGTCACTCGACCTGTTGATGGCGTTCCCGATCATCGTCATCGCCTCGGTGATCCTCGCGATGCTGGGACCGTCGCGGCTGAACCTCGTCCTCGTCATCGCGCTGATGCTCGCGCCGTACAACGCGCGGGTGGTGCGCTCCGCGGTGCTGTCGTGGCGCGACCGCGACTTCGTCGCCGCGGCGCGGCTGCGCGGCGAATCGGGGGCCTACATCCTGTTCCGCGAGCTGCTGCCGAACATCATGGGCACCGTCAACGTCGAGTTCACGATGCGCCTGGCCCTGTCGATCTTCGCGGTCGCGACGCTGTCGTTCCTGGGGTTCGGCATCCAGCCGCCGACGCCCGACTGGGGCCTGATGGTCTCCGAGGGCCGGCCCTTCTACCAGATCGCCCCGTGGGTCGTCGTCGCCCCGGCGGCCGCGATCGCGTCGCTGGTCGTCGCGATCAACGTCGTCGCCCAGCGGCTGCGAGCCTCGTGAGCGCCTCCGCGGGCGTCCTGCGCGTCGAGGGCCTGACGGTCGAGTACCGGGTGGGCGGCGCCGCCTTCCCCGCCGTGCGCGACGTGAGTTTCTCGATCGGCTCCGGGGAGTCGATGGGGCTCGTCGGCGAGTCCGGCTCGGGCAAGACGACCCTGGGCATGGCGATCCTGCGCTACCTGCCGGAGAACGGTTCGATCGCGCAGGGCTCGATCTTCTTCGACGGCACCGACTTGGTCCCGCTCGGCCGGCGCGAGCTGTCCCGCATCAGGGGCAACCGCATCGCGATGGTGTACCAGAACCCCGCCAGCGCCCTGAACCCGTCGCTGCGGGCGGGGGAGCAGATCGCCGAGGTCTACCGGGCGCACCTCGGGTTGGGACGCGACGCCGCGCGGGAGCGCGCGGAGGCCATGCTCGACCTCGTCCAGATCCCCGACCCGCACGGGGCGTACGACCGGTACCCCCACCAGTTCAGCGGCGGGCAGAAGCAGCGCATCGTCATCGGCATGGCGCTCGCGATGGACCCGAGCCTGCTGATCCTCGACGAGCCCACGACGGGACTGGACGTCACCGTCGAAGCCGAGATCGTGGAGCTGTTCACCGACCTGCGCGCCAGGTTCGACACGGCGATCCTCTTCATCAGCCACGACATCGGACTGGTCGCCACCGTCTGCGAGCGCGTCGGCGTCCTCTACCGCGGCGAGATGGTGGAGACCGGCGCGACCGCGGCCACCTTCCAGCGGCCGACGAACCCGTACACCCGTGGCCTGCTCTCCTGCCGGGTCCCGCCGGGGGCCTCCAAGGAATCCCGGCGCCTCGAGCCGCTGCCCGCCGGCTCGCGGGACCCCGAGCCGGGCGCCTGCTCGTTCGAGCCCCGCTGCGCCTTCCGCGAACCGCGCTGCCGCCAGGAGCACCCCGCGCTGTACGACGCCGGCGGAGGGCAGCGCAGCCGCTGCTTCTTCCACGAGACCGTGGCCGAGGCCGGCCCCCCGGCCGTGACCGACGTCGCGACGCAGCCCGCCGCCCCGTCGGACGGCACCCTGCTGGAGGTCCGCGGGCTGCGCAAGGTGTTCCGCTCCGGCGGACGGGAGGTCGTCGCCGTCGAGGGGGCCGACTTCACGCTGGCGGCGGGCCGGATCCTCGGCGTCGTCGGCGAGTCCGGCTCCGGCAAGACGACCCTGGCGCGCGTGATCGCCGGGCTCGAGGTGCCCGACGAGGGCAGGGTCGTCCTCGCCGGCGTCGACGTGACCAAGCCCGCGCACAAGCGCACCGTCGAGGCGCGCCGCGCGCTGCAGATGGTCTTCCAGCACCCCGACGGCACCCTGAACCCCAGCATGCGCATCGGCCAGATCCTGCGCCGGCAGATGCACATGCTGTCCCCCGACGGCGGCGCCGACGCCGAGCAGACGCTCGCCGACATCCTGAAGGCGGTCCAACTGGACCCCGAGCACCTCGATGTCCGGCCCCGCCAGCTGTCGGGCGGCCAGCAGCAGCGCGTGGCCATCGCCCGGGCCTTCTCCACCAGCCCAGACCTCGTGGTGCTCGACGAGCCGACGTCGGCGCTCGACGTCTCCGTGCAGGCGGCGATCCTCAACCTGCTGATCGACCTCCAGCGCCGCGAGAACGCGTCCTACCTGCTGATCTCGCACGACCTGGCGGTCGTGCGCTACCTGGCCGACGACATCCTCGTCATGCACCGGGGCAGGATCGTCGAGCACGGCCCGGCGGCGGACGTCTTCGACTCGCCGCAGGAGGAGTACACCCGCAAGCTGCTGTCGGCGGTCACCGTGCACGCCGGCAAGCTCGCCTCGGCCGGCCCGCCGGCCCGCGCTCAGGACACGGCCGGCGGTCCCGTCCGCACCTGACCGGCCGGCGGGGTCAGCCTCGGCCGCGCGCCTCAGCGGTGGATTCTGCCGGATACGGCACAGACCACCGCCGAGCGGCCAGCGCCTGCTCCCTGGACTGTCCGGCCAACGGTGACCTGGACGGGCCGCTCGGCGAATCCCGGGCGGCACCCCCGACCGGAGCGTCAGACCGCTTCGACGGCAACGTCGCGGGCGTGCGCGGCGAGCGCCTCCATGTCGGCCTGGTCGCCGGTGAGAACCGTTCCACCGGGCTCGGCGAGCGCCACCACGATGGCGTCCACGGCGGAAACCTGCCCGGCGCGGCGGCGAAGCTCCGCGACCCTTCGAGCGAGTTCCTCGGAGACCTGCGTCTCGACCATGCACGTCTTCAGAAAGCGGTTCGTGAGGGCATCTCGTCCGGCGTGCCCCTGCAGCGACTCGACCAGGACCACGGTCGGGGCCACCGGCGGCCACAGCTGCGCGGCCCGCAGTGACCGGATCAGCGCCAGCGCGCGGGTCGACCGCTCGGCGAGGTGACTGACGCCGCCGCTGTCGACGATCAGCACATGTCACCCTGCCTGGTTGACCTGACGATTCCTGATCCGCCGGACGATCGAGTCTGCCCGGGACAGCTGGCGCGGCGTCGGTTCGCCCACCTCCTGCGCGAGCGCCGTGAGGTAGTCGTCGGTGGCGTCCAGCGCCCGGCGCCGTTGCAGTTCCGCCCGAACGGCCTCTTGGAGGAGCTCGGACGCAGGCAGGCCCCGGCTCTTCACCTCGTGGTAGAGATCGTCCGGAAGGTAGACCTGGAGCCGGGGCATGCGCCTAATCCTACGCCTATGCCCGGCGGCCGCCCAGACCGGCCGTGAACCTCCAGCGGCGATCTGGGGCACGCTGTGGCGACGATGCCGTCCGATCGGGACCGAGAACGCCTGCGCGGCACGTTCGACCGCGCCGGTGCGCTGTACCAGCGGGCGCGGCCGGAGTACCCCGACGAGTTGATCGACCACCTCGTGGCGGTCAGCGGCCTGCACGCCGGCGATCGCCTGCTCGAGGTCGGATGCGGCACCGGCAAGGCGACGCTGCCCCTGGCCCGGCGAGGCTTCCGGCTCACCTGCGTCGAGCTCGGCGCGGAGCTTGGCGCTGCGGCGCGTCGGAATCTGTCCGGCTTCCCCGACGTCGAAGTCGTGCACGACTCGTTCGAGCAATGGTCCCCTCCCCACGATGTGCGCTTCGACCTCGTCCTGGCCGCCACCGCGTGGCACTGGATCGCCCCGACCGTGCGCTACCGCAAGGCGCGGACGGCGCTGCGCCCGGGCGGCCACCTGGCCTTCTGGAGCGCCACGCACGTCTTCCCCGACGACGGTGACCCGTTCTTCGCGGAGATCCAGGACGTCTACGACGAGATCGGCGAGGCGCTCCCACCGGGCACCCCGCGGCCCCGACCCGGCGAGCTGGGCGAGCAGCGCGCCGAGATCGAGGCGAGCGGTCTCTTCGAGGTCGTCGACGTGCGCCACTTCGACTGGGAGACGGTCCACGACGCCGACAGCTACATCGACCTGCTCGACACCTTCTCGGGGCACATCGCCATGGACGCGTGGCAACGGGGCCGGCTCTACGGCGAGATCCGCCGCCGGCTCTCGGCACGCCCCGACGGTCGCCTGCGCCGCCACTGGGGCGCCGTCCTGCACGTGGCGCGGCGCCGGGCATGACCGGCCGGTCCCACGACCGAGGGTCACGACCCGGTGAGTTCGTCGATCGACAGGTCGCCCGAGCGATGGACCGCCGGAGCAGTCAAGTTCCCTTCGAGGCGTCGCGGACGGAGGTCCCCGTCGTCCTGTCGGGTGGGTAGTGGGGCAGGCGGCTGTCGAGCTGGCCGGCCAGGGCTTCGAGCGCTTCGCGGAGGGCGCGGACGTTGTCGCGGCCGTAGCGGCGTCGCCAGCGCTGCTCGATGGTCCGGAACAACGGCCGGCAGACGTCGCGGGTCTCGGCCCCGAGCGGGGTGAGCCGGACCAGCTTGGCCCGGTTGTCCTCCGGGTCGGGTTCGACCGCGACGTAGCCGTGCCGCTCGAGGTACCCGATCTGCTGGCTGATGGCCTGTTTCGACACCCCCGCCAGTTCGGCGATGGTCCCGACGCGCAGCCCCTCCTCGTCGAGGAAGCGCAGCACGTTGGACCCAAGCGCCAGGGACAGCTCCGGGTACCCAGCGGCCGCGACCTCCTGCTCGAACTCGGTCGTGAACGCGGTCAGCACTTGGGACAGCAGCGCCGAGAGCGGGAGCCGGAAGGTCATGCCGCGCGGGCGCGTCCAAGGGCGACGGCGAACGCCGCGCCGGTGACGACGTGCATCGCGGCCAGCACCAGCCGGGCGGCAGTGTCGGCCTCCAGGCTCAGCGGTCCCGCCAGGGAGACGACCGCGAGGGCCGCACCCAGGACTTGGACGGTGCGCAGCCCGTGACGCAGATGCCGGGCCGCGACGACGGCCACGGCCAGCCCGGCGACGAAGGGCACCAGGGTCGTGAGCGCCACGTGGGCGGCCGTCACCCGTGTCGGGTCGGCGTCTGGGGAGAACCGCACGAGGTAGGACACGCCGGCGGCGCGGCTCGCGGCGAACAGGGCCAGGTTCGCCAGCGCGGCGGTGCCGGCGGCGACCAGGCCGGGCCGCCAGACGCGGCGTCCGACCGAAGGTGCCAAGGTGGTGGTCGTCGTCATTGGAGCTGCTCCTCGGTCATGCTCGGCGGTCGAGGCCCCAGCTGACGACCTCGGTGGGCGTGATGCGGATCAGGGCGGTCACCGGTTGGCCGTCGCCGGGATCGTGGTGGACGGCCTGGGCGTCACCGCGCACCATCACCGCCCGGGGGTGCCAGGGCGGCAGGACGTCGTCGACCACGAAAGCCACCCTGGGGTTGGCGCGGACGTTGCGGAACTTGCGGGTCGACACGAACTCGGCCGGATCCCGTCCGCCGATGTCGATCGTGTCCCGCTCGGCGTTGTACACCCAGCCCAGCGGCACCACGTGCGGCATGCCGGCGCTGTCGATCGTGGCCAACCGGCCGAGGCGACGTCCCTCGGTCAGGTAGTCGATCTCCGTCTGGGAGAACGTGCTCATGGCCCCTCCTCGAGATTGGTCCGAGGTCCCGATCAAGGACCTCGACGGTCAAGCCCTTGATGATAATAGCCGGCTGCGGACTGTAACGTCAAGCCCTTGACGTTTCGGCGTCGCCTTGCGGGGCTCAGCGCGCGCGTTCGGCGAGTGCGGTGCGCAGGTTGGCGAGCCCCGTCCGGGCGCTCTCGAACGGGCCGTTCGGGCAGACGTCCTGCTCGACGATGCACCACCGCACGTGCGGTTCTGCCGCCGCCAGCAGCTCCGGCAGGTCGAGCACACCCGTGCCCACCTCGGTGGTGCGGTGCGCCACCCCGGCCTGTGGCTCGGCGACGTCGGGCGCGCCGTCCGGCAGCCGGTCTTTGACGTGCACCAGGCGGCACCGGTCGCCGAAGCGGCGCAGCTCGGCGGCTGGATCGGCGCCTCCGGCGAGCACCCAGTACGTATCGAGCTCGACCTGCAGCAGCGCGGGGTCCACGAGCGCGCAGAGCCAGTCCAGCGCCGGCCGCCCCTCGAAGCGGGCGTACTCGAAGTCGTGGTGGTGGTAGACGAGCTGGACCCCGGCCTGGCGGCACCGCTCCCCGATGCCGGCGAGGGACCGGGCGACGTCCCGGTACGCGTCCAGGTCCGCGCGCCGCGGCTCGTCGAGCCAGGCGCAGACCAGGTGCTCGCAGCCGAGCTCGAGCGTCACGTCGATCAGCCGGTCCAGCTCGCGCTCCAGGGCGCCGAGGTGCGCGTGGCAGCCGACAGCCGCGAGGCCGAGCCGTCGCAGCACCGCACGGGTGGCCGCGCCGGAGCGGTCGGCCCCCATGAGCTCCTCGACGAGCTCGACCCCGTCGAAGCCGAGCTCGGCGACGCGGCCGAGCGTCCCGGCGTGGTCGCGGGCCGCGGCGGCCCGAACGGTCCACAGCTGCAGCGCGACGGGCAGTCCCACGATCAGGTCTCCCCGGCCGGCAGCGCCGCGACGAGGTCACGGGCGAGCAGCAGGTCCTCGAGCGCGTCGGCCGGCGTCGTCCGCGGCGCCGAACCGGTGGTGACGGCGTCATGGAACGCGATCCACTCGCTGGTGAAGGGATCCTCCCAGGACAGCTGCGCGCTCGCCTCGGTCACCCCGCCGCCCGCGGTCCGCTGCGTGGTCCGCAACCGGGTCGGCAGGTTGCGCACGAACGGCGAGTCGTACTCAAGCCGCAGGACGCGGTCGTCGGCGTGGATCTCCAGATGCGTGTCGACGCGCGGGATCTCGTCGAAGCCCGTCTCGAAGTGGCAGACGAACGATCCGTAGTCCAGCGCCGCGGACAGCCACGGCGACTCGTCCGTCCCCCTCCGGGCGGCGTAGAGGATTCCGTGCGGCAGCCCGAACAGGCCGCGCAGCACGCAGAAGTCGTGCGAGTTCAGCGTCACCAGGTACAGGTAGGCGGCGAGAGCAGCCGGGGAGTCGTCCCCCAACGTGTCGCTCACGAGCGCCCGCTCCCTCGCGCGCGCCTCGTCCGCCAGCGCCCGCGGCAACTCGCCCCGCTCGACATGGTGGGTCTGGTCGAGGATCAGCCGGTTGCGGCCGAGCACGGCGTGCACCCGCACCAGCCGGACCGGCCGACCGTCCTCCAGCAGCCGGCGGGCCTCGGTGAACGTCTGGGCGTAGCGCCGCATGTAGCCGACCTGGACCACCACCCCGCCGGTGCCCGCGGCCGCGACCACGGCCCGCGCCTCGGCGAGCCCGAGGCACAGCGGCTTCTCCACCAGGACGTGCTTGCCGGCGGCCACGGCCGCCAGCGTCGTCTCGGCGTGGAAAGCGTGCGGGTTGGCAACCAGGACGGCGTCGACGTCGCCACGGGCGACCAGCTCTCCGGGGTCGGTGCAGCCGGCCGGCACGCCCCACCGGCGCGCGACCGCGTCGGCGACGGCGGGGACCGCGTCGCACACCGCGGTGACGGTGAACAGGTCTCGCAGGAAGGCCAGCGTCGGCAGGTGGATGGCTTGGGCGACCTCGCCGCAGCCGACCACGCCGACGCGGATCCGCCTCACGGGCCGGCCTCCAGATTGAGCCACCTGACCTCCTCCTCCGTGAGGTCCACGTCGAGCGCGCGCAGGCTCGACCGGAGCTCGTCCGCGGTGCGCGGGCCGATCGTGGCGAAGGTCGGGAACGGCTGGTGCAGCACCCAGGCCAGGGCGACGTGGTTGGCCTCGCAGCCCTTGCTCGACGCCAGCGCCCCCGCCCGGCGGCGGCGCTCGGTGTTGCCCGCGCCGACGTAGTGCCCGGCGGCGCCGACCGCCCGCGGCGGGTCGGCGAAAAACCCGCCGGCCTGCGCCGACCAGGCGAAGACGGGGAGCTGACGCCGCCTGTACCACGACCGCGACCCGGGGTCGCAGGCCGAGACCGCTCCCGGGTAGGGCGGGTGCGCCTGCACGGCCAGGCTCAGGTGCGGGCTGCTGGCCGCGAACCCGTCGATGTCGTCCGAGTGGGACGCCTCGAGCGCCTGGTCCAGGCGGTCGGTCGACCAGTTCGACGCCCCGTACGCCCCGATCCTTCCCGCTCTCCGGTGCTCGGACAGGGCGCTCAGCACGGGGCGCACCGGCACGCCCGGGTCGTCGCGGTGGAGCAGGTACAGGTCGACGTAGGTGGTCCGCAGGCGGGCCAGGCTCTCCTTCAGGTCGGCGGTGAGGTCGTGCGGCGTGACCCGCCGGCGTCCGTCGTAGGGGTGGCAGCCCTTCGAGACGAAGACGACCTCGTCGCGCCGGCCGTGCGCCGCGAGCCACGCCCCGACGGCGCGCTCGCTGCTGCCGCCGCCGTACTCGTGGGCGCAGTCGACGACGTTGCCGCCCGCCTCCAGCCAGGCGCCCATCAGCTCCTCGACCGTCGCCATGTCGGTCTCCCGGAACTGCAGCGTCCCGAGCACGAGCACCGACAGAGGGCGCCCCAGAGGCGGGAAATCGCGGTACCGCACGCCGTCGTCCTTGACGTTAGTCTCCATCGTAGACAAACTGGGGACACCTAAGCACGGCGGCCCATGGCCGTCAAGGACCGGGGAGGAGGGGGGCCAGTGGGCCCGCGCGTCGTCGGCTCGCTGAACCGGGGGTGGCGCTACCACGCCGGCGCGGTGCCGGGCAGTGGCAGGGGCGACCTCGACGACCGCCACTTCGCGCCGGTGACGCTGCCGCACAGCAACGTCACGCTGCCGTGGCACGGGTTCGACGACACTGCCTACCAGTTCGTCTCCACCTACCGCCGGCACCTCCGCCTGCCCGCCGACCCCGGCGGCGCCCGAGTGTTCGCCGACTTCGACGGCGTGATGACCGCCGCGACGCTGACGGTGAACGGGCGGCGGGTCGGCGACCATCGCGGCGGCTACGTGCCCTGCTCGTTCGAGCTGACCGACCACGTGCGCTGGGGCGGCGACAACGTCCTGGCCGTGGAGGTCGACTCGACCGAGCGGCCCGACATCCCGCCGTTTGGCGGGCACGTCGACTACCTGGCGTTCGGTGGGATCTACCGCGAAGCCCGGCTGCGGATCGTCCCGGCGACGTTCGTCCGCGAGGTGTTCGCCAAGCCGGTCGACGTGCTGACCGGCGCGCGCCGGCTCGACGTCCGCTGCTTCCTCGACGGGGCCGCGCCCGACGCCCCTCCACTCCGGCTGAAGGCGGCCGTCCACGACGGGGACCGCTGCGTCGCGGCGGCCTGGCGGGAGGTCGCGCCCGCGGACTCCCCCGACGGCGGGCACACCGTCACGGTGTCCGGGTTGGAGCAGCTGGGGCTGTGGGACCTCGACCATCCCGGGTTGTACCGGGTCGTGGTCAGCCTCTACGACGCCGGCGGCTGCATCGACACCGTCGAGGTGCGCGTCGGCCTGCGCGACGCGCGGTTCACCGCCGAGGGCTTCTTCCTCAACGGCAGGCGCGTCAAGCTCCGGGGGCTCAACCGGCACCAGACCTTCCCGCACGTCGGCGGGGCGATGCCCGCACGCGTCCAGCGCCGCGACGCACGGATCCTGCGTCAGGAGCTGAAGTGCAACGCGGTCCGCACGTCGCACTACCCGCAGTCTCCCAGCTTCCTCGACGCCTGCGACGAGCTGGGGTTGCTGGTGTTCGAGGAGATGCCCGGCTGGCAGCACGTCGGGGACGAGGGCTGGAAGGACCTGGCCTGCCGCGACGTCGAAGCCATGGTGCGGCGCGACTGGAACCACCCGTCGATCATCCTGTGGGGCGTCCGCGTGAACGAGTCGTTCGACTGCCCCGAGCTCTACCGGCGCACGAACGCGATCGCCCGACGGCTCGACGACTCGCGACCGACCAGCGGCGTGCGGTACCTCCCGGACTCCGAGCTGCTTGAGGACGTCTTCGCGCTCAACGACTTCGGTCCCGACGGGTTGCTGCTCGCGCCGAACCATGCCGGCTACCTGGTGTCGGAGTTCGCCGGCCACATGTTCCCGACCAAGCGGACGGACAACGTCGAGCGGGTGCAGGCGCAGGCGCTCCTGCACGCGACCGTGCACGACCGGCTTGCCGGCGACGACCGCTACGCGGGCGGCTTCGGCTGGTGCGCGTTCGACTACAACACCCATGCCGAGTTCGGCTCCGGGGACCGCGTCTGCTACCACGGCGTCGCGGACATCTTCCGGGTCCCCAAGCCGGCGGCCGGGTTCTACCGCTCGCAGTGCGATTCCGGCGAGGAGGTCGTCCTCGAACCGGGGTTCCACTGGTCCGCCGGCGACCACGCCGAGTACGGCGGGCCGGGCCGGGGCGCCATCTTCTCCAACTGCGACCGCGTCCTGGCCTACGTGGACGGCGCGCTCGTCGCCGACCTCCTCCCGGACCACAAGTCTTTCCCGCACCTGCCGCACGCGCCGTTCTTCTTCGACCAGACCAGCGGGATCGCGCCGTGGCGCCGGACGTGGGGAGACCTCACGCTCGAGGGCTACCTCGGCGGGACCCTGGCCACGACGAAGACGTTCTCGGGCCGCGGCGTCGACCGGGCCCTCTGCGTCCTGACGGACGACGAGGAGTTGGACGCGGACGGCAGCGACGCGACCCGCGTCGTGCTGCGCGTCACCGACGAGTACGGCGTCACGCGGCCGCACGCCACCGGGGCGATCCGGCTCGAGGTCTCGGGACCCGCGGCGCTCGTCGGCGACAACCCGGTCCCCCTGATCGGCGGCGTGGCGGTCGTGTGGCTGCGCGCCGACGAGCGGCCGGGGACCGTCCGGGTGGTCGCGATCCACCCGGACCTCGGCACGGCGACCGCCGAGGTGGCGGTGCGGGAGGTGGCGGCGGAACGATGGTGAACGACGTCACGACGCGCGCGCCCGAGCGGCGGGCGGCTCCGGGCACCCTCGGGCTGGCGGTGGAGGCGGTGCTCACCGCGAGCAGCGCCGGCACATTCGTCTCGGTCCGCGTCCAGTCCGTGCAGCTCGACTACGGGGGCATCCCCGGCGACCGGCACCACGGGCTCACGATGCGGACCAACAGCCGCGAGGTCAGGGCCTACGCCAGGGGGACCGAGGTCCGCAATCGCCGGCAGCTGACCCTGCTCTCGGCCGAGGAGTGCGCCGACGTGGCGCGCCGCCTCGCCATCGACAGCCTGGAGCCCGAGTGGCTGGGCGCCAACGTCCTCGTCAGCGGCTGCCCCGAGTTCAGCTGCCTGCCCGTGGGGACGCGGCTGTTGTTCCCGAGCGGCGCGGGGCTGGTCTGCGAGGGGGAGAACCTGCCGTGCCGCAACCCCGGTGAGGTCGTCCAGCAGCGGCACCCGGCCGTCCGCGGGCTCGTCCGGGCGTTCGTGCGGGAGGCCTACGGACGCCGGGGCATCGTGGCGTCCGTCGAGCGTCCCGGGGAGATCCGGTCCGGCGACCGCGCCCGCATCGTCCGCCCGCCGGTGTACACGACCCTCACGTAGAACCGGTCCCGTGAAGGCCGCCGCGGCGGCAGGAGGGTTGCGTCGTGCTCGACGTCGGCATCATCGGCTGCGGCAGGATCGCCTAACAGGCGCATGCCCCGGCCTGGGCCGAGCTGGACGACCTCGCCACCGTCACGGCGCTGGCCGATCCCAATCCGGCACGGCTCCGCG
>Ga0136630_1000263_pt1 | contig 19139 bp, 11 predicted proteins | sample AntDrymUQ5682106_2_FD_105496 | JGI IMG/M metagenome (GOLD analysis project Ga0136630, IMG submission 105496) | Polar desert sand microbial communities from Dry Valleys, Antarctica - metaG UQ568 (21.06) | ecosystem: Environmental > Terrestrial > Soil > Desert | place: Antarctica: Dry Valley...
CGCGCAGATGCGCTGCGAGGCTGAACAGCGCGACCTTGGAGGCGTCGGGGCGCCGGTGGAACATCGACTCGCCGGTGAACGCCCCGCCGACGGCGATGCCGAACACCCCGCCGACCAACTCGTCGCCGGCCCACACCTCCACACTGTAGGCCCACCCGGCGGCGTGCAGGCGATCGTAGGCGTCGACCAGGCGGGGCAGCCGGTGTCGCGGTCGGTGGCGCAGGCATGGACCACCGCCGCGAAGGCGCCGTCGCGGGTGCACCGCAGCTGGGATGACCGCAGCCGGCGGCGCAGGCTGCGCGGCACGTGCAGCCCGTCCAGAGGGATCAGGGCGCGCGGGTCCGGCGACCACCAGTAGACGACGTCGGCGGCGACCGGCCAGGGAAAGATCCCGTGACGGTAGGCGTCGACAGGGTGGTACCCGCAGATCGGCGCCCAGCGTCATCGGCGCGTCAACGGGCGCGGTGTGCGGGTCGGGAAGCGGCTGGTGGAGGCGGGCACGACTGCCAGTGTCGATGCGCCCGCCGAGGCGCAACCGTGTCAGCATCCCATGGTGTGCGCCCCGCGGCCGCGGCGCCGGCCATCCCGGCCACGCCACCGTCGGCCGCAGACACCGCTGCCTCACCTGCGACCCTGGTCGCCACTCCCCCGCCGCCGCGCACCGCCGCATCCCGCGTCGACCGGCGCGGCGAGCGGCCCGCCGCCGGCCGGGAGTCCCGATGGCGCGGGTTGGTGTTCGTCGGCGCCCTGCTGCTGCTTGCGCTGGCCGGTCTGGTGTTCGTCCTCGCGGGCCAGCTCGGCGGCGATCCCGAGCCACGGCAGGCCGGCGAAGGACGCGGCCAACGGGCAGCGGACGCGGATCCCGCCGCCGATCCCAGCCGCGACGACGACGCCGAGGACCCCGCCGCCGATGACCCCGTCACCGAGCCGGCGCAGGACGCGCCCGACGACGGGCCCGTCGCCTTGCTGGAGGGCTGGACCACCTTCGAGGTCGCCGACACCGGCGCCACCATCGGCTACCCAGGTGATTGGCAGGTCGTCGAGCGCAGCGCCACCGCCACCGACCTGCAGGACCCGGACAGTGGCAGCTACCTGCGCATCGACTACACCGACGAGCCAAGGGACGACCCGGTCGCCGACTGGCAGGCGCAGTCCGACTCCTTCGCAGCCAGCCACGACAACTACACCGAGGTCAGCATCGAGCAAGAGGACTATCGCGACTACAACGCCGCGCTGTGGGAGTACACCTACACCGAGGGCGATCGCCAGCTGCACGCGTACAACCTCGGCCTCGTCGCCGGGGACTACGGTTACGCTCTGAACTTCCAGACCCGCGAGGAGAACTGGGAAGCGTCACAGGACCTGTTCGAATCGTTCAAGGACACGTTCTCACCGCCGACCTGAACGGCCCGCGCTTAGCCGTTGCCGCCGACCAGCTCCACGGTGATCTCAAGGCCGCCCTGGGGCAGGTTGCGCGCCCGCACACCGCCCCCGTGGGAGGCGGCGACGGCAGCGACGATCGACAGCCCCAGACCGGCCGAACCGGGGCGCGACGCCGCGGGGGTGTAACGATCGAACAGGGTGGCCAGCGCCTGGGTCTCGGCCCCCGGCCCGCTGTCGCGTACGACCAGGATGGCCCCGCGGGTCCCCGGCTCGGCGTGGATGTTAACCGTGCCGCCGGCCGGCGTGTGACGCAGCGCATTGTCGACCAGGTTCGCCAACGCCCGCTCAACAGCAGGGGCGTCGCCGGTGATGGTGGCGCTGCCGCTGGCAGCCAGCGTCACACCCCGGGCCGCGGCGACTCGGTGGAAGCGCTGGACCGCGGCGGAGGCCAACTCGCCCAGGTCCACGACGTGGCGGCGGTCGAACACCGCCGCCGCGTCCGCGCGGGCCAACAACAGCAGGTCCTCGACCACGGCAGTGAGGCGGTCGATCTCCTCCAACGCGCTGCTCAGACCTTCCCGCGCCGCCGGCTCCGCGGCCGCGGCGCGCGCCAGCTCGACCTCGGCGCGCAGGATTCCCAGCGGGGTCCGCAGCTCGTGGCTGACCTCGGCGGTGAAGTCGCGCTCCCGCTGCACGGCCGCGTCGAGCCGTTCGAGCATGCGGTTGAGCGTGGACCCGAGCTGGCGGATCTGGTCGCGGCGGGCCGGCACCGGCAGGCGCTGGGACAGGTCGTAGGCGCCGATGGCGTCGGCCTCCGCGGCCATGCGCGCCAGCGGCGTCAGCCCGCGCCGGCTGATCCACACCCCGGCCAGGCCAGCGAAGGCGCTGCCGGCGAGGGCGACGGGCCCGAAGACGGCCAGCAGGGTTCGCTCGGCGTCGGCCAGCGCGGTGATCGGCGTAGTGACGACGACGATGCGGCCCGATCCGTCGGCCACCGCGGTGCCGACGAACCGCAGGGGCTCGCCGCGGATGACCGCGTCACCGAAGACGGGCACCCCCGCGGCCACCCGCACCAGGCGCCGGCCCGCCACCAGCCCGGCCACCCCTTCCAGGCCCTGCGTCGTTCGCAGCACCGCGCCGTCCCGCGTCAGGATCTGGGCCTCGATGTCGCTGGGCGTCACGCCGCCGCCGGCGTCGGGCGCGAGGTCGGCGAGCAGTTCCCCGTCGGGGCTGGTGCCGCTGGCCGTGCCCTCGACGGCGTTGGCCTGGACGGCAGCGACGTCGACCAGGCGCTCGTCGATGGTGTCGCGCAGGCTGGCTCGGAACTCGCGGTAGCCCACCACTCCCGCCAGCACCATGAGCACCAGGAAGGCCGAGCTGGTCATGGTGGCGAAGCGCACGCTGGTGGGCAGGGCGCGCAGCCATGCAGTCATCGCGGGCTCACTCGGCGGCTTGGTGGCGCAGCCGGTAGCCCACGCCTCTGACCGTCTCGATCACGTCGGCTCCGAAGCGCCGGTCGATCTTGTCCCGCAGGTTCTTCACGTAGGCATCGATGATGTTGGAGGACTGCTCATCGGCCTGGCCACCCCAGACATGGCGGCGGATCGTGGCGCGCTGGACGACCTCACCGGCGTGGTGCATGAGGTACTCCAGCAGAGCGAACTCGCGGCTGGACAGGTCCACTGACGCCCCCGCCCAGGTGACAACGCGGGTGGCGGGATCCAGCGTCAGCGGGCCGCAGGCCAGGGCGGTCGGTCGTGGCGGGCGGCCGCGGCGGATCAGCGCGCGCAGCCGCGACAGCAACTCCTCGAACGCGAACGGCTTGGTGAGGTAGTCATCGGCGCCGGCGTCTAGGCCGGTGATGCGGTCCTCGACGTTGCCCAGTGCGGTCAACAGCAGCACCGGCGTCCAGACCTCGGCGCGGCGCAGCGCGCGGCACACCTCGAAGCCGTCCATGCCGGGCAACACGATGTCGAGCACGAGGGCGTCGTAGTCACCCCCTGCCGCCAGGGCCAGGCACGCTTCGCCGTCCGGTGCCCCGTCGACGGCGTAGCCGGCAGCCCGCAGGCCGCGCTGCAGCACGGCCCGCATCTTGTCCTCGTCCTCGACCACGAGCACCCGCATCACGCCTCCTGTCGTCTACGGGGTGTCCGAGGGTTGCTCCGCACAGCCTGCCCCGCCCAGGCCGGGGAGGCGGGTTTATGAAGCTACCGTGAAAAATGCTTGCCCTTCATCAAAAAGTCATGCATCGTCCCACCAGCGGCCGAGTCAGCTCCGCCGCACAGCGAGGCGTAACGCGCCACCCGAGGAGGGCATCGCGATGACCGCTGGTCAACAGACCCCTGCCGCGCCGATGGCACAAGGCCGCCCAGTCCCACCCAAGGACTGGTTGCCGGGGCTGGTCGAGAACGGCAAGAACGACGCTGTCTCGGGGTTCATCATCTTCCTCATCGCGTTGCCGCTGTGCCTGGGGATCGCGCTGGCCTCCGGGGCACCGCCGATCGCCGGCATCATCTCGGGCATCGTCGCGGGGACGCTGGCCAACCTTCTGTCCGGCTCGTACGTGACCATCAACGGCCCCGCCGCCGGGATGATCGTCATCGTCGCCGGTGCCGTGACCGAGCTCGGCTTCGAGGGAGCGCTCGCGGTCGGCGTGGTCGCCGGCGCGATCCAGATCGTGCTCGGCCTGGCCAGGTCCGGCAAGCTCACCGGGTTCTTCCCCCTGTCGGTCATCCACGGGATGCTGGCCGGCATCGGCCTGATCATCATGGCCGGACAGATCCACGTGGCGGTCGGCCGCGAGAACCCGCGCGAACACGGCCTCGGGATCCTCACGTCGATCCCCGAGAGCGTTCTCGACCTCGTGCCCGCTACCGCTCTGGTGGGGCTCGCAGCGGTGCTGGTCATGGTGCTGTGGCCCAGGCTCGGCGCCATCGCCAAGGTCGTTCCCGCTCCGCTCGTGGCGGTCATCGTCGGCACCTTGATCGCCCTGGTGAGCGGTGCCGGCCCCCGCTTGGACCTGGGCGAGGGCGGCCTGCTCGCCGGCTTCACCGGTCCCGACTTCTCCGCCCTCCTGTCCGGGCCCGCGATCAAGTGGGTCGTGCTGTACGTGTTCGTGGCCAGCCTCGAGTCGCTGCTCACGACCGAGGCGGTCGACAAGCTCGACCCCTGGCAGCGCCGCTCCAACATGAACAAGGAGCTGATCGGCAAGGGCGCCGGCAACCTGGTGTCCAGCGCCATTGGCGGCCTGCCCATGATCGCCGAGGTCGTCCGCAGCAAGGCCAACATCCTCAACGGGGCCCGTACCCGCTGGTCAAACTTCTTCCACGGGGTCTTCTTGGCGGTGTTCGTCCTCGCGGCCCCCGCCCTGCTCGAGCTCATCCCGTTGGCGGCGCTGGCCGGCATCCTGCTGGTGATCGGCTTCAAGCTCGCCCACCCCAATGACTTCCGTCGCGCTGCACGTCGGCAAGGTGGACTTCGTGCTCATGCTCGTCACCGCCTTCGCGGTGCTGCTGACCGACCTGCTGATCGGGGTGGCGACCGGCATCCTCCTGGGCCTGATCTGGGCGGTGGTGAAGGGCACGTCGATCGGCAACCTGTTCAAGCCAGCGGTGGCCGTCACCGAGCAGGGCGACCAGATCACCGTGCAGCTCCGCAAGGCCTTGGGGTTCCACAACTTCATCCCGCTGCGGTCTAAGCTCGACACCCTGCCGCCCGGTAAGACGGTCACGCTGGACTTCGGCGGCGTCCACTACGTCGATCCCACGGTCATGGAACGCCTGCACGACTTCGAGGTCGCCTACACCGCCGACGGCGGCACCGTCAGGCGCGTGGGCGACGAGCGGCTGACACCCGATTCCCACCATGAGTTCGCGACGAGGACGGCCCCCAAGACGGTGGCGCAGGTCTAGCCGCCGCCGAGGGATCGGGACGAGCGCCATGCGCATCCTCAGCGTCATCACCTGGCTGCCCATCCTCGGGCTGGTCGCGATCCTGCTGCTCCCCAGTGGGCAGGCTGCTCTCACCAAGGGTGTGGCCCTGGCTGCTGCCGGCGGCAGCCTGGTGCTGTCATGGGGCCTGCTCGCCAGCTTCGACCGCTCCTCGTCCGAGCCGCAGTTCACCGAGCAGGCGACCTGGATCCCCGAGCTCGGCATGACCTACACGCTCGGCGTGGACGGGCTGAGCTATCCACTGGTGCTGCTCACGACCCTGCTCACGGTCGTCGCGCTGATCGCCTCGCTCAAGGTGGAGCGTAACACCAAGGCGTACTTCGCCTGGATGCTGCTACTGGAATTCTCCATCCTCGGTGTGTTCGTCGCGCGCGACTGGTTCCTGTTCTACGTGTTCTGGGAGATCGCGTTGGTTCCGATGTTCTTCCTGATCGGGATATGGGGCGGCCCGCTCAAAGAGCGGGCCACCCTGACGTTCTTCATGTACACCCTGGGCGGCTCGGTCCTCATGCTGCTCGGCATCTTTGCCGTATACCTCGCTGCCGACCCGCACACCTTCGACATGGCGGCGTTGGAGGCGGCCGCCGGGGGGTGGACCCGCGGTTTCCAGATCGCGCCCTTCCTCGCCTTCTTCGTCGGCTTCGCGGTCAAGATCCCGGTGTTCCCGCTGCACGGCTGGCTGCCGCTGGCCCACGTGCAGGCGCCGACGCCGGTGAGCATCATGCTGTCGGGTGTCCTGCTCAAGCTCGGCGCCTACGGCCTGCTGCGGGTCGCGGACACGTTGCCGCTCGGGCTCGAGGCAATGCTGCCCGGGCTGTTCGTCCTGGCACTGATCAACATCCTCTACGGGGCCTTCCTGGCGTTCCGCCAGACCGACCTCAAGGCGATCGTCGCGTTCTCCTCCATCAGCCACATGGGGTTCGTGCTGCTGGGCATCGCGGCGTTGAACGTGACGGGCGTGTCCGGGGCGGTGTTCATGATGCTGGCCCACGGCATCATCACGGGCGGGCTGTTCCTCCTCGTCGGCATCATCTACGAGCGCACCCACACCATGGAGCTCGGGCAGCTGTCGGGCCTGTCCGGACAGGTGCCGGTGTACACCAGCCTCACGGTGCTGGGCCTGCTCGCGTCGATGGGCCTGCCCGGCCTGGCGCAGTTCGTCAGCGAGTTCCAGACGCTGATCGGCGCGTTCGAGCGTTGGGGCCTGTTCGTGCTGTTCGCAAGCCTGGGCATCCTGGTGACCGCCACCTTCACCTTGCGGGTCATCGCGGCGATGTTCACCGGCGAGCTCGACGCCCGCTGGAAGGGCATCACCGACCTGGGCGGCCGCGAACTGGCGGCGGCGGTGCCGCTGGCGGTGCTCACCGTGGTGTTGGGAATCTTCCCCAGCCTGGTGCTCAGCCTGACCGACGCGACGGTTCGCGCGATGGCCGCGCTGGGCGAGTGATCATGCCCCGATGACGACGACCGCAAGGACCACGGCGGCGCACGCTGACCGCGCGCATCTCGCCCACGAGCTCGAGCACTGGGGCCACCTGCTGCCCAGCCAGGGCCCGATGACGACGTTCGTCCATCACAACACCCTGCACGGGCTGCAGCACGAGCCGTTCGAGCGCGCGGTGGCCGAGGCGCAGGGGCTGCTGGGTGGCCGTGCCTACGAGCCCGTCGACCGGGGACGCGCCCGCTACCGGACGGGCCGCATCACCGACGCGGACCTGGACGCGGTGTTCGCGACCCGCCCCGAGCTCGGCCCCGCCGAGGTGCTCGGCACGGTCAACGGTCACACCATCTCCGACGGCGAGATCCGCAAGCTGCATCTGCTGTACGGCGCGACGGCCGTCCCACCCGCCGTGCTGCGCGACACCGTGGCGTCGGGCGACGCCCGCCGCCGCATCGCCGCTGACGTCCCCCAGGCCGCCCGCGATCGACTGCTCAGCCGCTCGCAGCTGGAGCTCGCCGCCAGCCTCGAACGCGTCGGGGCGGGGTGGACGGTGGCGGACTGGCTCGGTGCCCTGCTCAATCTGGATGCAGCCGCAGCCGTGCGCGGCGACGTCGCGGCGAACCTGGCGTCCGACGCGACGCCGTCGACGGGGGCCCCCGTCGCGAGACTGCTGCGGGGTCTGGGGGTCCCCGCCCAGCGGCAGGACGCGTATCTCGTGTCGGTCGACGCTGCCTGCGCCGACCTGCCTAGCGCGAGCCGTGACCCCGAGCGCACCCGCCGGCTGTGGCTCGAGTCGGAGACCCGGGTGGTGCGCGGGCTGGCACGCCGCCACTTCGGAGTGCCAGGCACGCTGCTCGTCCTCGAGGCCCACTGCACCCACGACCTGGAGGGCTACGCCGTCCACGCCCTGTGGCAGTCCTGCCTCGCCGCGTTCGCGCTCACCGACCCCTACGGGCCTACCGATCCCGCGACCCTCAGAGAGCAAGACCCGAATGGGGTCGGAGAGCGGGTCGCCGAGGATTCCACAGACACCGAGCGCCAGGGCGGCCCCAGCGTGCCGCTACGCCGGGAGCTGCGGTCAGCGGTCCTGCTCGCCGCCGGCGAGACGCTTAACCGCCTGCGTGACCGCGCCGCGGGCGACCCTGACGCCGCGGCCCAGCCGGCCCTGCGCGAGGCGGCGTGCGCCGCCTGGTTCGTGCTGGCCGACACCGACGGTGGGGGCCTGTCACGCCAGGGCGCCGACGCGTTCTACGAGCTCGCCCGGCAGCCCGCGGAGGCTGGGGACGCCGCAGACCAGCCGAGCGGCGCGCCCGGGGGCAGGTTGCAGGCCTTGGCCGGCGAGGTCAGGGCACGCGACCCCCGCCAGCGGCTCGCCGCCCACCTCCAGACGGTGGCCCAGGACCAGCTCGACCGCGTCGGCTGCGACCGCACCCACGCCGACCTCGTCCGCGCCGTGGTCGGCGAGGACCTCGTCGAGCAGGTCAACCGCTACCTCATCCGGCGCTGTGCGGCGTTCCTGGACCTCGGCCAGGCGGCCTGGCGCATGCCGGACCGCACGCTCGGCTTCTATGACGCCTGGCGCCGCGCCGCCCGCCACGACCATGCCCTGGATTTCGCGGGCGGCAGCGGCTGGCGTGACGAGGCGGCCGCGCTGCCCGAGCACCCGTCGGACGCGGTGATCGCGCTGCTCACCCGCCTCGGCGTCGACCAGGAGCACTGGGGCAGCTACGCCGGCCGGGTCCTGACCGGTCTGCCCGGTTGGGCGGGGATGATGAACTGGCGTGGCACGAATCCCCACTTCCCTCGCCAGCAGGCGCAACCCACCGACCTGGCGCAGTATCTCGCCGTCCGCCTGTTCGTCGAGACCCGGCTGGTCGCGGCCGTGACGCGCCGAACCTGGGGCATCGAACCGGCGGATCTCGTCGTGCACCTGCGCGCCCGCCCGCACGAGCTGTGGCTGCGCTGTGAAGCCGTCGCAGGCGCCCTGCCGTCCGGCCTGGCCCGCTCCGTGCGCGAGCTCGACGCCGGACACGGGACGCAGGCAGGCTGGACCCGGCTCGCCGACAAGGCCTGGGCCTACCAACAGCTCAGCGATGGCACTCCGGCGCGCTTCCACGCGCACGACCAGGCCTGGCGGTTGTTCCGCCTGGCGCAACTGCAGGGGTGGTCGGCAGCCGACGTGCGAGCCCTTCCCGCACCGGTGCGCGACCGCCTGCTCGCCGTCCTCGACGGCTTCCCCGAGTCAGCCCACGGCCCGGTCTGGCTGGCCGCGTTCGAGCGTCGCTACCGGGAGGAGATCCTCGGCGCGCTCGCGGCCAATCGCGGGCGCGGGCGCTGGCGGGACCGACCCGTGCGACCCAAGGCGCAGGTGGTGTTCTGCATCGACGAGCGCGAGGAGTCCATGCACCGGGCCTTCGACGAGCTCGACGACGACTACGAGACGTTCGGGGCCGGGGGCTTCTTCGGCATCGCCATGGACTACAGCGCGCTGGACGACCACGGCGTCACGCCGCTGTGCCCCGCCAACATCACCCCGGCGAACCGCGTCCAGGAGGTTCCCCGTCCAGCCGGCGTGCCCGCGGCCGAACGCCGTGGTGCCCGCCGCGCCTGGGAAGAGGTCTTCCACAACGCCTATTGGGAGACCAAGCGCAACGCGGTCTCGGCGTTCTTCCTCACGCAGCTGACCGGCCTGGTCCAGGCGGTGCCGCTGACCGGCCGCGTGCTGGCGCCGTGGCGGTGGACCGAGCTGGCCGAGGACGTACGCCGCCGGCTGGTCCCGCAGCCACCCACGCTGCTCACCCTGGACCACGACGACGATGGCCGCGGCTTTGCGACCGCCGAGCAGGCCGACCGCGTCGAGGCGCAGCTGCGCAACCTGGGGATGACCCACCATTTCGCCCGCCTCGTCGTCTTCTGCGGGCACGGGTCGGTGTCGGTCAACAACCCGCACGAGTCGGCCCACGACTGCGGCGCGTGCGGCGGCAAGCACGGCGGCCCCAACGGCCGCGCCTTCGCCTCGCTGGCCAACCGTCCGGCGGTGCGCGGGCTGCTGCGGGAGCGCGGCATCGACATCCCCGACGACACCCACTTCGTGGGCGGCATCCACAACACCGCCAACGACCAGACGGTCTTCTTCGACACCCAGGACATCCCCGCCACCCACGCCGCGGAGTGGGAGGCGCTGCGCGCCGACCTCGACGAGGCGCGCGCCCGCTCCGCGCGCGAGCGCTGCCGGCGGTTCGCATCCGCGCCGACCGACCCCACGCCGGCCGCGGCGCTGCGGCATGTCGAGGGCCGCAGCCGTGACCTGTCGCAGGTCCGCCCCGAGTGGGGTCACTGCACCAACGCCTTCGCCGTCGTCGGCCGTCGCTGCCTGTCGCAAGGCTTGTTCTTCGACCGGCGCGGGTTCGTCATCTCCTACGACCCCACGCAGGACCCCACCGGCGCGATCGTCGAGCGCATCCTGCTGGCCATGGGACCGGTGGGCGCCGGCATCAACCTGGAGTACTACTTCTCCAGCGTCGACAACCAGGTCTACGGGTGCGACACCAAGGTGCCGCACAACGTGTCGGGCCTCCTCGGGGTCATGGAGGGGGCGGCCAGCGACCTGCGCACCGGGCTGCCGCGGCAGATGATCGAGATCCACGAGCCGATGCGCCTGCTGCTGATCGTCGAGGCCACCCTCGACGTGCTCGGCGGCATCTACACGCGCCAGCCGGCCATCGCCGAGCTGCTGGACAACCAGTGGGTGCACCTGGTCGCGATGGACCCACAGACGGGCGCGTTCACGCGGTTCGTGGCCGGCGAGGGCTTCGTGGCCTGGGACGAGCACATTCCTGACCTGCCGGTGGTGCAGACCTCGCACGAGTACTACCGCGGCAAGGAGGGCTTCCTGCCTCCCGCCTTGATCAGCACCGGGGTCCCGCGCAGCCAGACGGCGACCGGGTCGTGAGCGCGTTCGAGCTGGCCGCCGTCGCGGTCTGCGGGCTGCCGCTGGGCGCCGCCTTGGCCAACGGCCTCAACGCCCTCACCGGGGACCGCCTCTACGGGCACGTGACCGTCGCGCGGGTCGCGGTCGCGACCGTCTACGCGTCCTTCGTTGTCAGCCTGTGCCTCGCGGGGGCGATGGTGGCACAGCCGGGCGCCCGCGAGGTCACCATCTACCGCTTCATCCACAGCGGGGACCTCAGCGTCGACTTCGGGTTCCTGCTCGACCCGCTGAGCCTGGTCATGATGCTGGTGGTGACCGGCATCAGCGCGCTGGTGACGCGCTTCTCGGTGAACTACATGCACAACGAGCGCGGCTTCACCCGCTACTTCACGGTCATGTCGCTGTTCGTGTTCGCGATGCTGGTGCTGGTCATGGCCGACAACTACCTGGTCATGTTCCTGGGCTGGGAAGGGGTCGGGGTCTGCTCCTACCTGCTCATCAGCTTCTACCGCGAGCGGCCGGCCTCGGCCCAGGCCGGGACCAAGGCGTTCGTCATGAACCGCGTCGGCGACGCCGACCTGCTGGTCGCGATGTTCCTGCTGGTCGCCTACACCGGCACGCTGCAGTACAGCGAGGTCTTCGCGCAGGCGTCAGACCTGCCGCGCGGCGTGGTCGAGGGCGTCGGCTTCCTGCTCCTGCTGGGCGCGGCAGGCAAGTCCGCCCAGCTGCCGCTCGGCACCTGGCTGGCGCGGGCGATGGAAGGGCCCACCCCGTCCAGCGCGCTCATGCACGCGGCGACGATGGTGACCGCCGGGGTCTACCTCGTGGTGCGCTCGGCGCCCCTGTATGACCACGCCCCGACCGCGCTGATCGCCGTCGGCGTCGTCGGCGCGCTGACGGCGCTGTACGGCCAGCTCGTCGGCTACGTGCAGACCGACATCAAAGGCATGCTGGCGGCTTCGACCACCGCACAGCTCGGGTTGATGTTCGTGTTCTGCGGCCTGGGTCTGTACGCGGTGGCGATCTTCCATCTGCTGGCGCACGCCTTCTACAAGAGCTACCTGTTCCTGACCGCACCGTCGATCCTTCACCACCTTCACGGCGGCGCTGACCCGACTGCGGTCCGGCGCCCGGCGGACACCGCCCGCCTGCTTGGCGCCGTCACCCTGGCGGCGGCCATGGGGCTGCTGGCGGTACCGCTGGTCGGCCGGGTGCTGGCACCGACCGGCGTTGCCGGCGGCCTCGCCGGCAACGTCTGGGTCGTGCTCGCGCTGGCCGCGATCGCGCTGTTCGCGGCGGTCTTCTCCACGCGACGCATGACGGCGGTCGCCTTCGCCGGCCACGACGGCCACGACGGCCACGACGGTGGCGGGCACCGGCTGGGCACGGCTCGCTCGGTCGCCCCACTGGGCGTGCTGGCCGGCCTCGTCGCGCTGGGCCTGGCCGCCGGCGTCCTGCCCGGCGGGCTTGACGGCTCCTGGTTCCAGCGCCTGCTCGGCGAGGGCGCCGCCGGCGACGTCGGTGTCCCGCCGGGCAACCCCCTCGTCGCGGCGCTGTTCACGGCCACGATCGCGCTGCTGCTGCTGTCCGGCTGGTACGGCGCTCGCTACCTCGACCGCTTCCGCGACGAGCTGCCGCCCGCGGCCAGCCCTGCGGTAGCACGGCGGCTGTACTGGTGGGCACTGAACCGCGGCTACCTCGACGACACCTACGACCGCACCATCGTGGCTCCGACGACGGCGCTGGGCCGGACGCTGGAACGCTTCGACAGCGCGGTACTCGACCGCCCGCCCCCTTCCGTCTCGCCACAGACCCGGCGAGCGCAGCTGCGCCCCACCAGCTGGGAGGCGCGGTTCCTCAGCGTGCGCGCCGCCCACGCAGCCGGGGTCACCGCCCTCGCCGAACCGCCCGAGCGCCTCGACTGGCTGGCACCCGGCACGCTCGCAGCACCCCCGGCGGCGCAGGATCACCCGCACGGCGCCGTCCCTCGGGTGGGCGCCGCCGCCAGGCGCGCCTCGGCCTGGTCCGGGCGCGCCTCCGAGAGTGGTGGCGTGTTCGGCGCGGTCGCCAATGCGATTGCGGGCTTCGTCGAGGGGATCGAGCGGGTCGTCTTCCAACGGGCCTCCGAGCATGGCGGCGTGTTCGGGGCGATCGCCAATGCGCTCGCGAGCCTGGCCGAGAAGATGGAGCGGGTCGTCTTCCAACCTGCCGACACGGGCGCCTTGAAGTTGGCCGGGATCATCGCCGGTGTGACCGACGCGGTGGAGCGTGCCGTCTTCCAGAGCGGGGTCGAGCGGGGGCTGGCGCGCTCGGGTGTGAGCGCGCAACGCCTGCTGTTGGCGACCGAGCGGCGTCTTGGCCAACCGCCGGTCGTCGGCAGCATCCTCGCGCTGGCGCTGGTGGCCCTGCTCGTAGGCACCCGATGAACCTCGACGAAGTCATGGCCGCCGAGCAGGTCGGCTTTCCGATTCTCTCGCTGCTGATCGCATTGCCACTCGTCGTCTGCGCGGTGTTGCAGTTCGTCCGCAACGACCGGGCTGCCACCGTCCTGGCCATCGCCGGTGCGGGGCTGGAGGCCGTCCTCGCGGCGGTCCTGGCCGTGCGCTTCATCTTCGGCGTGACCGACATCCAGTTCGTCGAGCGTTCCGGCGCAGTGCTCGGCATCAGCTGGCACCTCGGGGTCGACGGCGTCAACCTGCTGTTCGTCCCGCTGACCGCGCTGCTCGGCCTGCTGGTGATCGTCTATGCCGAGCACGCGACCGCCACCAGCCGCACCGGCGACGCGCGCCACTACGCGATGGCCACGCTGGCGCTCGAGGCGGCGATGATCGGCGCGTTCGTCTCGCTGGACCTGATGCTGTTCTGGTTCTTCTTCGTCGTCGAGCTGGTGCCGAGCTGGTTTCTCATCACCCGCTGGGGCACCGGCGAGCAGCGGCGGCGCGCCGCCGGCGAGTATGTCGGCTTCATGGCCGTCGGCTCGGCGCTGATGCTGGCGGGCATCCTGCTGCTGGGACGCAACCACGCGCGCGTCACCGGCGAGGGCTACAGCTTCGAGTTCCTGACGTTGCTCGAGGCCGGCGTTCCCGCCGAGGCCCAGACGCTGATCTTCTTCCTGCTGTTCTTCGGCTTCGCCGTCAAGGCGCCGATCTTTCCGTTCCACACCTGGCTGCCCAAAGTCCTCGAGCACGGTCCTGTCGTGGGCATGAGCGTCTTCCTCGTCGGCGTCAAGCTCGGCACCTACGGGCTGCTGCGCTTCGCGATCCCGCTGCTGCCCGATGCCGCCGCCGGCTGGTTCTGGCTGATGGCGCTGCTGGGGGTGACGGGCACGGTGTACGGAGCGCTGCTCGCGCTCGGCCAGTCCAACCTGCGGCGGCTGCTGGCGTACGCCAGCTTGTCGCACATGGGCGTGGTCATGCTGGGCCTGTTCTCGCTCAACCTCGACGGCTTCGAGGGCGGCCTGCTGCAGATGGTCAACCTCGGGATCGTTGGCGCTGGACTGTTCTTCGTCGCCGGGTTCCTCGCCACCCGCGTCGGGCCGCCCGAGATCGGCGCGCTGGGCGGGGTGATCCACCACGCGCCGCTGCTGACCGGCACGTTCCTGATCATCGCGCTGGCCGGCATCGGCCTGCCGGGTACCAACGGGTTCAACGGCGAGCACCTGGTCATGCTCGGCGCCTACGAGCAGCACTGGGCGATGGCGATCGCCGCCGGCCTCGGCGTCTTCCTCACCGCCGCCTACTCGCTGTCGTACTTCCTGCGCGGGTTCATGGGCGCTCCTCGTCCCCTCGTGGTCGAGCGCGTCTACGACCTCACCGGCAGCGAGCGTGGCATCGTGCTGACCCTCACCGCGTTGATCTTCTGGATCGGTCTCGGCACCGGTCCGTTCATCCAGGCGATGCGCCCGTCGCTGACCGCGCTGGAACAGCGCGTCGACGACGGCGTCGGCGCGCCGGCGACCGCGGGGATCGACGGGGAGGTGCCGGGCGAGTGAACGAGATCGCCGCCGCCGACCAGGTCGGCTTCCCGATCCTGTCCCTGCTGGTGTTCCTGCCTGCCGTCACCATGGCGGCACTCGGCTTCACGCGCAGCGACCGTGCCCTGCGCCGGGTGGCGCTGGCGGGGGCGGTCGCGGTGCTCGGCCTATCGCTGTTGCTGGCAGCGGAGTTCCAACGCGGCGCTGCCGACTTCCAGTTCGCCGAGCAGCTTCCGTGGGTCCCCGCGATCGGCTTGAGCTACCACCTCGCCGTGGACGGGGTGAGCGTCCTGTTCGTGCCGCTGACCGCCCTGCTGGTGGTGGTCGTCATGCTCTCGTCGTGGACGTCGGTGCGGCACCAAGCCAAGGCCTACTTGATGGCGGTACTGGCATTCGAGACGGCCGCGATCGGCGTGTTCACCGCCGTGGATCTGATCCTGTTCTTCGTCTTCTGGGAACTCATGCTCATCCCCACCTATGTGCTCATCAAGGTCTGGGGTGACGGCCCGCAGCGCGGTCGGGCCGCGCTGCGCTACGTCCTGTCGATGCTGCTGGGATCCGCCGCACTGCTGGTCGGCTTCGTCCTGCTGGGGGTGAGCTACCGGTCCGCGCCCGGCTCCGGGGGCGTACTGTCGTTCGACCTGCTGGCGCTCATGGGCTCGACGATCCCGCCGGGCACCCAGACGGCGGCCTTCTTCCTGCTGGCGTTCGCGTTCGCACTCAAGGCGCCGCTGTTCCCGTTCCACGCCTGGATGCCGGGGACCTTGCTGGAAGGCCCCATCGGCATGGCGGTGTTTCTGGCCGGGCTCAAGATGGGCGTGTTCGGCTTCCTGCGCTTCGTGGTGCCGCTGGTGCCCGACGCCTTCGCGGCCTGGAGCTGGCTGATCGCGGTCCTGGGGGTCGTGGCCGTGCTCTACGGTGCGCTGATCGCGCTGGTGCAACCAGACCTGCGTCGCCTGCTGGCGTTCGCCAGCGTCAGCCACGTCGGCATGGCCATGCTGGGGCTGGCCAGTCTCAACGCGCAGGGGCTGCAGGGTGCGCTGTTCCTGATCATCAACCTCGGGCTGGTCTCGACGGGGATGCTGCTCGCGGCGGGCTTCATCCACCAGCGCGTGGGCAGCACCGACCTCGCGGCGCTGGGCGGCCTCGCCCAGCGCGCACCGAGGCTGGCGACGTTCGCGCTCGTCGCCTCCCTCGGCGCCGTCGCCGTGCCCGGCACCAGCGGCTTCCCCGGCGAGTTCCTCGTCCTGCTGGGCGCGTTTCGTACCCACGGCTGGCTCGCGGCCATCGCGGTGACCACGGTGATCCTCGCCGCGGCCTACGTGCTGGTGTTCTTCGAGCGCGCGTTCCACGGGCGTATGGGCACCCCGATCGTGGAGGCCGCCGCAGACCTGCGGCCGCGCGAGGCCGTCACCGCCGGCATCCTCGGCGTCGCGATCGTCGTGCTCGGCTTCTTCCCGACGGCCGTACTCGACTACTCGGGCGCGTCGGTCGACGATCTCGTCGGCCGGCTCGACTCGTCGGCCGCCGTCGCGACCGAGGACTAGAGGGCGCCGAGCGTGGACGTCACCGGCCTCACCCCGCTGCTGGCGCTGCTGGCGCCGCTGCTCGGCGCGGCCGGGGTCGTGCTGCTGCGCCATCGCACCCCGGCCCGGGAGCTGTGCGGGGTCGTCGCCGGCCTCGTCCAGCTCGGGCTGGTCGCGACGCTGGTGCCCGCGGTGCGCGCCGGCGGCACGGTCTCCGTCACGCTGTCGACGTTCCTGCCGGAGGTGTCGATCGCCCTGCGCGCCGACGCGCTGGGCGTCGTGCTCGCCGGCACCGCAGCGGTCCTGTGGGTGCTCACCACGCTGTACACGATGGGATACCTCGGGACTGCCCCGGAGCCGGCGCTGACCCGCTTTCACGTCTGCTTCTGTGTGACGATGGCCGCCACCATCGGGGTGGCGTTCTCGGCGAACCTCATCACGTTGTACCTGTTCTACGAAGTGCTGACGGTCATCACCTACCCCCTTGTGACGCACACGGGCACGGCCGACGCCGAGCGCGGCGGGCGGCGCTACCTCGCCTACCAGCTCGGTTCCGGCATCGCCTTCCTGCTGCCGGCCATCGCACTGACCTACATCGAGGCGGGCACCTTCGACTTCGCCCCGGGCGGGATCTTCGGCGCGGATGCCAGCAGCGCGCTGCTGGTGATCGTCTACGTGCTCTACTTGCTGGGCATCGCCAAGGCAGCGCTGATGCCGGTCCACTCCTGGCTGCCGGCCGCGATGGTCGCGCCGGTGCCGGTGAGTGCCCTGCTGCATGCGGTCGCTGTCGTGAACGTCGGGGTGTTCAGTGTCCTGCGCGTCGTGCTCGACGTGTTCGGCAGCGACCTCGTCGGCGAGCTCGGCTTGGGTGTCCTCACGCTGACCGTGGCGTCGGTCACGATCCTCGGGGCGTCGCTGTTCGCGCTGCGCCTGGACAACCTCAAGGGCATCCTCGCCTACTCCACGATCGGGCAGCTGTCGTACATGATCCTGGGGGTGGCGCTGCTGTCGCCGGCGGGCCGCACGGGGGCGGTGCTGCACCTGGTCGGGCACTCGTTCAGCAAGATCACGCTGTTCTTCGCGGTGGGGTCGGTGTATCTGGCTGCGCACCGGACGCTGGCCAGCGAGCTGGGCGGCATCGGTCGGCAGCTCCCGTGGACGATGACCGCATTCGCGATCGGCGCGTGCTCGATCATCGGTCTGCCCCCGACCGTCGGCTTCGTCGCCAAGTACTTCCTGTTCCTGGGCGCCGTGGAGGCCGGTCAGTGGGCGGCGTTGGTCGTCCTGTCCGTCTCCACGCTGCTGTCGGCTGGCTACTACCTGCGGATCCTGCGATCGGCGCTGTTCGACGCGCCGGTGGCCGTGATCGCCGGCGGCTCGGATGACCGCAGCGGGCTCCTGCGTTCACCGACCGTGACGGAGCGCGGCGCATTCGTGGTCGGCCCCATGCTGGTGACGGCCACCGTCACGCTGCTGCTCGGCGTCGCGCCAGGCTGGCTGCTGGACCTGATCAGGGTCTGGAGTGGATGACGGTGGCGCGCCTGGGCCCGAATGCGGTCCACGTGCGGCCGTTCGCGCAACGTGACCTCGACGCGGCGGTCGCCGTCTGGGCCGATACCGCGGGGCGCCAGCCTGCGGTCTTCCCGCTCGCCGACGTGGTCAGCGCGCTGGGCGCCGACCATCTGGCGTTGGTGGCCGAGCGCGACGGGGCGCTGACCGGTGCGGTCGTCGCCCACCTGCAGCACGACCACGCCTGGATCCTGCGGCTCGGGGTGCTGCCAGGCGCGCCGGGCGAGGGCGTCGGAGGCGCGCTGCTGGACGCCTTGGTCGAGGGGCTTGCGGCGCGCGGTGCCCAGCGGCTCTCGGCATTGCTGCCTGATGGGGGGGCCGGGGCGGAGGCGCTCGGTGCGCACCAGTTCACCCGCCGGGTCGGCGTCAGCTATCACCACCGTGAGCTGACCGGTGGCGGGGGCGGCAACGTCGTGGAGCGTCTCGGCGGACGCTATGTCGCCCCGGGGCTCTTCGAAAGCCTTGCCGGCATGGAACGCGAGAAGGCCCTGATCGACCGCCGCGTCATCACGCCCCTCGCGCGCGCTGCGCAGGCGAACCACCACGGGGTACGACCGCCGCGAGCCATCATCCTGTTCGGCCCGCCAGGCACCGGCAAGACGACCTTCGCCAAGGGCGTCGCCTCACGACTGCGGTGGCCGTTCGTGGAGCTGTTCCCCAGCCGCCTGGCCGGCGACGGGGGGCAGGCCGCGGCGCTGCGAGAGTTCTTCACCAGCATCGTCGAGGTTGACGAGGCGGTGCTGTTCATCGACGAGGTCGAGGAGATCGCCGCGACCCGCGACGGCCGGCCGGTGACGCATGCGGTCACCAACGAGCTGCTCAAGCTCATCCCGGTCTTCCGGGAGCGCCCGCGCCACCTGCTGGTCTGCGCGACGAACGCGATCCACAGCCTCGACTCGGCGTTCATCCGCCCCGGGCGCTTCGACTACGTGCTACCGATCGGGCCGCCCGACCCGGCCGCGCGTGCGGCCATCTGGCACAGCTACGTGGCCCAGATCACCGACGCCGACGTCGACATCGACCGTCTGGTGCGGACCACCCAGCTGTTCACCCCGGCCGACATCGACTTCGCGGCGCGCAAGGCCGCACAGGCGGCGTTCGAGCGCGCCGTTCTCCAGGATGCGCCCCCCGAGTCCGGCCAGAAGCTTGACTCCGCCCGCGCAACCGTCGATGACTTCATTGGCGCTATCGCCGAGACCCGGCCGTCGCTGACCCGCGCACTCGTGCACGAGTTCGAGACCGACATCGACAGGTACGCCCGGACCTAGTGGCCCGTTTCTGAAATTGGGTGACGGTTGGCCTTCTTGAGGATCTGATCGGCGGTCTTGGTCCAGACGAAGGGGTGGCAGCGGTCGTTCCAGCCGTC
>Ga0136630_1000264_pt1 | contig 19133 bp, 18 predicted proteins | sample AntDrymUQ5682106_2_FD_105496 | JGI IMG/M metagenome (GOLD analysis project Ga0136630, IMG submission 105496) | Polar desert sand microbial communities from Dry Valleys, Antarctica - metaG UQ568 (21.06) | ecosystem: Environmental > Terrestrial > Soil > Desert | place: Antarctica: Dry Valley...
ACCCGCGCTCGCGCAGCGCTACGTCCCCGCGAACGGCGCCACGTACCCGGACAGTGACCTGGGGCTTGCCCTCAAGGACACGGCCCGGCTGGTCAAGGCGCGGGTAGGCGTCGAGGTGGTCACTCTCGACTACGGCAGCTGGGACATGCACTCCGGTCTGGGGACGCTCGACTCGACCGGTCCGGGCAGCATGCAAGGCATGGTCTCCAACATGGGCCAGGCGTTGGCGGCGTTCTTCACCGATCTGGGCGTCGTCGGAGACCGGGTCACCCTGGTGACGCTGACCGAGTTCGGGCGCCGGGTGCAGGAGAACGGTGCCACCGGGCTCGACCACGGCTGGGGCAACGCGACGCTGCTGATGGGTTCAGGAGTCAAGGGCGGCCGCTACTACGGCAGGTGGCCGGGTCTTGGCGGCGCCAACGTCGACGTCGACGTCGCGGTGACTACCGACTACCGGAGCATCCTGTCCGAGATCCTGGCCAGTCGCTTTGGCACGTCTTCCTCCGCCGTGTTCCCCAACTTCCAGCCCCAGGCCCTCGGGATCATGGCCTGAGTGCTTGCATGTCGCCGGCCGGAGGCCGACCGGAGCTGGGCGGATGCTCGCGGCTCAGTTGCTGTAGGGCGTCGGCCTCGAGCCGTTTCGGTAGGCGTCCCGGAAGTTCGTGAGGTAGTGGCTGTGTGTCCCCTTGCTGCGAATCCTCAGGGTGACCTCGTCGGCTCGACGCAACGAGGGCTTCGTCCAGTTCGCCGACCCGGTCCAGACGAACGACGCTGAACGGTTGGTTCCGAAGATGCCGCTGACCAGCATGTACTTCGTGTGAACCCGCTCGTCGACAGTACCCTCCCGGTTGAAGTCGTAGCGGCTGTCGCGGACGTCGATGCCGTCGTTCTTCCCACGATGCCTCAGGATCGCCGACACCCGGGGAGATGGGGCGCCGTAGATCACCTTGACGATGCAGCCGGCGTTGTCAAGCGCCAGCAGCTTGCGCGCCAGGACCTCGCCGCGTAGGCCGGTCCAGTAGAACATCGAGACCCGCACGACAGTATGGCCGTTGATGCCAGTGCCAGCCCTGACGCCGTTGCATCTCACCCTCGTCAGATCCTGGTAGACGGGGTCGGTCTTCCTCGTGCCGTCACCGGGGCGAGGATAGAACCGCGCCTGGAACCTGCCGGCGGGAGTGGTGACGATCTTGTACGGCGTCTTGGCCGGCTGGCTCGTCCGCATCTGGGTGAAGACGTCCCTGAACCCGACGTACAGCCGGTGGTTGTTCACCACGGTGAACAGGTCGTTCCAGCCCTTGAAGATCCCGCCCTGTGTCAGGTTGGCAGAGCTGACCATGACCACCTTCGACGCTCGGCCCGCCTGGGAGAACAGGTAGAACTTCGCGTGCATCGCGGCGAGCTGCGATCCGCGGCAGCCGTTTCGGCAGACGACCGCGTAGCTCCGAGCATCGATGTCTGTGCCGAGGTCTCGTTGCAGCCGCCGGAGCTGGGCCGAGTCCGCCTTGTGGTTCAGGACCATCCGCACGTTCACGCCGCGTCTGTGCGCCGCGACCAGCCTGTCTGTCGTCTTGGGAATGTCGATCGCCCACGTGGCGATACGAATCGTCGAACCGCGACGGGTGCTCGCGATCGCGCTGTCGATGCGGTTGATGATGCGGTGCTTCGCCTCCGGCGTTCCCGAGGGGCGGTTGAAGACCGCCCCTGGTGGCGGGGTGAAGGGGATGGCCGCACCGGCAAGCCGCTGGAGTCCTTGCGGGCCGGCGGTGGCGCCGCTGCTGGCGGCGGATGTGCTCGTCGCCAGTGCCACCACGGCAAGAACCGTCGCAGACAGAACCGCGGTCAACTTTACGAACATGTAGGGACTCCGTGTCATGTTGTTGTCTCGAACGGCTGGCGGCGTCTCGGGTGTCATGGCGCCAGTGGCCTGTGGGCAGCTGGCGTGCTTGCCAAGGTACCTCTCGCGTCGGAACTCTGTGCTTGTTCAGGCAAGAGATTCACGCGGATGTCACCTTGTGGCTCAGGATGAGGGTACGCCACCGTTATGACGGATGCTGGATGGACGCTGCCAGCGACGTGACGGGATCCGCCCACCAGCTGTCGGACAGGGCCACGGCGGCTCTGCACCCGATGTCGGTGTCATCGCGCAGACTGGACCGATGACCCCCCCTGCCGGTGCTCCCACCTCCCTCTCGCCGCCACGACACCAGGCTGCGAGCCAGGTGCTCAGGGCTCTGGCGGGGGAGCACGCGAGCTTCCGACACGACCAGGAGGCGGCGATCGCTGCGCTGTGCGAACCGGCCGCCCGGGTCTTGGTCGTGCAGGCCACCGGGTGGGGCAAGTCGGCGGTCTACTGGGCTGCCACGGCGATCAGACGCCACGAAGGTGCAGGCCCCACGCTCGTCGTGTCCCCGTTGCTGAGCCTCATGCGCGACCAGGTCCAGGCGGCAGAGCGGGCGGGTCTCGAGGCCGCCACGATCAACTCCTCCAACATCGAGGCGTGGTCGCGGATCGAGGCAGCCGTCTCCAGCGGTGACCTTGACGTACTCCTGGTGTCACCCGAGCGGCTGGCGAACCCGAAGTTCGGCGACCGGGTCCTCTCCGCCGTCGCCGGCAACCTCGGGCTGCTGGTCATCGACGAGTGTCATGCGCTGAGCGACTGGGGTCACGACTTCCGGCCCGACTATCGACGGTTGGCCGACGTGCTCCGCACGCTGAATCCGCAGACACCGGTGCTGGCGACGACGGCGACCGCCAACGACCGGGTCACCAACGACGTCGCCGCGCAGCTGGGAGAGGCTGCGGTCGTGTTGCGAGGCCAGCTCGCTCGCACGAGCCTCCAGCTGGTCACCGTCCCACCCATGGACCCACTGTCGCGCTACGCCTGGGTGGTCGACCACCTGGACGGGCTCCCTGGCTCGGGGATCATCTACTGTCTGACCGTCGCTGACGCGGAGCGGCTCACCGGCCTGCTGGCGCATCGACACGGTCAGGACAACGTGGCCGTCTACACGGGACAGCTCGATGCCGAGACCCGGGCCTCGACCGAGGAGCGGTTGCGGCGTAACGAGGTCAAGGCGGTGGTGGCGACGTCGGCCCTCGGCATGGGCTTCGACAAGCCGGACCTGGGCTTCGTCGTTCATGTCGGCGCTGCCCCGTCTCCGGTCGCCTACTACCAACAGATCGGCCGCGCCGGACGCGGCCTCGACCACGCCATGGTCGTGCTCGTTCCCAGCGAGGCCGACGAGCCGATCTGGGAGTACTTCGCCACTTCGACCATCCCGGTGGAGGCCGACGTCCGCACCCTCCTCGACGCCCTTGGGCAGCCTGGCGAGAGCACGACCGTGCCGGGACTCGAAGCGATGACATCCCTGCGCCGGGGCAGCATCGAGCTGATGCTCAAGCAGCTTGCCGTCGACGGGACGGTCGAACGCACCGCCGAGGGGTGGCGGGCAACCGGCAGGGAGTGGACCTTCGACACTGCCCACTACGCGGGGGTTGTCGCGGCTCGTCGCCGCGAGGCAGCGATCATGCGCGACTACATCCGCGGCGCCGAGTGCCTGATGACGCTCCTGCAGCGGTCACTCGACGACCCCGACGCGACGCCGTGCGGGCGCTGCTCTGTCTGCCTCGGTGCGCTCCCCAGCCCGCTGAAGCCCACCGCCGACCCGACGACGATGAGGGAGGCTCAGCGTCTCCTCCGCGGCGGTGATCATGTGGTGGAGTCGCGCAAGATGTGGCCAGGGGGCACCTTCGGGGCCAAAGGTCGAATCCCCGCAAACCTCGGCGCTGAGGAGGGGCGCGCCGTCATCTACGCGGACGCACCGGAGTGGCGGGAGTCATTGGCGCTGGCGTTCGACGGTCCGGGTCGGGACGGTCAGGGCGACATCCCTGCTGACCTACGCGACGGTTGTCTCCAGACGCTGGTCAGATGGAAGGGCTCATGGGCCGCCCGACCCGAGTGCGTCGTCGGGCTCGCCGCAGGCGGTTTCGAGCATCTGACCCACGAGCTGAGCAGTTCCCTTGCGGCTGTCGGCCGGCTGCCCCATCGCGTCTGGTCGTCGAGCTCCCACGTGACTGAGCGCCAGAGCTCGGGAGGCGAGGAGGCCGCCAGGTGGCGGGAGGCACTCGCGGTCGAGGCGGACCTGCGCGACTTCGTCGCAGACCTGACCGTGCTGCTCCTTGTCGACCGTACCGCGACCCTGTGGCCGGTGGCCGTCGCGGCGGCTGCCCTGCGTGAGGCCGGCGCCAGGGCGGTGCTGCCCCTCGTCGTCCACCGTCAGCCCTGATCACGGGACCACCAGCGCTCGAGGTGGTGCGAGCCCCGGCAGGCTCGAGGTCTGGGGCAGCGTCGGGGCAGCGAGTGTCACCGCGGGTACATTCGACGGGTGAGCGCCGACGTCCGTTACCCCCTGACCTCCCGCACCCTCGACAACGGGCTCCGCGTGGTCGTCAGCCCCACGCCCGGCCTCGGTGTCGTCGCGGTGAACCTCTGGTACGACGTCGGCTCGCGTCACGAGGAGCCGCACCGCCAGGGGTTCGCGCACCTCTTCGAGCACCTGATGTTCCAGGGTTCGCGCCACGTCAAGTCGGGGGACCACTTCGCGCTCCTGCAAGGCCACGGCGGCTCGCTGAACGCGACGACGTCGTTCGACCGCACCAACTACTTCGAGGCGATGCCGGCAGGCGTGCTGGACCTGGCCCTGTGGTTGGAGGCGGACCGGATGGCCTACCTCGACGACGTCCTGACGCAGGAGAACTTCTCCAACCAGGTGGACGTGGTCGCCCAGGAGCGCAGCCAACGCATGGACAACGTCCCCTACGGCACCGTGTTCGAGAAGGCGCTGCCGTTGATCTTCGACTCGGAGCATCCGTACGGTCATCTGCCGATCGGCAACATGCGGCATCTGGCGGATGCCACCCTCGCCGAGGTCAGCGCCTTCCACGCCGCCTACTACATGCCGAGCAACGCCGTGTTGTCGATCGTGGGAGAAGTCGACATCGACGACGCCTTCGCCAAGGCCGACACCTACTTCTCGCACATCGACGCCGGGGACACCCCCAAGCGCGAGCTGCCGTCAACCCTGCCGCCGTTGGCGGAGCCGCACCGTGCCGACTACACCGAGGACGTGCCGGCCCCTGCGATCTGGTTCACCATGCGGCTGCCCGTCGACGCACCCGACTCCCGTGAGCTCGCCGCAGCCACCCTCGGCAGCAGCATCGTGGGGGAGGGCGAGACGAGCCACCTGCACCGTCGACTGGTGCGACGCGACAAGACGGCACTCTCCGCCGGGATGGGCGTCAACGCCTTGATCGCCGGCAACTCGCTCGGCCTCGCGTCAGTCCGGGCGGTGCCGGGGCAGGACCTCGACGCGGTCGTGGAAGCCGTTGCGGACGTCCTCGGGCGGTTTGCCGCCGACGGGCCGACCGACAACGAGCTCGCGCTCGCTCAGGCCCAGGCTGAGCGGGACTGGCTCGACGAGATGGGGACGGCGGCGGGGAGAGCTGACGCGATCTCTGCCTGCGCCCTGTTGTTCGACGATCCCGACGTGCTCAACGAGAGGCTGTCGCTGCTCCGGTCGATCACCCGCGACGAGGTGCAGCAGGCCGCGCAGTCGTGGCTGCTCCACGCCGTCAACGCGCAGGTGCGCATCCACCCAGGCCAGTCAGGAGTGCAGGTATGACGATCGTCGACACACCTCCCGCCGTCGTGCCGGCCACCGGATGGGCCTTTCCGGCATACCGCGAGGACCACCTCGACAACGGCCTGCGCGTGCTCGTCTACGACTGCCCAGGGCAGTTCGTCATCGCGGCGTCGCTGCTCTTCGACGTACCGCTGACCGTCGAAGCCCGAGACATCGAAGGTGTGGCGACGCTGACCGGTCGCTGTCTCACCCAAGGTGCTGGTGGCCTGTCGGCCGAGGAGTTCGCGGACGCCGTTGCCCGCTGCGGGGCGGACCTTGACGCGTCCGCCTTCCCCGACGGCCTCGGGGTGAGGTTGTCGGTCCCGGTGCGCCAGCTGGCGACGGCACTGCAGCTGATGGCGGACGCGACGGTGTGCCCGGCGTTCTTCGACGACGAGTTCGAGCATGAGCGGCGGCTCCGACTCGAGGAGATCAAGCAGGCCGCGGCCTACCCTCAGCATGTCGCCGGGGAGCAGGCGAACGCCGCCATCTTCGGCGATGCCCGCGCTGCCCGCCCGGTCGGCGGCGCGGCCTCGACCGTAGCGGCGATCCGCCGTGCAGACGTCGAGGCGTTCGCCGCCACCCATCTGCATCCCAGCAACGCAACCCTGGTGGTCGCCGGCGACTTCGGCGACGACGACCCGATGGTCTCGATCCAACGCGGCTTCGGGAGCTGGCGGCGCGAAGGGTCGGTTCCTGGCGCTCGTGAGCCTGCGCGGCCACGTGAGACGCCGCACGTGGTGCTCGTCGACTTCCCAGCGGCACCTCAGGCGACGCTCCGGCTGGCGGGTCCCGGCATCACCCGGTCTGACGGGCGGTGGCCTGAGATGTTCGTCGCGAACTACGCGGTGGGCGGCAACTTCTCATCGCGCATCAACACGGTGCTCCGTGAGGAGAAGGGTTTCACGTACGGCGCCACCTCCAGCCTGGATGCCAGTCGCGGCGTCGGACTCGTCGCGATCTCAGCGGCGGTGCGCAGCGATGCGACAGCCGAGGCATTGGGTGACATCGTGCGCATCCTCGAAGACTCGGCCGGGTCGATCACCGACGAGGAGACGGCAACGGCCGTCCGTGCCGCCACCCAGTCTGCTGCTCTCGGCTTCGAGCGGGCCGACGCGGTCGTCGCCCGCGTGGAGATGCTGCTCTCCCAGGGGCTCCCACTGACCCATGTCGACGTCAACCTCGACCGTATCCGGGCAGTCACGACGGCGGCGGCCAACTCGGCATACACCGAGGTCGTCGACCCGTCGCGGCTGACTGTCGTGGTTGTGGGCGACGCCGCGACGCTCGAAGGGCCGCTGCGCGCGTGGGGTCACGCCGACGTCGAGCTCGAGATCCCCGACCGCACCTGACGCCACCTCGCCCGTGCCCTCGACTGGTCCGAATGTGGTCGACCTCTGGCTCGACGACATTCGGACACCTCGCCCGGAATGGGCTGGCTTCAGCCGAGTGCTGCGTTGACGACGTCGCGGGCCTCTGCCTGCACCAGCGCGAGGTGCTCGGGTCCCTTGAACGACTCGGCATAGATCTTGTAGACGTCCTCGGTGCCCGACGGGCGGGCGGCGAACCAGGCTGACTTCGTGCTGACCTTCAGCCCACCGATGGCGGCGTCGTTGCCCGGCGCCGCGGTGAGCTTGTGGATGATCGGCTCGCCGGCCAGGGACTCAGCTGTGACGTCAGACGGGGACAGCCTCGAGAGTCTTGCCTTCTGCTCACGGCCTGCCGGCGCGTCGACGCGGGCGTACGCCGGATCGCCGTGTCGTGCGACGAGGCCGGCATAGTGCTGGCTGGGCGACCGTCCGGTCACCGCGAGGATCTCGCTGGCGAGCAGCGCCAAGACGATGCCGTCCTTGTCTGTCGTCCACGTCGTTCCGTCCTTGCGTAGGAAGGACGCACCGGCCGACTCCTCGCCGCCGAAGCCGATGGTGCCGTCGAGCAGCCCGGGCACGAACCACTTGAAGCCGACCGGCACCTCCGACAGAGTCCGACCGAGCTCGCCGGCGACCCGGTCGATCATCGACGAGCTCACCAGGGTCTTGCCGATCGCCGCGTCAGCGTGCCAGCGCGTGCGCTTGTCGAAGAGGTAGCCGATCGAGACGGCAAGGAAGTGGTTGGGGTTCAGCAGGCCGCCGTCCGGCGTGACGATGCCATGCCGGTCGCTGTCCGCGTCGTTGCCCGTCGAGATGTCGAACCGGTCGCGGGCAGCGATGAGCGAGGCCATCGCGTCCGGTGAGGAGCAGTCTGTTCTGATCTTGCCGTCGGTGTCGAGGGTCATGAAGCGCCAGGTCGGGTCGACCTCAGGGTTGACCACCGTCAGGTCGAGTGCGTAGCGCTCTGCGATCGCACCCCAGTAGTCGACGCCGGCCCCTCCGAGCGGATCGGCACCGATCCGTACTCCGGCGCGCCGGATCGCCTCGAGGTCGAGCACCGACTCCAGCTCGTCGACGTACGTCGCGAGGAAGTCATAGCCGACGACCGCCTTCCGCGTCTCGTCCGCCGACGCTCGCCTCACCCCGGCCAGGCCGCTCGTCAGCAGCTCGTTGGCGCGGCTCTCGACCCAGCCGGTCACGTCGGAGCCAGCCGGCCCTCCATGAGGTGGGTTGTACTTGAACCCGCCGTCCCGGGGCGGGTTGTGTGACGGCGTGACGACGATGCCGTCGACCGTGCCGTGGCGACGGGAGCGGTTGAGCCGCAGGATCGCGTGGGACACGGCAGGCGTCGGGGTGTAGCCGTCCTGTTCGTCGACGAGCACAGTGACGCCTGCACCGACCAGCACCTCGAGGGCGCTGTGCCAGGCCGGCAGCGACAGCGCGTGCGGGTCCCTGCCGATCAGCAGCGGTCCATCGACGCCGTGAGCCGCCCGGTACTCCACGATCGCCTGCGTGGTGGCGAGGACGTGGCTCTCGTTGAAGGCGCCGTCGAGACTCGAGCCGCGATGTCCCGAGGTGCCGAACGTCACCCGCTGATCGGCGTTCTCGGAGTCGGGTATGAGGTCGTAGTACGCGGAGATCACGGCGTCGACGTCGATCAGGTCCGACGGCTGCGCCGGCTGGCCGGCTCGGTCATGTGCCATGCGTCGCATCATCCTGGATGGCCCAGGCGCTGTCGACAGCAGCCCGCAGCGGTTTGCGCTCGCTCGTCTCAACCTGTGGACGCGCTCTGTTATCGTCCCGTTATCAAGATCGAGGGGGTGCGTTCGTGAGGGTGTTCGTGACAGGTGCCACCGGAGTGCTCGGGTGCGCAGCCGTGACGGCTCTGCTGGAGGACGGCCACGACGTCTCCGGGATCGCTCGAGACCAACACAAGGCGGATCAGCTCGCGGCCGTGGGCGCCACCCCGGTGCGGGAGCTGTCCCTGCTTGACCAGAGCGCCCTGACCGATGCACTCGTCGGGTTCGATGCGGTCTGCAACCTCGCCACCTCCATCCCCGTCGGGATCGCGGCGGTCATGCCCAAAGCGTGGAAGACGAACGATCGACTGCGAGCCGAGGGATCCTCGACGATCGCTCAAGCCGCTCGCGACGCGGGCGTCCGGACGCTGGTGCAGGAGAGTGTGTCGTTCATGTATGCCGATGGGGCAGACAGCTGGATCACCGAGGAGAGCACCGTCGCGGTCACACGCGCCACCGACCCGGCTGCCATCGCCGAGGACAACGCATCGCGATTCGAGTCCGCGTCGCGAACCGCCGTCATCTTGCGGTTCGGTCTGCTCGTCGGACAAGACCCGATCACCCGGTGGAGGCTCAGCCGGGCCCGAGCAGGCCGCCCGATCACCCTGGGTGACCCGGGCGGCTGGGCACATGTTGTCCACCCACATGACGCCGGCACCGCGGTCGCCGCTGCGCTGGCATCTCCTGGGGGTGTCTACAACGTCGGCGCAGACCCCGTCCGCCGATCCGACCTGAACCTGGTCTTCGCCAGGGCCGCCGGTCGCGACGACCTACGTCACATCTCGCCACTGATGGCGAGGTTGGGAGGCGGGCGCATCGCGCCGATGACGCGCTCCCATCGCATCTCGTCCGCCAAGCTTCACGAGACGAGCGGCTGGACGCCGGTCCATGCTGCCTTCGACTCGTCATGGTTGACGAACCCGACCTCGGTATGACGCCCGAGGACGCCGGGGCTGGGCCGCACTGCCGCCCCGACGCACCAGCAGCCGTGCCGAGGAAGCCGCCAGACCGCCGTCGGCTCGACGACGTCTTCGGGGACGTCCTGCCCGACCCGACCCGCGACGAGCGCCCCGAGCTCTCCGACCAGGGTCGTGATGACGAGCTGCTGCGCGACGTACCGCCTCACCACGGCTGACAAGGAGTGGCGCCGAACGCGCGGGCGTCCTTACGGCTGGGTGTTGCGCACGGCCAGCAGGTCGCGGATCTCGGTGAGCAGGGCGACGTCCTCAGTGACGAGCGCCGGCTCGTCGGTCGCGTCGCGGTGCATCCGCTCCCGCGCCCTCGTGTACGGCGTCACGATGGCGAAGTAGACGACTGCCGAGAGGAGGAGGAAGGCGATGAGGGCGGTCAGGAAGGCACCGATGCTGACACCCTGCGGCTCGTACTCGGAGAAGTCGGGACGCCCGCCGGCCCTGCCGAGGAGGTCCATGATCACGTCGACCGCCGCGGTGACGACTGAGGCGAACGCCGCCGCCATGATGAAGGCGACCGCGAGCTCGATCAGATTGCCTCGGAGGACGAAGTCCTTGAAACCTCTCATGGCTACCTGTCCTTGGGTGTGAGCGCGGAGGGTCCGCATCGGTGGCGTACGAGCGCCCGTGAGGTTACCAAAGCGACTCACGTGAGGCACCGGGAGAACGGCGTCGGACCGAGCGCTCACCTCCGCACGCTGATCGCGAGCGGCCCGCGAGAGCTGGCTTGTGCCACGGCAGCAGCCGATGGCGAGGTGACGCCCAGCACCACCAGCGCCCCGTCGTGGCCGTCGCCGCCGAACTGCGGGAGAGTGACCACGACGGCGTCGCTGACGACCAACCGGGCGTTCGTGGACTCGTCGCCTTGCGCCGCATAGACGTCGATGCGGTCGCCCACCTCGAGCAGCGAGGCGACATCGACGTCGTCGATGCGCACCGGCGCGGCCACGAGCCCGTCGGCATACCCGGAGATCAGGGCCTCGCCCACGAGCCGTCTGTCGCTGATGGGCTCGCCGGCACGCACCGGAGCCGCCAACATCTCGCGGAGCAGGACGTCTGTCGAGGCCACCGTGCCGTGGGGGGCGAGCTCCGTCGGCATCCGCACGACCCGTACGTCGTCGGGTTGGATCATCTCGCCGCCGGGCAGATCGTGCGCCGCCACGACTACGGCGGTCGTGTCTGGCGGCGCAGGAGCGAGGACCCGGGCGAACGCGAAGACTGCCGCGGCCGCGAACAGGGCTGAGATGAGCCGCCGGCGACGGCGCAGCGCGCGATGCAGACGTCGGGCGGTGTCACGGGGCTCAGGCATCCAGCCAGGCTACGAAGAAACGGAGCAGCGCCGGGGCCGCTGTCCACAGGCTGCTCTCACCGGCGCAAGCTCAAAAAGGAGAGTGGGTGAGCCAGCCTCCAGCCGGTCGGCCGGCTCTGTGGCGGGGTTTCGGTGGAGCCCGATCAGTGTGTTCCCGATCATGAAGACGGTGTGATGGAAGCCGCCGTAGGTGGGCTCGTCGAGCACGGGGTCGGCGCCGATGAGCTGTTGGTACCACGGTCGGCTCACCGCCAGTGACCGGACCGTCAGGGCCTCGTGACCGATACCTGGGAATGTACTTATCAGTTGTCTCCGCTCTGCGGCGCCAGACCCAGTCGGGGTATCCGGGCACGAAGGACTCGGGGAAGACGACCAGGTCGGCCCCGGCGATGCGGCGCCCTGGACGTGGTCTACGGCGATGTCCAGGGTGGCTTCGCGGTCGAGTTAGGCGGGAGTGGCCTGTACCGCAGTTACCTGGAACTCTCCGCGCGTGCTCATCGGGTCGCTCCCGCGATGACGAGTTCGCACGGTCCGACGAACCCGTCGTCAGTGTCGTACTCGGCGAGGGCTGACTCGATCTCCTTCCAGACAACATCCTGGTCGTCAGGGAGCATGGCGCCCAGCATTTGGTGGAGGGCACCGAAAGACTCCCGCTCGAAGCGGGTGCATTCGGCGACTGAGGAAAGCAGGACCGGTGCGTCGATCAGTTCCACCTCGATGTCACGGAAGCCGGCCTGCGTGAGCTCCTGCGTGAGCACATCGGGGTCGGCCAGGGTGAAAGGGCCAGGTTGCCCAGGTGCCGGCGTGGGGAGGTGGGCACGTTCCCTGATGATCGAGATCGGCACCGAGAAGAAGCCGTTGGCTGCCGCGGTGGAGTAAGTCACGGTTGAGAACCGTCCGCCGTCACGCAGGACGTGACGAATCCCGGACAGTGCCTGCTGGCGGTCTGGGAAGTAGATGAGGCCGACCCGGGAGATGGCGGCGTCGAAGCTGTCGGCAGGAAGCTCGTGGAGTCGTTCGCCGTCGAGCTCGAGCGTCGAGAGGTTCTCGACACCGGCCGCCGTGGCTGCCCGCGATGCGTACTCCAGGATCGTTGGGGACAGGTCGGTGGCCAAGACATGTCCGGACGGTCCGACCCGCCGCGCCGCGGCGATGCCCTGCCCCCCGGCACCAGCGGCCACGTCTAGCACCCGGTCTCCGGTGCTCACCTCGGCCATGTTGAGCATCCGCTCTGTTGCCGCGCCGAGCCAGGTCTCGAGGAGTGGCCCCCAGGCGCTCCAGCCTTCCGCGTAGTCCTCCCACTGATGGCGGGTCGTGGTCTTGTAGTGAATCGGGTCGAATGTCATCGGTTCCTCCTTGTCCGTGTGGTGGTGTCATCCTTGAGACGCCAGAGGATGAGGTTTTCCGCCAGATTCGGTCTGGCGATCTGCTGGCCTCGGCGGGAAGGACGTGATGACGCGACCAGGAGGGGCGACGATCATTGGCCGGGCCGAGCCCCAGGGTCGGCTCGGGCAGGTGGCTCTGGCCTCGGCCATGGGGCGCCGTTCGGCGGTCCTGGTCAGCGGCGAGGCCGGGATGGGCAAGACCTCACTGATCCGAGCGGTGTTCGATACCGCGTCCGAGTGCTCGACGCTGGTTGGTTGGGGGACCTGCTGGCAGGGTGAGGGTGCACCCGGTTTCTGGCCGTGGATGCAGGCACTCGATGACCTGACCCGGGCCATCGGCAGGGATGCAGCCATTGCGGCCGGGGGTTATGACCGTGACCGGCTCGCGGCCCTGATCCGTGAGCTCGGCCCGGCTGCAGAAACCACCGATGACCCCGATCGTCGGCGATTCCTCCTGCTCGACGCGGCTGTTCGCTGGCTCGAGAACCTCACGGCTGATCAGCACGTCGCGATTGTGCTCGATGATCTGCAGTGGGCGGATTCCTCGACTCTCGACCTGTTGGACCACGTCGTTGCCGCACCCGTGGAGGCTCGGCTGCTGATCATCGGGGCGTACCGTCACGACGAGCTCGATCCCGAGAGAAGGACGAGACTGGCCACCCTCGGGTCTCACACCGAGCACATCCACCTCGAGGGACTGGCACTCGAGGATGTTGAGGAGCTCGTGGCAACGATCTGCGGCCCGGCACTCGCTCACACATTGGCCCGCGACCTGCACAGCCGAACCGGCGGGCACCCCCTGTTCGTCCGTGAGCTTGCGAGACTGTCCGGGGCCGGGGTGCGGGGACCGTTGCCGACAGCCGTGACCGGAGCGGTCACTCGACGTCTTGAGACGCTGCCGGCGGACAGCCGACGCATTCTGGATGCAGCCAGTGTGCTGGGCAACCGGCTCTTGCCCGATGTCTTGGGCATCGTTGTTGACGACACAGTTGCCGCGGTCGTCAACGGTCTCGACGCCGCAAAGGAGGCCGGCGTGATCCGGACCGGGCCCGAAGAAGAGCTTTGGTTCACCCACGACCTTTTCCGCGAGACCCTCTACAGCCAGCTGAGCCTCACTGAGCGGGCTCGGCTCCACGGACGGGTGGGTGATGCACTCGAAGCCCGGAACCGCCGCGGGGCGCGTGTATCGCCGGGGGACCTGGCCCGACACTTCGCTCATGCGGTGACTGCGACCGATCCGGGGAAGGCAATCCACTGGGCGCGAGAAGCCGCCCGGGACGAACGCCGAAGGGCGGCATTTCGTGAGTCGGCAGCGCACTTGCGGCGCGCGCGCCTCGCAGCAGCTGACGTGGGTTGGATGATCGACCCCGACCTGCTCGTTCGGATGCTCATTGAGGAAGCAGACGCCGAGGCGCGGTCCGGAGAACCCGGTGTCGCCCGCGACCTCCTGGCCGAGGCGGCCACTGCAGCGGCCTGTCCACAGCAGGAGGCGGACGTGGCTCTTGCCGTCCAGCGACTCGGCGCCAAGTTCGCTGCTCCCCGCGACGAGATCATCGCTCAGCTCGAATCCGCCTTGGATTCGATCACCGGCAACGACGTCGCACGCCAGGCCCGCGTCACGGCTGCGCTGGCGCGTGAGCTCCCAGCACTCAGTCTCTCAGGACCGGCGCAGAGCAGGTCCGCTGAGCGAAGAAGCGTTGACCTTGGCTCGGCACTCCGACGACGACGAAACCCTCGCGTCGTGCCTCCTTGCCCGGCACGACGCGCTGTGGCGGCCGGGGACCGGAACCGTCCGCAGCGTGCTCGGTCAAGAGATCGCCGCCGTCGGTAACAGGCTGGGGGACACGGACCGCCTGGCGGAAGGCTTGCTTCTGGAGGCCAACGGTCTGCTTGAAGCCGGATCGCCAGGTTTTCGCCCTGTGCTCGATCGGTGGTTCGGACTGCTTTGCGCACGCAACGAGCCCCGCGACCGGTACCTGGTTCAGACTCGTCGAGCAGCGCTGGCTCTCCTCGAAGGGGACGGGGACGGGGCTGAGACCCTGATGTACGACGCCGCCGCCCTGGGCGAGAAGATCCACGAACCTGATACGGGCAATGTGCTCATGTCCCAGCGGGTCGCCCTCGCTCGGGTCCGCAACGAGCCGGACGAGCTCGCCGCTCTCGCCGCCGATGCGGTCCGCTGGTGGACCGGCGCTCCGGTCCTGGCGCACGCGGTGGCGGCCGGCGCCCGAGCTGCGGCAGGGGACCTCGATGCCGCCGCCCGCGAGGTCGCCATGCTCTCCGAGGCGGGCGGGTGGCGGAATGAGGACTCCTACCTGCGCTCTGTCCTCGTGGCAGACCTGGCCGTTGCCGTGACGGTCCTCCACGACGCCAAGCTGTGTGCCCTGCTCCTCGACGACATCGCCCTGCTGACCGACAGTTGTGGCGTGAACGGCGCCGTGGTCGCCTTTGCCGGACCGTTCGCCCATGCGGCAGGCATCCTGGCCGCCGAGCTCGGGGATCGCGATCTCGCCGGCACGATGCTCGGACGGTCGATCGACATCTCTCGCCGCCTCGGTGCCGTGGTCTGGGTCAGGCAGGGCGAGTCGGCCCAGCGCGCGTTAGCGAGCTCGCAGGCGACCGCCGCACGGGCAGGGTTGGAGCCAGGCCCCGTAACAGCCTCAATGAGCCGCGCCGGAAAGATCTGGACGGTGTCGTTCGGGACGGAAAGGGCAAGCCTCCCGCACGTTAAGGGCCTGGCCGACATCGCAGTCCTCGTGCGGCATCAAGATCAGGACCTGTCGGCCCTGCAACTCATCGGCAGCCCCCCTCCGGCGGCCGGAAAGCCAGAAGACCTTATCGACATCGAGGCACTCAAGGCCTATCGGCGCCGCCTCGATGAACTGGACGCCGAGATCGACCAGGCCACCAGCGACACCGACCTCGCGTCGATTGACCGGCTCATCGAAGAGCGCGACCAGCTCCTGACCGAAGTCCGGCGAACCACCGGACTCGGCGGAAGGATCCGCACCGTCGCCAACGACCCCGCCGAACGGGCACGCAAGGCGGTCAGCGCACGCATCCGCGACGCCATCCATCGCCTATACAGCATCACGCCGCGACTCGCGGCGCATCTGGACCGATCTATCAAGACCGGTCTCCGGTGCTCGTATGTCCCCACCGGCGCCGACGCCTACATCCGTTGGCGCGTGGACGTCTAGCGCTCCGTGGTGGCAGCCAACTCCGACACTGCCGGTGCCGGATCTGCTGCCAGAGGAGGCGTCCAGGGGCGCGGTGCCGGTCCAGGAGGCGAAGTGCTTGAGGTCGGGGAACCGCTCGATGTCGCCGGCGTCGGCCAGGATCCGGGCGGCGCCGGCGGGGCCGATCCCGGGCAGCTTCATCAGGTGCGACCCACGCTCTTGGACTGCGGTGGCGAGCTCTTTGGTCAAGGCCTTGAGCTTTGCGTCAGCGGCTACCAGGTCGGCCACCTCCTCGACTACCATCCGCCTGGTCGTCTTACCCACAAGCGATCTCAGTCTGACCGTGGCCAGCAGCCGCTTGGCCTTCGTCGCGGACAGATCCTTCCCGGCGCCACCAGGGATGAGCTCGGTGAGCAGCCGATGCAGCCGGTGCACGGGGGGGCCGGCTCGCTCAGCGGATCCAGGTGCGGCCAATGAGAGCTTCCGTGTCCTTGGGTAGGCGAACGGTTTCGCCCTCGGCCAGGCGCCGGCACAAGTCCATCAGCACACGGAATCCCGGCCCACGTCCATTACTGCCAGCGCTCGCGCCTCCTTCTGGATGCCACTCGGCATGCCACTTCTTGCCACGCAGCACGACAAACGGCCCGCCCACGACATGACGGATCGCCGCGTCGACGGCTTCCAGCAGGTCACTCGAGCCCGAATCGCAAGCGTCACAGCCGCAGCCCGGTTGTGTTTCCACCACAACGTCTGGGCGGGCCACGGCGATGTTCAACACCGCAATAGTCCCTTCACCCGCCTGCGTGGGAACGTTGCGCTCGAGGAGCAGCAGCGGTAGCGCGGCAGTATGGCGGGGGACGAGGCGGACACCGCGATCGAACGGCCTTGTGCCAGCGGCCGCGGCAAGAGCGGGCTTGAGAACCTCGGAACGAACGCCGAGTGCATCCTCGAGCACGGTTGCCCAGGTGCGTGCACGAGCATGGACGATGCGGTAACGCCCCGGGTCAGTCAAGCGCGAGTACTCCTCATCCCGTGGCGAGGTCATTCCGGGGTGCGGGTCCGGCCAGGTTGGGAGGTCGAGCCGCTCGTAGCTCGACGCAACACGCTCCTGCAGCTCGCTCACGGTCGTCATCGCACGACCTTACGGCCGCCCGCCTGAAGGAGCACTGGAAATGCAGGCGACGCCTTGCTACGCCGCTGACCGAGCCCTTCCGCTTCGCGGCTGCGTCATACCGCCGCAACGGTCGCGTACCCAGGGGCTCGACCGTTGCGGCGGTTGATCCGGTTCCTTCAGGTCGCGCAGACCCTCTCCGTGCACCACGGTGCGTTGGCGTCCTGCTCGGCATCAACGCCCTACGCGCCTCCGAAGCTGCCGCGGTACGGATCGAGGACTACCGTGAGACGCTGCGGGGGCACCGCGTGCTGCACCTGGTCAGGAAGGGCGCCAAACACGCCACCATGCCGCTGACTGTCCCGGTCCAGCGAGTCCTCGAGGCATGCGGGGCGATCGGACCGAGGGGCCGCTGGTGCTGCGGCCGGTCTCGGGCAAACCGATCGACCGCCGCGACTGCTACCGCATGGTCGCCCGGATCGCGAAGGCCGCCGGTATCCCTCGCCACATCAGCCCGCACTCGCTGCGTCACGATCACCAATGCACTGAACGCCGGGGTGCCGTTGCGCGATGCCCAGATCCTGGCGCGGCATGCGGACCCGCGGACCACCGAGCACTACGACCGCGCCCGAGGCAATCTCGACCGTCACGGCGTCCACTTCCTCACCGCCTACGTCGCAGGTGTCTGAAGTCGCCGATCGCCGACACCAACTCGTGCGTCAACCGGCGTTCTCGGGACCCTTGGAGAAACGCTGGAAGGCAGCCTGCTTGGTGGTGCCCATCGCCGCTCCGATGACCGTCCACGAGTCGCCGGCGGCGCGGGCAGCCGCCACCGCGTCGCGCAGCTCTTTGTCGGCAACTTCGAGGCGCTTCTTCGCCTCGATAATCCCGCGGAAGTGGCTGGCATCGCGCAGACTCTCAGGTGCAACCGAGTCCAGGCCGGTCTCGTCCTTCCTGCTCTTCGTCTTCATCATCACTCACCGCCTTCACAGCGCGTCGTAGAACTTCGGGCGTAGCCGGTCTGCGTGGATGATGCGCGTTGGCCCGGCGACGGGAACCGCGACCAACTCCATCAGGTTGCCCGAGGGGTCCGGCCGATCACGAGCAATCTTTCCTCGCCGTCGTACTCGCACTCGGCCAACGTGATGGCGTTCTCCCACGCATGGAGAATCGAGGAGTCGCCGACCCCGTGTTTGCGGGCCGAGTCCGCGATCTCCACACCGTCAAGGGTACCTTGACCAACGACAACGTCAAGGATCCCTTGACATTGCGCTCGCAGCCACAACTCCCACCCAAGCCCGGACACGTTCCAGCGTGGACACTGCGTCTTACCGCCGCGAGTCTGGTAGAACGGCGTGCGTAACATCGGCCTAACCGAGTCCCTGGGACGAGGAGAATGCATGGCGACCTTCACCCAGTCCGACGAACTGCAGGGAGCGGAGTTCGTCGACGCGGACCTACGTGGCGCCCGGTTCGTCAGGGCTGACCTGTCCGGCGTCGTGATGCGCGCCGTCGATGTGCAGGGGGCGGACATCGACGCACCGTGGCTCTTCGACGGCGAGAGCTTCTTCCGCGTCAACGGCGTCGACGTGGTCCCACTCGTCGAGGTCGAAATCAACCGCCGCTTTCCCGGCCGTGCCGACCGGCGCGCCGGGGATCCGGATGGCCTGCGCGCGGCTTGGGCAGCCCTCGAGCGCACATGGGCGGCCACGCTCGAGCGCGTCGCGGCGATGCCGGCAGGCACGGTCGACGTGTCGGTAGGCGGCGAATGGTCGTTCGCGCAGACCCTGCGGCACCTGGTCATGGCCACGGACACATGGCTGGGCCGGGCGATCCTGGAGATCGAACAGCCATACCACCCCAGCGGTCAACCGAACGTCGAATACGAGACCGACGGCAACGACATGTCGATCTTCACGACGGTCACATCTTCGTACGCCGTTGTGCTCGAGGTCCGAGCGGGCCGCGTCGCCATGGTGCGCGACTTCCTCGCCACCGTCACATCAGACGAGCTGACCGTGACGCGCAAGAACCCGTGGGATCCCGAGTACCGGGAGACCATCCTCTCGTGCCTGCACGTGATCCTCGGGGAGGAGTGGGAGCACCTCCGCTTCGCCGTACGCGACCTCGAGGCGATCGAGGCGAAGTCTGGCGAATGAGCCGTGACCTGCGCCGGCGCGCCCCGACCAACGAGAGGAATCCAGTGGTCGTCGACGTTAGTTCGTCGGGGGTCAGGCTGCCGGATTGAGCGGCTTGTGGGCGGCGAGCCGGTGGAGGTAGGCGTTGAGGTCTGCCTTGGTGTAGCGCCAACTGAAGGCCGTGTGC
>Ga0136630_1000265_pt1 | contig 19085 bp, 20 predicted proteins | sample AntDrymUQ5682106_2_FD_105496 | JGI IMG/M metagenome (GOLD analysis project Ga0136630, IMG submission 105496) | Polar desert sand microbial communities from Dry Valleys, Antarctica - metaG UQ568 (21.06) | ecosystem: Environmental > Terrestrial > Soil > Desert | place: Antarctica: Dry Valley...
CTCTGGAAGCACCTTCAAGTCGGTCCTGGGTCTGCGCTCCACGCTGTTCAACGTGGTGCAGCGCGACGCCTGACCGTGCGGTGTTTGTCCAGATTTTAGGGATTCCAAGTTGACGCGCCGGTATTGAGGGGGTTGAATCACGTTCCTGTAGTTACCCGGAACGCAGTTCACCCGACCCGGCCGTAGTTTGCGGGGTCGGCACGGAGGAAGGCCACGCCGTGGTGCAGATTGAGACGCTGCCCTGGGCGTCGGAAGCCAAGTGCCTGCAGGCCGAGCCCGACACCTTCTTCCCCGAGAAGGGCGGTTCCACCAGGGAAGCCAAGCGCATCTGCGCCGGTTGCGACGTGCGGGCCAAGTGCCTGGAGTACGCGCTGGACAACGACGAGCGCTTCGGCATCTGGGGTGGCATGAGCGAACGGGAGCGCCGCCGCCTCAAGCGCCTGGCCTCCTGAGCCGCACCGCCGGCTGGCCGCAAGGTACCGGCCCGGCTAGCATCGTGGCGGCTTTCGCCCTTGGTGCGCGGGCTGGTTCGTCCCGCCTCTGACGAGTCCGAGATGGCTGCCATCGACCAGCACAACCTGCCACCGCCGCGCGTCACTGCGGTGCTCGTCGTGCACGACGGCGTCGAGTGGCTCGGCAGCGTGCTGGCCACCCTCGCCGCCCAGCGCTACCCGCAGCTTGACCTCGTGGCGGTCGACAACGCCAGCACCGACGGCAGCGCCGAGGTGCTGGCACGCCGCATCCCCGCCGACAAGCTGCTGACGCAGCCGCACAACACCGGTTTCGGCGCAGCGGTCGCGGCGGCGGCCGACCACCCGTCGGTAGCTGACGCCGAGCTGCTGCTGCTGCTCCACGACGACCTGGCGCTGGCACCCGACGCCATCGGCGAGCTGGTGGCGGCGCTGTGGGCCGACGACCGCATCGGCATCGTCGGCCCGAAGCTGCGCGAGTGGAACGACGACGGCGTCCTGGCCGAGGTCGGCATGACCATCGACCGCTTCGGGCGCGCCGTCTCCGGAGTCGAGCCCGCCGAGCTGGATCAGGGCCAGCACGACACCGCCACGGCCGTGCTGTACGTCAACACCGCCGGCATGCTGCTGCGGAGCGGCCTGCTGCGCGAGCTCGGCGGCTTCGATGCGCGCTTTCCCGCCTACCGCGACGACCTGGATCTGTGCTGGCGGGCGTGGCTGGCCGGCCACCGCGTCGAGGTCGTGCCGGCCGCCGTCGGCTATCACATCGGCGCCGGCACGCGGGCGGGCCGGCGCTTCGGCTCGGGGCAGGACTCCGGCAGGCGGTACCTGGTCGAGCGCCACGCGTTTGCCAGCCTGCTCAAGAACTATGGCGCGGCGCGGCTGGCCAGGGTCCTGCCGATGGTGCTCCTGCTGGCCTTCGCCAAGACCATCGCCTTCGTGCTGATCCGGCGCTTCGCCGAGGCCGGGGCAGTGGTGCGCGCCTACGGGTGGAACGTCGTCGCGCTGCCGGGCACCCTGCGACGCCGGCAACAGGTCCAACGCCACCGCATGGTTCGCGATGCCGACGTGGCCCGGTTGTTCGCGCCCGGCTTGCCCCGAGCTCGCCTCTATCTCAGTTCGTTGGGCGCCTGGCTGGCCGGCGGATCGAACCGTGCCCTGCCTACCGACGAGCCGGCGGTTGGCGTACCCCACGACTCCGCCTTGGTACGCACGGTTGCCGACCGTCCGGCCGTGCTCATGGGGGCGGCGCTGCTCCTGGCCTACCTCATTGGCCTCCTTCCCCTGCTGGGCACTGGTCAGGTCGTCGGCGGCGAGATCGCCCCATGGCCACCGGCGGCGGCCGACTTCTTGCGCGCGTACCTGCGGCCCTTCAACGGCGATCCGGTCGGCACCTACGGGTTCGCCTCTCCAGCCCAGGCGCTGCTCGGTGTGGCCAGCTTCGCGGGCCTGGGCAGCGCGTGGCTGGCCCAGCGGTTGTTGGTCTTCGGCTTGTTGCCCCTGGCTTGGCTGCTGGCGCTGCGAGCGGGGCGACTGATCACGCCGCGGGCGGCGCCGCGCACGCTGGGTGCGACCCTCTACGTGCTGTCGCCCGTGGTGCTGCTGGCACTCGGAGAGGGTCGCTACGGCGTGCTCGTCGCGGCAACGCTCTTGCCAGGGATGGTGCTGGCCGGCTGGCGGGCAGCCGACGCGCGTGCTCCGGTCGACGGCGGCTGGCGGGCGATGGCGCTGCTGGCACTGGGGCTGACGGTCACCGTGGCGGCGGCACCGTCGCTGGGACCCTTGCTGAGCCTGTGGCTGCTCACTGGCCTGGTCTGTGCGGCTGCGCGCCGCGGCCCCGGCGCCTGGGCCGCAGCCGGACGGCTGCTGCTCGCCGCACTCGTGGCCGCGGCGATCCTGGCGCCATGGCTGTACAACCTGGCCGTCCACCGCAGCCTGGCGGCTAGCGGTCCGCCGGTGGGGTCGGTGTCGCTGCCGATGTGGAGGGCGGCCACCGCCGTTCCCGCCGCGCTGCCCGACCTTGGTGGCATCGCCGGTGTGCTGGCGGTCACGACCTCGATCGCGGCGGCCTCCGCCGCGGTGGTGCTCGGACTGCGCCGCCGGCCAGGAACGGTCGCCGCGCTGGCCGCCGTCGCCACCCTGTCGGCGCTCGCCGCCTGGTTTGCGGCACGGCTGCAGCTGGAGTGGCTGTGGGCACCCGGCATGCTGCTGCCTGCGGCACTGGCCCTGGCCGGCATGGGCGTGCTGGCGGCGCACAGCCTGGGTGGCGGACTGCGTGAGTACAGCTTCGGTGTGCGTCAGGTCTTCGCGGTGGTGGCGACCCTCGTGATCGGCGCCGGTCTGCTGGCCGCCATCGCCCGTCTGGCTGGGGGGCCCTATGACGGGCTGGCGCGCGGCCCGCAGCTCATCCCGGCATTCGTCACGGCCGACGAGGAGCGGGTGGGGCCCTACCGCGTGCTGGTGCTGGCCACCAGCGGGGATGCCGTCAGTTGGGATGTTGTAGGGCCTGCCGGTCCCACGATGCTGTCGTTCGGCACCGTGCCCAGCGCCATCCTGCTGAAGAACCTGGATGCCAGCGTCGCCGGCGTTGTGGGCGGCGATCCACAGGCCGGCGACGCGCTCGGTCTGGCCGGGATCCGCTACATCATCGTGTCGGCGAGCTCGCGGACCTTGACCGACACCTTGGCCGCGCAACCCAGCCTGGAGGCGCTGCCGACCGGTGACGGTCGCGTGTACGCGGTGCGCTCGTGGCTGCCGCGGGCCGTCGCTGTGGCTGCCGCCGACGTGCCCCGCGTCCTGGCGGGCCACAACCTCGAAGCGGTGCAGGGCTTGGACCCGGCTGGCAGTGATGCCTACGCCGGTGGCCCCGTTCCGTCGGGACTGCTGCGGTTGGGCGAGGCCGGCTCCCCGTTGTGGCAGGCCGAGGTCGCCGGCCGCGCGCTGCCAAGGACCGACGTGCCGGTGGTCAATGCTTGGGAGACGCAGGCCGGAGCCCGGGCGACGATCGAGGCCGGCGGTACCACGGCGCACCGGCTCGCCGCGGCCGCGCAGCTGCTCGCCATTGCCGTGATCGTCTCCCTGGTCCTGCGCCCGCCCGGCTTCACGCAGCGCCAGCAACCCGGCCACCTGCGGCGCTCCCTACCCCGTGAGCTGGCCGGGACGGTTCGGCAGCAACAGGTCACCGGATGACCGAGCCCGGGTCCGCCTCGTCAGAAACCTCCCAAGGCACCCTGGTCCCGGCGTCGGCGTCGACAGCAGTCCGCGGGCGCCGCCGGTCCCTGGCGGTCTTGGTCGTGCTGGCGGTGTTGCTGGCCGGCGGGGCCGCCGTCGACCTGCTGGGGGTTCCTGCCGCTGTCCCGACGCCGCGGGCGGTGGCCCAAGACCCGGCCGACGCTGGCCGCTGGTACTGCCCGGCGACGGCGGCGCGGGGAGAGTCGGCAGTCGTGGAGGTGGCCACGGTCGGCGACCGCGCGTCCCGCGTGACCGTCGACCGCTACGCCGGGGGCGCTGTGGCGACGGACCCGATCCGCACCGTGCAGCCGGGCGCAGCCGTGCGGATCGGGCTTTCGGCGTCGCACCCGTCCGTGGTGCGGTGGGAGGGTGGCCCTGTGGCGGTCACCTGGCGGGCGACCGGACGGACCCAGACGATCGCCGCGCCCTGCGAAGCGGCTCCCAGCGGCCGCTGGTACACCGCCGGGTTCGACACGACGCTGGGCTCCACTTCGGCGCTGCACCTGTTCAACCCGTTCACCGAGGATGCGACGGTCGGGCTGACGTTCGCGACTCCCGACGGTCCCGTCCGGCTCGTGGCCACGGACAATCTGGTCGTGCCGGCCGGCAGGTCACGGCGTCTGGAGCTGGGCCGCTTCCAGCCGGAGGTGGCAGACCTCGGCGTTATCGCCGAGGTCTCGGCTGGTCGGGTCGTGGCTCAGGGGGAGGTCGACATCGTGCCTCCCCGAAGAAGTCGCGGCCCTCGCGGGCGAGCGCTGCTCCGCGCCGCGCCGCGGGCACGGCGCTCATGGAGCTTCGCCTACGCGCGCGCCGGCCAGGTCAGCGAGTCGTGGCTGCAGGTGCTCAACGCCGGGAGGCGAGAGGCCGCGGTCGAGGTCAGCGTCAGCGATCCCTCGAACGACGCCTCGAGCCCGCTAGGTGAGGTGTCGGTGCCCCCTGGAGGGACGGCTCGAATCGAGCTCGCCGAGGCCTCCAGGCGCCCGGAGTTCGGGGTGACGGTCACCGGGGTGAACAACGAGGCCATCGTCGTCACGCGGCTGACCGCGATTGACCGCTTCGGGCGACGCGCCGGCGTCGCCGCTTCCCTCGGTGCCGTCGAGCCCGCCGCCGAATGGGCAGTCGTCGGCGGTGGTACCGAAGGGCGCCGGGACGCGTTGAGCATCTACAACGCCGGCTCGCGGCAGGCCCAGGTCGAGGTGGTGGCCGATGCGGCACCCCGCGCGTGGTCGCGGATCACCGTCGAGCCCAACGCGCGCGCGGTGGTGCCGCTGGCGGGGGCGGACACGACAGGATCGAGCACCCCCGTGCTGGTCCGGGCGGATCGGCCGGTGGTGGCAGAACTGCGATCGGTGGCCAGGGGCGACGAGCTGCGCCTGTGGTCGGCGGTCGGCGTCCCCGCCCGCGCCTGGCGAGGCCCTCGCACCCGGCCGCCGGTGCGCCTCGACCCTGGCCTGGCCACGCGCGCGCCGGGGACATCTCCGGTCGAGGCGACCGAGAGTGTGCCGGCGCCAGGCCCGAGCCGGCCAGCGCCGTCCGGGCCGGACACCTCCGCCCAAGGCGCCGGCTCGCGAAGTTGACCGGCTACCAGTCGTCGTCGAACAGGTCGTCGAGGTCGTCGTCGATGCCCAGTGCCCGCGCGACGGCTTCGCCCACGGCCACACGCACCACGGCCACCAGCTCGCCGCGGCCCTCCGCGCGGGACTCCAACGCACGCCGGTACACCGTCAGCCGGTTCGCCGAGAAGTCTGCCAGCGGCGGGTGGCCGGCCAGCGGTTGGCCGGCGAACGAGGGCGATGCCGGCGGGACGGCGGCCACCGTGATCTCGGCCGCCTCGACAGGTTCGGCGAAGCGGGCCGGCAACGTGGAGACGGCCTCCTCGACGATCTGGGCGAAGCGGGCGGCGTCGCGCACTCGGAAGCCGTCGGCGGGGCGACGGCGTCGATCGTTGTCTGCCCGGTAGCCGCGACCGTGCCGGTCGCCGGCCGCAGGCCGGTCACCGCGCATGTGACGAGCGTAGGCCGCCTGCTGTCCTGCCGCCTCGCTCCATGCAGACCGCGGGGACAGATCCCGAGTTTCGGACGGGGGGTGCTCTACGGTCTGGCGCCATGGCGAACACCTTGCGTTCCTGCACCCGGACCGGTTGCGGCTGGCCGGCTGCCGCCTCCCTGTCGTACCGCTACGCCACCAGGCAGGCCTGGCTGTTGGAACTGGCGCCGACACCGGACGTATCGCTGTACGACCTTTGTCCACACCATGCTGACAACCTGGTCGTGCCCAACGGTTGGGAACGGGTCGACGATCGGACCGCGAGCCCGGTCGTGGTGGAGCCATCAGCCCGTGACCGGGCGGCCGAGGCCGCCGCGCGTCGCCAAGCGGCGGCGGAGGGCCTGGCTGACGAGCTGGCGTCCCCGTCGGCCGGTGTCAGTCGCTACGCGCAGCTGGCCGCCGACCTGCCGCGACTGGCGGCGCAGATGTACGGCAAGCAGACCCCGGCGACACGACCCCGGCCCATCCCCAGCCGCGACCTTGCGCCGCTGCCGCTTCCCGGCCAGCTGACGATTCCCGTCGACCAGACGACCGAGGGTGTGGTGGTGGCCATCGACGCGGCAGGTTCTCGTCGACGTCGCGACGAACGAGGCTAGTGCCAAGCGACCAGCCACCCCTGCCCGGCTCGTCTCGGTAGAGCAGGAAAAATGGTACAAAAAGGATGCCTCGACCATCCCTGATGGCCATGTGCGTCGACGCTGTGGCAGCCGATACCTAAGGAACGACGAAACCCTCGCAGGAGATCGCCCCCATGGATGACTGCCCGAAGTGCACGTCGGCCGACCTGGTGCTGGTTGCGCTGACCCTCAACGGTGGCCCGGTGCACTTCGCGCACTGCCGGAACTGCGAGCACCGGTGGTGGACCGACCGCGACGCTGGAGCGGTCATCACCCTGCCCGACGTCCTGACCAAGGCGACTCGCTAGCGGCGAACCCGGACCATCCGCGGCGCCGGGTCTGCCTCGACGGACCCGGCGCCGTCTCAACGCGCGGTCGTCCCCGTCGTTCCGGCGAGTAGGATTGCCGGCAGTGCTCGACCTCGGTCCGATTTTCAAGGCCTACGACGTGCGGGGGATCGTCGGCGAGCAGTTGGACACCGCAACGGCCGAGCGCCTCGGCCGGGCGGCCGCCATCGAGCTGCACGGCGAGGCGGTCGTCGTCGGCCGCGATATGCGGCCCTCCGGCCTCGAGCTGTCCGAGGCGTTCATGTCCGGGGTCCGCGCGCAGGGCGTGGACACCGTCGACCTCGGCTTGGCCTCCACTGACCTGCTGTACTACGCCTCGGGTCGCCTGGGACTACCAGGTGCGATGTGGACCGCCAGCCACAATCCCGCCTCCTACAACGGCCTGAAGCTGTGCCGCGCGGGCGCCGAGCCCGTCGGCGTCGACACGGGGCTGCTCCAGATCCGGGATCGTGCGCAGGACGGTTCCTTTCCGGTCGCCCGACAGGAGGGTGCGCACCGTACGGCTGACCTGCTCGGGCAGTATGCCGAGCATGTGCGCGGCTTCGTCGACACCACCGCGCTGCGCCGGCTGACGGTCGCAGTGGACGCCGGCAACGGGATGGGCGGCCTGGTGGTCCCCGCCGTGTTCTCAGGGTTACCGGTCGAGCTGATGCCGCTGTACTTCGAGCTCGACGGCACCTTTCCCAACCACCCGCCCGACCCGATGCAGGCGCGCAACCTGGTCGACCTGCAGCGCGCGGTGACCGAACACGGCTGCGACCTCGGCCTGGCCTTCGACGGTGACGCCGACCGTGTGTTCTGCATCGACGAGCTGGCCCGGCCGGTCAACCCGTCGCTGCTCACCGCGCTCATCGCTAGGGCGCTACTGGAGGGCAGCCCTGGCTCGACGGTGCTGTACAACCTCATCTGCTCCCGCGTCGTGCCGGAAACGATCGAGGCTGCCGGAGGACATCCGCTGCGCACCCGGGTCGGTCACTCCTACATCAAGGCCGTCATGAAGGACACCGGCGCCCTGTTCGCCGGCGAGCACTCCGGCCACTACTACTTCCGCGACAACTTCCGCGCCGACTCGGGCTTGATCGCCGCCGTGCTGCTGCTGGAGTCACTGTCACGCCACGGTGGCGCGCTGTCGGAGCTGGTCGCGCCCTACGATCGCTACGCCCAGTCGGGGGAGCTGAACACGACGGTGACCGACCAGACCCTCGCGCTGGAGCGTGTCGCCGAGGCCTTCGCACAGCGCGGGGAGGCCGACTGGACCGACGGGCTGACGATCGACGGCGACGGCTGGTGGTTCAACGTGCGACCCTCCAACACCGAGCCACTGTTGCGCTTGAACGTCGAGGCCCGCGACACCCACGCGATGGAGCAGGTCCGCGACGAGGTCCTGGCAACCATTCGAACCTGAGGAGACTGCCATGGTCGTCGATGCCGCACTCATCGACCTGCTGGTGTGCCCCGCGTGCCGAGGCGCGATCGAATACAAGGATCGCCGGCACGTGATCATCTGCACCCAGTGCGGCCGGCACTATCCGGTCCGCGACGACATCCCGGTCATGCTCGTGGAGGAAGCCACCCGCCCACCGGCGCGCGGCTCCAAGCAGTGAACCTGGATTCCCTCGACGGCTATCCCGCCGTTGACCCGTCCGACGCGCTCGGCGATGTCGAGGCGAGCGGCCGCCAGTGGGCCCGCGCTGGCGAGCTGGCGGACCAGCGGGCCGACCTGGCCGGCATTGACGCGGTCGTCGTCACCGGCATGGGCGGTTCGGGGATCGGTGGCGACGTGCTGCGCCAGCTGGCCGCTGGGCACGCGCCCTGGCCGGTGGTGGTGCACAAGGGCTACGGCTTGCCAGCCTTCGTGGGGCCGCGCACGTTCGTCGTCGCTACCTCCTACTCCGGCAACACCGAGGAGACCCTGTCAGCGTTCTCGGAGGCGGGCCGCCGCGGGGCTCGGCGCATGGCGATCACCAGCGGCGGAAAGCTGGCGGCGTGCTGCGATGCCGAGGACGTCGCCTCTGTGCGGGTGCCGGGCGGTGGGCAGCCACGTCACTCGCTGGGCTATCTGCTGGTGCCCGCGTTGGTGGCGCTCGGCCTCGCAGACGGCATCCCTGAGGCGGTGCAGCAGCTGACCGGGATGGCCGAGACGCTGGGACGCAACGTGCCCGTGGCCGACAACCCGGCCAAACACCTCGCCCAGCGCCTTGCCGGCTCCGGCATCCCCCTGCTGCTCGGGAGCCAGGGTCTGGCTGGGGTTGCGGCCTACCGGCTGAAATGCCAGCTGGCGGAGAACGCCAAGCTGCCAGCCATCTGCAGTGAGCTCCCCGAGGCGGACCACAACGAGGTCGTCGCCTGGCAGGAGCCGGGTTCCGAGTCCCGCGGCGGCGGATTGATCAGCCTGCGCGACGGCGATGGTGAGCACCCTCGGATGCGCCGGCGCTTCGAGGTCACCTCGGAGCTGCTCGACGAGCGATTCGCCTGGCAGGCGGAGCTGGTCGCGACCGGGACGTCACCCCTGGCCAGGCTCGCGTCACTGGTGCTTCAGGGCGACCTGGTCAGCGTCTACACCGCGCTGGCGCTGGATCGCGACCCCACGCCGGTGCGAACCATCGACCTGCTCAAGACGGCGCTGGGCAGGGAGGCGGTAGGGCCGTGACAGCAGGCGCGGTGAACCTCAGCGACCGGCTCGGCGGCCTGCGCCCTCGGGTCCTGCTCACGCTCGGTTCGGGACTGGGCGCGCTGGCCGAGGAGATCACCGACCCCCTGATCCTGGACTTTCCCGCGATCGGTCTGCCGGCGCCGACCGTGTCCGGCCATGCCGGCCGACTGGTCGCCGGCGAGCTCGCCGGCATCCCCCTGCTGGTGCAGCAGGGACGGGTCCATCTGTACGAGGGGGTGGCGGTGCGCGACGTCACGGCCTGCGTGCGGGCGGCCGCCGACGCGGGCGTGGAAACCTTCGTCGTCACCAACGCCGCCGGTGGTCTGCGAGCCGACCTCGAGCCCGGCGACCTGCTGGCGATCACCGACCACCTGAACCTGTCGGGCGCCAACCCGCTGATCGGGCGGGGCGGTGCTCCCGCCTTCGTCGACATGAAGGACGCCTACGACCCCCGTCTGCGCAACCTCGCACAGCAGGCCGCCGCTCGAGGCTCCCAGCGGCTGGTGGAAGGCGTCTACGCCGGTCTGACTGGGCCGTCGTACGAGACGCCAGCAGAGGTGGCGATGTTGCGGAGCCTCGGCGCCGACGCGGTGGGGATGTCGACCGTGGCGGAGGTGATCCAAGCCCGCGCGCGTGGCTTGGCGGTGCTGGGCCTGTCGCTGATCACCAACGTCCACCGACCCGGAGGAACCAGCACCGACCACGCCGAGGTGCTCGAGGCGGGTCGCACCGGCGGACCTCGTCTGGCCTCCCTGGTGCGGGCGCTACTGCCGTCGATCGGCTGATCGGCCCGGTCGGACAACCCCGCTGGGGAGCGCCTGGGAGGGGTCGGCTATGCTGACCGTTGAGCTGTTCTGTCCCCCCGTAGTTTGCCGATGAGTCTGTCGAGGTGCCCGTAACCATGCCCGAACTCGTTTCGCACGACGTTGCCGACCTCTCCCTCGCCGCCACGGGACGAGCCCGGATCGAGTGGGCCGAACGGTCCATGCCCGTGCTGCGCGCCATCCGTGAACGCTTTCTCGCCGAGCAGCCGCTGGCTGGCCAGCGCATCGCCGCCTGCCTGCACGTCACGACGGAGACGGCCAACCTGATGCGGACGCTGGCTGCCGCCGGCGCCGAGGTCACCCTGGTGGCGAGCAACCCGCTCTCGACCCAGGACGACACGGCGGCGGCACTGGTCGCGGAGTACGGGATCTCCACCTTCGCCGTGCGCGCCGAGGACAACGAGACGTACTACCGCCACATCGACACCGCGCTGGACGCCCAACCCACGATCACCATGGACGACGGCTGCGACCTGGTGAACCGTCTGCTGTCGCAGCGACCCGAGCAGGCCGGCTCCGTGGTCGCCGGAACCGAGGAGACCACCACCGGCGTCATCCGCCTGCGGGCGATGGAGCGGGACGGGGCGCTGCGCTACCCGATCGTCGCGGTCAACGACACCCCGACCAAGCATCTGTTCGACAACCGCTACGGCACCGGACAATCGACGCTGGACGGGATCATCCGCTCCACCAACGTCCTCATCGCCGGCAAGACCATGGTGGTGGCCGGGTTCGGCTACTGCGGCCGCGGCGTGGCCAGCCGCGCCAAGGGCATGGGCGCCCAGGTTGTGGTCACCGAGGTCGACCCCATCCGGGCCCTGGAGGCGTCGATGGAGGGCTACGAGGTGCTGCCCATGGCCGAGGCGGCGCCGGTGGGCGACATCTTCGTCACGGTGACGGGCAACACCTCGGTGCTGCGCCGAGAGCACTTCGAGGCGATGCGCGACGGCGCGATCATCTGCAACTCCGGCCACTTCGACGTCGAGATCGACATCCTGGCCCTGGAGAAGCTGTCCACGACGCGCCGCGAAGTGCGCGCCAACGCCGAGGAGTTCGAGTTGGCGGACGGTCGGCGCATCGTGCTGCTGGCGGAGGGACGCCTGGTCAACTTGGGGGCAGCCGAAGGCCACCCCGCGGCAGTCATGGACATGAGCTTCGCCGACCAGTCGCTGGCGGTGGAGTGGCTGGTGGCCAACGCCGACCAGCTGACCGCCAAGGTCTACGACGTGCCGACCGACCTCGACGCTGACGTCGCCCGCTTGAAGCTGGCTTCGATGGGACGCAGCATCGACACGCTGACCCCGGAGCAGCAGCACTACCTGGCGTCCTACGACATCGGCACCTAGCGCCGGTGGACGTGCTCGCCGAGGTGGAGACGGTGCTGCGAGACCGCCTCCAGCGGCGGCCCGCAGGCTCGTACTCGCGCAACCTGCTCACCGACTCCGAGCTGGCCCGGCGCAAGATCATGGAAGAGGCGTTCGAGCTGTGCCTCGAGCTCGGCCGCGAGCCGGTCGATGTCGACCGGACCGCGGCCGAGGCGGCTGACCTGCTCTTCCACATCCTGGCTGGCCTGGTGGGCGCCGGAGTCGGGCTGGTCGACGTGCTCGACGAGCTTGCCGCTCGCCGTGGCGCGGCGCCGGCCGGCGGGCAGCAGGCGTGACCGTCGCCCGGATCGGGGTGCCGTCCCGCGGCCGCTTGCGCGACGAGTGCCTCGCCCTGCTGTCGTCGGCCGGGTACACCACGTCCATGCTCCACGGCGGCGGCTCCATCGCCGCCGTCGAGGGCATGGAGCTCATCGAGATGCGACCGCGCGATGCCGCCGCCGCCCTCGCTGCCGGTCAGCTCGATGCGGCGTTCCTCGCCACCGACATCGTCGACGAGTACGACCTCACGGCATTGCTGGCCCTGCCCTTGGGCTTCAGCCGCTCGGACCTGGTGGTTGCCAGCCGCGACGACGACGGCCGCAACGGGGTCGGTGACCTTGCCGGAGCGGTGGTGGCGACGCACCTGCCGCAGGTGACCCGCCGGTTCTTCACGGCCAAGGGGATCGACGTGACCGTGGTGGCGATGGGCGGGGCGCTGGAGGGGGTATGCGCCGCCGGCCTCGCCGATGCCATCGTGGACCTGCGCGAGACCGGCACCAGCCTGATGACCAACCGCCTGCGGGTGCTGGAACGCATCGAGTCCTGCCAGGCGCTGTTCGTCCGGCGCAGCGGCACGCCAGGACTGGATGACCTGAGCTTGAGAATGGAGGCGGTGCTGACCGCCCGGCGGCACCGCTACGTGATGCTGCACGTGCCGCGTGAACGCCTGGACGACCTGCGCACGGTGTTTCCCGGACTGGCGTCGCCAACGGTGCTGCCGCTGGCCGGCCGCCAGGATCTGGTCGCCGTGCACTTCGTCGTGATCGCCGACCAGCTGTGGTCGCGCCTCGGAGACCTGCGCGCTCTTGGCGCCACCGGGATCGTGGCCCTGCAACCCCAGGCGCTGCTGCCCTGAGTCGCCGGTAGCCGGCGTCCACAGGCATGCCCAACCCGACCGCCAGGTCTCGCCAGGCCTGGCCTACCGTCGGCGGATGGGTCTGTTGCTCGATGCTCTGCTGCCGCCGCGCTGCGCCGCCTGCGCACAGCCGACCGCGTTCGGGCTGTGCGCCAGCTGCGCTGCAGCGGCCGCGTTGCTGGCGCTGCCCGACCGTGGGTTCGAGGTCCTGGGAACCGGCACGGCGGCGCTGGGAGCGTTCGCCTACGACGGCGTCATCGCCGACGCGGTCCGGGGCATGAAGGTGGCGGGACGCTACTGCGCCGCCGCACCACTGGGCGCGCTGTTGCGCGTACGGCTGCCGCTTCCCGTCGGTTGGCCGGTCACCTGGGTACCGTCGACGCGGCGGCGGTTGCGGGAACGCGGCGTGGAGCTGCCACGCCTGATGGCCGGTGAAGGTGCCGTGGCGCTGCTGCGCAGGGTCGCCGACCGCCCCGACCAGACGTCGTTGGACGCCGCCGCCAGGAGGTGCGCACCGGTCGGCGCCTTCCGCGCGGTCGGCACCACCCCTGACCGAGTGGTCGTGATCGACGACGTGCGCACGACCGGTGCCACCGCGCTGGCCGCCGCCGAGGCGCTGCGGGCCGGTGGCGCCCATCGCGTCCTGGTCGCCACGCTGGCCGTGGGCGGTGACGCCGCGCGCCGCGCGCCGGGGTAGCTGGCCGCCTCAGGCTTCGGCGGCGGTATGGGATTGGTGCTCGGTCTCGCGCTCGCCGACGTGCAGCCGGATGGGCACGCTGGTGACCACGACCCCCCGCTCGAACAGCAACGCCCCCTTGATGATGAGGGCGGTCTGGTTGTGCAGCGGGCGGTAGCGCAGCCGAGGCAGCACGAACTCCGGGAGGACGCAGGTCACGACCGTGCGGCGGCCGTCGGGCTGCAGGTCGCGCACATAGTCGCGGATGGAGTCGCCCAGGGTGCGGAACGGGCTGTCGACAAGCTCCAGGGGCACCCGAACCCCCCAGTCGTCCCAGGCGTGGAGCATGGCATCGGCCTGCTCGGTCTCCAGATTGACGGTCAGTGCCCGCAGCGTCGTGCCACCCAAGCCTTCGGCGTATGCCAACGCGCGCATGGTGGCCCTGTTCACCCCGGACACCAGCACCACGACGTGATGCTCGATCGGCTCTTCCACCGGGGACGGCTCACTGACCTCGGGTGCCACGACGTTGGTGACCACCAAGCCCTGGCCGACCAGCCCGGCCTTGACGCGCAGGGCAAGGCGGTGGCGCCGCACCACCTCGACCATGCTCTCCGACAAGGTCTCGCAGACCACGGCGGTCGTCGTGGAGTCCGGGTGGCGTTCACTGGCCGCTCGCAACGCCTCGAGGATGTTGTCGTCAGCGTGACTGTCAGTCGACGATCCCAGCTGGCGTAGTTCCACGCCGGGGGCCAGCCGCTGCCAGGCCTCGGTCAGGTCGTTGCCTGGAGCCGGGACAGCGACCGCGCTCAGCGACGCGGGGTTGACCGCGCGAGCGTAGGACAGCGCGCGCGACACCGACTCGTCGATCCGGTCGAGGACCAGCACCATGTGGTTCGGCTTGGGCGCCAGGGGCTCGGCCACGTCGCTGCGCAGCTCCAGACTGACATCGGCGTAGTGGCGGTGGATGCGGTACATCAGCACCACGAGCAACGGGATCGCCACCAGGACGATCCACGCGCCCCGGGAGAACTTGGTGATCGACACGATGACGAGGACCACGCCGGTGGTGGTGGCGCCGATGCCGTTGACCAGTGCAGACCGTTGCCAGCCGGCGGTTCTGGTCCGCAACCAGTGGCGCACCATCCCCGACTGGGACAGGGTGAACGAGGTGAAGACGCCCACCACATACAGCTGGATGAGCTGGCTCACCTCGGCGTCGAAGGCGATGAGCAGCAGGCCGGCCATGACTGCCAGCACGACGATGCCATTGCTGAACACCAGGCGGTCGCCGCGGGCCAGGAACTGGCGAGGCAGGAACCGGTCGCGGGCCAGGAACCATGACAGGCGGGGAAAGTCGGCATAGGCGGTGTTGGCGGCCAGGATGAGGATGGCCGCCGTCACGAACTGGACCATGAAGAAGCCGGGACCGTCACCGAACACCGCCAGGGCGATCTGCGCGTTCACCGTGCGTTCCATGCCCTCGAAAGCAACGACGTTCTCGACATGCGTGGCCAGGAAGCTGATCCCCAGGAACATGGTCACGGCCATGATCCCCATCACGCCCAGCGTCGTGGCGGCGTTGCGGCTCTGCGGATAGCGAAAGGCGAGCACGCCGTCGGAGATGGCCTCGACACCCGTCAGAGCGGTGGATCCCGAGGAGAACGCGCGCAGGATGAGGAACAGGCTGAGGCCGGCTTCTGCCTCGATCTGCGCGGTCAACGGCGCGGCGGGGCAGCCATCGATGCACTGCACCAGCCCGCTGATGATCAGCGCGAACATGATGGCGACGAAGGTGTAGGTCGGCAGTGCGAACAGCGCGCCGGCCTCCTTGACCCCGCGCAGGTTGGCCACGGTGACGAGCAGCACGAGACCCAGTGCGATGGGCAGCCGCAGGCCCACCAGACCCGGCAGGGCCGAGGTGATGGCGGCGACCCCGGCGGCGACCGAGACCGCCACCGTGAGCGTGTAGTCGATCAGCAGCGCGCTTCCCGCCGCCAGACCCGGAACGTCACCCAGGTTGGTCCGCGACACGATGTAGGCACCGCCGCCGCTCGGGTAGGCCTTGACGGTCTGGCGGTAGCTGATGATGACGATGGTCAGCAGGCCGGCGACGCCGAAAGCCAATGGCAGCACCAGGCTGAACGCTGCCGCCCCGGCCAGTGCCAGGACCAGCATCATCTCCTGGGTGGCGTAGGCCACCGACGACAGCGGATCGGAGGAGAAGACCGGCAGGGCCATCCACTTTGGCAGCAGCTGGTGCTTCAGCTCCCGGCTCGCCCTCGGCCTTCCGATGACGACGCGCTTCAGCGTCGACAGGTCGCTCACGACGGCTCCTTGACCGCGGGGCCCGTCGTTGCGGCAGGCCGGTGCACGGTGAGTATCGTAGGTCCGTTCGAGCGCGTCGCCACCGCATCGCTGAAGGAAAGGAGCCGCGGGTGCACGTCATCATTGCCGGCTGCGGCCGCGTGGGCGGGCAGCTGGCACGCGAGCTCGCCGACGATGACCATGAGGTGGTCGTCATCGACAAGCGGCCCGAGGCCTTCCGGAGGCTGGGCGACGACTTCGCGGGACGCACCCTGGTCGGCATCGTCTTCGACCGAGCCACCCTGGAGGCGGCCGGCATCAAGCAGGCGCAGGCCTTCGTCGCCGTCACCAGTGGCGACAACTCCAACGTGGTGTCCGCCCGCACGGCCCGGGAGCACTACAAGGTGGAGCGCGTGGTGGCGCGGATCTACGACCCAGAGCGCGCGGCCATCTACGAGCGGTTGGGCATCACCACGATCGCCTCGGCACGCTGGACCGCCGAGGCCGTGATGCGGACCCTGCTGCCGGCCGGCAACCGCATCGAGGCCAGTGTCGGGACCGGCAGCGGGGACGTCGTGCTGGTGACGGTGACCGTGCCCGGCGGCGTCCACGCCGCCGACGCGGGTCAGCTGACCCTTCCTGGCAAGGCGATCCTGGTGGCCGTCAGCCGCGAGGGGGCGACGCACCTGCCCGTACCCGGTGCGCGACTCGAGTCCGGCGACCAGGTCCACCTCGCGGTGCAGCGCAGCGAAGTGGAAAACGTCCGCGAGTTGGCGGACGCGCTGGTCGAGGAGGTGTCCTAGGTGAAGGTGGTGCTCGCAGGCGCCGGCAACATCGGCCGCTACCTGGCGTTCGATCTGGCCAAGCGTGGCCATGAGGTGATCCTGCTCGACCAGGACCCGCAGGCCCTGCGGATGGTGCCCGATCACGACCTGACTCTGGAGTTGGTCGAGGGTGACGCCTGCGCGCCGAACGTCTTGGAGAGGGTCGGGGCTCGCTCGGCCGACGTGGTGGTCGCCGCCACTGGAGACGACGAGGACAACCTGGTGATCAGCTTGCTGGCCAAACAGGAGTTCGCCGTCCCAAGGGTGCTGGCCCGCGTCAACCACCCGGTCAACGAGTGGCTGTTCGATCAGTCCTGGGGCGTCGACCTGGCGGTCAGCCCTCCGCACCTGCTCACCGCGCTGGTGGAGGAAGAGGTGTCCACTGGCGACCTCGTCCCGCTGCTGAAGCTGCAGCGCGGCACCGTGGAGCTGTTGGAGGTCCGTCTCGACGAGCACTCGCCCGCCATCGACAAGCGCATCGAGGAACTCGAGCTGCCGTCGGACGTCACGCTGGTCGCCGTCGTCCGGGAAGGCCACGTGGTGGTCTGCAGGGGTACGACGCCGCTGACCCGTGGCGACGAGGTGCTGGCCTTGGTCCGGGAAGGCCGCAGCGACCTGCTGCGCAAGTTGCTGGTCGGGCAACGGTGACCCAAGCGAGCAAGGGGTGAACTGATGGCGGTACGGCAGTGCCCACGTTGTGACCTGCGGTTCCGAGGCGAGGCCGAGCTGCGCTCGCACCTCGCCGACGACCACGGATTGGACCCCGAGGCATTGGAGCACCATCTTGGCTCCGGCCGCAGCGCGTCCGTGCACCGACGGCCGCCCGACCCCACCCATGTGGTGCACACCGATCCGCATCGCAAGGATCGCTGAGCGGCCGAAGGAACCGATAGGCGACCAACGCTGAGGGCCGGCGTCGGTCTTGCTGACCTGCTTGGCAGGCCGAACTACTCGTACAGCTCGGCGACCAGCGCCCACGTCGGGTTGAGCATCATCAGGCCGTGATCGGAGTCGTTGGCGATGGTGCCCGTGAGCCGCATGCCGGCACCCAGTTCCAGGCCGCGAAGATTCGAACGCCCCGTGAACACGCCGGTCAGACGTCCGGTCCCGTCCTCGATCGTGACCTCCAGCTGGCGCCCTGGTACCAGCCGGATGCGATAGACGACACCGACGCAGGTAGCCCGTTGCCGCGGCGGGCTTGCCGTGATGGCGGTGGTGTCCGTGAACTGGCCGCGCCACCGGCGCAGGTCATCGTTCCGGGTCGCCAGAGGGTCCACCGCCACGCGCGAAGTGTAAGAGCAGTTTGCGCTGGCGGCGGCGTCCGGCGACGATGCTGGTAGACAAATCGGAAGGGGTGTGGTGCACGCTCGAGTCGAGCGCAGCGACCCTTCCCACCCTGCGCCCCGGCCTCCGACGTTCCGTCGGGGGCCGTTGCCGTCCGGACGTATGGAGGCCGCGTGGACATCATCGTGAAGGCCAAGAACTGTGAGGTCGCCCCGCGGGTCAAGGAGGAGGCGATCCAGCGAGTGCAGCACGCCACCCGGTTCTTTGACCGCCTGCTCGGCGTGGAAGTGCTGTTCAGTGAGGAGCACAACCCTCGGATCGCCGCCCCTGCCGCCGTGGAGGTCACCGCTCGCACCAAGGGCCATCACATCCGGGCGGAAGGGTCCGGTTCCGATCACCGTGGGGCTGTCGATATCGCGGTGGGACGCTTCGAGCGGCAGCTTGCCCGCTACAAGGCCCGGCTGGTCGACCGCAGCCGTGGCCGTGATCGGCACGCCAGCACCGCCGCTGCCACCGGGGCCCCGCCTGCCGCCACCACCACCGCGCCGGCCGCCGAACCCGACGACGGCTGGCCGCGCCCGCAGATCGTGCGCACCAAGCGCTTCGAGCTCGCGGGGATGGTCCCCGACGACGCCGCGCTGCAGCTCGAGCTCCTCGGGCATGACTTCTTTCTGTTCACCAACGCCGCGTCGGGGGTCTCCAGCGTGGTCTACCGACGGCGGGACGGGCAGCTCGGCCTCATCGAAGGAGTGCCGGCTGACGGCTCATTGGGCGACTTGTCCGGTTAGACTGGTCCCAAAGCCGGCAGCAGACGGGCAAGGATCGCGCCATGACCGATGAACCGAAGCGCCGTGATGCCATCCGCGTCATCGTGGCCGATGATCACGCGCTGTTTCGGCGCGGACTCGAGATGGTCTTGGAGTCCGAGCCCGACATCGAGGTGGTCGCGGAGGCCAACGACGGCAACGAAGTCGTGGCCCTGGCCGAGCAGCACATGCCTGACCTGGTCTTGATGGACGTGCGAATGCCCGGGCGCGGCGGCATCGAGGCCGCGCAGGCGATCAAGGACGCCGTGCCGCACAGCAAGATCCTCATGCTGACGATCAGCGACGAGGAGGAGGACCTGTACGACGCGATCAAGGCCGGCGCCAGCGGTTACCTGCTCAAGGAGATCTCCATCGACGAGGTCGCCGGCGCGATCCGCAGCGTGCATGCGGGCCAGTCGCTGATCTCTCCGTCGATGGCCTCCAAGCTGCTCACCGAGTTCGCGGCGATGGCGCGCAAGGGTGAGGAGCGCCAGCAGATGC
>Ga0136630_1000266_pt1 | contig 19085 bp, 19 predicted proteins | sample AntDrymUQ5682106_2_FD_105496 | JGI IMG/M metagenome (GOLD analysis project Ga0136630, IMG submission 105496) | Polar desert sand microbial communities from Dry Valleys, Antarctica - metaG UQ568 (21.06) | ecosystem: Environmental > Terrestrial > Soil > Desert | place: Antarctica: Dry Valley...
CTGGGACGGGCTCGTCGCCGCCTTCGAGGGCGCGCGCCAGCTGCTGTCGGGCTCGCGCGAGCCGGTCTACTTCAGCGCCGCCGGCGGCGATCCGTTCTTCGCCGCGCGCCACAACATCGATGGGGCGCTGTGGCTCGGGCTCGCCGTGCCCGCGGTGATCGGCGTGCTGCGCCGGCTGCCGTCCGCCTACGGCGCCTATGTCGTGGCGGCGCTGGCGTTGCCACTCTCCTACCCCGTCGCGCCGCAGCCGCTGATGTCGCTGCCGCGCTTTCTCGCCGTGCTGTTCCCGCTGGCGATCTGGCTGGCGCTGTGGATGACCGGGCGCGTCTGGCGCGAGCGGGCGGTGATCGCGCTGTTCACCGTCGGCCTGGCTGTCTACACGGGCATCTTCGCGACGTGGCACTTCGCCGCGTAGTCACGCTGGACGCACTTGGCACGCTCGTCGCGCTCGAGCGGCCGGCGCCGTTGCTGGCCGCCGAGCTACGGGCACGCGGGGGGCAGTGCAATGAGCGCCAAGCCGGGGACGCGATCGCCGAGGAGATCGCCTACTACCGAGCGCACCTGGACACGGGAGCGGATGCCGCGTCGCTGGCGCGGTTACGCGAGGGCTGCGCCGCCGTGCTCGGTGATGCGCTGCGTCGCGCCGGCGCGACGCTGGGCGGGCTCGGCCTCGCGCAGCTGCTCGAGGCGCTGCTCGCCGCGCTTCGCTTCGAGCCCTACCCGGAAGTCCCCGCTGCGTTGCGCTCGCTGCGCACGGCGGGCCACCGGCTGGTCGTCGTTTCCAACTGGGACGTCTCGCTGCACGAGATGCTGCGGCGCAGCGGCCTCGATGCGCTGGTGGACGCGGCGATCAGCTCGGCGGAAGCCGGCGCGGCGAAGCCGTCGCCGGCGATCTTCCGGCGCGCGCTCGAGCTGGTCGGCGGCCAGGCCGGCGACGGGCTGCACGCCGGCGACTCACTCGAGCACGACGTCGCCGGGGCGCGCGCCGCCGGCCTGCGACCGGTGCTCATCGCGCGTGGCGGGCGCCCGGCGGAGGCTCCGGCCGGCCTGGATGTGATCGCGTCGCTGGCCGAGCTGCCCGCGCTCGCCGCGTAGTCTGATCGACACCATGACGAGCCTCCCGCCGCCCCCGAAGGCTTCCTCGCCGGCGCCGCCCTCGTTGCCCGCCGAGCAGGGCCCGGCGCTGCCGGGCCGGCGCCCGCGCGGTATGCGCGGCTGGCCTCCCTGGCTGGCATTGGTGGCGCTGTTGAGCGGCTTCGGGGCGACGATCGTCGCCACGATCATCACCGTTGCGATCGCCGCCTCGGCGGGCGTGGACGTTGAACCCGATCTGCCACCGGGGCTCAACATCGGGCTGACGCTGCTTCAGAACGTCGCGTTCTTCATCACCGCATTGCTCTTCGCGCGCACCATCTCGCGCCCGCGCGGTCAGGACTTCGGGCTGCGTCCACCGGCGCGGCTGAAACGCGCGATCGGCGTGCTGTTCGCGGTCTGGGCCGGCTTCTTCTTTCTCAGCGCGGCGTGGGCGATCGCGCTGGACCTCGACGAGAAGAGCGACCTGCCGGAGCAACTCGGCGTCGACCTCTCGGCGCTCAACCTCGTGATCGTCACGCTGCTCGTGTGCGTCGTGGCGCCGGTCGGCGAGGAGCTGTTCTTCCGCGGCTTCTTCTTCAGCGCGCTGCGCAACTGGCGCGGGGCGTGGCCCGCGGCGATCATCACCGGGCTCACGTTCGGCGCGTTTCACATCGAGTCGTCGCCGATCGGGCAGCTCGTTCCGCTGGCGATCTTCGGCGCTGGTCTGTGCATGCTCTACCACTGGACGGGCTCGCTGTACGTGCCGATCGCCCTGCACGCGATCAACAACGCGATCGCCTTCGGCGCCGCTGAGGAGCACTGGCGCTGGTGGATCGTCGTGCTCGTGATGGCCGGCGCGGTGATGGTCTCGCTGCTGGTGGCTGCCGCGATCGGGCGCCTGCTGGACGCCGGATCGCGCGATCACAGCGCTGCGCCCGCGCCCGCGGGCTGAGCGCCGCGATGCCAACCTTCTCGCCCACCCCGTGGCACGCGTCCTCGACGCATGCCATATTTGCGCTGTGCGCCGAGCTGCCGTCTCGCTGATCCTGGTGGCCGTGGCGCTCTCCATGCCGGCTTCGGCGCAGGCACAGGCTCCCTTGCCGGTTCAGACGACGATGACCCTGAGCCTCGAGCGCGTCGGCGGCAAGCAGCTCACCGCGCTGGTCGGGGATCGCATCAGCGTGCGTGGCACGGTCGGCGCGTTCGTGCCCGGCGAGAGCATCACCGTGAGCTTCCACCGGCGCGGTCGCAAGGTACGCAGCGTGCAGGCCCCGCTTCAGCCCGCGCCCGCGGGCGGCGCGTTCTTCTTGGTCAAGTATTCCCCGCCGCGAGCCGGCCGGCTCGTCGTCCAAGCCGACCATCCGGCGACCCCCGCGCTCGGCGCCCTCAGCGCCAAGAGCAGCGCGGTCGACGTGCTCCCGCGCCGCGTCGGCTCAGGCAGCGGCCCGGCCTCGGTCCGTGCGCTGCAGAACCGGCTGGCGAAGCTCGGCTACGTCGTCGGGCGCCGCGGCCGCTTCGATGCGCGCACCCGGCGCGCTGTGCTTGCGTTTCGCAAGGTCACCGGCATGGCACGCACGAAGCGGGCCTCGAAGAAGCTCATGCGCCGCATCGCGCGCGGCGGCGGGCGCTTCCTGATCCGTTTCCCGGGCCACGGCCGCCACATGGAGGCGGACATCTCGCGCCAGGTGCTCGTGCTGATCGACGGCGGGAAGGTGCGGCGCATCTACCCGACCTCGTCCGGCAAGCCCAGCACACCGACCATTCTCGGTTCCTTCCGCGTCTACAGCAAGAGCCCTGGCAGGAATTCGAGGGGGATGGTGCATTCGGCCTACTTCATCCGCGGCTACGCCACACACGGTTACCCGTCCGTTCCGATCTATCCGGCCAGTCATGGCTGCCTGCGCGTGCCGATGGGCGACGCGCTGAGCCTCTTTCGCTGGATCCGGATCGGGACCCGGGTCGACACGTACCGCTAGCTTGAGCTGGTGGGCTAGCCGCGGCCGCGTGCGAAGCGCGCCAGGAAGCCGAGCCCGAAGCCGTAGACGAGCAGCCCGAGCAGAGCCGGGACGCCGCGCTGTACCCAGCGGCTGCTGGCCGAGTCGGAGATGCCGGCAAACGGCTTGAGCAAGATGTCGTTGGCATCGTCGATCGCCTCGCGCAGCTTGCTGTGGCGCTGCTCGCGCACGCGCTCGCCGGCGGGCGGCGGGTCGACTCGCTGGTAGGTGATCTCCCCGACCGTGCGATCAGAGGCCCGGTCGGCGTCCTCGAGCACGAACAGGATGAACCCCAGCGCGACGACGGCGCCGAGCACGATCGCCACGACCCTCAACGGACGTTCAAACACGGCTCTAACGTACGCGACCTATGAGCGCCCATGGACGTTTGGTGCAGGAGCTGCGTCAGCACGCGCTGGTGATCGGCGAGGTGACGCTGACCAGCGGTGCGACGGCGCAGTACTACGTCGACGCCAAGCGCGCGATCCTGCGCCCACCCGGGTTCCACGCGCTTGGCGAGTTGCTCGCCGGGTATGTGCGCGAGCGCGAGGCGACCGCCGTCGGCGGGTTGACGATGGGCGCCGACGCCGTGACGTGCGCGGCGCTCGCGGGCGGCGCGGAGGTCAAGGGGTTCTTCGTGCGCAAGGAGGCCAAGCGCCACGGCCTGTCGCGGCGCATCGAGGGACCGCTGCTGGGGCCAGACGACCGCTGCCTCGTCGTCGAGGACGTCGTCAGCACGGGTGGCTCGACGGTCGTCGCGATCGAGGCGCTGCGCGAGGCGGGCCACGTGATCTGCGGCGTGGTCAGCGTGCTCGACCGCCTCGCCGGCGGGGGTGAGCGGATCGAGGCCGTGGCGAGCGCACCCTACGTGGCGCTGACGACGATCGACGACGTCTACCCCGAGCGCCCCGATCGCTGAACGCGGGCTGCGGCGGCTCGCCTCGCGCATGCAAGGGGTTGGTTCACGTCCAGGTCGACGGGGCGTTCCTCCGAAGCGCTACTGGGGGTATGGGTTACTCCCCCGGCGTCTCTCGTGAGTTTGGTGATGAACGTCGAGCTGGATCAAACGCCCCATATGCGGCGTTCTCATCCATCTCGATCTCGCGGCATGCCGCGCGACTATCGAGATGGATCAACTGACCGATATGCGGCGCTCTGATCCATGTCGACGGAACCGCTTGCGAGCCGCCGTGCCGACGACAACGCCGGGCGGGGCCGCGCCGCTAGTCCTTTACATGCGACTCGCTACTCGCGTGTTTCGGCGGGGTGCCGTCGCACCTGTCCGGGGAGGCTTGACGACGCATCAGCGCGCGCTACGTCACGGATCGAGATCGATGCGGACGGTCACCAGCTCGGTGCCCATCGCCCGCACGCTCGCCGCGTGGATGCGCGGCATGCCGCGCTGGCGCGCTCGCGTGTCGTCGTCCTCGAGCACGTGCGCGACGCCCGAGCGCCAGCGCCGGCCGATCCGCACGCGCACCCGGGGATCGGCTTCGATGTTGCGCACGTAGGCGGCCTTGCGACCCTGCTCGGCGACGATCCAGAAGGTGTTCGTGGCCCGCTCGAGTCCGTTCGTGACGGGGGTGCGGCGCGGCTCGCAGCTTTTGCGCCCGGTCGTCTCCAGCAGCGCCACGCCGGGCGCCAGCCCGCGCGCCGCCAGCGCCTTGATCGGCGGGTTGAAGACGCGGACCTGGAGCGCGGTGACGACCCGCCGCTTGCGTTCGCTTGCGGTCAAGTGCCCCGACCTGGATTCGAACCAGGGGCCTACTCCTTAGGAGGGAGTCGCTCTATCCAGCTGAGCTATCGGGGCAGAGAAGGGGGTTGGCAGGGTTCGGATCGCTGGGGTTGCTTGGCTACCTCGTGAAGCCCTTCAGCCTGCTCCTTATCACCCAGTATGCCGCTCGCGGCGAGCCGTCCGGGTTGACGATCCCCGAGTCGAAGCGCGTCACGTCGTCGCAGGCCGGCGTCGCTGGCGTCCAGTTGTAGGTGTACAGGCGCCGGACGTACCTCCTGAACCTCTTGGCCAGCGAGAACATGTAGACGGTGCGGTTGGCGGCACGGGCGATGTCGCAGGTGCCGAAGAGCTTCACGTGGCCGCCCGTTTCCGTGTACCAGAACCTCACCGTGCGGTTGTGCGCCCGAGCCGCCTCGATGATCCTCCTCGTACCTGGGTACTTCCCCGAGCCCCTCTTCAGCCTGCGGTTGACCTCGGAGTAGTTGTGGATGCCGACGATCCTCACCTTGCGGGCATTCGACCTGCCGAGGGCGACGAACCACCGATTGATGTACCGCTGAACACCGGCTTGGTCGAGCACGTCGAGCGCCACGATCGTGCAGCCCCTGCAGAGGCTATGCATCTGCTCGAAGAACTGGGCGGCGCGCCTGGGGCTCCTCGTGGTCGGCTGCGACCTGTGGTTGGCCTCGTTCCATACACCCCAGTCCTTGACGCCGTGTCGCTTATAGCGCCGGATGAGCGACTTGACCTTCTGGCGGTACTTGCGCACGCTCGGCAGCGGCGACCGCGGCACGGCGTTGATGTTGTCGGTTGAGATGTGCATCAGGACCTTGACCCGGTTGACCTTCGCGGCGGCGACGAACTGGTCAGCCTTCGCGATCTCGTCGGGCTGGTTTATCGCGTTCCACTCGATGAAGTAGCGCGTCTTCCTGAGCTTGAGGTCCTTGTAGAAGGGGCTGCCAAACATCGTTGCGTGCTGGTCCCCGATCCCAAGCGCGATGTTGACCTTCGCCGCCGCGGGGGCGGGCAGGGCGAACAGCGACGCAGCGACGAGCAGCATGACGAACAGTCGGCGGGGCACGCTTGGGTGTTCCTTTCGCAAGGGGACTGCCGGGGCACGCAACACATCGCCAGCGCCGGACGCGGCAAAGCCTAGCCAGCCAATGCCGGCCCGGTGCCGATGGCCACGCTTGCCCACAGCCCCGGCGGGTCGACTGCCCTCCCTCCTAGAGCCGGATTCGCGGGTCCAGGGCGGCGTAGGCGATGTCGACGATCGTGTTGACGGCGACGATGAAGAACGTGCCGAGCATCGTCACGGCGAGCACCGGCGGCACGTCGAGCCGTCCGACCGAATCGGCGAAGTACTGGCCGACGCCCTGCAGGTCGAAGACCGACTCGGTCAGGACGGCGCCACCGCCGAGCACGGCGCCGAAGTCCAGCCCCCACAGCGTCACGATCGGGATCAGCGCGTTGGGAAGCGCGTGGCGCCTGAGCACCGCGCCCTCGCTCAGTCCCTTGGCGCGGGCGGTGCGCACGTAGTCGGCGTGCAGCGCGTCGAGCAGGTTGGAGCGCAGCACGCGCGAGTAGACGCCGATCAGCACCACGGCGAGCACGCTCCAGGGCAGCACGAGATGCCACAGCCACTCGAGCAGCCCATGGCGGCCGATCTCCGCGTAGCCGCCGTCGGGGAAGATCCCGGCCTCGAAGCCGAGGTAGTGGCTGGCCAGCGCGCCCAGCCAGAAGACCGGCATCGAGACGCCGATCAGCGCGAGCACGGTGATCAGCCGGTCGGTCGCGCGGCCGGCCCGCGCGGCGCCAAAGAGGCCGAGCGCGATGCCCCCGGCGACCCACAGGATCGCCGCTCCGATCGCCAGCGAGAAGGTGCGTGGCGCCCCGCGCCCGATCTCCTCGACGACGTTCGTGCGATCGACGTAGGAGACGACGTCGCCGGTGAAGATCTTCGTCATCGTGCGCGCGTACTGCACGTACAGCGGCTTGTCGAAGCCCCATTCGCGCCGCACGGCCGCGACCTCACCCGGCGAGGCGGTGGGCCCGGCCATGCGGTCCTCGGGCGCGCCGTCTGGAATCACCGCGAAGATCAGGAAGGTCAGCACCGAGACCGCGAACAGGACGGCGAGCATCCCGGCCAGGCGGCGGGCGATGAAGCGCAGCACGGCGCGGTCAGCGCCCCACGCGGACCTTCGCCCGCGGGTCGAGCGCGGCGCGCACGCCGTCGCCCAGGACGTTGAGCGCGAGCACCGTCGCCACGAGCATGACGCCCGGCACGATCATCAGGTGGGGCGCGCTTGTGAGCAGCGCGACGCCGTCGCCGATCATCGTCCCCCACGACGGGTCGGGCGGCCGCACGCCGGCGCCGAGGAACGACAGCGCACCCTCGAGCAGGATCGCGTTGGCGACGAGCAGCGGGACGAAGACGAGGATCGTCGAGGCGAGGTTCGGTAGCAGCTCGCCGAGCATGATCCGCAGCGGCCCGGCGCCCTGCGCGCGCGCCGCCTCGACGAAGTCCTGCTCGCGCAGCGACAGCACGAGCCCGCGCAGCGGCCGCGCGAGGTAGACGGCGCCGACGACCCCGATGATCAGCGTCGGGATCCACTTCGAGCCGCCGCTGATGCTCAGCGGCCCGAGCCGCAGGCCGTCGCGCGCCAGCGCGACGCCGAGCGCGATCCCCAGCAGCAGCACCGGAAAGGCCCACACGACGTCCAGCGCGCGCGACACGACGGCGTCGACCCAGCCGCGCAGATAGCCCGCCAGCAACCCCAGCATGACAGCGAGCAGCACGCTGATCAGCGTTGCGGTGATGCCTATGAACAGCGAGTTGCGCGCGCCGTACAGCAGCCGCACCGCGACGTCGCGGCCGTTGCCGTCGGCGCCGAGGAAGTACTTCGCGCGCCAGGTCGGGCCGATCGGCACGCGGTCCTCGGTCACGACGTCGCGGCGCTGCCCATCGATCACGATCGTGTCGGCGAGGTGGTTGCGCGACGGCGTCGTGCCGGCGACGTGAGCCCACAGCGGCGCCGCGAGCGAAAGCGCGAGCAGCACGGCAAACAGCGCCCCGAACCCGATCGCGACACGGTTGGCGCGCAGGCGGCGCAGGGCCAGTCGCCACGGGTCGTCGCCCGTCGCCGGCTCCAGCGCGTGGCGGGCTTCGTCCACCACGCGGCTCAGCGCGCTACTTCAGGCACAGGCTCGTGTAGTCGAGGTTGTAGACCGGGTGCCACGCGGTGCACTCGTCGAAGTCGATGCGGTCCGAGAAGAACACGCTCAGCTCGCGGTGTCCGTAGGGCACGAGGTGAGCCTCCTCGAGCAGCCGGCGGTCGACGGCGGCGTAGTCCTTGGCGACCGCCGCGGCGCGCGGGTTGCGATCCGCGCGCGCGAGCGCCGCGTCGATCTGCGGGTCGTCGATGTTGCCGAAGTTCGTGCTGTTGGTGTCGGCGATCGCGGCGCCGTCGACGATCGAGAAGAAGGTCGTCGCGCGCGCGAAGTCCTGGAAGTAGTTCGCAAAGCCGGCCTGAGCACGCGTCTTGCGGTTGCCGATCGTCGCGTAGTAGTTGGCGGCGGGGATGATCCGCGGGCTGCCCTTCAACCCGATCTGGCTGAGCACGTCGGCGAAGTACTCGGCGGCGCCCTTGGCCTCGGGCTCCTCGGTGCCGTAGACGGTCACCTCCTCGCCCTCGGCGCCGGCCTGCTTGACGAGCTGGCGCGCGCGTCCCAGATCGGGCGGCGCGTCTGGATCGCCGTAGGTGCACGGCTCGATCTTCTCGTAGCCCGCAAGCCGCGGAGGCAGGAAATTGCAGCTGGGCTCGAGCAGCCCGCCGAACACGCGCACGAGCGCACGCTCGTCGAGCGCGTAGTTGACCGCCTGGCGCACCGCCTTCTTGCTGAACGGTTGCAGACGATGGTTCAGAAAGAAGAAGTACGTCGAGTTGGTCACGAACTCGCGGTAGCGCTTGCCCGCGAAGCGGTCGCGAACCGAGCGCAGCTGATCGGGGGCCGGCGGATCGGTCATGTAGTCCAGCTCGTTGCGGATCACGCTCTGCGTCTGGCGCCCGCGGTTCTTGACGACCTCGATCGAGATCGTGTCGAGCCGAGCTCTGGGCATGTCGCCGACATCGAACCCCGCTGCCTTCACGAGCTCGAAGCCGCGATTGACGCGGACGTTGGCGAGCTTGTATGCCCCGACGCCGGGCGGCGGGCGCTTGGTCTGGTTCTCAAACGGCGTGTCGCCGGGCACGACCGCGCCGAAGGTCATCGCGAGCACGTTGGAGAACGAGCCGTAGGGCTCCTCGAGCGAGATCGTGATCGCGCCCGTGCGGTCGTCGGTCTCGATGCCGGAGATGTCGCCGCGGACGCGCCCGCTCTGCAGGTACGCGCCGGCGCCGACGATGCGCTCGAAGTAGGACGTGTCAGCGGACTCGAGGTTGAGGATCCGCTTGACGCTGTGCTCGAAGTCAGACGCCTTGACCGCCCGGCCGTCGGAGTACTTCAAACCCTTGCGCAGCCGCAGGCGGTAGGTCTTGCCATCGGCCGAGATCTTCGGCAGCGCGCGGGCCAGGCCGGGTACGATCTGAGTCCCGGCGACGCCCTCGGCGTGCGCGTAGCTCAGCAGCGGCGTGTAGACGACCCACAGCGCCTGCAGGGCCTCACCCGTATAGGCAAGCGCCGGGTCCAGGGAATCCGGGAACGAGGTCACCGCGGCGCGGATCTCGCCGCTGTTGTTCTGCTCGCGCTCGCCACACGCGGCGAGCCCGACGGCGATGCTTGCGACCAACGCGCAAGCCGGCCCCCGGAGCGTCCAATGCATTGCCCATCTCCTTGCGCACGGGCCGCTGAGGGTGATCGCGGCGTCGGCGGCTGCAGATTACCGCGGCCCGCCGACAGGCGGCACGGCTAGTCGAGGTAGGAGACGACGTCCCGCAGCGGTGCGCGGTCGGGCACGCGTGGCTCCTGGCGCGCGTGGCCGAGGTGCAGCATGCCGAGGATCCGCTCGCCTTCGGGAACCGACACCGCCGCGTGTCCCGCGGGCGTGCGCAGTACGCCCGGTGTGCGCCAGTAGCCGGCCAGGCCGCGGTCGTGCGCAGCCAGCAGCACGATGTAGGCCGCGACGGCTGCGGCGCAGACGTCCTCCTCGTCGGTCACCGGATCATCGGGCGTCCTGATCGCGGACACGACGACGAGCGTCGGCGCGCGGTCGAGCTTGGCCGCGGCGATCGGATCGTCCGAGGCGTCCTTGAGGCGCTGCAGCGCGCCGGGCCCGAGCACGCGGAAGCGCCACGGGTTGGTCAGGTGGTGGTTGGGCGCCCAGCGGGCCAGCTCGAACAGCTCGTCGAGCGTCTCGCGATCGACCGCCTCGGGTGCGTACGCCTTGTGCGTGCGGCGCGTACGGATGGCCTGCTCGAGGTCCACGACCCTCAGGAGGCTTCTTGCGCCGGCTCGTCGTCCGCTTCGTCGTCCTCGTAGAGGGATTCCTGCGCGAGCTGCGCACCGCGCTTGTCGAAGAGCTTGACGTCCAGTGTGTCCTGGCGATAGTTGTCGGGTGCCAGCAGCGTGAAGCGACCGTCGACGACCGCGCACTGGTCGACCGCGAGGTCGGCGAGCTCGGCCGTCGCGACCGCGCCGCCTTTGACGAGCGGCCGTCCCCAGACGAGCGTCATGTCGGCGCTGTTGCCACGCTCGCCGCGCCACACCCCGACGACCTCCTCGCACAGGTCCAGCTGCCAGTCGGGATTGGCCTGCGCGGTCTCGTCGGTGAAGTCGGCGACGGCCGAGAACTCGCTCGGCTCCCGGTCATCGCTGCCGGGCCGGAAGGAGACGTAGCCAAACAGCTCAAAGCCGGTCGAGGTCAGCGCCGTCGCCGGCACGAACGTGCGCCCGTGCCAGGTGCGGTCGGGATAGAAGCTGATCTCCCCGGGCTCGCCGACGTCGTCGTCCTCCTCGGGCTCGATCGCATCGCAGGCGCCGAGGAAATGCCGCGACAGCGCCGACGCCCAGCGGCCGGAGGGCAGCGGGCTCTGCGGCGGTTCGGCGACGAAGCGACAGACGAAGCGGGGCTCGACGGGCATGGCGCGGAGTCTACGACGCGGGGCGCGGCGCCCGGCGACGGGTCAGGCCTCGAGCAGCAGGGTGACCGGGCCGTCGTTGACGAGCTCGACGGCCATCGTCGCCCCGAAGACGCCGCCCCGTGCACCGAGCCGGGCGCGCACGCGCTCGTAGAGCGGTTCGGCGATCTCGGCGGGCGCGGCCGCCACGTAGGACGGCCGGTTGCCCTTGCGCGTGTCGCCGTAGAGCGTGAACTGGCTGACGACGAGCACCTCGCGCTCGCCGAGCGGCTCGTTCATACGCCCGTCGGCATCCGCAAAGACGCGCAGCGCGCGGATCTTGTCGGCGAGCCGGTCGGCGCGCGCCTCGTCGTCGTCGTGCGCGATGCCCAGCAGGACGAGCAGCCCCGGTCCGATCTCGGAGACCAGCTCGCCGTCGACGCGCACCGCGGCGCGCTCGACGCGCTGCACGAGCGCCCGCACTCAGCCGAAGAAGACCTCGGCGGTCGCGTACAGCTCGGGGTCCAGCAGCTTGGGCTCCTTCAGCGCCTCCTCGAGTGGCACGAGCTCGATCGCCGTGCCGTGCAGCGCGGTCATCTTGCCGTAGTCGCCGTTGGAGGCGGCGTCGATCGCGGCGACGCCGAAGCGCGTGCCGAGCACGCGGTCGAAGGCGACCGGCGAGCCGCCGCGCTGGATGTGCCCGAGCACGGTCGCGCGGCTCTCATAGCCGGTGCGCTCCTCGATCTCCTGCTCGAGCTCGAAGGCGATCCCGCCCAGGCGCGCGTGGCCGAAGGAATCGACGGCATCGTCCGCGGTCGCCGCTGCGCCACCGTCGGCGCGCGTCGCACCCTCGGCGACGACGACGATCGAGAACGTCCTGCCGAGGTTCTCGTGGCGATTGCGCAGGTGCGCGCAGACGTCCTCGACATCGAACGGGCGCTCGGGCACCAGCACGACGTCGGCGCCGCCGGCGAGTCCCGACCAGCACGCAATCCAGCCCGCGTCGCGGCCCATGACCTCGCAGACGATGACGCGGTCGTGCGACTCGGCGGTCGAGTGCAGGCGGTCGATCGCCTCGGTCGCGATCTGCACCGCGGTCTGGAAGCCGAACGTGAAGTCGGTGGCGTTGAGATCGTTGTCGATCGTCTTGGGCACGCCGACGGTGGGGAAGCCCGCGGCGAAGAGCTTGCGCGCAACGCCGAGCGTGTCGTCGCCGCCGATCGGGATCAGGACATCGATCCCGCGCTCCTTCAGCGACGCGAGCACCCTGGCCTCGCCGTCGTCGACCTTGTAGACGTTCGTGCGCGAGGTGCCGAGGATCGTGCCCCCCTTGTGCAGGATGCCGCTGGTGTTCTCGCGCGTGAGCTCGATCGCGTCGTTCTCGAGCACGCCCTTCCAGCCCTTGCGAAAACCGTAGATCTCGTGGCCGTAGACGTCGATGCCCTTGCGCACGACGGCGCGGATGACTGGGTTGAGCCCGGGGCAGTCGCCGCCGCCGGTGAGAAGTCCGATGCGTGCCATGCGCGGCATCGTATGCGCGAGTGCGCCCGCGCGCGTTTCGGACGGGACACGTCAGGCCAGCGCCACGACAAGCCCGGCGACCAGCGCGATCGCCGTCGACCATGCCAGCGCGCTGGCGGCGATCGCACGATCGAGGTCGTAGGCCTGGACGACGACCAGCGTGTTGACGGCGACGGGCATCGCGGCCTGGACCAGGTAGGCGTCCGGGACGTCGCCGGCGAGCGTCGCAACGCCGATCAGCAGCAGCGGCGCGACCACCATCCGCAGCGCGATCACCGCGGCGACCGGCGCGCTGAGGCGCAGCGTCGTGCCGCGCGATTCGGCCGCCAGCTGCACGCCGACGATGAAGAAGCCCAGCGGAGCGAGGGCGATGATCCCCGCCCGCGCGATCTCGACGAGCACATCCGGCGCGAGCGAGTCGGGCGCGACCAGCCCGGCGCCAACCGCGATCAGCGGCGGGTTGCGGGTGATGAATGTCCACACGCGCGTTGCTGCCGGCTCTCCGCGGGTCGTGAAGGCGGCCGCGACCGCGAACGCGACGAGGAAGAACATCGGGCCGCTGATGAGCACGTCGTAGGTGATCGCGGCGCCGAGCTGGTCGTGACCGAGCAGCGTGTTGACCAGCGGCGCGCCGAGGAAGCCCGTGTTGGCCATGATCGTGGCGACGATCACGGTGGCCGTCGCGCGCGCGCTCAGCTGCAGCACCCGCGCAGCGATCGCCCACGCCAGCAGACCGACGACGGCGTGCATGATGTAGGCCAGCGCGAGCCCGAGGCCGGCGCCCGCGCCGAAGCCGGCCCGCGCCAGCACGAAGAAGGCGATGAACGGCAGCGCCACGTAGAGCATAGCGCCGAGCAGCCAGCGCGTCAGCGTCTCGGCGCGCGCGCCCAGACGCCGTTGCGCGCCGACGCCGGTGGCGATCGCCGCCAGGATCGCCAGGGCTAGCGCGAGCACGATCCGAAGAGATCAGGCGTTGCGCAGCTCGGCGGCGGCCTGCTCGGGCGAGACGGTGTTCAGGTGCACGCCGCTGCCGAGCTCGAGGCCGGCGAGCCCGCTGAGGCGCGGCACGATGTCGATCCGCCAGCTGAACTGCTCGGCGTCGCGCGGAGCCGTACGCACCCACAGGTTCAGTGGGGGGCTGGCGCCGAACAGGCGCGCGAGGCGGCTGAGGCCGTCGTGCAGGAGCGCGGCGCCGGTCGCCCCCTCGTCCTGGAAGCGCCGGCGACCTGTGCGCGGCACGAGCATGAGCTGGTAGGGCAGCCGCGCGGCGTAGGGGCAGATCAGCACCGCCTCGTCGTCGATCGCGACGACGCGCTCGCGCCGGCGCACCTCCTCCTGCAGGAGGTCGGCGAGCAGGTTGAAGCCCATCGTGCGCGTGGCGTAGGCATGAAAGCGCTCGCGCTCGCGGGCGATCGCGGCCGGCACAAAGTCCAGCGCGAACAGCTGCGCGTGCGTGTGTGGCTGCGACGAGCCGCCCTCACGGCGCTCGTTGACGATCAGATGCGGATAGGCGGCCCCGTCGTGGGCACGCATGCGCTCGCGCCAGACCTCCACGGCGGTGTGCAGCTGCTCGAGCTCCAGGTCGGCGAGCGACTGCACCGGCTGCGGCGCGTTGACGATCAACTCGTGGCTGCCGCGCGCGGGCAGCGCCGCGAACAGGTCGGGCTTGGCGTCGCGCGGCGGCTGCGGGCTGTCGGCGTCGAGCGCCGGGTAGAGATTGGTGAAGACACGCACCGACCAGCCGGGGCCGTCGGGCTCGCTGTCGAACGGGCGCACGGCGTACAGCTCGGGCGGCGTGCGGTCCTCGTGGCCCTCGGCGAACGGATCGGCGTCGTGGTCGATCGGCTCGGGCGCTGCGACGGCGAAGCCGCCGCCGGGGCGCAGCGCGCGGTCGGTCGCGACGATCGCCCGCAGGCCGCTCAGCGGGTCGATGCGCAGCTCAGCCACGCAGGCCCGACTACCCGGCGCGCCCGAGCGCATAGCGATCGATCGCGTCGGACAGCAGATCCTCGTTGGCATAGACGCCCTGGTGGACCATCTGCCGCTTGCCGGACGTGTCGTAGAAGACGGTTACCGGCAGGCCGATTGCGCCGTAGCGAGCTGCGATCTTGCGGTCGGGATCCTCGACGGACGGGTAGGGCATCGGAAACTCGCTAGCCATCTTCTCGGCGCTCGTCGTCCCATCGTCGACGTTGACGCCGAGGAAGGCGACGCTCGCTGCGCGTTGCAGCGCCTGACGCTGCAGGAACGGCAGCTCGAAGCGGCACGGGTCGCACCACGAGGCCCACAGGTTCACGACGACGGGGTGGCCGCGCAGCGCTTGCAGCTGCGCGTCGAGCGCCTTCGTGCCACCGCGGATGCGCTCGTTGACGCGCCCGCGCAGCGCGGCCAGCTCGGGCGGCACGTCGGCGATAGGCTTGGAGACCTGCGCGCGCTTGAGCGCCGCAACCTTCTCCGTCTGGGCGCTGTCGCTCTGGCGCGCCTGCACGACGCCGATCACGAGCGCCGCCACAACCGCGAGCGTCCCGATCGCGATAGCCGCCCTGCGCATGCGGGAAAGATTGGCAGAATGCCGCCGCCGGTCGTCCACCATTCGCTATCCTGGGTATACGCGGGTGAGGGGTTGTCTTGAGGGAGGCGACTCGCCCACCCACCCGGGCTCGCCCCGGGCTCCCGGATCGCGACGACGGGTGTCGTGAGCGATCCCGATCAGTTCGAGTAGGAAGCCATCGTTGGCACATCCCACGCCAGTGGCCGCTCCGGTCACGTCCGTCCCAACTCCGGAAGACATCTCGCGGGCCGAGAAATTCATCCGCGAGGCATTCGTGCACGCGGGCGAGTCCGTCGAGACGGCGCTCGCGCCCAGCACCGCGCGGCGCCGGGCGCTGGAAGCCGCGCTGTCCGAGATCGAGGCCGGCGCAAAGCACCCCTCTCCCCAATGGCGGCGGCGCTACTCGCTCATGCTCGGGCTCGAGCGGTTGCTGTCCGAGGACGAGGCGCGGCTCGCCGACGGCGCGCTGCTGAACCCACATCAGGTCGACGCGCTATCGGGCACGCTGGCGGCGCTGCTGGCCGACGCCCAGCGCAATGGCGACGCGCCGCCGCTCGAAGCTGCGGAGCCCGTGCTCGCCCTCGACGACGACTACGACGAGCCCTCCGAGGAACCCGTCGTCGCGCCGCAGGCGGGCCCGGACACGGACGCTGACGAGGACGACGACGAGGACGACGATCCGATCGAGCCGCTGGACATCGCCGAGCTGCACATCGAGATCGACCTTCCGGACGAGGACGAGGACGAAGAGGAGGAAGCGGAGCCCGACGATGACGGCGAGGCCGGGCCGATCGACGCCGACCAGCTCGACGAGGCGCCCGACGACCCCAATGCACACAAGCGCTTCTGGTTCGAGCACGCCACCGGGGCGGGCAAGACGGTCGCCGCGATGGGCTTCGTCGATGCCTCGCGCACGGGCGGGATCCTGATCCTCACCCATCGGCGCAACCTCGTCGATCAGTTTCACGGCGAGCTGAAGGACCGCGGCTACGCCAAGCGCATCACCCCGGCGCTGCTGCAGGCACAGGACGACCCCACGGGACCGGTCACCGTCGAGACCTACCAGTGGTTCGTGCGCAACGCGGGCAAGATCTCCGACGCCTACTCGATCGTCATCTGCGACGAGGCCCACACCGCGCTGGGCGAGAAGACGAGCGCCGCGATTCGCGAGTGGACGGGTCCGATCTTCATCGGCATGACCGCGACGGGCGCGCTGATCGCGCGCCACGTTACCGATCTGTTCCCGACGCAGACGTCGCGCTTCGATCTCGCGCAGGCCGCACGCCGTGGCGTGATCGCGCCGCTGCGCTGCGTTCGCATCCCGCCCGGCCCGGGAGTGCGGACGATCGCCAAGGTGCCGCTGCGCCGCGGCGAGGTCGATACCGAGTTCGACCAGGAGATGCTCGCCGAGCTGCTCGACCAGGCGCCCTTCAACATCGCCGTTGCGGATCTCTACAAGACGCGCTTCAACGGCGTGCCGGGGGTTGTCTACTCGGCGGGCGTGCGCCACGCCTACAACGTCGCCGAGGCCTTCCGCGAGTTCGGCATGAAGGCGCAGGCGGTCTCCGGCGAGACGCCCAAGCGCGAGTTGGCCGAGATCCTCGCCGCCTACGAGCGCGGCGAGATCGACGTGCTGATCAACGCGCAGCTGCTGGCCGAGGGCTGGAACTCGCCGCGCGCGACGGTCTGCATGCACCTCGCGCCGACGGCCTCCAGGCGCATCTACCAGCAGCGCGTGGGGCGCGTCACGCGCCGCCAGCCGGGCAAGGAGGCGGGCATCGTCGTCGACTTCGTCGCGCCCGACACGAAGAACGACGATCCCGTCATCACCTTGCACTCGCTGCTCGATCGCGACGTCTACCGCGGCGGCGCGATCGTAGTCGGGCCCGTGCGCCGCGGCCGCGGCCGGCGCGTGCGCGTCGAGCGCCGCGTGCTGCCGGTGACGTCCGACGAGGACCGGCGGATCGAGGTCTTCGAGCGCGAGCTGTGGCGGATCGCCGTCGAGCACCTGCCCTACGGCGAGCAGATTCAGTGGGCCGCGCTGGCCGGCGCGCGCGTCGCGCCCAGCGGCTGGCGCCGCGCCCGCGCGATGCTGCACTTCGACCGCGAGGGCGCGATCAAGCGCGCCTTCCTGCTGACCGCCGTGCAGCGCAACAAGAACCCGCAGCTGCGCGTCCGCGCGTTGCAGGAGATCGCCGCCTCGCGTGACGCCGAGGCATTCGACACGGCGATCGACGTGATCGGCACGTGGACGCGCGAGGAGCGCCGTGAGGGGACGAAGGTGATGCTGCTCGCGCTGGCCGAGAAGCGCATCGGCCGCCGCGACCAGGCCAACGCATGGATCTGGCGGCTTGCGAGCTACACGCGCGAGGTGCACGAGGAGTACGCCGTCCAGCGCTGGCCGGAGACCAAGCGCCTGCTCGGGCTGCTCGTCAACTCAAGCGGCTCGGCGCACGCCCGCAACGCGCGGCGGCTCGTGCACGCGGCGCGCAAGCAGGACCGCCGCCTGTCGGCCGCGCTGCTGGCGGCCGCCATCGCTCACTCGCCCGAGGGCGAGGAGATCCTGCGCGGCGCCCGCACGCGCATGGCGCGCAAGCCGAGCGCCCTGTCGCGCGAGCTGCTGCGCAACTTTCCCAAGAGCCGCGGCCGGCGCGGCAACCGCCGGCGGCACAAGAAGGGCGGCGCAGAGGGCGGCGACGCGGCCGCCGCATCCCAGCAGGCCCGCAACCAGGCGCGCCGGAACAAGTCCGCCACACGGCACGACCAGGCCGCGGCAGCTGCGACGCCACAGCGCGATGCCGACGCCTCGAGAAACGGCGCGCCCGCCGATCCGGCCGCCGTCGAGGCGCAGGCCGTGGAGGCGATCGCCGGCGCGGCCGCGTCGCTGGCTGCGGCCCGCGGCGACAACCCGCCGCCGGCGCAGCCCGCTACTCCCGATGGCGACGCCGAGGCCGCGCCCAAGCCAAAGCGCTCACGCTCGCGTGCGCGAGCGGCGACGAAGTCCGGGCAGGCGAAGACCGACCCCAAGCCGAAGGCGGCCGCGGGGCCGGCAGATGGTGACGGCGACGAAGCACCCAAGCCGTCGGCAGACGACGGCGACGGTCGAGTCAGCGGCCTGATCTCAGCGCTCTGACCGCAGCGCGAGCGTGAGGCTCGCGGTGAGTGCCACGCCGAGCCCCGCGATGGCGACTGCGGCCAGCACCGCGGCGGGATTGCCGCCGGCATAGTCCGCCGCGCGCGGGTGGTGGGCGAGCAGGGCCAGGCCGACGAGGACGAGCGTCGTCAGCGCGGCGACGGCCGCCGTCACGAGCGCGCCCGGCCCACTGGATCCGCGGTCCTCGCGCTGCGCGGGCGCCACCGCGGTCGGCGGCTGCGGCTGCGGCGCCTCCAGTCGCGCGAGCGCGGCCGCTCCCAGCAGCGTGAAGGTCGCGGCAACGAGAAAGCCGCCGAGGACGTCGCTGGGCAAATGGAAGCCGAGCGCGACAAGCGAGTAGCCGACCGAGATCGCGTAGGCCGCGCCGAGCACGGCGGCGAGCGGTCGCAGGCGCGGTCCGGCGACGAGCACCGCGCACAGCGCGAGCGACATCGCCACGGTCGAGTGACCGCTTGGCCAGGAGGCCGGATACACGCCCTCGACCCCGGACAGCTCGACGATCCGCGGGTCTGCGAGCCCCGGCTTGGCAAGCTGCGTGAAGACGTTGGCGGCGAGCAGGATGACCGGCACGAGTCCGGCCATCAGCCAGCGCCGGCGCAGCAGCGCGACGCCCACGAGGCCCGTCGCCATGATCACCAGCGGAAACAGGTTGGCGAGCGACGCGACCCCGTGGATCGACGGTTCGAGCCGCGGCTGGGCGACGACTCCGAAGGCAGCGAGCGCGCTGCCGTCCAAGCGCTGGCCGAGCGGTACGGTGAACGCCGCCAGCCAGACCAGGAGCGCCCCCAGCGCGCAGGCGAGGGCGAGCGTCAGCAGGGTGAGCGGGCGGCGGGACACGCCCATAACGCTAGACGAAGGCTATGTGGCCGACCCCAGGTGCACCTCGCCGGCGTCGAGAACCGCGCGCGTCCCGTCGTGGCAGTCGACGAGCAACCGCCCGTCGCCGTCGATGCCGGCCGCGACGCCGGCGCCGTGCTGCCAGCGGACCTCGCGCCCGAGC
>Ga0136630_1000267_pt1 | contig 19076 bp, 14 predicted proteins | sample AntDrymUQ5682106_2_FD_105496 | JGI IMG/M metagenome (GOLD analysis project Ga0136630, IMG submission 105496) | Polar desert sand microbial communities from Dry Valleys, Antarctica - metaG UQ568 (21.06) | ecosystem: Environmental > Terrestrial > Soil > Desert | place: Antarctica: Dry Valley...
AAACGGCTCGGGAAACCCCAATCTTCCATGAGCGGCATGGCCGCGATCACCTCCGCCGGTATTCCCGGAACCAGGAACTGCGACGGACGCGGCCGAAACGGAAACGGGACCTCGGACCCCATGAGGATGAGCGGCTTGACGCGAGCCCCTGGACTCTTCATGTGCTCGCTCAAGAAAATCATGGGCGGGATCCCGACGCCCCCTCCGATCAGCAGCGGCCGCGGGCGATAGCCGCTCAATTTGAACGGGACGCCGATCGGGCCCACGAGATTCAGGACATCGCCGGGGCGCTTCTTCGCCAGCAGCTCGGTCCCAAGGCCGTGGATCTTGTACAGGATATCGATCTGTCCCTGGCGTCGCTCGACCCGCATGATGGACATGGGACGCCGCATCAGGATTGCCGGATCACACTGGATGTGAATGAAGTTGCCCGGTTGCGCGCGGGCCGCGGTTTGCGGCGATAAAAGCCTCAATACGTGCTGATCACCCGCGTGCGTCTCGTGGCTGACGACTTCCGCATCTTCGACGAATATCGTTCCCCGCGTAGCGTTCATCGGCTCGCTTCGGTGTACACCAGCTTGCCACCGAAGAGAGTGTGCATGACTTTGCCCTTGAAATCCCACCCCTTGAAGGGCGTATTCTTGCCGGCGCTGGCGATGTTCTCTTCGGTCAATGTCCAATGCGCCTCGGGGTCAAAGATGCAAATATCGGCGCCCGCGCCGACGCGCAGCGTCCCCGCCTCGATCCCGAGAATCCGCGCGGGCTGGCAGGTGATCGCGGCCAGCGCTTGGGAAAGATTCAGAACCTTGTCTTCCACCAAGGCCAGTGTCAAGGGCAACAACGACTGGAGCGCCGAAATACCGGGCTCGGTTGCCTCGAACGGGGCATCCTTTGCGTCCCGATCGTGAGGCTGGTGATCTGAACAAATCGCGCTGATCACGCTGTCCCTGAGCCCCTCGCGGAGGCCATCGCGATCGCGCGGGGAGCGCAGCGGCGGACGCACGTGACATCTGCTATCGTAGTCGCCCACATCGACATCGATCAGATGCAAGTGGTGGGCGCTCACATCGGCGCTAATCCGCAGGCCCCGGTCGCTTGCGGCTTTGATGATTTCAACGGAGCGCCGCGCCGATAGGCGGCAGAAGTGGGCGCGCGCGCCCGTTTGTTCGAGCAGCAGGAGATCGCGGCTGAGCGCGATCGTCTCCGCGGTTTCCGGAACCGCCGGTAAACCGAGCCGCGTACTGATCGGTCCTTCGTGCATTACCCCTTGTGAGAGCCACGGATCCTCCGGGTGAAGGAACAGGGTTAAATCACAGGTCGCGGCGTATTCCATCGCACGCCGCAGGACCTCGGTATTGGCGATAGGCACCAAGGCATTGCTCACCCCGGCGCAGCCGATTCTCTTGAGCGCGCGCATCTCGGCTAATTGCTCGGCTTTGAGCCCGTGAGTGAGCGCCCCCAGGCAAACTACGCGGGCGCGGCCGCTTTGCTCGGCGCGCTGGTGAATCAGCTCGGCCACCGCGGGCGTATCGATAACGGGATCGGTGTCGGGAGGACAGCAGAGGGTCGTGATACCCGCCATCGCCGCCGCGCGAGTCTCCGTGGCGATCGTCGCCTTGTGTTCTTCACCGGGCTCCCGAAGCCTGGCGCTGAGATCGACCAAGCCGGGGCACACGATGCGACCGCGGGCATCGATCTCGCGCTCGACGGTAAACCCCTCGGGTGGATCGCCTATCGCGACGATCCGTCCCGCGGCGACATGGAGATCATGGATTCCATCGAGATTCTGGGCCGGGTCGAGGATGCGGCCGCCTGTAATCCGCAGCCGCATCTCAGCGTGTCCGGCGCGGCGCCGCCTGACTGCCCATGGCCATCGACATGATCGCCATGCGCACCGCGATCCCGTGGCTCACCTGCTGCAGAATGACCGAATGCGGGCCATCGGCGACCGCGGTGTCGATCTCGACGCCGCGGTTGATCGGTCCCGGGTGCATTACGGTTACATCGGGTCTCGCGACGGCAAGCTTCGCGGCGGTCAAGCCATAGGCTTGAAAGTACTCATGGGCACTCGGCAGCAAGGTCCCCTGCATGCGCTCGTTTTGCAGGCGCAGCATGATCACCACATCCGCATCGCGGAGTCCTGGCTCGAGATCGTAAAACACTCGCACGCCGAGCGCCTCAACCCCGGGGGGGATCAAGGTCTTCGGTCCCACGACGCGAAGCTCCCCCACGCCGAGAATATTCAAGGCGTGGATGTCCGATCGCGCCACGCGCGAGTGCAGGACATCGCCCACGATGGCGACGACCAGACTGGAGAGATCGCCCTTGACCCGGCGGATGGTAAAACAATCGAGTACCGCCTGGGTGGGGTGCTCGTGGCGGCCATCCCCGGCATTAATCACCCGGACGTGGGGGGCTACATGCGAGGCGATGAGTTGCGCCGCGCCGCTCATCGGGTGGCGCACCACAAACATATCGCAGTGCATCGCCTCGAGCGTGCGTAAGGTGTCGAGAAGCGACTCGCCCTTGCGCGTGGCGGAGCTTTGGACGTTGATATTGAGGACGTCGGCCGAGAGCCGCTTAGCCGCCAGCTCAAAGGTCGTCCGCGTGCGCGTGCTCGGCTCAAAGAACAGAGTCGCAATGGTCTTCCCGCGCAGCAGCGGCAGTTTTTTGATCGCGCGCTCTCCGACACCGGCAAAGGACTGCGCGGCATCGAGGATCGCGATCAATAAATCACGCGGGAGTCCTTCGATGCTGATAAAGTGTTTAAGGCGGCCTTGCTCATCAATCTGGATCTGATGCGGCTTCATGCGGCTCTTTGGACTACCAGCGACAGCGGGTCCGGGCCAATGAGCTTGACGTGCTGCCCAGTGGGCAAATCCATCGTCGTACCGGTGACATCGGGTTGAATCGGAAGCTCCCGCCCGCTCCGATCGACCAAGACCACAAGCATCACGCTCACCGGACGGCCGTAATCGAAGATCTCGTTCAGCGCCGCCCGAACCGTGCGCCCGGTAAACAGGACGTCATCGACGAGTACGATATGCCGCCCGTCCACATCGAAGGGCAGGGTCGAGGGCCGTACGCTCGGATGCATCCCGATATGGCTGAAGTCATCGCGATAAAACGCGATGTTGAGCTCACCGAGCGGATCCGGCAGGCTCAAGTGGCGGTTCAAATGTTCGGCCACCCAGACCCCGCCCGTATGGATCCCGACCAGCGCGGCTCCGGGCCGCATCCCGGCTTTGAGGTCCGCCGCCATCCGGGTGATGAGATCCAGGACTTCAGAATGAGCGATCGCCGTTTTCAACACGTGGACCCCTCCAGCTCTCCGAGCGCGGCGCGGGATCTGCGAACCACGTCTCCAGAATCACTTGCGCCGCGACTGCATCCACCGGACCGCGCTTCCTCTCCGGTTCCCGGGAACGGGCCTCGTAAGACGACAGCCGCTCGTCCACCGTATAAACCGGCAGGCCAAAACGGCCCGCGAGCTGGCTCGCGAACCGCAACGCCGCCGGCGCGAGCGTGTGCTCACTGCCGTCCATGTTGACGGGCATACCTACCACGATCGCAGCGGGCGTCCAGGCGTCGATCAAGACGTTAATCGCGTACCAATCCGGCCTGCCATCCGAGGCGCGTACCGTTGCGAGCGGATTGGCGGTGCGGGTAATGGTCTGCCCCACCGCCACACCGATGCGTTTGGTGCCAAAATCGAAGCCGAGCACGCTGCTCGAGGCGGCATTCATGCGTGGCCCGCATCCGGCGCTAGCCGGTCGATATCGACACCGATCAAGGCGGCCGCCGACTCCCAGCGCCGTTCGGGCGCTATTTCAAACAAGATCTCTTGATTGGCGGGGCCGTTCAGCCACGCGTTTTCCGCCATCTCGCGCTCCAGTTGCCCGGCGCCCCAACCCGCATATCCGAGAGCAACCAACGCTTGCTGCGGCCCGTTGCCGTGGCAGATGGCCTCGAGGATATCCCGAGAGGTCGCGACCCCACAGTCATCGCTGACCTTGATCATGGATTCCCAGTGACTCAGCGGTTGATAGATGATAAAACCGCGCTCGCGGTGAACGGGTCCTCCTTGAAACACCGGAAGATCACTGATCTTCGGGTTCGTGGCCACAAGCTCCATTTGCGTGAGCACTTCGCCTAAATTAATGTTAGTTGGCCGATTAATAATGATGCCCATCGCGCCTTCATCGCTATGGGCGCACACGTAGGTCACGGTCTTATGGAAGTTAGGATCCGCGAGACCGGGCATGGCGATGAGAAGTTGGTTGGTGAGAATGAAAGAGTTCATAGGTCCTAGTATCCGTGAGGGGATCGCAAAGTCAAGGGTTATCCTGAAAGCCGTTGGTACCGTCGATAAACGCGATGTAAGATGCCTATATCGTTTACGCTGTGAGCGGACGGCCGGTGTGGCCGGCCGATAGAGTCATGGAACCCTGGATTCCTATTCTTTGGTTTCTCTATCACCTCGCGGTCATCGCTTATTTTCAATGGCGCTTGTACGGCGAGGAGCGAGAGCGGGAACGAAAACGGCAAGCGCGGCGGGACCGGTTGCTGGCGCTCGGCTTCCTCAGGACTCGCCAATCCCCGAAACCGCGCGATGAGATCGTGATGCTTGCGTGACCGTGTCATCACGGCCCAGGCACTACAAAGCTCGCGCCGGAAACCGCAATCCCGGAGCATGCCTGGCGCGAAAGCGCTATAGGAATCTCTGCAAAAGTGTCGCGAGCAAGCCCAGATGCGCGAAGCCGCGGAGCGAGTCGCGAGACATATCAGGTAGATAGGCGAGCGACGCGCGAGCACGCGGCAAAGTAGATGGGCTGCGCAGTAACTTTTGCAGAGATTCCTTTACTCTCGCGCCTTGCCGTAGGATTGACGAAGGTAGGTGACGATTCCCGGTACCTCGCCCCGGGGGATGCTCGCCCCCATCACGTCGATCATTTTATTCACGCTCTTTTCCCAGCCCGCGGCGTCCAGGATGCCGGCGTTCATCTCGATGTAATCGAGGCTGTGACAAGTCCGGCAATGAGCCTCGATCAGACTCTTTCCCGGGGCGTCTTGCAGCTTTATAGAATTCTCCTCGGCGAGCGCTGCCGCCGAAAATGCGAACAAGCAGATTAACCGAAGTGTCATTTTAACTACACCACTTTAAAGCGGACGCGCTGCACCAGGTTATGATGATAGCCGGCTGGATTCAAGATCAGCTTGCTTCCTTGCGTATCGCCGTTACGGTTGGTGGCCTTCGCCAGCAGCACGTGCTTGCCCTTCTCTAGAGGCGTAAAACGGAAGCTCCAAGGCCGCCAGGAATATCGGCCGTGATCGCCGCCCAGCTCCGCCGGCGTCCAGCTTCGGCCGTCGTCTTTCGATACCTCGACCTTCTGGATCCCGTAGCCGCCGTCCCAGGCGATTCCTTTCACCTCGATCTGCCGGTGCAACAGGAATTCATCGTGGTCTTTAACGTTCGTAAGCAGCGAATTAACGACCAATTCGGTGACCGGCGTATTGGCTTCACCGGTCTGGGAACTAAACTCGCGCGTCGCAAGGAACGCTCCTTTGGGGACGCGGTAGGCCGTGCTCATCCAGAAGCCATCGTAGGGTTTTAATCCGACTCTGATCGACACCAGATGCTTGACCCAATAAGTGGCCGTCCAACCGGGGACCACCAGGCGAGCCGGATAGCCGTTCCAATGCGGTAGCGGTTCCCCATTCATCTCGAAGGCGATGATGGTATCCTCGTCCAAGGCCTTCCACAGGGGAAGGCTTTTGATAAAGTCCGGTGTTTTAGCGATCAGCGGCGCATCCGCGCCATCGAAGGCGACTTCCAGGGCGCCGTTCTTGAACCCGACGCGGCGCAGCACGTCTCCGAGTCGCACACCGCTCCAACGCGCGTTACCCATGGCGCCGTGACCCCATTGGACGCCCGGCGCGCGCGGCTCGAATAATCCCCGGCGGTTTCCAGCGCACTGGTTCACCGCCGCGATCTCCACGCGTTCGAAGTCGCGCCGCAACGTTTCTAGACTAAACTCCGAGACGTTCTTGACGGCATCGCCCTCGACACGCAACCGCCACAACTTACTGTCGACACGCGGGATGTTCGCGAGATGATAGCGGACAAAAAAAGCGTCATTCGGCGTGAAAACCTCATTGAAGTAATGGATTGGCGTCTCGAAATTCGGCGGCCGGTAGGTGCGTCGGATGAGCGGCCTTTTGCCGGGAAGAACCTCAAGAGGCGGCGCGGCGAGCGCATCATGTTCGCCCCCGAACGCGCGTGCGACCCTGGGCATGAGCGCATCCCCCGCTAGCGCAAGAGTGGCTCCGCCTAGACCTTTGAGGAAATCTCTCCGTTGCGGCATAGACCTCTCCCGCCGTGTGGTTAGAAGTATACCCCTAGAGTCTAGCAAACCACTTTCGGTAGTGCTATGGATGACGCGGGCGGGTAGTGTCTCAGTTTGAATTTCGGCTATCGGGCCAGGAGCAGCCGGTCGCGTGCACCGGATGAACTTCCCGATAGCGGACGTCCGATGCTTAACATGAGCTGCAGTGATCTGCTCGTCGGCCGCCCACCGGCACGCGCACGCCTATGTCCGCATTGCCGCTATTTAGAAATTCGGAGCAAAGCGGCGTTCGCTGAGAACAGACAATTCCACAACGACCAAGGGATCGATAGCCGCGATATCACGTCGTGCTTTGGACTCATAGGCTTCGAACGTGTACGGGCTTACCGTTATCGCGTGAATGGCACCCGTCAGTGACCAATCGAGAAGTACGTACTTCGGCAGTTCGTCAGGGAGTGCCGCAGTGCCGTTTTCAACGAGGGAGTTACTGAACTCAGGATACTCGGGCTCGTCACAGCTCCTGAGCTTGCTATAGTGGGCCTCGTCATACTTTAGTATCCAGACTTCCTGCTCGCACTCGAACCCCTTGCGTTTATCCATGAATGGATCTAACTCATCGTCAAATCCATCCCCTTCATGATAGAAGCGATAACTCACGGGGCTTATAAACAGATCATGGTGTGCTACGAACGCTTCCAATTTGGCTAGTGTCGAACGCAATGCCAACCCCTGGCCCTTCTCCTTTTCGTTCTCGCCATCGAGGCAACATAGCCGCCACATGGCCTCTGACTCATCGCCAGACGTCCAGCATATTGCATGAGCGGAGTGTGTCTTATCTCGGGAAATTTGGTCATTCGTGCCCAACGGTCGCCACTCCGAGGGACGTGCATACCGGGGTAATGAGTAGCGATGCTTCTCAGCATCATCTCCCTCGCCTGAGCGCCCCCAAAGGTGACGACCTGATCATCAATTGTCTTTTTTGGCACAGAGCCCTCGAACGGATCGTGGAAACTACAATACGCGTCAAACGCATTTGGCGATCACGCAGCATCGCAATGACCGCTTCGAGGCTGGTGTAGTGCCAAACTTGTGTATTTGGGGACATGGACCCCTCCCCCAATCACTCATCCTCCTCCACCAAGAAGACGCCACGCTTTTGCGACACGCGTTGAATTTCCGATCCTTATAGAGTGCAAGCCCAAGTCTTACAACACGGTGACGCACGCTCACGAGTAGGCGATACCGCCTTCCATCGAAAAAATAACGAACTCATCCGTTGACAGCGGTAAGGATTACCGTCGCCGATGTAAATTTTACAGCCCGCGGTGACCATACACTCGCCGCCCACCACCCGCGCTTGCTTATCGACTGGATCGTTTCAAGGCTATCTCACGGTCCGCGTGGACGTATCAAAGAACCGGCTTAAAGAATGGAACACTTTTAACGCGGATCTACGATTAGGCGGTTGTGTTTCGTCATAAAGTCTATACTTCGTCAGCAGAACCAGATGAGCTATGCAGTGCATACACGGATCACTTGCAAGGTTTACAACCCTCGAAGTGCCAGAACATCTCAGCACGTTGATGTGGAGCAATAATCAGTGTCGCGCCGCATGGCATACGTCTTGCCCAAACTAATGCACCAGCGGATATGGGCTTGCCCCCTGCGTCGCTGAGGTGTCGGCAGCGCCGGCGATCATTATGCTTTCGGGAGAGTATTCATGAACGGCATCATTTATCTAATAGGTATGATCGTGGTAATTCTAGCAATCCTATCCTTTCTGGGGCTGCGTTGACCGGCTTATACGGTAACTCCTCAGCACGCGCTGAACAGGCGCGCAATTACACACAACGGAGACTTGTCTATGAATCATGCAGCGAGACCTGACGAAGTCATCAGCTCGAATGCGTTGGGAATACCCTATGTCGAGTGGCCTGCCATACTTGCCGGCGCGCTCCTCAGCGCCGCGTTTGCTTTTGTTATGGTGACCTTCGGATCGGCCATCGGGCTGAGTGTAGCGTCGCCATACTCGGGGGAAGGCTGGTCCCGAACCGGGTTCATTATCGCGACGGGTCTGTGGACGTTATGGGTGATCGTCTCCAGCCTGATGGCCGGTGGATATCTCGCTGGCCGCATGCGCAGACGCATCGCCGACGTAACGGATCATGAGGTCGAGGTGAGAGATGGCGTCCATGGATTGGTTGTATGGGCGTTGGCGACGCTATTTGGGGCATACCTTGCGACCACTGCGACACTGGGTGTTGCCAAAGCGGGCGCGGAAGTCGCAGGAACTGTCACGGCAGAGGTCGCGGGCAAAGCACTTGAGAAGGTCGATCCTTTGAGCTTGACCGCGGATCGCCTATTACGCTCCAACGCGTCGGTATCGTCGGAAGAGATCGGGCGTATATTGGCGGCCAGCGTCGACTCGGAAGCTTCGCCCTCCTCTGCTGACCGGCAATACCTCGTGGACGTCGTCGCATCCCGCGCCGGCCTGCCGCAGGAACAAGCAGCCGCACGTGTAGATGAGGCCTTTGCCGCTGCCCGACAGCTCAGCGAAGAAGCCAAGGCCGCCGCTGAGGCTGCGCGAAAGCTCGGAATTCTGTTGGCGTTTCTTACCGCGGCCTCCTTGTTGGCCGGCGCCGCCGGCGGTTGGTGGGCCGCTACAATAGGGGGGCACCATCGAGATGAAAGAACGGATTTCAGTCGTCTAACGCGCTGGCGCCGATAGCGGCCGACCATCGGGATGCGAACCAGGCGATCGCAAAGCTTACGGGTGAGCCGGCGCAACCCGCGCGCCTCACCCCCAATGACCACGGCCGTTGACCCGCGCAGATCGCAATCGTAGAGGGTGTAATAGGCGAATTACTGATACTGCCACAATTCATCCCCCTCACTTGCAGTCGTGCAAGCGGCTACTGAGTGGTCAAATTCGCGTGATCGTCTGACCTGCCTGGCGGTTCTTTCGAGCTACCTATTCCTGCAAGACGTCACCCTGCGCGCTCACCGTTCTAGTCCACACCCAGAGTTAGTTCCAGGTCCATAGTCAGCAATGACCGCTTCGGGTCGAAGCCGAAATTCAAACTGAGACAACTACCCGCGGGGGATAAGGTCCGTCAGCGGAGCCTGGACCCTTTAATGACATCTTCTATTTACCTGCGCTCCTTTATCAGGTCTCGAATTTCCGTTAACAGCAGCTCTTCTTTCGACGGTGGCGGCGGCTCCGCAGGCGCTTCATTTTGTTTTTTCAGGGCATTCATCGCCTTTATCGCAATGAAAATAGCAAATGCGACGATAGTGAAATCGAATACCGTTTGGACAAATTTACCATAGTTCAACGTAACTGCGGGGACTTCCCCCGCGGCTGACTGCAACGTGATCGCCAGAGCGGCAAAGTCGACACCCCCGATAAGAAAACCGATCGGAGGCATGATGACATCCTCTACGAAGGATGACACGATTTTTCCGAAGGCGGCGCCGACGATGATACCGACGGCCATGTCAACCACGTTGCCCCTCATCGCAAAGGCTTTAAATTCTTGCAACATGCTCATTTTTTTCTCCCGTAGGACTTTAACGTTGCCTTGTTTGATCGGTAAACCAAGGCTGGGATCCTAATGTATGTTATTTAAAGAATGTAGCGGCTGGCCATTCTGGAAGAGTGTGCCGCTAGCCGATCAGCTTTTTGTCCAACAGGAGGTTAAGCGCGAACCTCACGCCAAAGCCGGTGATATCACTCGGGACATGCGCCAGGCCGCCCTTGTGCGTTCCGCTGGAGAGATCCACGTGTATCCAGGGGATATCGTGCTTGACAAAGCGCTGTAGAAAGCGCGCAGCGACGATGTGATCGGCGATGCCTTCTTCATGGCATTGCTTGGTGTCCGCCACGGTGCTTTCTAGGAATTCATCATAGTCTTCATCGGCCGGAAACGGCCACACGCGTTCACCGCTATCCCTTCCGGCCGCGATTAAGCCCGGCAGGTACTCGGGCCGATTGGTAAACACGCCGCTGTATGCATTGCCGAGCGCGCGCTTGCACGATCCGGTCAAGGTTGCGAAATCAATTATCAAGGCCGGCTTTTCGCCCGAGGCGAGCGCGAGCGTATCCGCCAATACCATGCGTCCTTCGGCGTCCGTGTTGATCACCTCGATGGTGGTCCCGTCCGAGGCCGTCACCACATCATTGGGTTTATACGCGCGCGGTCCGATGTGGTTGGTCGCCAGCGCCATCCAACAGTGCACCGGGAAGGGGACCTGCAAGCGCGTCAAGGCGAGCAAGGTCCCGAGCGCCACCGCACTGCCTTGCATATCCTTGTGCATGCCGAGCATGAAGTTCGCGGGTTTGAGATTCACGCCGCCCGTGTCAAAACAGATCCCCTTCCCGACCAGCGTGACGCCGCCTCGCTCGCGCTTGCGGGCCGGGTAATATTGGAGGTGGATGATGCCGGCGTCCGGTTCGGGACTCCCTTGGGCCACGGCCAAGAACGCGCCGGCTTTTTTTTGCACCAGCGCTCGGCTGTCCAGGAATTCCATCCTCCAGCCGTTTTCCTTGGCGAGCACCGCCACCCGCTTGCGATAGAAGCGCGGCGTCAACGTATTAGGCGGGAGACCGGTGAGGTAGCGGGCAAGATTATTACCCTCGGCTTCCGCGAAGGTCCGCTGAAACCCATCTTTCGGCTCGGCACCGTACAAATGTACGAGTTTGAGCGCTTGCCGCTCTTGCCGCGAACGCTTGTAGCGAGGCATCTCCGCGATCGCCGCCAGCACGGCCGCCAGCAGCGCCTCGGCCATGCGTTTGGCCTCTGCGCCATGAAATCCCGCGATGACGATACCGATCTCGGACGGCCCGCTACGTAGCGGGTCCGCCGCCAAGCGGCGTGCGAGCGTCAGTAGATCGAAAGCGGCCGTCTTATCCCCGGCGCCTGCGACACATAGTTGAGATGCGATGCTGTTCGGCAGATTCAAGACCACCGGCGAGCGAGCCCGCTGCGGCTTTTGGGTTCGGCGGCATACACGCAGGATAAAATCACCGTAAGGCAACGTTCCGCAGGTTTGCTCGAAGTCCGCGGCCGGGAGCAACGCGATCCAGTGCTCCAGCGCATCGAGGGCCGCTTTTCCGGGAGGCGTCTTATGTTGTTGGAGCTTAGGCGGAAACGGCATAGGCATCGTCTCGAATAATCATTGCCCCAAGGAAAATCTGAATAAGCTACTGCGCCGCCCATCTGCTTTGTCGCGTGCTCGCGCGCCGCTCGCCTATCCAAATGATATGTCTCGCGACTCGCTCCGCGGCTTCGCGCAGCTGGGCGTGCTCATAACACTTATTCAGAGTTTCCCTAAGTATACTTGAAGCGGATCCCCGGTAGGCGCCGAGGCGCGACTGGAAACACCGCCGAGCGGTGAACTAAGATCACGCATGAAGCCTGAGAGGTTATGAAAAAATCGTAGCGAGCAGCGCCAAGAGCATGGAAAATCACCCCGACCCGGACCCCCAAGAGACCCAAGAGTGGATCGAATCCCTCGAGGCCATCATCGAGCGCGAGGGCGCCGGGCGGGCTCATTTTCTGCTGGAGAAGCTGGTCGAGAAAGCCCGCCGCTCCGGAGCCTATCTCCCCTATTCCGCCAACACCGCGTATCTAAACACCATCCCACCCTCGAAGGAAGAACGCTCGCCGGGGGATGCGGCGATCGAATGGCGGATCCGATCCATCATCCGTTGGAACGCGATGGCAATGGTGGTACAAGCGAACCGGGACAACCCCGGGATCGGCGGCCACATCGCAAGCTTTGCCTCCTGCGCCACGCTGTATGATGTGGGGTTTAACCATTTCTTTCGCGCGCCGAGCGCGCACCACGGCGGGGATCTCATTTATTTTCAGGGTCATTCGGCGCCCGGCCTCTATGCGCGCGCCTTCGTCGAAGGTAGGCTCAGTGAAGAGCAATTGCGCTACTTCCGCCGCGAGATCGCTGGGAAGGGCCTCTCGTCCTATCCTCACCCGCGGCTGATGCCGGACTTCTGGCAATTCCCGACCGTCTCCATGGGGCTCACGGCCATCACGGCCATCTATCAAGCCCGCTTCATGCGCTATCTTCACGATCGCGGGCTGGTGGACGCAAGCGATCGTAAAGTCTGGGCTTTTATCGGCGATGGCGAGATGGATGAACCGGAATCCTTGGGCGCGATCAGCCTCGGCGCGCGCGAACGGCTCGATAATCTCATCTTCGTCATCAACTGCAATCTACAGCGGCTCGACGGCCCGGTACGCGGAAACGGCAAGGTCATTCAAGAGCTCGAAGCGGTTTTTCGCGGTGCCGGTTGGAACGTCATCAAGGTGATCTGGGGCTCTTACTGGGATCCGCTCATCGCGCGCGACACCGGCGGTCTTTTGCTCAAGCGGATGGAGGAGTGCGTGGACGGCGAGTACCAGGCCTACGCCGCCAAGAGCGGCGATTATGTACGCGCGCATTTCTTCGGCAAGTATCCGGAGCTCAAGGCCCTGGTCGCGAATATGAGCGATGCGGATCTGTGGCGCCTCAACCGCGGCGGTCACGATCCCCATAAGGTCTACGCCGCTTATGCGCAGGCGGTCAAGCACAGCGGCCAACCGACGGTGATCCTGGCCAAGACTGTCAAGGGCTACGGCATGGGCGAGTCCGGCGAGGGACAGAATTTCACCCACCAGCAGAAGAAGATGGGCGAGGAGGCGCTCAAAGGCTTTCGCGACCGCTTCAACATTCCGATCTCGGATGAAGCCATCGCCGCGGCCCCCTTCTACCGTCCGCTCGAAGACAGCCCCGAGCGGCGCTATCTCGCGGAGCGCCGCCAGGCCCTCGGCGGGGATCTCCCCCAGCGCCGGCGCACGGCCCCGCCGCTTCAGTTTCCGGAAGCGCGTCCTTTCGAGCCCCTGCTCAAGGGGACCGAGGGGCGAGAGATCTCCACCACCATGGCCTTCGTACGCCTGTTGAATGCTTTGATCAAAGATCCCGCCATTGGCCGGCACGTCGTTCCCATCGTGGCCGATGAAGCGCGCACCTTCGGCATGGAAGGCATGTTCCGGCAGTTCGGTATTTACTCCTCCGTGGGCCAGCTCTACGAACCCGTGGACCACGGTCAATTGCTCTATTACCGTGAAGACCGCGGCGGGCAAATCCTCGAAGAAGGGATCACCGAGGCGGGATCGATCTCGTCTTGGATCGCCGCAGGGACCGCATACAGCAACCACGGCGTACAGATGATTCCCTTCTATATCTTTTACTCCATGTTCGGATTTCAACGCATCGGTGATTTATTGTGGGCCGCGGGCGACAGCCGCGCGCGCGGGTTTCTCATCGGCGGGACGTCAGGGCGCACCACGCTGGCCGGGGAAGGCCTTCAGCACCAAGATGGACACAGCCATCTGCTCGCGGCCAGTCTCCCAAGCTGCATCGGCTACGATCCGGCCTTCGCCTTCGAGATCGCGCTCATCGTGCAAGCAGGGTTGCGGCGCATGGTTGAGTTACAGGAGGACATCTTCTACTACCTCACCGTGACCAACGAGAACTACGCTCATCCCGCGAAACCCGAGGGCAGCGCGGAAGGCGTGCTGCGCGGCATGTACCGGTTTCAGGATGCCGGCGCCGGCGGCAAGGTCCAACTCCTGGGCTCGGGCGCCATCCTCCATGAAGTCCTCGCCGCCGCCCGGTTGCTCGAACAGGACTTCGACATCGGCTCCGATGTGTGGAGTGTGACCAGCTTTACCGAGTTGCGGCGCGAGGGCCTGGAGTGCGAGCGCTGGAATCGACACCATCCAGAGGCCACGCCCAAGGTGAGCTATGTCAGCGCCTGCCTGAATGAACGATCCGGTCCGGTGATCGCTGCGAGCGACTACATGAAAGCCTACGCCGACCAGATCCGCTGCTTCGTGCCTCGGCGTTACGTCGTGCTCGGCACCGACGGTTACGGCCGCAGCGATACCCGCGCGGAACTCCGGGAGTTTTTCGAGATCAGCCGTTACTACATCGCCGTCGCGGCGCTCAAGACCCTGGCCGATGAAGGCGGCGTGCCGCACAGCATCGTGGTTGAGGCCCTGCTGAAATACGCCGTTGACCCTGAGAAACCGAGTCCCGTCGAGGCCTAAGCCGTGCCGTAGTAGCGCTCACCCATCCGTTCGCAATAGGCGATGACATTCTCCTGAGAGAAGGCATCGTCCTTGAGGGGCGACGCTTCCGTGGCGTGCGCGCACCTAAAGCCAGGCCCAGGGGGGCCTGCTTGGCGCGCCGAGGACGCAGCGCCAAGCTGCGTCGCGAGATCATTCCAAGCGCGCCGGTCACCACCCATGACACCTCAGCAGACCACGCTGAGGCGCCCCCTCCCTCGCTGCCGACCCGCATCAGCTGGGCACGGCTGCTCAAACGGGTGTTCGATATCGACATCGAGCAGTGTCCCCACTGCGGCGGCACCTTGAAGATCATCGCCGCCATCGTAGATCCCACCGTGATTGCCAAGATCCTCACACATCTCGGCTTGCCGGCGAGAGCACCGCCCCGATCCCTGGCGCGGCTATTCGATCGAGTCTGATCCTAAACCGACACTCCCTCCCGTCCGGTCCAGACCCCTGAGCCGACAATCCCCCTCGGCCTGTGCCCGCCCGAGACGCCCGGACGCAGACTTTTTTTTCCGATGTGTCTCTGTCCACTTTCCTCGCCGCACCCCTTGTTTCACTTACACCGCTTTGTACTACGTTGTTAGCTTTCGCTCAGGGCCATGGTCGCCCAGTATTAGGAGATGTTCCTCCACCACTATTTGGGTCAAACTTGGCGTGACTGGCTCCCAACCTCGCACATAGGTCGTGTAGTCTCCACCGCTAATAATAGTGCGGCCACCGAAGTCTTCACCGAAGCCTAATTCGCTATCAATGTATGCGATTGTTGGGTCCAAACCGCCACGCCTCTGGGATGGCGGTGAAGAAGTATCGATCTCTGGCGATCCGAGACCTCCGTTAGGATTCACGGGTTTCTTGTTTTGCATAAGTTTCGCTTCAACTTGCTGTGGCGACGGCAACTCCATTGAAACACCAAAGGCAGAGTCAGGATCGACATAAGTTCCACCCTCTTCCTGCTTTTTCTCTTCCTCCTCCTTTTCTTCTTCCTTTTTCTCTTCCTCCTTCTTTTCCCTTTCCTTCTTTTCCTTCTCCTCCTTCTTCGCCTTGGCTTCCGCCGCCTTTTCCTCCTGCCACCGTTTGAACGCCGCGTCCTGCTCCTTCTCCCTCTTCTCCTTGTCCGCCTTGGCTTGTGCCTCCTTTTCCTTCTGGTACTCTTTATCGCTGCCAGATCCACCCTCTGCGCCGCCTGCGCCGCCTCTTTCTCCTTTCATTCGTTCCATTGCGCCCCTGGCAAGTTCTTGCCCAATATAGCCGCCCACATAGCGGAAGAAAACACCTTTTGCCGTTTGCGAGTACAAAGACCAATTCGGAGCCCGGAAATTCAGTTCAACTCCTGGTGGTAGTCTAAGCCCACTAGTTCGACCCTTCCCGGGATCGCCACGCCCAGTCATATTGCCAAAGCCAAGATCGTTTAATTGGCTCATAAAGGCGCCCCATGCACCACCAGTGTATCCCTTAAAGCCATTACCTCCATTCAGCACCGAAGCAAGCTCAGGGTTTGCGTGTCTGCCACCGATTCTAGAACTTGTCCCATTCTGCCAGTCTCGCAAGTAATCGCCGGAAACAATAGAGTTCAGCAAGCTAGAGACGGTTGAATGCCGTGAGGGGATACCAACTTTTACGCCGTTGATCTCCATCATGAACGAAGCACCCGTTACTTCATGGTAATACTTCTCCGCGAACGCGTTGGGGCCACGCGTGTTAACCAAGCCGCTTACAAGCTCCTTTCCATTGCGCGTAGGGTAGTAATAGTCGATTCTTCCATCGTTGTTGACGGTGAATAGAACGGGGATCAACCCAATACCATACACATAGCGTCGCACTAACACGCCGTTCTCATATTCTTCTATGAGAAGCCTCCCTACCCACACATACGTGTACTCTGTTATGTTGCCGTTCTGATCGGTCACAACTTTGCGCCTTTGCCTGCCGAAAGAATCATAGAAGTATTCGATAGTTTGTGTTTTGTTTCCTTGGGCATCATAACAGTCGGCCTTGTCAAGCCTGTTATCTACGCCGTACGTATAGGTGCACCAACCCGGATTAGACGTGCCTTTGCGTATGCAGTTACCATTAGCATCGTACGCAAACGAAATGTTGCCAAATTCTTGGTAGTTGTTGAGTTCGTTTATCGTGCCGATCTTCTCATCAATAGTCTGACCTTGGCCATCAACGTCAAACCGTCGTTTCCATGAGCCCTCCGGAAAATGCTCATATGATGTCTCCTGCTCAAACGAACTGTTTGGATCGAAGACGTTCTGAACACCATATTGAGCCTTTGTCGCTCGATTGGCATTATCGTAGTAGTAACGTTCACCGTACGTTGCGCCGACACTCAGCTGAATTTCGTGGGTCATCCTTCCGGTTTCATCGTACTGGTACCGGAAGCCCTCAACAAGGTTCTGGTTGTCGGTTCTTTTGTACTCGATTGATTCCACACGTTCCTGCTGGTTGTAGGAGAAATCCGATTCGATCACATTACCCAACAACAGCCTGGCTATCTGACCACTAGCGCGGTACATAAAGCTCGCTACCGTTTCTCCCGCCTTATTCTTTACAGAGGTCACGCGATTTCGAATGTCGTATGCCTTATGTACTTCTTCTCCCGTCGGATAAACCAAGCTAGTAAGGTTTCCAGCGGAATCATGGCCGCATCGAAGTTCATGATTGCCTTGTTGTTCAGTCACCAGGCGTGAGAGGGAGTCATAAGTCCGTTTGATGACGCTATCCGGCGCGATGGCGGCAACCATCCTGCTCAAGCCATCGTACTCGTACTGCTCAACCGTTTCTCTATTCTCCGCCTTGATACGGCTTTGTCGTTCAACGAGCCGATTGGCGGCATCATAGCGGTTACTGATCTTGTTGTTATTTTGATCTACTATCCTCACAGCGTTTCCGTTAGCGTCATACTGAACGTTCGCAGCATTGCCATCGGGGAAAACCACCCCTGTTTGGCGGTCGAGCGTATCATAGCGGTACGCCGTCCGTTTTCCTGCGGCGTCGGTGTAGGCAGAGAGACGGTAGTTATCATCATACTCGAAGCGGCGTACTATCTTTTGAACCTTGGTGTTGTCCAATGCATCCGCAATTGTGAACGCGTGGCCCACTCTGCGACCCAACGAGTCGTCAACGTGGTGAATCTCGATCCCAGATTTTCCAACATAGTTGATGACATTCCCGAGCGCATTGTATGCAAATCGTTCTGGCGCTTCATCGTTTTCCTGCTGCCAATCAAGCCGGTCCATTTCATCATGTCTTCTTCGAAGCACCCGTTCAAACCTTCTTCCTTTCCCTTCCGGTCCAAGGTACTTCATCAATATTGGATTGTTATTCTCGTCATACTCAAAGGAAAACTCCTCTCCCGTCAGGTCCTTCATTTTTACGACCCGACCAACTCCATCATATTCGGCACGCACAACGTTGTCCGTCTCCGTCCACATGTTGCCCGGGAGACCGTTCTCACCGTATTCCAGCACCGTTGCAACAATCCCTTTCTCGCCATTCCACTTGCTTTGCCCCAGTTGTTGTCCGCCGGAATAATCGTGCCAGACCTTGTCTACTCGATACGCTCTATTCCATTCATCAAATTGGTATGTCGCTGCCATGAGTGGTACGCCATCACCGTTGCCGCCGTGAATTTCCACGCGTACGACGTTAGCCGCTTCGTCAAACCACTGCGTTTTCTTCGTGCAACTGGGACTGGTGAAGCCTTTGTATCGGTGGAAGCCATCGTAATGGTGGGCAGTTTTGTTGCCATTACCGTCTTTATAAGTTCTGACGGCACCATTTAAGGTGTACGTGAATCGATCGGAGAAAGCTTCTCTTGTGCCAACGCCATAGTTTTTCTCGATGAGCAGGTTACGTTCGTCATAAATGTACTCCGTTGCATTGCCCAAAGGTTGAACTTGACGGATGATTCTCTCGTCGGCGTCCCTAATGAAGCGTTCAATTATTATTTTGTCGTCGCCGACAATTTGTCGCATGGCCACATTGTCCAGAGCGTTATATTCTTTTTGCTCACGCAGAGTGGACGATGTAACCGTTGTTGTGTGATTCGCTTCATCATACTCAAGCCGGTCAAATGATTGAGCCGCTTCGATCTCGTTGTAATTGGCGTCGTATTTGTAATTGATCCTGTGTTTGAAAGGCTCCCTACTGATAACACTCTCCACCTTTCCCATCGCGTTGTACCGCAAGCGTGCCGGGTTGCTCTTCCCGTCCAATACCGTCGTAGTGTTGCCGAAATCGTCGTACGCATATTCGTTCTTGATCTTCTTGCCGTTTGCATCTCGAACCACGCGCGCAAGATAACCACAGACTTCGTCAGGATTGTCGGTTGCAGTGTTTGGTCCGCGCGTACCAATAGGGTCATCTACAGGATAGTAGTGGTATTCAGATATGGATCCATCAATATGCTTTCTTCGCAGCAACTGTCCCATGGAGTTCCTATTGGTATTCATCCTTTTGGATTCTGTTAAGGAACCTCTGAACAAGTATCAAAAATGGTTGTACAGCGTGTATACGAATCGATTGCAGACGGAGACGCGGCCGTTAAGCCCGTTTTTCATCGCTCACGGGGCCATGTTCGCCCCGT
>Ga0136630_1000268_pt1 | contig 19023 bp, 18 predicted proteins | sample AntDrymUQ5682106_2_FD_105496 | JGI IMG/M metagenome (GOLD analysis project Ga0136630, IMG submission 105496) | Polar desert sand microbial communities from Dry Valleys, Antarctica - metaG UQ568 (21.06) | ecosystem: Environmental > Terrestrial > Soil > Desert | place: Antarctica: Dry Valley...
GATCGGATCGCAGGGTGTGTGGCTGCGCGGTATCAACCGGCCGATCCGCGCGCACTTCCTGCGCTGGGAGGACATCGATCTGATCTGGCTGGACCGCAACCGCTACCTCTGCCTACGCCCGCGGGACCCGGGATTCGCCTCGGGTTGGAAGGGTTTGGCGGGGATGGAGGTGCGCGCGGCGATCCGTCGGCGTGGGGCGCCATTCTCGGTGCCGCTGGGCAAACACAGCGATCGTCCGGACGCGGAGGTCCTTACTGCGCTGCAGCACTTCAGCGCTGGCCGGGTTGCGATTCAGGATCTGACGGACTGAGCCGGGGTGGCTCTGCGTGCTGGCGGATCCAGGCGTGCATGGCGATCCCCGAAGCCACCCCGACGTTGATGGAGCGAGTAGAGCCGTACTGCGCGATCGAGCACACCACCGACGCAGCTGACCGGGCCGACTCGCTGAGACCGCCACTCTCCTGGCCGAAGAGCAGGACGCACTCCCGGGGTAAGGCAGCCGTTTCTAGAGCCACCGCGCCCGGCAGGTTGTCGATGGCAATCACGGGCACGGCGGCCTCGGTTGCCCACCTTGCCAGCGCCGCTGCGTCGTCGTGGTAGCGCATGTGTTGGTAGCGATCGGTCACCATCGCGCCTCGGCGGTTCCACCGCCGTCGCCCGACGATGTGCACCTCGGCGGCGAGGAACGCGTTCGCCGTACGTACGACGGTCCCGATGTTCAGGTCGTGGGCGAAGTTCTCGATGGCGACGTGGAACGGGTGCCGTCGTCGATCGAGGTCGGCCACGATGGCCTCCATCGACCAGTAGCGGTAGCAGTCCACCACGTTGCGCCGGTCACCGTCGCGAAGCAAGTCCGGGTCCAGTCGCGGATCGTCTGGGACCGGTCCCTGCCACGGCCCCACCCCCACGGGCTCGCGGTTCATCGGCTCAGTGTGCAGTGCTACGAACGTGAAGTGGCCCTCGCGTGCCTACGTGGGACCATGGGAGGCGACATGTCTACTGCTTCACTGCCTCTTCCGCTGATCTGGACGCCGCCACGGGGGGCCAAGCCACCCCGACATCTCGCCGATCTGAGCATCGAGCAACTCCGCGCGGCTGTCGTCGAGGCGGGTCATCCGGCCTACCGGGCCGAGCAGCTGTCCCGACACTACTTCGAGGCGCCGGCCGGCCAGGACCTCACCGACCTACCGCGGGCGGCACGGGACGGACTGCGCGCGGAGTTCCTGCCGCCGCTGCTCACGTCGGTCCACGAGCGGCTCGCGGACGCAGGCACCACCCGTAAGACGCTCTGGCGAGCCTTCGACGGGACACTGATCGAGAGCGTGCTGATGCGCTATCCCAGTCGAGCGACTCTGTGTGTGTCCAGCCAGGCCGGCTGCGGCATGGCGTGTCCATTCTGTGCCACGGGTCAGGGTGGGCTGACCCGGAACCTGTCGGCCGGCGAGATCGTGGGCCAGGTGGTCTCGGCCGCCAAGGCGCTGCGCGCGGGCGATCTGCCTGGCGGACCCGGACGATTGTCCAATGTCGTTTTCATGGGTATGGGCGAACCACTGGCCAACTACAACCGGGTCCTGGCCGCCATCCGCCGGATGCTCGCGCCGACGCCACATGGGCTCGGGATGTCCGCTCGCGGGATCACGGTCTCCACCGTGGGGCTCGTACCGGCGATCTCCCGGCTGACTGACGAAGGCCTCGCGCTCACGCTGGCAGTGAGCCTGCACGCCCCGGACGACGAGTTGCGCGACACCCTGGTTCCGGTGAACACCCGCTGGCCGGTCCGCGAGGTACTCGATGCAGCCTGGCGCTACGCGGACGTCACCGGGCGCCGGGTCTCCATCGAGTACGCATTGATCCGCGACGTCAATGACTCCGTCGAGCGCGCCGATCAACTCGGCCGGCTGCTGTCCGGACGACTGACCCACGTCAACGTCATCCCACTCAACCCGACACCGGGCAGCAAGTGGGATGCCAGCACTCCGCAGGCTCAGGGCCGATTTGTGGCTGCTGTTCGGGCGCACGGCGTCGCGATCACGGTGCGCGACACCCGAGGACGCGAGATCGATGGCGCCTGCGGCCAACTCGCCGCTTCCGCGCAGGCGCTATCTGCCGACCCTGCCCGCACGCCTGAGGCAGGGACCAGCCCGACTTGACCGAGGCCGAAGCACACCAGCACAGTCATACCGACGTCTCCGGCGGCTGGCTGCGAGCTGCGGTCTTCGGCGCCATGGACGGACTCGTGACCAACACCGCTCTGGTGGCCGGCCTCGGGGCGGCCGCCTCCAGCGACACGGTCGTGCTCGGCGGTGTCGCAGGACTGGTCGCGGGTGCGGTGTCGATGGCACTGGGGGAGTACACCTCGGTCTCCACCCAGAACGAGCAACTCGATCTCGAGGTCAGCAAGGAACGGCGTGAACTTCGAGTGCATCCCGAGGAAGAGCGCGCCGAGATGGTTGCCCTGTGGCGCAGCAGAGGCTTGGACAGTGCACTGGCCGAGCAGGTGTCCGCTCAGTTGGCCCGCGATCCCGAACAGGAATTGCGTGAGCACGCCCGAGCCGAACTCGGACTGGACCCGGACGAGAAGCCCTCGCCCTGGACGGCCGCCTGGTCGTCCTTCATCTGTTTCGCGCTGGGCGCCCTGATCCCGTTGCTGCCCTATCTTTTCGGGTACGACGAGGTGTACGCGGCGGTGGCCGTCGGCGGTGCGGGGCTGTTCCTGGCCGGTATGCTCTCCGCTCGGTTCACCGCGCGTCCGTGGTGGTCCGGCGGACTGCGCCAGCTCACGATGGGCCTGCTGGCTGCCGGCCTCACCTACCTCGTCGGCTCCTGGATCGGAGCCCCCACCAGCTGATCGGGTACGTCGCGGGCGGAAATACCGGCGGTGTCGGGATTGACTTCGAAGCCCAGGATCCTGGTCATCCCTCAAGTCCACATGAAGTCAAGAAAAGCGAAGGGCGTGGGTACGATGCGACTGGTCGACGACCGGCTGATGCTGTGAGGGGGCGCCTGTGCAGCAGAGGGGTGAGCCTGCGCCGGACCTGTTCGTCCCGCTGACCGAGCAACTCGACAACGTCCGCCGTTGGAACGAGGATCGGGACTGGGGCCTGCCGGCCGCTGAATTGGATGCGATCGATCTCACCCCGCGTACCCACGCGGACCCGCTGGTCGTGGACCTCATTGCCGTCTACCTCGACGACGTCCACGGCGGCGACGACGTCCACGGCGGCGACCGCGACGGACAGCTCGACGGCGTGCGCCGTACCTGCCACGAGTTGTGGGCCATCGCTTCTCAACAGCAGCCGAAGACCTGGTTCTGGGACTGGGTACGCGATCGCTACGACCCTCGGCCCAAGCCGGTGCGACTGCTTCCGGGCATCATCCATTGGCCTGGCGTTCGCCGGATGACCGTCGACCTGGGAGCGCACTGGGTTCCTGGACAGCACATTCGCCCAAGCAGCCTCCGCGGCCCCGACTCGGCGCACGCCGAGATCCTTGCCGCCGCAGCGCACTTTCCCCGATGGGCGCGCGCGATGGACGGGGTGAGCGTGCCCTACATCTGGCTATCCGGTTATCAGGTGACCCATCCCGAGGAGTCGACACACTTGCGGTTGCCCGGCCTGGCTTGGGTCGAATACCGCAAGACACTGAGCTTCACCGTCGATCGGATCGACCGAGCGCACAGCGGATGGGCCTCGCCGGTCGTCTAGGTCGCGATCCGTGCGGCTGCGATCGGCGAAGCCGTGACCTCGAAGCAGCCGAGTCCCGACGCCCTACGATGGCGGCGCTGTAGCCCGGCGCCGCATGCCGCTCGGCGGTCAGTTGCGCCAGGCGTTACGGCGTCGTACCGCGTCTCGGACCAGGTATGCGGCGATCACCGCGGCAGTACCGATCACCCATAGGTTCTCGACCTGACCGGTGTGGTTGCCGACCAACATCAGCAGCAGGGAGATGACGGCGAGCCAGCCGAGAATCCGAGGGACTACCTTGAACTCCTGGTGCCAGCCCCAGTCCTCCGGGCGCTCATGCGGCTCGAGTACGTACCCATCCAGGGGCGATGGGGTGGCCAGGTCGCGACCTGGCTCGGTGGGGGCGCTCACGGGGCTCCTCTCGACCATGTGCGTGTCCGCAGCATCATCGCAGACCGGCCGAGGCCAGATCCTGCCGATGGCGTCCTATCGCGGCTGCTCCCAGGCCAACCCGGGAAACCGGGCGAAATCTCGGTCGAGACTCGCGACGCCGCACCCGTTCTCTACGGCCAGCGAAGCCAAGAAGGCGTCCGGCACGAGGTCGCCGGCCGCCTGGCCGTCCTGACAGAGGGTTCGGAAAACCTCAAAGCGCCTGGGCCCGGAGCGCAAAGCTGCGTGACCCGGTTGAGCCCGTACGGCGTCAGCGAAGGCGAATACCTCGTCCGATGAACTGGGCTCGCCGAACACCCTCCGGTTAGTCGCCAGGCGCACAACGGCTGCCCACACCTCGTCCGGTACGCAGAAACTGCGCTGCTCCGCGAGCACGCGTTCTAGCCATGCGCGAACCAGCGGATGGTGCGGGTGATCCTCGCGATGGGCTGCGAGCACGATGTTGACGTCGAGCAGGATCACCTCAGGTCCTCAACAGGCAACCCTTCCTCCACTGCCTGAAGGAGCGTTCGGTAGGAACTTGCGTCAACTCCTGGTCGCAGTCCGGAGCCCCCTCGGCGAACTGGGATGGCAGGAGGAGTGCCGATGGCTCGACCGGCTAGCTGGCTGCGGAGTGCCTGTTCGACGTACTGGCCCAATGTGAGTCCCCGTCGCCTTGCCTCGGTCTTGGCCGAGGCGAGCAACTCATCTGCAATTGCCAGAGTGGTGCGCATGATGTTGAGATTACCGCATCAAGTGCATCAGTGTGACCAGTACGTCAGACTGAGCGTTGTGTCAGTTTCCAGCACCGTCATACTGCTCGGCTCGACGGGCTCGATCGGAACCCAGGCGTTGCAGGTGATCGCCGCCCATCGTGAGCGGTTCACCGTGACCGGGCTCGCCGCAGGTGGGGCAGACCCGCTGCTGCTGGCCCGCCAGGCATTGGACTGCGGCGCGAGGACCGTCGCGGTCGCTCGGGCGACGTCGGCGCAGGATCTGCAACTGGCCTTCTATGCCGAGGCCACCCGACGGGGTTATTCGGAAGGCAAGTACTCGGTGCCAGAGATCCTGGCCGGCCCACAGGCTGCAACCGAGTTGGCCGGCCGCCCTGCCGACGTCGTCCTCAACGCGATCACCGGCTCGATCGGCCTCGAACCCACACTGGCCGCACTAGCCGCGGGGTCCCGGCTGGCCCTGGCCAACAAGGAGTCACTGATCGCCGGCGGGGATCTGGTCATGGCTCGCGCACGGCGCGGCCAGATCGTGCCGGTTGATTCCGAACACTCGGCTCTGGCGCAGTGCCTACGCGGCGGATCAGTGGATGAGGTGGAACGGCTGATCCTGACCGCGAGCGGTGGCCCGTTCCGAGGAAGGAGCCGAGCCGAGCTCGCCAACGTCACCGTCGAGCAGGCGATGGCTCACCCCACCTGGGCCATGGGACCGGTCATCACGATCAACTCGGCGACGATGGTCAACAAGGCGCTGGAAGTGATCGAGGCGCACCTGCTGTTCGGCATCCCGTACGACCGGATCGACGTCGTCGTGCATCCGCAGTCGATCGTGCATTCGATGGTGACCTTCATTGACGGGTCGACCCTTGCCAAGGCCAGCCCGCCGAGCATGAATCTCCCCATCGCCCTGGCCCTGTCCTGGCCGGATCGCCTTCCCGGCGTACGGCCTGCGTTGGACTGGTCGCACTCCGCGAGCTGGGATTTCGAGCCGCTGGACAACACCGCCTTCCCGGCTGTCGAACTCGCCCGCGCGGTCGGTCGTACCGGCCGTTGCCGTCCGGCGATCTACAACGCCGCTAACGAGGAGGCGGTTGCCGGGTTCGTGGCCGGAGACCTCCCGTTTCCCGGGATCGTGGACACGGTGGCGCGTATCGTCGAGAGCGCGCCGGACTTCGGCGTACCGACGTCGGTGTCCGACGTCAATTCAGCAGAATCCTGGGCCCGCCAACAGGCGCGGGGCCTGATCGCAGGGGAGCACATCGGTGCCGGTTCGTCTCGTGCCTAGGGCCATCGCACCTAGGCCACTCGTGCACAGGGGCACCGCATGAGTGGTGTGCTCTGGACGATCCTCGGGATCGGGTTGTTCGCGATCGGCCTGCTGTTCTCGATCTGGTTCCACGAACTGGGCCACTTCATGTGGGCACGCAGATTCGGCATGCGGGTGCCACAGTTCATGGTCGGCTTCGGACCCACTCTGTGGTCCCGGCAACGCGGGGAGACCGAACACGGCATCAAGGCAATCCCGCTGGGCGGCTACATCCGCATCGTCGGGATGATCCCACCCGCCAAAGCCGACGGACAGCCCCGCACGTACGGCCGGCTCCGCCGGATGATCGAAGAGGTACGCGGGGCAGCACTCGACGACATCGAGCCCGGCGATGAGGACCGGGTCTTCTACAAGAAACCGTGGTGGCAGCGGGTCATCGTGATGTCTGCCGGACCGGTACACAACCTGATCCTGGCGTCATTGTTCTTCACGATCATCTTGGTCGGATTCGGGATCCCCCAGGGCACCTCGTTGACGATCAACACGATCAGCGAGTGCGTCCTGCCCGCCGGATCGCCGGTCACGGACTGCATCACCCCGGTCGACAGTGAAGGCCTGGCTTGTGCGGTCGGCGACAACGGCTGCGACCTGCCACCGGCGAGCCCCGCCGCTCAAGCTGGTCTGCGTGCAGGGGATCGGATTCTCGCAGTCGGCGGCGAGTCGGTGACCCAGTGGGAGCAGGTTCAGGAACTGATCCGGGTCAGCGCGGGAGACACGGTCACCTTCACGGTGGATCGCGACGGCGACACCGAGGACCTCGCGGTCCGGCCGATCCCCAACCAGGTCTACCTCGACGAGGATGCGACCGAGACGATCGAGGTCGGGTTCGTCGGCGTCTCGCCGGTCCAGCCACGCGTCCAGCAGTCGATCACCGAGGTTCCGGCCGCGATAGGGGGCTACATCGCCCGTGCCGGGCAGGCGCTGATCAACCTGCCTGAGCGAATCCCGTCGGTCTTCGGTGCGGCATTCCTCGGTGACGAGCGCGGCCAGAACGACCCGATCGGCGTCGTGGGCGTGTCCCGCCTCTCGGGTGAGTATTTCGCTCTTCCTGAGCCGCTCGTCGACAAGTTCATCTTCTTTCTGACCCTGTTGGCCGCCGTCAACATGGTGCTGTTCCTGTTCAACCTGGTGCCGATCTACCCGCTGGACGGGGGGCATGTAGCCGGGGCGCTGTACGAGAAGGCCCGATCGGTCTGGGCGCGGGTGCGCAACAAGCCGGACCCGGGCCCGTTCGACATCGCCAGACTCATGCCGGTGGCCTATGTGGTGGCCGGCTTCTTCGTGCTGTTGTCGGGCATGCTGTTGATCGCCGACATCGTCAACCCGATCATGCTGAACTGAGGCTGATGCACGTGACGTCCATTTCCCTCGGCATGCCGGCGCTACCCCCGCCGGTCCTGGCCCTCCGCCGGCCGACCAAGCAGTTGATGGTCGGCAAGGTTGGGGTCGGTAGCGAGCATCAGATATCGGTGCAGTCGATGACTACGACCAAGACCGCCGACATCGACGCCACTTTGCAACAGATCGCCGAGCTGACCGCGGCCGGCTGCGAGATCGTCCGGGTCGCCGTACCCGACACCGACGACGCGGAGGCGCTGCCGGCCATCGCGCGAAAGTCCCAGCTCCCGGTGATCGCCGACATCCACTTCCAGCCGCGCTACGTCTTCGCGGCCATCGACGCGGGCTGTGCCGCTGTGCGGGTGAATCCGGGCAACATCAGGAAGTTCGACGACAGGGTCGGCGAGATCGCCAAGGCTGCGGGGGATGCCGGGATCCCGATCCGGATCGGCGTCAATGCCGGTTCGTTGGACAAGCGACTGATGGCGAAGTACGGCAAGGCGACACCGGAGGCGCTGGTCGAGTCCGCGCTGTGGGAGTGCTCGCTGTTCGAGGAGCACGGCTACACCGACCTGAAGATCTCGGTCAAGCACAACGACCCGGTCGTCATGGTCCGCGCGTACGAGTTGCTCGCCGAACAATGCGACTACCCACTGCACCTCGGCGTCACCGAGGCCGGGCCCGCCTTCCAGGGAACGATCAAGTCCGCGGTCGCCTTCGGTGCACTACTGGCCCGCGGGATCGGGGACACCATCCGGGTCTCGCTGTCCGCGCCTCCAGTCGAGGAGGTCAAGGTCGGCATTCAGATCCTGGAGTCGCTCAATCTGCGGCAGCGGGGTCTGGAAATCGTCTCCTGTCCGTCCTGCGGTCGGGCTCAAGTAGACGTTTACACTCTGGCCGATCGAGTGACGGCAGGTCTGGAGGGACTCGAGGTCCCGCTCCGGGTTGCCGTCATGGGTTGCGTCGTCAACGGGCCGGGCGAGGCCCGCGAAGCCGACCTCGGAGTGGCCAGCGGCAACGGGAAGGGTCAGATCTTCGTCAAGGGCGAGGTGATCAAGACGGTGCCCGAGTCGCAGATCGTCGAGGTCCTGATCGAGGAAGCGATGCGGCTGGCGGCCGAGATGACCGACTCAGGCGCGTCAAGCGGTCCCGCCCAGATCACCGTCGGGTAGGTGCCGAGGTGATCGGGAACGCACAAGCGTGCGTGCTCGGAGCTCAGGACGAGCCGGCCGTCCGGGACTTCCTTTCCGAGCATCCGGTTGACGGATGCCTGATCGCAGCTCGGGTTCAGGGCCAGGGGATGGTCGGTGCGGCCGGGACGTCGGGTGAGTTCTGCGCCTACTACGGCGACGGCGGCCTGCGTGCGGTCTGGCTCGACGGACCGAGCGTGGTCCTGGTCGGCGCCGAAGAAGACGCCGACCGTGTGGTCGAGGTGTTTCTCGAGCGGAGTTCCCAACGCCCCCGGCGCTGCTCGTCCATCGTCGGACCTGCCCATCTGGTTCGTCCGCTATGGGCCGCGCTCTCCTCGCGCTGGGGACCCGCTCGGGACGTCCGCCCGAATCAGCCGCTCATGGCGCTGGATTCCAGCCCACTGATCGAGCCGCGCTCCGAGGTACGGCGGGTACGCCGCGCCGAGCTGGACATCCTGATGCCAGCGGCCACTGCGATGTTCCGGGAAGAGGTCGGCGTGGATCCTGCCGCCGGTGACGGCGGCGCGTCGTACCGGAACCGGGTTGCCGAGCTCATCGACACCGGCCGCTGCCTGGCCTGGATCGAGAGTGGCGAGGTGTTGTTCAAGGCCGAATTGGGTGCAGTCAGCGACCGGGCCTGTCAGATCCAGGGCATCTGGGTGCGCCCGGACCTGCGCGGGCGGGGGATCGGCAGCAGCGGTACCGCAGCGGTCGCGGCCGTCGCACTGGCCGAGGTCGCTCCAGTGGTCAGCCTGTACGTCAACGACTTCAATGCAGCTGCCAAGGCGGCCTACGCCCGGGTGGGGTTCGCACAAGTCGGCACGTTCGCCTCTGTCCTGTTTTGATCATGCAGGTAGATATCGTGACGCAACGGCGCGGACGTCGCGACCAGGACAGGAGCGTCGATGATCGGCAAGACCGGACGGGTCAGCGGAGGCATCGGTCCGGGCCGGGTCGGTGAGGTCATGATCAGCATCCGAGGCGGCAGCGAGGCCTTCTACGCGCATCCGCACTCGCACGGCGAGACGATCGAGATCGGTGCCCTCGTGGTGGTCACCGACTTCCAGCCGCCGCGAACGGTCTATGTGAATCGGCTCGACTGAGCTCGGCGGCTGCCCACCCTGTGGATCACGGAACCAAACGGCGGTCCCGCGCACCTAACATCGCAGCTGCTGCCCGTGCGCCACGAACTCAGTTATGAGGATCCGCCTTGACCAACGCGATCGTCACCGTCGCCGCCATACTGCTTCTGATCCTGGCTTTCCGGCTCGTCTGGCGAGTCGCCGAACCCAACGAGGCGCTGATCATCTCCGGGTTGGGTGCACACGGCTCGAACGACACCCCGCTGGACAGCCTGGGATTCAAGATCGTGGTCGGGCGGGGTACGGCGGTGATCCCGGGCTTTCAGACCGTACGGCGCCTAGGACTGGACATCCGTGCGACTGGGCTGATCGTCAATGCCGTCTCCAATCAATCGATCCCGTTGCAGGTCAAGGGCGTCGTGGCTTACAAGGTCGGTGACGATCTCGCCTCGATCGCCAATGCCGCCCGCCGCTTCCTCCAGCAGGACGCCGACAGCATGCGGGCCACCATCCACGAACTCTTCGCCGGCCACCTCCGGGCAATCGTCGGTGGCATGTCGGTCGAGGACATGCTGCACAACCGCGAAGAACTCACCGCCAACATCCGCTCCTCACTGGCCGATGACCTGTCCAAGCTGGGCCTGGTGGTCGATTCCCTGCAGATCCAGGAGATTGACGACGACTCCGGCTACATCGACAACCTCGGCAAGCCCCAAGCCGCCGCGATCGCCGCCGCTGCCCGGATCGCGGCCGCCGAGCGGGACAAGGAAGCCACTGCCCGCGAACAGGCGGCCAACGCCGAGAAGGCGGAGGCCGTGCGGGAATCGAGCATCAAGCAGGCCGGCTACCAGGCCGAGGTCGACCAAGCTCAGTCCCGGGCTCTCCAGTCCGGCCCGCTGGCCGAGGCGCTGGCCCGTCAGGAAGTGGTTCGCGCCGAGACCGCCGCGGCCGAACTCGACGCCGCCCGCCGCGAGAAGGTCCTCGAGTCGGAGGTCCGAAAGCCCGCCGACGCCGAGGCCTACCGCCAGGTCACCCTGGCCGACGCCGCCCGACAGACCGAGATCCTGCGGGCGCAGGCTCAGGCGCAGGAAACCACCCTGCGCGGTGAGGCCGAGGCCAAAGCAACCGAGGTCAACGGTCGCGCGCTGGCCATGGCCATCGAGGCTCGAGGTCGCGCCGAGGCGGTGGGGATCGAGGCGCGGGCGGCAGCGCTGGCCTCGAACCCCGACGCCGTCATCGCCCAGCAGATCGCCGAGAACTACCCGGCGATCGTCGCGGCCGGGGCCAGCGCTTTGGGCAACATCGACAACCTCGTCGTGCTCAACGGTGCGCAGGGAATGGAGGACTTGCTCGGCAAAGCGTTGACGATGGGTGGCGCGGGCCTCGGACTTGCTCGGAGCCTGATGTCGTCCATCCAAGGACCCGGCGCAGATCCTCGAACCGGAGCGGTCGCTGTCCCCGCATCTGCCAACGTCAAGCCAGCTTCCGCTGACCTGCCGGCAGACGTGCAGCCCGCTCGCGAGTCCAGCGGCTGAGCTGAGGTCCAGGGCCGCTTTTCGGTCCCCGTCCGGCCCTGTGTCATCGTGGAAGTCATGCGTCGCCGAGGCTTCGCCGTTCTGCTCGTCCTGGCCACGGTCTTGCTGACGGGTTGCTCGGACACCGATGACCGGGAGAAGGCAGCTCGCGACGCGGCGCAGGCCTACCTCGACGCCTGGGCCGCCGGTGATCTCACCGGCGCTGCGGAACTGACCGACAACAGCACGGCGTCGTTGCTGAACCTGCGAGCCGTGGCCACCTCCATGGGCTTCGGTGAAGGGCAGCAGCCGCTGCGGACCGAGATCACCGCGGTCGATCTCTCCGAAGGCGGAGCCACGATCAGTTACACGGCAACCTGGGAGTTCGATGCGGCCCCTGACTGGAGCTATGGAACGCAACTGCAGCTGAACGCCGTAGATGGCGAATTGCCCACTGTCGGCTGGGCAAGTTCGGCCATCCACCCCGACCTCGCCGACGGCGAGTCGATCGAGTGGAGCCGCAGCCTTGCCGAGCGGGCCTCGATCCTCGACTCGAGGGGCAATCCGATCTTTGCGCCGACTCCGGTCGTCGTGGTCGGAGTCGACCCGGGTCGAGTCACCGACCTCCCGGCACTGTCCGACACCCTGGCTTCCACACTGGGCATCTCAGCAGCAGATGTCGTGGCGAGTGTCTCGGCATCCCAGCCCGGGCAGTTCGTCCCGATCATCACCTTGCGCCGTCCCGACTATGACGCCGTACGGCCGGCGATCTTCGACCTGCCAGGCACCGTGTTCCGGGAGGAGACCCGCCAGCTCGCACCGACCGCCGGCTTCGCCCTCGGCGTCCTCGGCCGGGTCGGCGAGGCGACTGCGGAGGTGCTCGAAGAAGCCGGTAAGGACTATGCGGCCGGCGATCAGCTCGGTACCTCCGGCCTGCAGCGGGCCTACCAAGGGCAGCTGGCCGGTGGCCCCGGCCTCACCGTGGAGGCGGTCGGCGCTGACGGCGAACGACGAGATCTCGAACGGATCGAGCCGCAAACTGGGAGGCCGATCCAGGTCAGTCTGGACACCGCCATCCAGAACGCCGCCGACGCGGCCGTCGCCACTCGGATCGAACCCGCCCACATCGTCGTCGTACGTCCGGGTACCGGCGAAATCCTCGCGGTGAGCTCCAACGCGGCGGCCAACCCGGCCAATGCCTTGGTCGGTCAGTATCCGGCCGGGTCATCCTTCAAAATCATCAGCGGCTCGGCGTTGTTGGGCAACGGCATCGTGGGGCTTGACACCCCCGTCGCCTGCCCCGGAACGGTGACCGTCGGCGGCCGGGAGTTCGACAACGAGGACCAGTTCGATCTCGGCACCGTGCCGTTCCTGACCGCCTTCGCCGAATCGTGCAACACGACTTTCACCACCTCGGTCCAGCAGCTTCCCGCGGGGGCGCTCGAGACGGCCGCGGCGAGCTTCGGCGTGGGCGCCAGCTGGGATCTACCGGTCGAGGTGTTCTCCGGGCAGGTGCCCCCGCCCGCCGACGCGGTTGAGCTGGCCGCGGATGCGATCGGCCAGGGCAAGGTATTGGTCAGCCCGTTCGCGATGGCGATCGCCGGTGCGACGGCGGCCTCAGGCCAGGTTCCTGTTCCGTCCTTGGTGGCCGACGCCGAGGTCGCCGGCGCGGCGCCAGCCGGCCCGTCCCCAGACGTGACCGGCGCACTACAGCAACTGATGCGTCAGGTGGTGCTGACTGGTACGGGCCAGGCGCTGGCAGATCGCGGAGAGGTCTCCGGCAAGACCGGTACCGCCGAGTTCGGCAGCGACGTCCCCCCGCAAGCGCACGGTTGGTTCGTCGGATTCCGCTCCGATCCGGCTGGCGGCCTCGCCTTCTCCGTACTGGTCGAGAACGGCCAGTCCAGCGCGACCAGCGCGGTGCCATTGGCCGACACATTTCTGGGCAACCTCGGCTGAGCGGGCTGCCCAGCATCGATGCAACGCGGTCGGCGTCAGCCGTCGGTGATCGTGACCCGAACAGATCGGGCGCTCTGGGCGGCCTCGCGTAGGACGGCCAGACGTGGGTCGGCGACGGTCAACCATGGACCCCTGGGCAGTGCGGCGAGCTCGGCCAGCCGCGGGTGGGCCAGTGCCGAGGCGATCAGCGGACGATCTCCGCCGGTCACCAAGGCGAACAAAGTCTTGATCTCAGCGGTCAGGATCCGGGCGGCCACCTCCACCGCCGAGCCGACGAGGGCGGCTGCCTGGTTCTCGCGCCGCCGGGCGAAACGCTGCTGACTTTGACCTCCGGCAGCAGTACGTCCTTGCACATAGCGGGTGCCGACCTTGGACGTGACGAGCGTCCCGGCATCGGCTATTCCCACGGCGTAACCACCCCGGCGGATCAGCAGCAAGCCCAACCGCCGCTCGACCAAAGCGTGGTCGACGAGTGCCTGCCACGGATCAGCCGGATCGGGAGACAGCGGCGGAAAGGGCACTTCACAGAGTGCCGCTGAGCCGTCGGCGGCGTGAGCGGTCACGACATCGGCCGACGCGGCAACCTCCACACGACCGTGCCTGGCCGCGAACCGATCGAGCCACCCGGCTAGACGCTCGGGCGCGACGAGCACCGAGCGAGCGGCGCGGTCAGACATGGAGCCTGCTCCCATCCGAGTGAAGGCGTCCTTCTGTCGAACCTATTGGCACAAGGCGTCCTTCACTCGGTTCGCAGTGGGGAACTCAGAGACCGGGGAACTCAGGGGTGACCGGAGCAACGCCGGAAAGCTGGCGCCAGCTGGTCTGTCGCAGTGCCGCATCGGTGAGGGCGGCGAGTGCGAAGCCCTTAGCGCGCTGCGTGGTGGCTTGCGAGACGGCGAAGGCATAGCCTTGCGCGACTCCGGCCTCCAACAGGGCCGCAAGCTGCAGCGCACCGGCCGGATCGCCCACTGGGAATGGCAGCTCATAGTTAGCCTCCGCCGGATCCGGATCGGAGCCGCGCAGCCGGATGAGGTCCGCCAGCTCGTCGCGTCTCGCCCGATGAGCAGCGTCGATATCGCGTACAACCGACCGGGTCTCTGGGCTGATCGAGGATCCGACGATCCCGTATCCCCAAATCGCACTGTGCTCGGCTCGAAGCGCGGCCTGCAGCCCTTCGATCTCAGCCTCGCTCACGACTGGCCCGCCTCGTGCGCCGCTCGCCGCCCGGCGGGGAGTATGCGGATCGGCCTGCGGTCAGCTCGTCCGCCCCGCCACGCATCTCCTGCGATGCTCGGCTCGGGCGCTCCGCTGGGCTACGGCGCGCCGCTGGCGATTCTTCGGCGTTCATCCGAGCAGCCGCCCATGGCAGGCGGTACTTGCCGCGCAACTGCCGAGCAGCGCCGCGAGGTCGCCATCGGCCCGCAGTGCCGCTGCTCGCAGCCTTCTGGCAGCGGCGTCCACGACCCGAGCCAGATCGGACACGGCCGTTGCTGGATCGGGCGGGGGAACGGGCGGGGGAACCGGCTGCATCGAGGACGACGCCGCGGGAGGGTCCGTGCCGGAGTCCGGGACAGTGGCCTGCGATGCAGCGGCCGGCGCTGCGGCCGACAACGCGTTGGTGTGCGCGGTTGTCTGCGACTGCAGGTCGGACAGTTGGACTGCAAGCTGCGGAAACGCCGAAAGCGTCACCTGATAGGACTGGACAAGTGCCTGTTGGCCGATCAACACCGGAGTAAGCGGGTCGATCGCCGCTTCGGTGGGCGGGTCCGGGCTCACTGGCGCCGCCTCGCAGCCGCTCACTCCGGTGGTCAACCCTGCCGCGGCGACGGCAGAGCCCGCAGCCAGGAGCAGCGTGCGCCGCGATACTCGCGAATCGCTCACCCGAAGAGTCTGACAGTCGGCCTCCTGGGAGCGGCACCGGTAACCTCGGGGGTTGCACGGGCCGAGCGCTCCGTGGACACAACTGCAGACGACAAGGAGGCCGACAGGTGAGCGCCAACAGCGCGGAATCGGCCGCCACGCGGGATCGGCTGGTGGCGTTGATCTCCCCCGTGGTCCAAGGGTCTGGCTATGACCTGGAGGAGCTGATCCTCACCCCAATGGGCCGACGCAGCCTGCTCAGGGTGGTCATCGATCGGGATGAGGGAATCTCCCTCGATGACATCGCGGCGATGTCACACGCCGTCGCCGACGTCCTCGACGACGACGAGGGGGTCATCGGTAAGGCGCCCTACGTTCTGGAGGTCACCTCACCCGGAGTGGACCGTCCGTTGACCGAGGCCCGGCACTGGCGACGGGCCGTCGGCCGGCTCGTCGAGGTCACCGTAGGAACTGCCGGGTCGCCGGAAGTGACCGGCAGCCCGCAGGGGTCACTGCTCCGCGGACGGATCGCCGGTTACGACGGGACGACGGTGACGCTGAAAGTCGACGGCGTCGATCAAGTCGTGCCGATGAGCGATCTCGGGGCCGGGAAGGTTCAGCTCGAATTTCACCGGCCGGACGAGGGCGGCGCCAAGCGCGAACGACCACAGCGACGACACAAGCTGAAGAAGGGGAAGGCTGTCATGAACACCGACGACGCACTTCCCGCCGCGGAGGAGTCATGAACACCGACGACGCACTTCCCGCCGCGGAGGAGTCATGAACACCGACGACGCACTTCCCGCCGCGGAGGAGTCATGAATATCGACATCAGCGCCCTGCGCGGTATCGAACGGGAGAAGGGGATCTCCTTCGCCACCGTGGTCGAGGCCATCGAGACGGCCTTGCTGACCGCGTACCGGCACAAGGAAGGTGTTGAAGCCCACGCCAGGGTCCTCGTCGACCGCAAAACCGGCGAGGTGACCGTCTTCGCCCAGGAAATGGGCCCCGAGGGGACAGTCGTCCGCGAGTACGACGACACCCCGAGCGGCTTCGGTCGAATCGCCGCCAGTACGGCACGTCAGGTCATCCTGCAGCGGTTGCGCGCCGCCGAGGACGAGAACAACTTCGGCGAGTTCTCCGGCCGGGAGGGCGACCTCGTCGGTGGCGTGGTCCAAATCCATCGCGGTCGCAACGAACGCGGCATCGTGGTCATCGACATCGGAAAGTTCGAGGCCATCCTGCCGGCAGCCGAACAGGTGCCAGGTGAGGACTACAGCCACGGATCGAGGCTGAAGTGCTACGTCGTGTCGGTGACCAGGACCCCGCGTGGCCCGCAGGTCATGGTCAGCCGACGGCACCCGAATCTGATCCGCAAGCTGTTCGCTCTCGAAGTTCCCGAGATCGCCGACGGAAGCGTGCTCATTCCGGCCGTGGCCCGTGAGGCCGGACACCGGACCAAGATCGCCGTGTACACCAAGGTCGAAGGGCTCAACGCCAAGGGCGCGTGCATCGGCCCGGTCGGCCAGCGGGTGCGCAACGTCATGAGCGAGCTACATGGCGAGAAGATCGACATTGTTGATTACTCCGAGGATCCGGCCGAGTTCGTCGGGCATGCGCTCTCCCCGGCTCGGGTGCTCGAGGTGCAGGTAGTCGATGCCGAGGCAAAGGCGGCGCGCGTCGTCGTACCGGACTTCCAACTCTCCCTGGCCATCGGCAAAGAGGGGCAGAACGCCCGCCTGGCCGCTCGGCTGACCGGCTGGCGGATCGACATTCGCAGCGATGCCCAGGTCGAGGCGCCGGCCGAGGACTGAGCCACGAGCAGACACTGCCTGCGTCTCGCGCTAGACTGGGCGGTGGCCGATCGAGTGGTTCCGGTGCGTACGTGTGTGGGGTGCCGGCAGCGTTGCTCGATCAGCGAGCTGTTGCGAGTCGTGGCGGTGGATGGGCAGGTACTCCCAGACCCGCAGCGCAGGTACGCCGGCCGAGGAGCGTCATTGCATCCTCGATCTGTGTGCCTGGCACGCGCTGAGCGACGAGGAGCTTTCCGACGAGCTCTGCGGGTTTCCGGAGACTTGTCGACGAAGGCGCTGGGCAGTTATCTTGCCGACCGGTTCGACCAGCACCAGGAATGAGCACGGCGTCACGCATCACCAAGCGCGCACGGACATCAGGGTCCGCGCGCCCGTCGAGAGCAGGTCTTTCTCGGATGAGCACCCAGTGAAGAACCACCCGTGATCATGTTTCATCCGTAACGACGAGGTCGAGCGGGCAGCCGCCGCCCTCACTTATGAGGAGTCACGTTGCCAGGCAAAGCCCGCGTCAGCGCCATCGCGAAAGAACTCGGCGTACCCAGTAAGGATGTTCTCGCCAAGCTGACCGAACTCGGTGAGTACGTCAAGAGCCCCTCCTCCACCGTCGAGGCGCCAGTTGTACGGCGTCTGCACGAGGCTTTTCCCACTCCGCCACCCAAGGCAGCCAAGGCGACCAAAGCCACCAAGGTCACCAAGACCGCCGCCGAGCCGGCACCGGCCCCGGCCGTGCTCGAGCCCGCAGCCGTCCCGGCGGCATTTCTCGAGGCGCCGACGACCGCACCGTCTCGGCCCGCCGCCGTGCCCGGTCCCGCTGCCCCTGCTGCCGCTCCCACTCCGATTCAGCCGCAAGCCCCAGCCGCAGCCGCTCCCGCGCCGGCAACGCCGGCCCCTGCTGTGCCCTCCGAGGCGGCGCAGAGCCCCTCACCGGGTGACATACCGCGTCCGATTCCGCGACCTGGCGCGCGACCTGGTGGACCGCGGCCAGGCAACAACCCGTTCGGAGTCGGTGGCGGTTCTCCCGCCGCTCGCCCCGGAGCCTCACGTCCGGCTTCCGCGGCACGTCCTGTTGGCACGGGCGGTCCGGGTGCCGCGCGACCGAATCCGGGAATGGTCCCGGCTCGTCCCAGTCGCCCAGCCCCGGCCGGCGGTCGCGGGCGTCCGGGTGGTCCCGGAGGCGCCGGCGGTCCCGGCGGTCCCGGCGGCGGTGGTGGTGGCGGCGGGAACTACCGCGGCGGTGGCGGCGGCGTTCCCGGCGCTCCCAGTGGTCCTGCCGGAGGTGGCGGAGGATTCCGCGGCGGTCCTGGCGGGCGCGGCGGACGTGGTGGCCGTGGCAGCGGAACGGCCGGCGCCTTCGGTCGTCCCGGTGGCCGCGGTCCGGTTCGCGGCCGCAAGTCCAAGAAGCAGCGCCGTCAAGAGTTCGACAACATGCAGGCCCCGTCGATGGGTGGGGTGTCCCTGCCGCGCGGAAACGGCGCCGTCGTTCGGCTTCCGCGGGGGGCCTCGTTGACCGACTTCGCCGAGAAGATCGGCGCCGACCCGGCGGCTCTGGTGGCGGCCCTGTTCCACCTGGGCGAGATGGTCACTGCCACGGCCTCGGTCAATGACGAGACCCTGGCCTTGCTCGGTGGCGAGATCGGCTACGAGGTCCAGGTCGTCAGTCCCGAGGACGAGGACCGCGAGCTTCTGGACTCCTTCGACCTGACCTTCGGCGACCAGGAGTTGGCCGAGGAGGACCTGATGGCCCGGCCGCCGGTCGTCACCGTCATGGGTCACGTCGACCACGGAAAGACCAAGCTCCTGGACGCGATCCGGCGTAGCGACGTGGTCGCCGACGAGGCAGGTGGCATCACCCAGCACATCGGTGCCTACCAGATCCCGGCCGAACTGGAAGGTGCCGAACGACTGATCACCTTCATCGACACACCGGGTCACGAGTCATTCACCGCGATGCGCGCCAGAGGGGCGAAGGTCACCGACATCGTGGTTTTGGTCGTCGCCGCCGACGATGGCGTCATGCCGCAGACGGTGGAGGCGCTCAACCATGCCCAGGCCGCCGACGTACCGATCGTGGTTGCGGTCAACAAGGTGGACAAGGA
>Ga0136630_1000270_pt1 | contig 18948 bp, 21 predicted proteins | sample AntDrymUQ5682106_2_FD_105496 | JGI IMG/M metagenome (GOLD analysis project Ga0136630, IMG submission 105496) | Polar desert sand microbial communities from Dry Valleys, Antarctica - metaG UQ568 (21.06) | ecosystem: Environmental > Terrestrial > Soil > Desert | place: Antarctica: Dry Valley...
CGCTATGACGCCGAGGGCGCCGACGAGCTGACCTTCCTCGACATCACGGCCTCGAAGGACCGGCGCGACACGGTGCTGGACGTCGTGCGGCGCACAGCTGAGCAGGTGTTCATCCCGCTCACCGTCGGCGGCGGAGTGCGCCAGGTCGCTGATGTGGACACGCTGCTCAGGGCAGGCGCCGACAAGGTCGCCATCAACACTGGCGCGCTCGAGCGCCCCGAGGTGGTCGCGGAGATCGCCCAGCGTTTCGGCCGTCAGGTTCTCGTGCTCAGCGTGGACGCGCGGCGGTCTGCCGGCGCACCGTCGGGGTTCGAGGTGACGACCCACGGCGGCAGCATCAGCACCGGCGTCGACGCACTCGAGTGGGCGAGTCGCGGGACCGAGCTCGGGGCCGGGGAGATCCTGTTGAACGCCATGGACGCCGATGGGACGCAGCAGGGGTTCGACCTCGAGCTGATCACCGCCATCCGTGCGGTGGTCCACGTCCCTGTCATTGCCAGCGGTGGAGCCGGGCAGGCAGCAGACTTCCCAGCGGCAGCCACGGCCGGAGCCGATGCGGTGCTGGCGGCCAGCGTCTTCCACGACGGTCTGGTGTCGATCGGCACGGTGAAACTGAGCCTGGCGCACGCCGGTCACCCGGTCCGGTGACAACCCGACTGCATGCGCGACAATGGCGCGGTGCCTGACCCGACCCGCAGAGGTCTCGAAGCCGCGCTCGACGCCGTGCGGTATGACGACCGCGGGCTCGTGCCGGTCGTCGTGCAGGAGGCGATGACGCACCAGGTGCTGATGCTGGCCTGGATGGACGCCGAGGCGCTGCGACACACCGCCGAGACCGGTTGGGCGACGTACTGGAGCCGCAGCCGCAAGACCCACTGGGTCAAGGGCGAGACCTCCGGGAACACCCAGCATGTGCGCGAGCTGCGGGTCGACTGTGACGGCGACACCGTGCTGCTCGTCGTCGACCAGACCGGCCCGGCGTGCCATACCGGCGCCACGACCTGCTTCGACGCGGCGCCGAGGAGCCGGCCATGAAGTACGGACCCGTGCGACGGCGGATCGAATCAGGACCCGTGCGACCTGACGACGGTTGAGCGGCGACAATGGGCCGGTGACACTCACGAGCTACCAGGATACCGGTCTTGGCTGACCGGCCGCGTGAGTCACCTGCGGTCGACACACCCGAGGCCGCGCGTCGACATGCGCGCACCTATGCCGCGACGGTGCTCGTGGGCCTGCTCGCAGCGACCGCAGCGACTGTCGGCCTGGCTCGGCCGTGGATCACCGCCACCGCCACCCAGGCGGGCCTCCCGCAGATCAAGACCTCGGTCACAGGTGTCGAGGTCGCTTCCCTGGGAGGCGCCCTCGGTGTCGTCGCGCTGGCGTCGTTCGGAGCGGTCATCGCCACTCGAGGGTGGGTGCGGCGCGCGTTGGGCGCGGTGATCGTCTGCAGCTCCGCCGTCATCGCGTACTCCACGCTGCGGCCACCATCCGGCACCGACCAGGTCGAGGCGGGCCTGGCTGCGCTCGGCTGGGGCGGGGGACCCTACGACATGACGACGCGCCCGTGGCGTTGGCTGACGCTCGCCGCTGCGTTGCTGTGCCTGGCCGCCGGTGTCGCCGTGATCGCGCGTGGTCACCGGTGGGTGGCCATGGGCAGCAGGTATGACGCACCCGCGTCTCGTCGCGACGGGGCTGGTGTCGAGGGCCGCGTCGACGGAGGCGACCTGACCCACGCTGACGTGTGGCGGGAGATCGACCATGGCCGCGACCCGACTCAGACGTCGTGACCGCGACACGACACAATGGGGCCGGACAACGCGTCCACAAAGGAAGCTCATCGATGGCCAGTAACCACGGATCGACTCCCGCCGCCTGGACGGCGGTGGCCGTCTGCCTCGTCGGCTTCTGCGTCGGTGCCGTGGGGTTGGTCGTGGAGAGCTGGACGGTCTTCTGGGTCGGAGCCGCACTCATCTTGGCATCGGGAGTCGTCGGCAAGGTCATGCAGGCCATGGGTCTGGGCGGCCGCTAGACATGTCTGTCCTCAACGAGATCATCGCCGGTGTTCGCGAAGACCTCGCCGTTCGCCAGCTGGCTGTCAGTCTCGACGACCTCAAGAGAGCCGCCGCCCGTCAGCTGACCGCCCTTGACCCGATGCCCGGCTACCGGGCGCCGGGGGTCTCGGTCATCGCGGAAGTGAAGCGCTCGAGCCCGAGTATGGGCTCGCTCGCTGACATCAGCGACCCCGCTGCCTTGGCCGTCGCCTACGAGACGGGAGGAGCCGCCACGATCAGCGTGCTCACCGAGCAACGCCGGTTTGCTGGCACCCTGGACGACCTGCGCGCCGTCCGGGCCGCGGTCGACGTACCCGTGCTGTGCAAGGACTTCATCGTCACGTCGTACCAGCTGTGGGAGGCGCGAGCAGCGGGCGCCGACCTGGCCCTGCTGATCGTCGCTGCGCTCGATGACAATGAGCTGTGCTGCCTGATCGACAGGGCACGCTCGATCGGCCTTACCCCGCTCGTCGAGGTCCACTCCGAGGACGAGGCGAAGCGCGCTCTCGATGCGGGCGCGGACCTGATCGGTGTCAACGCACGCGACCTCAAGACCCTCGAGGTCGACCGGGAGACGTTCGCCCGGGTGGCACCCCTGCTCCCTGACAGCGTGGTCAGAGTCGCGGAGTCCGGAGTCCGCGGACCCCGCGACGTCCTCGAGTATGCCCGCGGCGGAGCCGATGTCGTCCTCGTCGGGGAGACTCTGGTGACCGGCAAGAACCCCGGGGCTGCAGTCTCCGACATGGTCGCCGCCGGCGCGCACCCGGCGCTCAAGCGGCGCCACTAACGCGAAAGAAGCTCAGATGACACACCCGATGCCCGACGCGACCGGGCACTTCGGTCGCTTCGGCGGCCGGTTCATGCCGGAGGCACTGATCGCCCCCCTCGACGAGCTCGAGGACTGCTGGCGCACGGCGATGGCCGACGACGCCTTCACCGGTGAGTTCCGCCGGCTGCTGTCCGAGTACGGCGGGCTGCCGAGTCTGCTGTACGACGCCAGCCGGTTCTCCGAGGTGGTCGGCGCCAGGGTGCTGCTCAAGCGCGAGGACCTCAACCACACCGGAGCCCACAAGATCCGCAATGTCCTGGGACAGGCGCTCCTGACCCAGCGGATGGGCAAGAAGCGGGTCATCGCGGAGACCGGAGCCGGTCAGCACGGAGTCGCCGCAGCAACCGCGTGCGCGTACTTCGGCCTCGAGTGCGTCGTCTACATGGGCGAGGTCGACACCGAGCGCCAAGCGCTCAACGTCGCCCGGATGAAGATGCTGGGCGCCGAGGTCGTCCCCGTCGCGAGCGGCAGCCGGACGCTCAAGGACGCCATCAACGAGGCGCTGCGTGACTGGGTGGCGAACGTCGACTCCACCCACTACCTGCTGGGCACGGCAGCAGGTGCCCATCCGTTCCCCGCCATGGTGCGCGACTTCACCCGCGGGATCGGCGACGAGGCACGCGCCCAGTCACTCGAGCTGCTCGGGAGGCTTCCCGACGGTGCCCTGGCATGCGTCGGGGGAGGCTCCAACGCGATCGGCCTGTTCGCGGCGTTCGTCGACGACCCCGACGTGCGGCTGTTCGGCTTCGAGGCCGGTGGAGACGGCTTCGAGACGGGCCGGCATGCTGCGACGATCTCGGCCGGTGAGGTGGGAGTCCTGCATGGCACCCGATCCTTCCTGCTGCAGGACGAGGACGGCCAGACCGTCGAGTCCCACTCCATCTCGGCCGGCCTCGACTACCCAGGCGTCGGCCCTGAGCATGCCTGGCTGGCAGACACGGGCCGAGCCAGCTACCGGCCGATCACCGATGCGCAGGCCATGGACGCGATGGTGGTGCTGGCGAAGACCGAGGGCATCATCCCGGCGATCGAGAGCGCCCATGCGCTCGCCGGTGCCTACGACGTGGCCACTGAGCTCGGACCCGACGCGACCCTTGTGGTGTGCCTGTCCGGGCGTGGCGACAAGGACATGGTGACGGCCGCCACCTGGTTCGACCTCGTCGACCTGAGCGACGTCGTCGAAGACGTCGTCGAAGATGCCGTCGGGGATCTCTCGTGACAAGCGTCGGACCAACGGTTGTTGCGGCGCGCGCCGACGGCCGGGCTGCTCTCATCGGTTACCTGCCGGCGGGCTTTCCGACGGTTGACGGCTCGATCGCGCTGATGCAGGCTCTCGTCGACGGCGGTGTCGACGTCGTCGAGGTCGGGTTGCCGTACTCCGACCCGGTCATAGACGGACCCACGATCCAGGCCGCCGCCGAGAGCGCGCTCGCAGCGGGGTCGCGGACCACAGATGTGTTCCATGTCGTCGAGGCCACGGCCGCGCGTGTGCCGACGCTCGTGATGACCTATTGGAACCCCGTGCAGCGCTACGGCGTCGAGCGGTTCGCTGCCGATCTGGCCGCTGCTGGCGGCGCGGGCCTCATCACGCCAGATCTGATCCCGGACGAGGCGGGCGACTGGGTCACAGCAGCGGACAGGCATGATCTCGACAAGGTGTTCTTGGTCGCTCCGTCCTCTAGGTCTGAGCGCCTCAGGCTCGCCGCCGAGCACTGCCGGGGTTTCGTCTACGCGACGGCGGTGATGGGTGTGACGGGTGCCCGGGACGAGACAAGCAGCGCCGCCCCTGGGCTCGTCAGGCGTCTTCGTGAGGTGACCGATCTTCCCGTCGGCGTGGGACTCGGCGTGTCGTCCGGTGCCCAGGCAGCCGAGGTCGCGTCGTACGCCGACGCCGTGATCGTCGGCAGCGCACTGGTCCGTACCGTCCTTGACGCCGCAGGCCTCGACGAGGCTGTGGAGTCGGTGACCAAGCTGACGAGAGAGCTGGCCGGAGGAGCCCGTGGGGAACTTCGGGGGCCTGCGCAGAGTTGAAACCTCAGATGACCCCCTCCGTGCGCCCCGCCCTGGCTGTCCTTGCGAGCTTCGTGGTCGCGACGAGCGCGGCAGCGTGCGGAAACAGTGGCGACGCCGAGCAGCCCCAGCCGGACAACCCGGCCGGAGTGGTGATCTCTGACGGCTGGCAGGATGACACCTTCAAGGGTGCCGAGCCGGCGACGCCGTACGAGATGCCGGACCTGACGCTGACTGCCACCAACGGCCGCGACTTCAACCTGGTCACTGACACCGCCTACCCGGTGACGATCGTCTTCTTCGGCTACACCCACTGCCCCGACGTGTGCCTGCTCGTCATGAGCGACCTGACCCAGGCGATGGTGCAGCTTCCCGAGGAGATCCGGGACCAGACCCAGGTGGTGTTCATCACGACCGACCCGGCGCGGGACACTCCTGGCGTGCTGCGGAGCTATCTGGATGGCTACGACGGTGACTTCGTCGGGCTGACAGGTGATCTCCACTCGATCGCGACCGCGGCCGACGGCCTGGACGTCGCCATCGAGGGTAAGCGGACCCTGCCGAGCGGCGGCTACGACGTCGGCCACGGTGCCCAGGTGATCGGGTTTCGGGGGGACGTGGCGCCGGTGATCTGGACCCAGGGCACCCCGGTTGTCGACCTCGTCTCCGACATCACCGCCCTGGCCGCGTCGTGAACCCCGGCGCCAGGTCAGCAGGGTAGGTTGCTCGCGCGATGTACCTAGCCTTCATCCCCAGCCCCAGCGACGGCGTGTGGCACCTTGGCCCGCTGCCGATCCGTGCCTATGCGCTGTGCATCGTCCTCGGGGTCGTCGTGGCCGTGTGGCTCGGCAACAGGCGCTGGGTGGCGCGCGGTGGCCGTCCTGACAGCGTCAGCGAGGTGGCGGTCTGGATGATTCCGTTCGGACTCGTCGGGGGGCGGCTGTACCACGTGCTCACCGACCCTCAGCTCTACTTCGGAGCTGGTAACTCCCCCATCACCGCCCTCTACATCTGGCGCGGCGGCCTCGGGATCTGGGGCGCGGTCGCCCTCGGTGCGCTGGGCGCCTACATCGGCTGCCGGCGCCGGGGGATCAAGTTCCGCGCGTTCGCGGATGCCCTGGCACCGGGCATCGTCCTCGCGCAAGGGCTGGGTCGCTGGGGGAACTGGTTCAACCAGGAGCTCTTCGGCAAACCGACGTCCCTGCCCTGGGGCCTCGAGATCGACCGGGACCTTCGTCCCGCGGACGCCTTGGACCAGCCGACGTTCCATCCCACGTTCCTCTACGAGTTCGTCTGGGACTTCGGTGTCGCGGGCCTGGTCATCTACCTTGACCGGCGGCTGAAGCTCGGCTTCGGTCGCGCCTTCGCGCTGTACGTCATGGCCTACACGCTCGGACGTGGCTGGATCGAGTACCTCCGCGTCGACACCGCCAACCAGTTCTTCGGGGTCAGGCTCAACCTGTGGACGTCCGTGATCGTCTTCGCGGCGGCGGCGGCGTACTTCGTCATCGTCGGCCGCCGTCATCCCGGACGGGAGACCGACGTCGAACCATTGCCCGAGGGCGAGGATCCCGACAGCGTGGCCGACGACACCGACACCGAAGCCGACGCCGATTCGACGCCCACCGCGACGGAGGACGACAGCGAGGCATCCACGGGGGCGACGTCGAAGGCCGAGTCCCCTACCTAGGCGGACAGCGTAGGCAGGCAGACTTAGGCAGACCTGAGTCAGCTTCCCCCACCTGCGCTGACGACAATGAGGTGATGACCGAGCAAGCCTCGTCCGCGACGGATGATCAAGAGATCGACCACGAGCATCCCGACGTCACGGGCGGCTGGCTGCGGCCCGCGGTCTTCGGGGCCATGGACGGCCTCGTGTCGAACTTCGCCCTCATCGCGGGCGTCGTCGGCGGGACCGGAGGGGGTAGCCCGGACACAGTTGTCTTGGCGGGCCTCGCCGGCCTGGCGGCCGGTGCCTTCTCGATGGCAGCGGGGGAGTACACGTCGGTGGCCAGCCAGGCGGAGTACACCGCGAAGGAGATCGAGGTCGAGCGGCTCGAGATCGAGATCAGGCCAGGAGCGGAGCAGGCCGAGCTCGCGCAGATGTATGTCGACCGCGGCATCGACCGTGAGCTCGCGGACCAGGTGGCGGCACAGGTGCATGCAGACCCCGACCTCGCCGTCGAGGTGCACGCCCGCGAGGAGCTGGGCGTCGATCCAGACAACCTGCCGTCGCCGGTCGTCGCAGCTTCCTCGTCGTTCGTCGCGTTTGCCGTCGGTGCCGCACTCCCGGTCCTGCCCTACCTTCTCGGCGCCACTCAGCTGTGGCCGGCGTTGGTGGTGAGCTTGGTCGCGTTGTTCGCGTGTGGCGCGGTCGTGTCAGCGGTGACGACACGCACCTGGTGGTATGGCGGCATCCGTCAGATGGTTCTCGGTGGCGTGGCCGCCGCGCTGACCTACTTCATCGGTGACCTGGTCGGAACGAACCTCGGCTGACGCTGCTCACTCCGCAGGTCGGGTGACTTCCCCGACATGCCGATGAGTCGGTGTTCGCGCCATCGGCGCACAGAGCGACGACGGCGGCCCTGCCGCTTAGGATGACGAATTTGTCGTGCAGCCTTGCGTCATTTCGCCCAGAATGACACAGTAATCGGAGTGGCTGACGGGACGCTATTCCTGTCGAAGGAATCGCAGCACCGCCAACACCCTGCGGTGTCCCCGCGCGTCCGGCGGTAGGTCGAGCTTCGTAAAGATGCTGCTGACGTGGCCCTCAATCGTCTTTGGGCTCAGATGCATCTCCTGCGCGAGCGCTATGTTCGACAGCCCTCGCGCCATCAGACCGAGCAGCTCCCGTTCCCGCTCGGTGAGCTCGGCCAGCGGGTCGCGCTCCCGCCGCCGTGCCACCAAACGGGCGACCAGCTCAGGATCGATCACCACCTCGCCGCGCGCGACGCGGCGTACGTCGACGCCGAACGCGGTCAGGTCCGAGACACGATCCTTGAGCAAGTATCCGACTCCGCCGTCGAACTCGGTCATCAACCGCAGCGCGTGGTGGGCCTCGACGTACTGCGACAGCAGCATCAGCCCGACCTTCGGTGCCGTCGCCCGGATCTCGGCGGCGGCCTCGATCCCCTCGGCGCTGTGGCCCGGTGGCATGCGAAGGTCGATCACCGCCACGTCGGGCGGGTCGTGCCGAACCAGGTCAACCAGGGCACCGCCGTCGCCCGCCTGGCCGACAACCTCGAAGCCGGCATCGGCAAGGATCCGCGCCACTCCCTCGCGGAAGAGGACCGCATCGTCAGCGATCATCACCCGCACGGTGCCTCCCCTTCGGAACAGGGTCGAGGTGACCCGACGGGGATCACGGTCCGCAGCCGGGTGCCGCCACCAAGCGGGCTCTCCACCTCGAGGCGAGCCCCGAGTGCGGAGAGCCTGTCGCTCAGACCCTGGAGCCCGCTCCCCGCGACCGGGTCGGCACCTCCTACTCCGTCGTCGGCGACCTCGACCCGCAGACCGTCACGGTCGCGCTTGGCGACCACCTCCACCAAGGAGGCGCCGGAGTGCCGAGCCGCGTTCGTGACCCCCTCGCTGATGAGGAAGTACACCGTCGCCTCGACCTCAGCCGACTGCCGGCCTGCCACCGAGACCCGGAGCCGGACCGGGATCGGCGAACGGTCGGCGAGGTTCGCGAGCGCCGGCTCGAGTCCGTCCTGGGTGAGGACCGACGGATGCAATCCCCGGGCCATCTCGCGCAGCTCGGCCGTGGCCTCGAGAAGCTGCCGGCGTGCGGACTCGGCACGGGCCGCGAGATCTGAGTTGCCCGCCACCGCGGCTCCCTCCGCGAGACCACCGAGCTCAAGGCCAAGGGTGACGAGCCGCTGCTGCACGCCGTCGTGGAGGTCGCGCTCGATCTTTCGACGGGCGGCGTCCGTCGCGGTGACGATCCGCCGCGCAGCGGCCTCAAGTCCAGCCGCCTGGGCCTGGTGGTCGATGACCAGGCCGGTCTGGGCCACCAGATCATCGAGCAGCTGACGCTCGGCACGCGACAACGACTCCCCCGCCTGTTTCGTGACGGTGATCGCGCCGAGAACGCGGCCACGGTGGACCACAGGCCGTAGGTGTGTCCGCGGCCCGATTCCCAGATCGGCGAGGGCAACGGCCTGTGTGGCGGTGTTCTCACCCGCCCGATCGGGCCACGTCGCCGCCGGCACCATCTCACGCTCGTCGCCGAGCCAAACGACGACGTCGGTGGCCCCTACAGCCTTGGCCACGGTCGCTGCGATGCCGCCGAGCAAGCCTTCCGGTGCCTGCGGCAGTTGCGCCGACAACTGTGCCAATGCTTCGTACGGCGTCGCGCGGTGCCCGTAGACCAGCCTGTCGGCCAGGCGCTGCGCCCGGCGCCGCACCGGCTCGAACAGAAGCGCGACGACGGCCGTGGCTACGAGGGAGAGCAGTGGGTCGGACCTGGGTAGCAGCGCGCCAACACCTACCACCACGACGACATAGCCGACGGTGATCATGAGCACCATCGCGCCCACGACCAGCGACTTGTTGATGACCGGATCGATGTCATAGAGCCGGTACTTGAAGATCGCGATGCCCGCGGCGACCGGGATCAGAGAAAGGGTGATGAGACCCGGGAGTGGCGTCTGCCACACCACTGCCCCCACCAGCAACAGACTCAGGGCGATCGCCACCGCGTAGACGAACCACCGCAGCTGGCGCACCTCCTCAGCGCCGGCCTGACGCATACGAGCGATCACCGCTGCTGCCCACAGCACCTGGAAGGCCAGGTACAAGAACACCGTGACGGGCCAAAGCGTCCGCTCTGCCCAGGAAGCTCCGACGACCTGCAGTGGATGCTCGACGACCAAGCGGTCCCAGTCATCCTCGATCGGCCAGAGCGCCGAGGCAACCGAGAGCAGGATCCCGAGGACGACCATCACGATGGCCGCCCTCCGCCATCGCCGCGACAGCATCCGGCCGTTGGGGAACGCCATCACGGCCACTCCGGCGATCGCGATTACAAGCGGCACCGGCCACACCGCGACCCACGCCAGCCAGTCGGCGGCCGGCAACCGGGGCTCGTGCCGGGCGTACTGACGGCCGAAGAACAACCCCGCCTGCAGGACGCCGACCGCCGCGAAAAGACGTCCCACGCGGTGGCCGGGACGCATCCGGACCACGTAGAGCCCCACGGCCGTGAAAGTCAGGGCGAGGAGACCGTTGTGCAGGTTGTCGAGGTAGAACCCGGCCCACAGGCCATACCCGACCAGCACGCCGACCACCAGGCCGACCAGCGCGACCCCGGTCTCACGCGCCGCCGACGGGGCGTCGTCGAGCGCGGCCTGCGCCGTAGCCATAGAGGCATGCTGGCACGGCCTCGACGTCCGCGCACCAGGGTTGACCCTGGAAGACTGCCGGGTCTGCCCGGATGTGCTGGCCGCCGCGGATCGCGACCGTATGAGACACCGATCGATCCGCGAAGGAGAAAGACAATGACTTCTGCATCTCTCCAATCCCGTACCCCCACGCCGCACTTCCGTACCGATCGCGCTGGCTCTGCCTTCCTGGTTCTCGGTGGCATCGCGTTCTTCCTCGGCGGCGGGCTACACCCCAAGGACAGCGGCTCGGGCGACAAGCTCGCGCAACTGCACGACATGCTGGTGAGCTCGATGTGGTACCCGTCGCACGCCGTCCTGCTGGCCGCCATGGCGCTGATCGCCGCCGGGATCATCGCAATCCGGCGGCCTGGTCACCTCGAACCCCGCATGGCCCGGCTCGCCGACATCGTCGCGGGGATCTCGGTGCTCGCAACCTTCGGGATGCTGATCCATTTCTTCGCCGCCACCGGGGCCTCGGCGATCGCTGACGGCGACAGCACGTTCGTGATCGAGGTCCACACCTGGAACGAGACGATCGTCAACCCCCTCTGGGGGGTCGCGATCGCCGCGCTAGCACTTGCGGGCGGCCTGACCCGCACCTTCGGCAACCGGATCGTCATGGCGCTTGGGGTCGTCGGCGGCCTCTGCTTCGCGCTCGCAACCGCCACGATTGCCTACACCGACGCCTTCGACCCGCTGTTCCCCGTCAGCTCCTTGCTCGGAGTCTGGGCCGTGGCGGTCGGCGTGATCGGGCTCGTGCGGCACGCCTGAGACCGGGCGACAGAGCACCGGCCGCCGGACGAGGGGTTGAGTGCCCAAGACCACGGAAATCGGTGTCGAGCCCCACAATCAATCGGCGAGGAGCTCGCTCATCCAAGGACGCGTCATACCACCGCGACAGCGGCTATGTCCCTCCGCGGGCGGCAGGCGCTGGCCGGCCCGGACCACATGTCGCGGGCGCTCGCGCCTCGCAAGGCACCGGGTCCATCGCTCTTGGCAAAACGCCGCTGAAGCCCCGTCCTCGGCTGCAGTACGGCCTTTCCGGTCAGACCATTCCTGCTCCCGGCCCCTCCCGATAGCTGCCGATCAGTGCAGGACCGGGCTGGGGCAAAGGGTGGCCGAAGGCCATCGCGCAGCGACGCCCAACGCCCTTGATCCCGACCCGGGCGGGGACATCATGACGGCGTCGGGAGGGACCGACACCACAGACCCCCGTTGCGCTCTTCTGACGCTTCGCCGCACGGAGGCACGGAGGCACGGGCCTGACCACAGAGCAGCTCGTCGACCGCTACGCCCGGGTGGCCGCCAAGGCCGTACGCGCCCCCCTCGCTCCGGGTCTGATCCGCAACCGCGCGATGCCGGACCTGCAGCCGGTGGGCGACGGTCCGCTGGAGCCGTGGACGTACGAGTACCTGCTGGACGTCATTCCTACCCGGGACCCGTGGATTACCCGTGGATGCACCGCGTGGACATCTCCCTTGCCACCGACCGCCCGCGGCACCTCACCCACGACCACGACGGCGTGCTCGTCGACGACGTGGTCACCGAGTAGGCCTCGCGGCACGGGCAGCCGTACTCCCTGCACTGACCGGACCCGCGGGCGGGCGGTGGTCCTCCGGCGCCGGCGCCCCTGACCTGGAGCTTGACGGGGTGGAGTTCTGCCTCCTGGTGTCCGGACCCGGGCGCGGTGACGGCCTGCTGACCGTTCTCGTCCCTGAGATGGCATGGGCACTCCCGGGGCGAGCGGAGAGCTGCCGCTGACGGCTCTGCCATAGTGAGGCATGGCGCTGCCGACCGAAGAGTACGAAGCGGCCCTCGACCGTGCGGCGACGCGGGCCCGGGAGTGGCTCGCGTCGCTCGCGACCCGACCGGTGCCTCCCCGGCGAGACGCCGACAGCCTGCTCCAGGACCTCGACGGGCCGCTGCCCGACGAGGGCAGCGACGCCGCAGCCGTCGTCGACATGCTGGCGGACGCGGTCGAGCCGGGGCTGATGGCGATCCCGTCTGGCCGGTTCTTCGGGTGGGTGATGGGTGGGACGCTTCCCGCCGCGCTCGGCGCGGACTGGTTGACCAGCGCGTGGGACCAGAACAGCGGTCTGCGGTACGCGACGCCAGGAACGGTGGTCGTGGAGGAGGTCGCCGGCCGGTGGATCCTGGACCTGCTGGGCCTCCCGGACGGGGCCGACGTCGGCTTCGTCACCGGGGGGACAATGGCCAACTTCACCGGTCTCGCGGCCGGGCGGCAGCAGGTGCTGACCGACGCCGGCTGGGATCTCGACCGGCGGGGGCTGACCGGAGCACCTCGCGTACGCGTCCTGGTCGGCGCTGAGCGACACGTCACCGTGGACCTTGCGCTGCGCTACCTCGGGCTGGGGGAGCCGGAGGTCGTGGCCGCGGACGACCAGGGGCGCCTGGTGGCCGACGCGTTGCAGGAGGCTCTGGCCGGTGTCACCGGACCCACGATCGTGTGCCTGCAGGCCGGCAACCTGCACTCAGGCGCCTTCGACCCCCTCGAGACGGCGACCACTCTCGCCCACGCGAAAGGCGCGTGGGTGCACGTCGACGGCGCGTTCGGCCTGTGGGCGGCCGCTTCGCCGCGGCTCGCGCACCTGACCGCCGGCGTCGAGCGCGCGGACTCCTGGGCCACCGACGCGCACAAGACCCTCAACGTGCCGTACGACTGCGGGATCGCGATCGTCGCCCGCCCAGAGCCCTTGCGCCGGGCGATGGGCAGCCATGCGTCCTACTTCATCCCCGACGAGGCCGGCGACCCGATGGACAAGGTGCCCGAGCTGTCTCGGCGGGCCCGTGGCGTGCCGGTGTGGGCGACGCTGCGTTGCCTGGGACGCGCCGGGATCGCCGCACTGGTCGACCGCCTCGCCGCCAACGCGAGCGCCCTGGCGAGCGGGTTCTCCGGCATCGACGGCGCCGAGGTCCTCAACGACGTTGTCTTTACCCAGGTGTGCTGCGCCTTCGGCGACGACGCGCGTACCCGCGAGGTGACGGCGCGGGTTCTGGCGGACGGTACGGCGTGGATGTCGGGTTCACAATGGCGCGCCCGTGCGGTGATGCGCGCCTCGGTCAGCAACTGGTCGACCGACGACGCCGACGTCGCGGTGTCCGTTGACGCGGTGCGTCGGGCGGTCGCCGCGGTCGGGTAGGCCACGTGTCACGTCAAGCGCTGCGCTAACCCGGTCTTCCAGCACGACCCCGCGGGTCGTTGGCAGCACGTGTCATACCCGCTCGGGGACGAGACTCTCCAAAGCTCCCGGGTCTCGTCGTCCGTCGAGTGCACGACGGTGTGTGCCGCGCACGCCGCGAGTCAACGAGACCTTGTAGGTGTTGCGCCCAGGTGCGGGCGTAGCGGGCACCCAGATGGCCGCGCATGCGGCTCCGTTGAGATGGTCTCCTTGGTCAGGCTGTGCGAGATGGAAGCGGGTGTAGTCGGCGAAGTCTGCCACGATCCGGAAGCCGTTGCGCTCAAGGACCGCCGCGCTCTTCTCATTTCCGTGGGTGACGCCCGCGAAGAGGTCGGTAGCGCCAAGCTGCTGGAACGCGAAGTCGGCCAGCGCCGCCAATGCGACGTTCGCCAACCCACGTCCGCACGCGTCGGCGGCGAGCCAGTACCCCAGCCCGTACTTGGGTGGGTCGACTGGCACCAACGCCGTACCGCCAACCATGGTCGCCGCCTCACAGATGGCGAACGCCAGGACGGGTCCATCATCGGCGAACTGCTGGGCGTAGACCGATGTGGGCGTCGCCACTTCGTCGACGTAGTTGCCCAACCTCGTCAGGTGAGCCTCGTTCGAACGCAGGAGCGACGAGTACTCCTCGGCATCGCTCGGGGTGAGTCGACGCAAAGTGACACCCTCACGCGTCGTCTCGATCAACACGGGAACGATCTTGTCGAGATGGTGACAGAGAGGCAACTGAGTTGATCAGCCCAACCGCCCATCGTCCAGTCATGCCGCGATCCGTGCGTTTCCGGAGGCGCGTCATATCGCCGCCTGTCAGCGTCGAATTTCCTGATCTGCTTGTTATGCCGGTGATGGCGCGCGCCTTCGGAGGAGCAGCGGACGTAGGCTCGCGTCCATGTCGGACAGCGCGGCGGGCAGCGAGTACAACGGCGATGACTTCTACTGTGACGTTGCCATTCCGCATGTTGCCGCGCTCCAGGTCGAGCACAACGACGAGTGGGTCCTGGCTTTTCACCACACCCGGCCGTTCTGGAACACGCACATCGTGGTCGCGCCAAGAAGGCACGTGCGGTCATTGACCACCGTGTCTGAGGGAGACGCAGACCTCATGCGGCGGATGTTCGTGGTCGTGCAAGACATAGCCCGGAAGGTCGAGCACAGGCACGGTGCGGCGTCGGTGGTCACGAATCTCGGCCGCTACCAGGATTCGAAGCACTTTCACGTCCACGTTCACAGCGGCGAACGTCGCCGGAACTGAACGCGCGGATGGGCCGCTGTCGGCCGGACATGCCGATGTGCGGTCGCTCGGAACCACCAGCAGGGAGACTGCGTCCTATGGGCATGACGGCGTCTGTGCGGATAGGCCTCGCCGTACTCGCTTGCGGGATTCTCAGTGCGTGCGCAGGCACCACTGGGGGCGGCGGCGACTGCGTTAGTCACTACGACTCCGTCGCAAGTGCTCCCACTTGGGATGGCTTGAAGGACGCGATGTTGGGGCACAAGGATTGGGGTCGTGTCGTATCGGTGCGGACACAAGCGCGCGGTGACGACGTCGGTGCAGGCGACCAGGATGCCGTGCGCGTGGTGGACCTACTCAACCGGAAAGGCCGACGCCTGGTTCAAGTCGATGTCTGGCGTACCGACAGGGGGGCTTGGCGTGCTGGCGTCTGGAATCAGTGCATCGACTGACCGCCACCGTGGCCTGTGACCAGGTCCGCCGAGCCCTCGACTGCACACCGCCCGCTCGTGCCGAAGCGCGGACGCAGGCCGCGTAGGCCCCACCAGACCTAATCGGGCAGACTGACCGACGTGGACAGACTCGCCAGCAAACGGGTGTACGCCAATTCGTGGTTGGCGGTTCGCGAAGGCACAGTCCGTCGCTCGGACGGGTCGACCGGCACCTACACGGTTGTCGACAGCGCTGACATAGCGCTGATCATCCCGGTCGACGGGGACCAATTGCATCTGGTCGAGCAGTACCGGTATCCGGTCGGCAGTCGGCGCTGGGAGTTTCCTTCTGGAACCGCGGAAGCGTCGATGAGCGGGTCGACGCAGACGCGGCGGCGGTAGCCGGACGCGAACTACGCGAAGAGACAGGACTCCTGGCCGGCGGACTGACTCCGCTCGGCACGCTTGACGTCACGCCAAGCACCCTGAGCCAGCGGTGCAGCGTCTTCCTAGCGACTGGCCTGACGCATGGCGAACCTCAGCGGGAATCAGAGGAGCAGGACATGCAGTCGGCCTGGTTCGCCCGTAGCGACGTGGAGCGGATGATCAGCGACGGCACCATCTCCGACGGGAAGTCCATCGCGGCATATGCGCTGCTGCTCACAAGCGGGGCGTTGCCGGGCGGGTGAACCGTGTAGGTTCACCCCCTGCACGAAGCGGCCATCGCCTCCTGCACCCGAGTCACCGGCCAGGTCCATCGACCTCGGCAGCCGGCCAGACACTGCCAACGCGGTGCCTCGGTGCCGCACGATGAGCTCGGCGAACGCGCCCCGGTCACCGGCACGGGCAGCCTCCACCAACCCAGCATCAGCCCGCCCGTCGAAGCGTCGCCTGCTCACACCCCGTAGTGTGCCGGCGAACCTGCAGGGGTAGCGGTCTACCGAAGACTTCCGCCCCCACCTGGCACCTCACTACGACCGTGCATATGCCGATGTGCGAGTTTCCTGGTCCCGACAGCCGTCCCTGGAATAGGTTGCACGGTTAGTCGATCAGTGCCAACATGTGGGCCGCCTGATCCTCCGTGGTGCCCGGTGGGTTGCGCAGGACGGCGCCGTTGCCAGGCAACAGCATGGCCAGCCAGAAGGCGGCCCAGAGCGTGCGGTAAGCAACCATTCGTTCCCGCTCATTCTCTGACAGTCCGACCGCGTCGACGAGTTCCTCCGGATCGAGGACCCCGGTAAGGCGACCAGCGATGTGGTCGGCGAGCTCGTAAGCCGGATCAGTGAGCCCGCCGTCCTCAAAGTCCACGAGGCGACAGGTTGCGCCGTCCCACAGGATGTTGGTTGGGTTGAGGTCGGAGATCCCGAGGGCCACCAGTTGCGGCTCCGGAAGGATGTCGGAACGGGAAAGCCAGGCGAGGGTTGCGTCGACGCTCTCGGCCACAAGTGCTGGGTCGCGGCACTCGATGAGGTCGTAGGAGTGGCTGAGCCACCCCTTCAAGGTCTGACGTTGGGTGGTGGGACCGTAGCGGCGCTCACCAATGTTCGCGTTCAGGATGGATTCGAGGGGAACGTCGTACAGCCGGCGCAGCGTATGACCTAACGACGTCGTTTGCTCGCGGGTGAGGGGTGCGTAGCCCAACGGCCTTCCCGGGAGCCGTTCCATGACCACCACCGGGCCCCCGCGGAACGTCTCGCGTCGCAACGGCCGAGGGGCAACACCCGGCGCGCATTCGGCGAGGATTGTCAGGCAGCCCCACTCCCGGTCGGCCTCCCCGGCATCCCAGCTCACGTACCTCTTGCGGACCTCGGTAGAGGTGAAGGTCAAGTCGTGGGTCTGGGTTTGCATGACCGTCATCTTATGGACAGCAACGTCGTACCCGGGGGGACGTCCGCGCTCATGAGGTTCCAATTGCCCAAGGCATCGGCAGAGCGAACCGCAGTTACCGGATCTGCCGATGACAGCTGAATCGCGGGTGGTGTCAGTGGGCGTGGTGAATGACGAATCGGCGGATGTGTCGGCATATGAGTCTGGTTCCTCGTGGTAGGCGAAGTGGCCCGTCTCAGGGAAGGTGTGCACCGCTCCCGTTGGCACCTGGCTTGTGTAAAGGTCGACGATGTGGGGTGGGACCACCAAGTCGTCCTCGCCATGTACAAGCAGGCTGGGCACCGCAAGCCGCGCCATGAGGTGGAGTTGTGGCTCGTACATGGCAGCGAGCAGCGGAGCATGCGACTGGCCACGCGCCCACTGCTCGTCCGAGAACCCCGCTGAAGACATCAACGCTTCGTACGCCTGCGTTGAACCTCGGCCGTGGAAGAACAGGTCCAGGTACTGAGCGTCAAGGGCCTGCATGGCGACCCACGGCTGGTCGTCGACCGTGATGCGATCGGGCTTGTCGGCGATGCGACGGCAGGCCAAGGCCGCCTCCCTCTTACCGGCCGCCTCCAACAACTTTGCGGCTACGGGGAGCCGGAAACGGTCTGTAAGGTCGCAGTCCCAGCAGGGGCAGTCGAACACCACTGCGGTCACGGAGTTGGGATGGCAGGTGGCGTACTGCAGCGCGTAGCCCCGCCTGCAGAGTCGCCCAGGACGGCCCAGGAGTGGATGCCAAGGCTTGTGCGCAGCGCCTCGAAGTCGTCAATGAGTACGTCGACGTCGAGCGCTGTCCCCGGAGGGAGGTCTGCCGATCGCAATACGCCACGTTGGTCCACTCCGATGATCCGGAGGTCCTCAGCCAGGCGGTCGCCCTGAGCGGCCATGAAGTCCCAGCAGCTCTGACCGGGACCACCATGGATGTAAAGCAACGGCGGCGCCGTCAGATCACCTCGATCATCGACGACCAGCTCCGTGCCGTTGACCGAGAACAGTCGCTGCCCCGACATGTCGTATCAACTCCGTCTCCAAACTCGCCTGACCAACCTACTCTCTGCCGCGATTCGCTCGGTCTGCCGAGACCGAGTGTCGACCGGCAGAGGCGACCCGGCGGGCTGCGTAATGTCCACCCGGCATGGGCCCGCAAACGCATACATTGACGGTCGTGGACGTCGTCATAGTCGAGAGCGCCCAGATTGACGCCGCGACCCGCCTGGGCCTGCGGACGCTCTGGGACCGTGCCTTCGGCGACCGGTTCAGCGACGATGACGCCGAACACGCCTACGGCGGTGTGCACGTGCTGACGCGCGACGGGGATCGTCTCATCAGCCACGCGAGCGCTGTACCTCGACGGATCAAGTTCGGTGAACAGCAGTGGCGCACCGCGGGTTACGTCGAAGCCGTGGCTACCGATCCTGAGCGCCAAGGCGAAGGCATGGGTCGACGAACGATGGACAAGCTTCAGGGCGAGATCTCCTCTCGGTGGCCGGTGGCGCTTCTCTCGACGGGACGCGCTACTGGCTTCTACGAGTTGCTCGGTTGGGAGAAGTGGCGCGGGCTCTCGTACACCCAGACCACCTCGGGCGTCGTCCCGGACGGCGATCACGGCGGGCTGATGATTCTCCGTCTCGACCCGTCCGTCGTCCCGGACTTGTCCGTGGGAGTGACGTGCGAGGACCGACCGGGCGACGCCTGGTGAAGCCGACTCTCGACCGGGGCTTGGTGTCGAGAGTCAGGAACGTGATGTCTTGCCAATCGCAGTGCTCAGGCCAGGGGCCCGACTGGATCTTGGTGACCGGGATTCGGGTTGACGCAACCACTGTCGTAGTCGCCGCCGCCCCCCGCGTACGGCTCAGCGTCACGCGCTACTGTGACGTGGCAGCAGCCTCGATGGGTTCTGACATCACCAAGTTCAGGGCGATGATTTGGCCGAC
>Ga0136630_1000271_pt1 | contig 18941 bp, 20 predicted proteins | sample AntDrymUQ5682106_2_FD_105496 | JGI IMG/M metagenome (GOLD analysis project Ga0136630, IMG submission 105496) | Polar desert sand microbial communities from Dry Valleys, Antarctica - metaG UQ568 (21.06) | ecosystem: Environmental > Terrestrial > Soil > Desert | place: Antarctica: Dry Valley...
CGACACCCAGATCAAGGAACTGCACGACAGCGGCACCCTACGGCGACACGACTGGCACCCAGAATGGAACTACACCCTCACCCCAACCAAGAACTGAGCGTGTTGTTCATCGGCAAGCCCTAAGACGGGCAAAGCACGCGTACACCACCCGTCACGTGGAGATCGGACTGGCGACGGCCGTCGTCACCGGGCTCGCGCCCGAGGTCGGTGACTTGGTGCTGGCCCGCGTGGAGGAGGTAGGGCAGCACACCCGCATCGAACGCCGAGACGGGCGGCGCGCCCACCTGTTCCCTGGTAACGAGGTGGTGGTGGCGTACGGCAACCGCTATGCGCCTGATCAGTTCGAGGCGGTCGTTCCTGAGGATCTCGGGCCGTGCCACCTGGTGGCGGCCGGTGGGGTAGCGGCTCGTGTGGTGGCGGCGCACGGCAGGATGGCCGAGGCGACTTCACTCCTACCGGTCGGCCTGTTGGTGGGCCCCGACGGGAGGCGCATCAATCTCCGTTCTTCTGCCGTGTCGCCTCCCGAGACCGGGTGGCTCCTCGCGAGGCCGGTCACGGTCGCGGTGCTGGGGGCATCCATGAACTCAGGCAAGACCACCGCCGCCGCGAGCCTGGTGCGGGGCCTGAGGGCGGCCGGGATCGGTGTGGGTGCGGCCAAGGTCACCGGCACCGGCGCAGGGGGTGATGTGTGGCTGCTTCAGGACTCCGGCGCGGATCCGGTGTACGACTTCACGTGTGCGGGAGTACCCAGCACGTATCGGGTGGGTGCCGGTGAGGTACGACGGATTTTCACTGACTTGGCTGACCGGTTGGCCGGCGACGGGTGCACGGCGATCGTGATCGAGGTCGCCGACGGGGTGTACCAGGAGGAGACCTCCGAGCTGGTGCAGGACGACGTCTTCGGGGACCGGGTCGACGCACTGCTGTTCGCCGCGTCCGACGCCCTGGGCGCTTTCGCTGGCAACGACTGGCTGCAGAGTCGGGGCATGGCTCCGCTGGCACTGTGCGGTCTGCTGTCGGCGTCTCCGCTGGCCACCCGGGAGGCCGAGGTGGCCACTGGTCGCCAGGTGTGGGGGTTGGAGCGGTTGACCGACCCCGTCGCTGCCAGTGCGTTGTACGAGGACCTGCTCGCCGGTCGTCGGGTGCGCGGCGCCGATCACGCAGCGGACCCCGACCCTGCGGTCGAGCTCGAGCTGGCCCGGCCCCGCCGCCTGACCGCGGCGGTCTGAGTGCTGCCCCGTCCGCTGTCCCGCTCCCGACTCGCATTGTTCGGCACGCTCGTGGCGATCGGGGTGGGACAAGCCCTCGCTGCCATCACCATCGGCCTGCTGGTGCAGCGAGGCTTCGACACTCTGGTGACCGGAACCGCTCCGATCACGGCGGCAGCGGCCCTGCCCATCGGCGGCGGGCTCGCGGTCGCTGTCCTGCTGGCCGCCACCCTTCGCGGCGTGGAGCGCTTCGCCGCCGAGCGACTCGGGCAGCACTATGTCCTGGAGGTTCGAGAGACCCTGTTCAAGCACCTCACCCGGGTCCGGCACCGGGTCGTCGGACCCGAGCACGCGGGCCTGCTGCTGTGGACACTGTCGTACCGCAACAGCTGGTCGATGATCTTCCACAGCGACAACAACCTCGTACTGCACACCGCTGTGTTGGGGCTGTCTCCGAGCGCCGACTCGCTCAGCGTGGATGCCGTTCTCGCGCATTGTCGGCTCGACCCGCAGCTGCGCGACTGGCGGTACGGTCTGCCCTCGCGGCTGATCAATGCCGTCACCACCGCCACGTACTTCGTCGCGGGTGTGGCCAAGCTCATGGGTCCACTCGGCTGGTCATGGGCCACGGGTGAGTCGCTGCGCAGCCAGATCGCCGCCGTGGCTGCGCAAGGAGCTGCTTGGTTCCTCCGCGGCACCGCTGGGCCTGCGGCTCTACGGTCAGACCGGACTCTTCCGGCTGCTGGCCGTCGGGTCACTGGTCATCGAGCTGGCCGCTCCGCTCGCCCTGCTGGACCGACGGCTCGGCCGGGCCTGGGCGGTCGGTGCGTTCGGGCTGCACTGGGGCATCCTCGCGCTGATGGGGATCAAGTTCCGGCACCAGTGATCGGGGGTGATCTTCGCATCATTCTTCCCGGTCGACCGGCTGCCGGCGCGAGGCTCGAGCGCCTGAGTGGCCACGGCCGCCTGCAGCCTAGTCCCAGGGCAGGTCTGCGTACACCTGCGGGATCGCCACGGCGACACCGTCGCGGAACGAGGTGAACGGCGTCGCGGTCACGGTCCGCTGCGCGCCGCGGCCGATGTGTCTCCACGTCCCGACGATCTGGCCGTCGCTGACAATCGTCGGCCGGAACACCCCGTTGCCGCCGGGCACTATGCGGGCGGCGAACTCAGTGGCCAGCGCGGCACGGCGGTCTGCGTAACCCAGCACGTACTCGTCGAAACCGGGCAGCAGGAAGACACCTCGGGCATGCTCACGGCAGCGGTCCAGCAGGTCCGGTGTCTGCGGGTCCATGAGGTGCTCGACACCGTCGACCTCGACATGGACCAACTCCGGACGGGCGAGCGCAAGCCCGGTACGCACGTCGGCGGCGACCAGGTTCGTCCACCGCGCGAAGTCCTTGACAGTCGCCGGGCCGTGACCGTGGAAGTAGCGCCGAGCCAACTCGCCGAGAGCCTCCTCACGCTTCAGGCGCCGTGGACGCGTGATCCACTCGTCGACGAGCACGACCAGCTGCTCGCCGTCGCGTACTGGCCCGAAGCACAGGGTGCCGGTCTGCGCCAGGTGCCACAGCATGTGGTAACCGCGCTGTCCGGTCGTGGCCAGGCCAGCCTCGTCCCAGCCGGCGAGCAGCTCGCGGCGACGCATCCGACGACCGCCCGTCAGCGCTTGTCCGGCAAGCTCCCTAGCCTGCTCAATGGCCGCGAGGTCGAGGCCGAGCTCGGCCCGACGGCGCGTCGCCTGCGCCACCACGCGCGGGGCCATCAGGTCCAACATCCACGGCAGGTCCTCGGCCGCGACCAGGTGCAGGGTGCCACGCATCGGCCACGACTTGACGACCTCGCCGGCATTCAAGGCAGCCTCGACGCCCTCGCGGGTGCCGGACCTCATGCGCAGCGCGACTGACGTGAGCACCCCGCGGTGGTCCTGCGCCTGCAGTGCGGTCAGCCACCGCACCGCCCCGGTCACCGTGACCATGCCTGGACCGGCGATGAGCTGCGCGGTGAGCCGGAGCAGCGCCACCTCGGGCATGGTCAAGGCAGTCATACCGCGCAGACTGTCAGGTGGCGACTGCTCGGGTCAGCGCGGTCCTGGCGAGTCGGTGGGAGGAGCAGCCGCGTGTTCTCCGAGCAGAACCCGCAGTGAGGTCTCGTCGTCAGTGAGGGACTGAGCCAGTACATCAGCGTTCCCAGCGCGACCCAGGCCAGCAGGATGAGGTACTCCTGCGGCCAGATCAGGCACAGATCAGTCCCGGGCCACAGTGCGTAGGCGACGACGAGCACCGCTGCCGCGGCGCCGACAGCGTGCGCACGGTCAGGCTGCGGCTGGTCTGCAGGTCCGGTCGCCGCGCCGGCGTCGCCAGAGCTCCTCCAGGTCGAGACTGTCGGGTCGACGTGCGGAGTCCTGGAGGACTGCGGCGTCGCGGATCCGCGAGACCCGGAACGTACGGTCGGCGTGTCGGTGGGTGGCGAGCAGGTGCCAGATCCCTCCGGCATTGACCAGGCCGTGCGGATCGACGGTCCGCGTCGAGGTCGTCCGGCTCCGCCCGGAGGTGTACCGGAACCGGAGCCGCCGGCCCCCGAACACCGCCTGCTGCAGGAGACCCAGATCTGGTGTGTCGTCGGCGTCGGACAGGAATCCCTCGGGACGCACCAGCACCCGAGACGCCGCCCGCACAGCCAGTGTCTGCTGCTGTTCGAGCATGCTGCTCAACAGTTTGCGCAAGCCCGACGCCAGCGCCGGAGCCATACCCAGGGAATCGGCTGTCGCCCGCGAGCCGGCCGCCAACAGCGCCCGCGCCTCCGGCTCGGTCAGCCCCGTCAGATCGGTCGACCAGCCCGGAACAGCTCACCATGTCACTCGGTGTCGTGATTAGCGGGGAGAGTGACCGGAAGCCAACGAGATCCAGCCAATCGAAAGGCACATCATGACGAACCAGCTCACGACCGACCCCCGTCCCTACTACCAGCGCGCACCCCTCCATCCGAGCCCGTGCGCGCAGGCTCGGCGTACCGGTCCTGGACGAGGACTCCGAGGCTGCACGCGAGCACGAGGCCCACGCCGGTGACGGTGCTCGTGGTGGCTGCTGCGCCGGTGGCGAGCAGGAGGACGGTGGAGAGCAGCGGCGTGGCGTAGCCGAGCGGGCTGAGACGTTCGGCACCGCCGCCGGCCATGGCGCGGGTCCACAGGGCGTAGCCGGCGGCCATCGGTCCGAGGCCGATGTAGACCGCAGCGAGTATGCCGGTCCCGGAGGGGCTCGGACTGTCGCTGAGGACAGTGAGTGCGGCGGCAGCCACGGTGCCGGTGATGGTTGCGGGAATGAGCACAGTGGTCGTTGTCGCGGCGTGTCGGCTGGCACCGACGGTGTACACGGCCATGCAGGCCGCGGAGCCGAGCGCCGCCGAGTACCCCCACGTCGCGGCGCCGCCCGTGCCGGCGTCGGAAGCCTCGGACGAGCTGGTGAAGATCAGCGCGACGCCACCGAAGCCGACGACGGCGAGGCCGGCACTGAACAACGCGGCCCGGCTGCGGCGGGTGGCGGCGACCCAGACGGCCGCGAGCAGGGGCCAGGCGTAGGCGAGCACGTTGGCCGCGACGATCGGGGCGGTGGCGAAGGCCAGGTACTGCAGGAAGATCGTGCCGGTGAGGCCGACCACGCCGATGAGGACGCCGACCGGCTGTGACCGGCCGACCTCGGGTTCGATCAGTTGCGAGCAAGGTGTGGACGACCGCCGCTCCCCGCGTATGCGGTGCGCCCAACAGATGGCGAGCAAGGCCACCGCGGCCGTGGCGTACTGCACCATCAGGAGCCACCCGACGCTCATCCGTCCCAACGCCAGGTCGGCGGCGTACGCGTTCGTGGACCACAGCAGTACCGCGGTGAGCGCCGCCACCAGCCCCATCGTCGAGGAACCCATGGAAACAACGTTACTTAGCGAAATAGCTAAGTGACAAGATAGTGCCGTGGATGCCGTCGAGGTTGCCAAGGCCCTGGCCTCGCCGACGCGCGTCAAAGTCCTCGGTTGGCTCAAAGATCCGGACGCCCATTTCGTCTCGCGCCGCCCCGGTGACCTCAGTGCAGCGGGGGTGTGTGCGTCGCTGATCGCCCAGAAGGCGGGCGTATCCGCGCCCACGATGTCTCGGCACCTCGACGTGCTGCGCCGTGCCGGGCTCATCGAGACCGAACGCATAGCCGGTTGGAGCTTCCACCGCCGCAACCCGGGGGGGCTCGATCGGGCCCACCGGCTGCTCGACAACATCTGAACCGTTGTGCTGTGCGAGCTGTCGTCCAGCGTCGCGTGGGCAGCGTACGGGGCCGGCACGTCCTGCGGAGCGGCTCTGGGATCCTCATAAGATGGCCGCGTGACAGCACGGGATGCAGCAGCCACGCGGCCGTGGCGGGTGCGCGCGCCGCGGGACGGCGACTACGCCCGGTGGCGTGAGCTGTACCAGCAGTACGCCGACTTCTACGAGGAGCCGCAGGCTGACGAGTCGACCGCGCTCGTGTGGTCGTGGATCCAGGACCCGCAGCACGAGGTCGGCTGCCTGCTGGTCGAGGATGGGGACGGTCTGGTCGCCGGGTTGGCGCACTACCGGCCGTTCGCCCGGCCGTTGGACGCCAGCACAGGCTGCTTCCTCGACGACCTGTTCGTGCATCCGGCGCAGCGAGGTACCGGTGCCGTGGATGCGCTGCTCTCCGAGCTGCGCACGACAGCCCAGGACAAGGGATGGGGCATCGTCCGGTGGATCACCGCCGAGGACAATCACCGCGCCCGAGCCAAGTACGACCAGTACGCCACCCGCACCAGGTGGGTCACTTACGAGATGGCCACGTACTGAGGGGAGGCGGGCGCCCGACGTGAAGGTCGCCCTCGCCAGGACGGGGCTGCGCCCCTAGGGTCGAGATCGGCCTACCTGCACAGTCGGCCTGTGGACGATGAGGAGACAGGCATGCCCATCCCGACCGAGAATGTCGGCTCGCTCCCTCGGCCCGCCCGCCTCCAGGAGGCGATCGCGGCGTACGACTCCGGCGACATCGGCTTCGACGAGCCGGCCGAGCGGCAGGACGCGGCCTGCCGCGACTCGATCGAGCGGATGGGGGCCACCGGCGCCCCGATCGTGTCCGACGGAGAGCAGCGGGCGTCCAGCTTCGCGACCTACCCGATCACCGACACCCTCGCGGGCACCGGGTTGGCCGACAACCTCGCTGCCGACGGGCAGTACTTCGCCATCTTCGACGACGGCCACCACCGCCAGCTGCCGCGGTTGACGGGCGGGCCCTTCCGCTACAAGACCTTCGCCTCGGACTACCTCACCAAGTCCGCGCCGTACGCCACCAGGCCGTTGAAGCAGGCTGTCATCGCCCCGTCGATGCTCTGCTTGCTGTACCCGCTGGACTACGAGCTCGACGGCTGTCCGCGTGAGCAGTTCCTCATCGACCTGTGCGACGAGGCCGAGAAGGACATCCGCCAGGCTTTCGCGGCCGGCGCAGCACGCGTCTCGATCGACTTCACGGAGGGCCGGCTCGCCTCGAAGAACGACCCGCGCAACCCGTGGACCGGCCGGCGCATGCTCGAGCAGTTCATCGAGCTGAACAACCGGGTGATCGACCGCTTCTCGGCGCAGGAGCGGGTCAACATCGGCATCCACACCTGCCCCGGCGGTGACATGGACTCGGTGCACTCCGCCGACGTCGACTACGCCGAGCTGCTGCCGTCGATGTTCACGATGAATGCCGGCTACTTCCTCATGCAGCTGGCCAGCGAGCAGGACAAGGAGCGCGTCTACCGGCTGGTCGGCGAGCACAGCCGCGACGACGCCAACTGTGTCGCGCAGGTGTGCTTCATCGGCGTGATCGACCCGCTGAACCCGACCGTCGAAGCCCCCGAGCAGGTGGCCGAGGACCTCGTCACCGCCTCGCGCTACATCCCGAAGGAGCGCCTCGGGTCGACCGACGACTGCGGCTTCTCGCCGTTCAGCATCGACGACAAGCCTAAGCACGGGTCGCCCGACTTCGCCCGTGACGTCGCCTTCCAGAAGATCACCGCGCGGGTCCAGGGCACCCAGATCGCCGAGGAGCGCCTCGGGCTCTGACGCCTACGCGCGAACGCCGGCCGAACGGAGAAGGGCTGTCATGGAGACGCTGCTGGGCACCCTGCTGTTCATTCCCGCGACGTTCGTGACCGTGCTCGCGTTCGGAGCCGTGATCCGGCGCCTGCTCGGCGTTCGGGTGGGCCTGGTACGTACGTTGCTGGCGGCCTTGCTCGCGCTCTTGCTGGCTGGACCGCTGTTCGACTTCATGCTGCCGCCGACTCCGACGGACCTGGCCACGGCGCTGGTGTTCGGCCTGCTCTCCATCTGCACAGCGAGCCTGATGGCCATGATCATCCTGGTCATCGCCGAAGTGATAGTGCCCGACGGTTCGCTCCCCGGACCCATCGAGTTGTGGCGGGGGTGGCGCAGCCGTCTCACCCGGACCCGCCGGTACTTCCAGATAGTACGGATCGCTGTGCGGCACGGGCTGGGGCGGTTCCTGCGTGGACAACGTCACACCGGCCTGCAGTCGTCGACATCGCGCCGAGAGCTGGCGCGCTCAGTGCGCCGAGCCATGGACGAAGGCGGTGTCACGTTCGTGAAGCTTGGGCAGCAGCTGTCCACCCGGCGCGACCTGGTGCCCGACGAGTTCGTACAGGAGCTGACATCCCTGCAGGACAAGGCGACGCCGATCCCCTGGGCCGCCGTGGAGGCGGTTCTCAGCATCGAACTGGGCCGCCCCGCCACGGAGGTGTTCGAGAACATCGATGAGGAGCCCCTGGCCGCTGCCTCCATAGCGCAGGTGCACGCCGCTCGGCTGCCCGACGGCGAGGAGGTTGTGATCAAGGTGCAGCGACCAGGTATCGCTCGGGTCGTCGAGCAGGACCTCGACATCCTGCTCCGCCTCGCTGCCACCCTCGAGACCCGCACCGACTGGGGACGGTCGCTGGGCCTGTCCAACCTCGCCGCCGGCTACGCGCAGGCACTGCGTGAGGAGCTCGACTTCACCACTGAGCGGGACAACCTCAGCGCGATGGTCGCCGCGCTCGACGCGTCCGGGCGCCACGGGATACGGGTGCCAACGCCGCACGCCCAGCTGTGCACCCGACGCGTCCTGGTGATGGAGAGGTTGGCAGGCACGCCGCTCGGCGCCGCCGAACCGGCCCTGACCGCACACGGCCCGGAAGAACGCCGACGGATCGCGACCGTGCTCCTGGACACGGTGCTCGACCAAGTGCTCGAGCACGGCATGTTCCACGTCGACCTGCATCCGGGAAACGTGCTGGTCGCCGACGACGGCTCGCTGGGACTGCTCGACCTCGGCTCGGTGGGTCGACTCGACGGCACGACCCGGATGGCGATAGGACGGCTGATGGCCGCCATCGGGCGTGCCGACTCCCTGGCCGCCAGCGACTCGCTGTTGGAGCTCGTCGACCGGCCGGAGGAGATCGACGAGCGCGAGCTGGAACGTGCCCTCGGCGTGCTGATCGTGCGTTACGCATCCCCTGGCGCGACCAGGGGCGCGACCGCCTTCACCGCCCTGTTCGGCCTGGTCACCTCGCACCGGCTGGCCGTTCCGCCCCAGGTGGCCGCGGTGTTTCGGACGTTCGCGACACTCGAAGGCAGCCTGATGGCGATCGACAGCCAGTTCGACCTGCTGGCACAAGCCCGCGAGACCGGCCGCGGCCGAGTGGCGGAGGCGATGGCGCCGCAGCGGCTGCGCCAGTCGGTCGAGGACGAGCTGGCCGCCCTGCTTCCCGTGCTTCGGCGACTCCCGCGCCGGATCGACCGCATCACCGACGCCGTCGAGCACGGGCGGCTCAACCTCAATGTCCGCCTGCTCGCGGACAGCCGAGACCGCCAGGTGATCACCGACCTGCTGCACCAAGCACTGCTGACCGTGCTCGGTGCGGCCGCGGGGGTGATGGCGGTGCTGCTGCTCGACAACCCCGGCGGCCCGCAGGTCACCGAGTCGGTGCCCCTCTTCTTGCTGTTCGGCTACGGCCTGCTCATCGTCGCCATCGTCCTAGTGCTGCGCGTGCTGATCGTGATCTTCCGGCGGGACCCGACCTGAGCCCGAGACGTGATGGCGTCACTTCGCGACCGGGTCCCGCACGGTGGCAACCCACGCCACGACGAGCAGCCACGCCAGGTTGTTGGCGACCCACAGACGTTGCCACATGCCGGGGTGGTCGCCGTCGCTCTGGCCCAGCAGGAGGATCGATCCGATCGCGAAGACGCTGCTCACCCGACCCAACCATCGCGGCCACTGCGAGCTGCGACCCAGCCCACCGATCGCCAGGGTCAGCATCGCGGCCAACGTGAACAGTTCGTAGGCGCCGACGCCCGCTTTGTGCACGGCGTCGATCCAGTCGCCCGCAGGTGTCTCGCTGATGGCGCACCCGGCCGGTCCGTCAGGGCACGAGGAGCGGAAGGTCGCCACCACCAGCGTGGCCATCGCCGTCGCAAGCAGGAACGCGGCGCACACACGTGAGCTCCACGCATCCAGAACGGCTCGCGAAGCGGCCAGGTGCGCAGCAGCGCTGCACAGCATCGCTCCGATGATGAGGGCTGCTACCGGTGACCCGCGACTGGCCAGGCTCGAGATGTAGTCCGCCTGCGGGGAGTAGCCGTCGACCAGCGTTCCGGCTCCGAGAGTGCCGACCCAGAACAGCACCACCCCGAGGATCGTGACGACACGCGCGGTGCGCAGCTGCCCCATTCGCTCAGACTAGAGCCGCCACGGCGTACGGGCCTCGCCGACTTACGACTAGATGTCAACGGTGTTCGATCGGGTCAGCACCTACTCGTAAGTCGACGGTCACCCCGGGGATGTGGCGCCTATCGTCCGGGCATGGACCAGTTCCGCGGCCTGCTCGGCCTCCTCGTCCTGCTCGCCGTGGCCTTCGCCGTGTCCCGCAACCGTTTCGGGATCTCGCTGCGCACCGTGATCGGCGCACTGGCGCTGCAGCTCGGATTCGCACTGCTGGTGCTGCGCTGGCCTCCCGGTGAGCGGGCTCTGCAGTGGGTGTCCGAGCGCCTCGAGACCCTGATCGGCTACACCGAGGAGGGCACCGCGTTCCTCTTCGGCCCGCTGCTCGGCGTGGCCGGTGAGAACCAGACCGTCTTCGCCCTACAGGTTCTACCGGTCATCGTGTTCCTCGGCGCGCTGGTCGGTCTGCTGTTCTACCTGCGCGTCATCCAGTACCCGACGTTCGTGATCGGGGGTGCGATCGCCAAGGCGCTCGGCATCAGCAAGGTCGAATCGATGTACGGCAGCACGGTGATCTTCCTCGGTCAGAGCGAGGCACCGCTGATGATCTCGCCGTACCTGCGGACCCTGCGCACCCCGGCGATGTTTACCGTGATGACCAGCGGCTTCGCGGCCGCCGGCTTCGCCAACTTCGCGAGCATCGCGATCCAGATCGGCACCATCGCCAGCCTGCAGCCCGACCCGCCGGGCACAGGTGGCACGGCTGGGCATGCTCGCTCTGCTGGCCGGGTCGATGGCCTACCTCGCCAACGCTGCCATCGCCGGTGTCGTCGCCGGGGTCTGACCGGCTCAGGTGTCATCCGACGTGGCGCGGGTGAAGTGTGCCGCCAGAGCCCCGACGCAGAGCCCGAGCGAGAGCCCCATCCCGACGTACAGCATGTCGTCGGTGAGCGTCCAGATGATCGCTCCAGCCATGAGGCCGAACGCCACCCCGTAGCCGACGTAACGACTCTGACGGCTCTCCGACGGCTTGTCCTCGCTGCTCCCGTCGTCACCCATCGCCCGACCGTACCGGTGAGGCGGGTCAGCGCGGGGTCGACGAGCACTGGGCAGGTCGCCGAAGAGTCGTCATGCTGGCACGGTGCTCCTGCACCTCGACACCGACCTGGGCGGCAACCCCGACGACGCCTGCGCCCTTGCCATGCTGCTCGGCTGGCCTGACCTCGAACTAGCCGCGATCACGACGGTCCTCGACCCAGGTGGTCGGCGAGCGGGCTGCGTAGACCACGTGCTGGGACTGGCCGGCCGCGACGAGGTCGAGGTGGTCGCCGGTGCCGCCATGTCCTCGACGGTGCGCGAGAGCGCCGACCTTGCCGACCGGGACACGCGCCACTGGCCACCGGATCTCGAGGCCCGGCCTGCCTCGGCAGGAGCCGCACTGGACTGCCTGGAACGCAGCATCGCGCGGGGCGCTGTCGTCGCCGCGATCGGACCGCTCACCAATCTAGCCGCGCTGGAGCTGCTGCGCCCGGGGGCACTGTCCGGTGCCGAGGTCGTCGTCATGGGCGGCTGGGTCGACCCGCCGGCACCGGGCAAGCCGGCGTGGGGTCCAGCGAGAGACTTCAACATCCAGTGGGACACCCGCGCGGCCTCGACCGTGTTCGCCGCTGCCGGCACGCTCACCTTGGTCACGCTGCCGGGGACCCTGTCCGCGCACCTGACCGACGCCGAGCTGCCAGCTCTCCGGGCGCTGGGCCACCTCGGGGAGCTGCTGGCTCAGCAGGGCAAGGCCCGAGCCGAGGACGCCGGCATGACCGAGCTGCGCCGAGCTCATGCCGGCCTGCCCGACGACCTGGTCAACTTCCACTTCGACCCGGTCACCTGCGCCGTGGCTGCAGGGTGGACCAAAGTGCGCTCGGAGCTCACCCGGCTGTCCCCCGTCCTGGAGAACGACGTGCTCCGCTTCCGCCGCGATGCGGCGGGACGGCAGGTCCGGGTCATCACCGACGTCGACGGGGTCGCCTTCGCGGACGTGTGGTTCACCGCGGTGAAGGAAGCCGCCCGCGCTCGTGGTTCGCGGTCAGCACGACCCACGGCCAGGTCATCAGCGCCCACACGGCGGCGATGATCGCGATCTCCGCCACCAGGTACCAGGGCCAGGGACCGAGCAGGTCAAGAATGGACGCGGATCCCGGTTTCGCGTTGAGATATCCGTAGTTGGCGCCCGCGACCAGGTTGAAGACGAAGACGCTCACCGCCCAGACGGCGGTGGTGGCGATCGCGATTCGGTAGCCGCGCCAGTCCGGTGCCAGGCCCAGGCCCCACACGAGGTAGATCGCGGCCAAGACCACCAGCAGGTGCATACCCCAGTACAAAACGAACTGGAGGTCGGGGAAGTCTGCCGATAGGGCCGGGGTGATCACTGCCTGTGTGGTCAACGTCAGACCCCAGAAGTACGTGAGCGCGGTCGCCCACGCACGATGCGTCCACAGGGCGTACACCGCTGCCAGCGAGGCCAGGTCGCACAGCTGGATCGGCAGAGTCCGATCGAAGTCGAAGAACCGCGGTGAGTTGTACAGGACCTGCAGCGGCACCGTGAGGACGACGATCCCGATCCCGAACCACCTGCTGAAGTGATCAGCCGCGTCGGTTGCCCGCTGGGATCTACCGAGGCACACCAGCGCCACGGCACCCACCACCAGCAGCACCATCACGGCCTGGTGCGACGCACCGTACGTGGTGAACCGGTCCGTGGCGAGGCTGGTCACCATCGCCGCCCCTCACCGTTGCTGTCGACTGCCCTGCGTCGATCATTGCGCAGCCACTGTGGCTGATGGGACGTCCCCTCGTCACCAATGTGGCGTGAATCACTGACCTGGTCTACGGTCTTGAAGGTGCCCTGCGACCGTCGCGCGCGGTCGCGTCCGCCCCAACGAGCGAGGCCTCCGTGGAGCTCCCTACCGGCGTACAGATCACCGTCGCCAGTGCCGACCTGACCGATCCCGAACTTCTCGATCGGGTGCTCACGACCGAGGCCCTCGAGCTGTTGGCAGACCTGCACCGCACGTTCCAGCCACGACGCGCCGAGCTGCTGGCCGCACGTCAGGTTCGGTCCAGCGAGCTGGAAGAGGGCGGCACCTTCGACTTCTCCCCCCAGACCAAGGACATCCGCGACGACCCCGACTGGCGAGTGGCCGAACCGGCACCCGGTCTGGATGACCGCCGCGTCGAGATCACCGGTCCCACCGATGCGAAGATGGCGATCAACGCGCTGAACTCCGGCGCCAAGGTCTGGCTGGCCGACTTCGAGGACGCCAACTCCCCACTCTTGGAGAACATGCTGGTGGGACAGGCCAACCTGCGCGACTCCATCGACGGTTCGCTGGCGTTTCGCCAGCCCGCCGGCAAGGAGTACGCGCTCAACGACGGGCCGCACGCCGTACCGGTGGTACGACCGCGCGGCTGGCACCTGTCGGAGAAGCACCTGCTCGTCGACGGCGACCCCGTCTCCGCGGGCATCTTCGACTTCGCGCTCTACCTGCTGCACTCGGGTCAGGCGCAGATCGACGCCGGTCGCGGACCGTACTTCTACCTGCCCAAGATGGAGAGCCACCTCGAGGCCCGGCTGTGGAACGACATCATCGTCCACGCCCAGGAGTGTGTCGGCATCCCCCGCGGGACCGTACGTGCCACCGTGCTCGTCGAGACATACCCGGCCGCCTTCGAGATGGAGGAGATCCTCTACGAGCTGCGTGAGCACTCGGCCGGGCTCAACGCCGGTCGCTGGGACTATCTGTTCAGCGTGATCAAGAAGTTCCGCACCCGCGGGAGTGACTACCTGCTGCCGGACCGCAACGCCGTCACCATGACCGCGCCGTTCATGAAGGCGTACGCGGAGCTGCTGGTCCGCACCTGCCACAAGCGTGGCGCGCATGCTATCGGCGGCATGGCGGCGTTCATCCCGAGCCGCAAGGACGCCGAGGCCAACGAGAAGGCGCTGACCAAGGTCCGCGCCGACAAGGACCGCGAGGCCGCCGCGGGCTACGACGGCTCCTGGGTCGCCCACCCGGATCTCGTCCCGGTCTGCGACGAGATCTTCACCGCGGTGCTGGGTGAACGCCCCGACCAGCGCGACAATCTGCGCGCGGACGTCGACGTGTCCGCCGCGGACCTGCTCGACGTGAAGTCCACGCCGGGGCAGATGACCGAGAGCGGGTTGCGCAACAACGTCAGCGTCGGGCTGCAGTACCTCAACTCCTGGCTCGCCGGCAACGGGGCCGTGGCCATCTACGGGTTGATGGAGGACGCGGCGACTGCGGAGATCTCGCGCGCACAGGTCTGGCAGTGGATCCACCTCGAGGTCGAGGTCGACACCGAGGAGGGCGGCCGCCGCACGGTCACCCGCGAGTGGGCCGACGAGGTGATCGACGAGGAGCTGCAGCGGATCCGCGAGGTGATCGGCGAGGAGGAGTTCAGCCAGGCGCGCTACGACGACGCAAAGGCGCTGTACCGCGAGATGGCACTGGCCGACGACTTCGCCGAGTTCCTGACACTGCCAGCCTACGAACGCATGCCATGACCACGCATCCCACCTCCGTCGACACGCGGGCGGAGGCACAACCGACCGAGGCGGTCGATGCGCTCGTACGCCGGCTCGTAGCCACCTACGGCGCGCAGGCCGTGATCACCGACGAGGCCCGACGCCGCACGTACGAGTGCGACGGGCTGGCTGCGTACGCGGTGGTGCCGGCGGTGGTGGTGCTCACGACCAGCGCGGAGCAGGTGCGCCAGGTCGTGTCCGCCTGCGACAAGCTCCGGGTGCCGTTCGTGGCCCGCGGATCCGGGACCGGGCTGTCCGGTGGTGCGCTCCCCGTCGCAGACGGCGCGCTGATCGTGCTGTCCCAGATGCGCGACATCGTGCACGTGGACCCGGCGGCCCAGCGGGCATTCGTGCAGCCGGGGGTCATTAACCTCGACGTGAGCACGGCGGTGAAGTCACTCGGCTACTACTACGCTCCGGACCCCAGCAGCCAGCAGGTCTGCTCCATCGGCGGCAACGTCGCCGAGAACTCCGGCGGCGCGCACTGCCTGAAGTACGGCTTCACCACCAACCACGTGCTCGCCGTCGACTTCGTGGGCCCCGACGGCCATGCGACGACGCTGGGCACGACTGCTCCGGACGCGCCCGGCTACGACCTGCTCGGCACCGTCGTGGGCTCGGAGGGCACCCTGGGCATCGTCACGGCCGTGACGCTCAAGCTCACCCGGCTGCCGCAGTCGGTGCGCACCCTGCTGGTCGGGTTTCGCAGCACCGACGACGCCGGCGCGGCGACCTCGGCGATCATCGGTGCCGGGGTCGTTCCCGCCGCCATCGAGATGATGGACGCGCTGGCGATCGAGGCCGCCGAGGCGGCTGTCGGCTGCGGCTACCCCGACCAAGCGGGTGCGGTGCTCGTGATCGAGCTGGACGGGCCGACGGCAGAGGTGGACGCGCAGCTCGACGACGTGGTGCGCCACTGCGAGGAGTCCGGAGCCTTCGAGGTACGCCAGGCCGCCGACGACGCCGAGCGGGCGTTGATCTGGCGCGGTCGCAAGTCGGCGTTCGCGGCGGTAGGGCGGATCAGTCCCGACTACATCGTGCAGGACGGCGTGATCCCGCGCACCGCGCTGCCGCAGGTGCTGCACCGGATCAGGGAGCTGGCCGACGAAGCGGGGATCCGGGTTGCCAACGTGTTCCACGCCGGTGACGGCAACCTGCACCCGCTGGTGCTCTTCGACGCCGAGGCGGACGGTGAGACCGAACGTGCGGAGAAGGTCTCGGCGCAGATCCTGAAGCTGTGCCTCGAGCACGGCGGCTCGATCACCGGCGAGCACGGCGTGGGAACCGACAAGGCCCCGTACATGGCCGACATGTTCAACGAGGGCGACCTGGACACCATGCAGCTGGTGCGCTGCGCCTTCGACCCGCAGCACCTGTCCAACCCCGGCAAGGTCTTCCCGACGCCGCGGTTGTGCGGCGAACGACCCGGGCGCCGTAGCGGTGCGCACCCGCTACAGGAAGCCGGGTTGGCGGAGGTCTTCTGATGCCCACCACGCACGCCTCGACGCTGGACGCCCTGACCGACGCCGCCGCCGGTCACTGCGACGAGGCCACCGAGGCGGACTCGGTGGCCGGTGTCGCGGCTCGCTGGGTCGCCTCGCCCGGCACGACGCAGGAGGCGGCCGCGCTGATCGGTGTCGCCGCGGACCAGGGCCTGCACGTCGTCGTACGCGGCCGCGGAACCGCCCTGCACTGGGCGCCGCCGCCTCGCGAGGTGGACCTGGTCGTGAGCACCCACCGCCTCGACACCGTCGTGGAGCACGTCGCCGGCGACCTGGTGGCGGTCGTCGGTGCCGGCACCACGATCGACGCCCTCAACGCCCGCGTCGGGGAGCACGGCCAGCAGCTCGCCCTCGACCAACCGATCGCGGGTTCGAGCGTCGCCGGTGCCATGTCGACCACGCGCAGCGGACCCCGGCGCCTGCTCTACGGCACTCCTCGGGACCTGGTGCTCGGCACCACGATGGTGCGTTCCGACGGGGTCGTGGCCCGCACCGGCGGCAAGGTGGTCAAGAACGTCGCCGGGTACGACCTGGCCAAGCTGCTGGGTGGCGCCTACGGGACACTCGGCCTGATCACCGAGCTGGTCGTACGGCTGCACCCGGTGCCACCGGTCGCGCGCTGGTTGCGCCGAACCATGCCCGCCGCACCGGCTGCCGCGATGGCCCTCGAGCTCGCCGGGTCACAGCTCGCACCCACCGCGGTCGAGGTGCGCCGCGACGCCGGCACCGGGGACGCGACGGTGCTGGTGCTGCTGGAGGGCACCGAGCGCGGTGTGGGCGAGCGGGCGTCGGACGCGGCCCGGCTGCTCGGCCTCGACTCCGCGGACGGCGCCGACGTCGCGACGGCCGACCTGGCCCGCCTCGACGCCGCCGAGGACGACGTCGTCGTCAAGGTCGCGGTGCCGCTCACCGGCGTCGCCGGCGTGCTGGCCACCACTGGAGAGGCCGAGCAACGGCACGGGGTGGCCTGCCGGGTCCAGGGCAGTGCCGGCGCCGGGGTGCTGTACGCAGTGCTGACCGGCGACGCGGAACCCGTCGCGGCGAGCATCGAGGCGCTGCGGGGCGTCGCCGTCGGAGGCAGCGCCGTGGTGCTGCAGGCCCCCGCGTCCGTGCGCGCGCTGGTCGACTCCTGGGGCCCGGTCGCCGCCCTGGACCTCATGCGGCGCGTGAAGGCCGAGTTCGACCCCAGCAACCGGTTTGCGCCGGGCCGATTCGTCGGAGGCATCTGATGACCCAGCAGGAGACCCAGCAGGAGGCCGGGTGGCACCCCGGCAACAATGACGTCTTCACCGGTGCACGATTCGAGGGCAGCGAGCAGCTCACCGAGCTCCTCGACGACTGTGTGCACTGCGGGTTCTGCCTGCCCGCCTGCCCGACGTACTCGTTGTGGGGCGAGGAGATGGACTCGCCACGGGGACGCATCCACCTGATCGAGCAGGCCTCACAGACCGGCACCCTGCCCGACTCCACGGTCGGCCACCTGGACGCCTGCCTGGGGTGCATGGCGTGCGTGCCGGCCTGCCCGTCAGGGGTGAAGTACGACCGGATCATCGAGACGGCTCGGGCGCAGGTGGAGCAGTCGCACGAACGAACGCGTGCGGACCGGATGTTGCGCGAGGCGATCTTCGCGCTGTTCCCGTACCCGCGACGGCTGCGGGCCATGCGGGGACCACTGGTGGGCTACCGCAAGAGCGGCCTGCAGCGACTCGTCCGTCGCAGCGGTCTGCTGGAGCGGTTGCCCGCGACACTGCAGACGATGGAGGCGGTCGCCCCGCCGATCCACCGGCGCCGCAAGCTCCCGGAGCGCGTCGCCGCCGTGGGACGACAGCGGGCCGTGGTCGGCATGCTCACCGGTTGCGTGCAGCGGGAGTTCTTCCCCGAGGTCAACGCCGCCACCGCCCGGGTGCTCGCGGCCGAGGGGTGCGAGGTCGTGATGCCGGCGAGCCAGGGCTGCTGCGGCGCCCTCAGCCTGCACACCGGCCGACGCGAGGAGGCCCAAAAGTTCGCCCGGCGACTGGTGGACAGCTTCACCCGGTCAGGTGTGGAGTGGATCGTCGTCAACTCCGCAGGCTGCGGCTCCTCGATGAAGGAGTACGCCGAGCTGCTCGCCGACGACAGCCGGTACGCCGGCCCGGCGGCCGACTTCGCCGCAAAGGTACGCGACGTGACCGAGCTGCTGGTCGAGCTCGGGCCGGTCGCCGAGCGGCACCGGCTGGACGTGTCGGTCGCCTACCACGACGCCTGTCACCTGGCGCACGCGCAGGGCGTGCGTACGCCGCCGCGGGAGCTGCTCGCCGGCGTACCCGGGCTCACGGTGCTGGAGATTGCCGACGGCGGTACGTGTTGCGGCAGCGCCGGTGTCTACAACCTGCTCGAGCCCGAACCGGCCCGCGAGCTGGGGGATCGCAAGGCCGGCAACGTCACCGCGACCGGCGCCTGCCTGCTGGTGACCGCCAACCCCGGATGCCTGCTGCAGATCGGCTCCGCCCTGGAGCGTGCCGGCACCGCCATCCCCACCGCCCACACAGTCGAGGTGCTCGATGCCTCGCTGGCCGGGCGTCCCGCGTCCACCCTGACGCAACGCTGACCCACCCGAACGGCGTACTGAGCGCAGCCATGACGATGACCATCGAGTACCAGGCGGCCACCTTTCAACCCGACATCGAAGCGGTCGGGGGATCGCTCGGGGCATCGGCCCTGGTCGCGGCCATCCCGCTGCTCGTCCTGTTCGTGATGCTGGGCGGCCTGCGCATCACCGCCTGGATCTCCGGCCTCGCGGCACTGGCGGCCTCGCTCGTGGTGGCCGTCGCCGCGTACTCGATGCCCGTCGACTAGGCGCTGCTCAGCGGCCCCTGGGGCGCCTGTGAGCTCAGGGTTCACCCCG
>Ga0136630_1000272_pt1 | contig 18939 bp, 19 predicted proteins | sample AntDrymUQ5682106_2_FD_105496 | JGI IMG/M metagenome (GOLD analysis project Ga0136630, IMG submission 105496) | Polar desert sand microbial communities from Dry Valleys, Antarctica - metaG UQ568 (21.06) | ecosystem: Environmental > Terrestrial > Soil > Desert | place: Antarctica: Dry Valley...
CCGCTGTGGTGACCGCCGCGAGCGTCGTCGTCCAGCGACGGATCGAGTGGCCCGACACCGACGCATCGGGGCACTACCACTACTCGACGGCGTTCCGGCTGGCCGAGGCCGCCGAGGCCGTGCTCCACGACCGTCTCGGGATCATCGGCGAGACCTTCGGGCGCACGCCGCGGGTCCGGGTCTCCGCGGACTTCCGATCGGTGCTGCGCTTCCACGACGTGGTGGACGTCGAGCTGCGGGTCGCCGCGGTCGGCCGCACGTCGGTCACCTACGCCTTCGCCGTGCGCCGGGACGACGTGGTCGCGGTGGAGGGCGAGGTCGCGACCGTCCTCCTCGAGCGCCCGGAGGGCGCGACCGCCCCGGTACCGGACGTGTGGCGGAGACTGCTGCTCGAGGCCGGCCCGCAGCGGCCCGAGACGTTCGCGTGACCGCGGCGCCGGCGGCGTGCACGGGGCGCCTGGCCGTCGTCACCGGCGGGAGCCGGGGCATCGGCCGGGCGGTCGTCGAGCGACTCGCCGGCGACGGGGACCGCGTCGTGGCGGTGGGCCGCGACGCCGGCGCACTGCGCGACGTGGTCGGCTGCGGGGGTGGGCGCGTGTCCGCGGAGGTCTGCGACGTGACGGACGAGGCGGCCGTCGACGCGCTCTTCGCGCGGTTGGGTCCTGTCGACGTGCTCGTGCCGAACGCGGGGGCCTCCGCCGCGGCGCCGCTGGACCGCACGACCGTCGAGGACTGGGAGCGGCAGATCGCCGTGAACGCCACGGGGGTGTTCCTGTGTGTCCGGGCCGCACTGGCCGGCATGCGCGCGCGCGACAGCGGGCGCATCGTCGTGGTCGCGTCGACCGCTGCCCTTGCCGGCCAGCCGTACACCGCGGCCTACACCGCCTCGAAGCACGCCGCGGTGGGACTGGTGCGGGCGGTCGCGTCGGAGGTGGCCGGAACGGGCGTGACCGCGAATGCCGTGTGCCCCGCCTTCGTCGAGTCCGAGATGACCGACCGGTCCGTGGCCCGTATCGTTTCCGCGACGGGCCGCACCGACGAGCAGGCGAGGCAGGCGCTCGAGCGCAGCTCTCCGCTCGGCCGCCTGCTCGCCCCGTCCGAGGTCGCGCATGCCGTGGCCTTCCTCGCCGACCGGCGCTCCGGCGCGGTCAACGGTCAGACACTCGTCCTCGACGGAGGAGGCCTCCAGCGATGAGCCCGTTCCGCGCGTCACCCGGCTTCACCGAGCAGTGGCGCCACTTCGACTTCGCGGTGGACGACGGCGTCGCCACCGTGACGCTCGACCGCCCGGAGAAGCTGAACGCCCTGACGTTCGACGTGTACGCCGACCTGCGGGATCTCCTCGCCGAGTTGCCGCACCGCGACGACGTGGCCGTCCTCGTGATCACCGGGCGCGGCCGGGCCTTCTGCGCCGGCGGTGACGTCAACGAGATCATCGGCGCGCTGCTCGAGATGGACCCGCGCGACCTGCTCGACTTCACGCGCATGACCGGCGCGGTCGTGCAGCGGATGCGCGAGTGCCCGCTGCCGATCATCGCGTCGGTCAACGGCGTGGCGGCCGGCGCCGGCTCCGTGATCGCCCTCGCGGCCGACTTCCGGCTGCTCGCCCGGTCCGCGTCGTTCGCCTTCCTGTTCACCAAGGTCGGGCTGGCGGGCGCCGACATGGGCGCCGCCTACCTCCTGCCCCGGCTGATCGGCTTCGGGCGCGCGACCGAGCTGCTGATCCTCGGCGACAGGGTCGATGCCGAGCACGCGCAGCGGATCGGTCTGGCGAGCTCCGTCGTCGAGGACGCGGAGCTGGCCGGCGCGACGGCGGCGCTCGCCCGCCGGCTGGCCGACGGTCCGACGTTCGCCTACGCGACCACGAAGATGCTGCTGTCGCGCGAGCTCGACACCGACCTGGCCGGGGCGATCGAGCTCGAGGCGATGACGCAGGCGCTGCTGATGAACTCCGCCGACCACGCCGAGTTCCACGCGGCGTTCAACGCCAAGCGCCCGCCGCGGTGGACCGGCCGGTGACGACGCCGCACCGGATCGTCAACCCTCCCGGGATGTCGCGCGCGGTCGGGTTCGCCCATGCCGTCGTGGCGGCCGCCGGGCGGACGGTCTACCTGGGCGGCCAGACCGCTCACGGCGCCGACGGCGAGCTCCGGGGCGGGACCGTGGCCGAGCAGTTCGACGCCGCGGCGGACAACGTCGTGACCGCGCTGGCGGCCTGCGGGGCCGAGCCCGCGCACCTCGTGTCGCTGCACATCTACACGACGGACGTGGCCGGGTACCGGGAGGCGCTGGGCGAGCTCGGCGTCATCTACCGCCGGCACTTCGGCCGGCACTACCCGGCGACGGCGCTGTTCGGCGTCCGCGAGCTGTTCGACCCGGCCGCCGTCGTCGAACTGGTCTGCGTCGCCGTCGCCCCCGCCGCGTCAGCCGCCGAACCGGGCGGCGGCGAGCACCAGTGACGTGTTCGCGGTGATGCCGCCGACGAGTGCGAAGATGATGAGCCGGGTCTGACCGGTGATCGCGGTGTTGACCTCGCCGCGGAACGTCGCGAGGAGCCGGTGCTCGCTCGCTTCGATGCGGTGGAGCATGGCCTCGTGACGGGCGTCCCAGCGCTGCTCCGAAGCCTCGAACCGGGCGTCCCAGTACTTCTCCGACGCCCCGAACCGGCCATCCCAGCGCTCCTCTGACGCCCCGAACCGGTCGTCCCAGCGCTTCTCTGACGCCCCGAACCGGTCGTCCCAGCGCTTCTCCCACGCGTCGAGGCGGGCGTCCAAGCGGTCCCCGAGGGCGGCAAGGTCCGTCTTCGTCGCGACGTCGGCCCAGTCGACCGGTGGCAGGGAGCCCATCAGGGTCGTCGCGTCGTCCTCGGAGAGAACATCCTCGAGGTGGCGGCGGAGCTGCTGGCGTGCGATCTCATCCACGGCCATCGTCCTCTCCTCGCCCTTGCCGGTCAACAGCGTTCGCGAGGGTACGGCCCACGCCGTGGGGTCGCGACGGTCGGCGGGCCCACGATGTGGACAGTCGCCGGCGGGCTCAGCGGTAGAGCTCGCGGGCGATGATCGTGCGCTGGATCTCCGAGGTGCCCTCGTAGATCCGCGGGGCCCGGACCTCGCGGTAGAGATGCTCGAGCAGGTGCCCGCGTTCCAGCGCGGCGGCCCCGTGGATCTGCACGGAGGCATCGACGACGAACTGCGCGACCTCGGTCGCGTAGAGCTTCGCCATCGCCGCCCGCTTGGCCGGGCGCTCCTCGTCGGCGTCGTAGGCGGAGGCGGCGGCGTACACGAGCAGCCGCGCGGCCTCGGTCCGTGTCGCCATCTCGGCGAGCTGGTGGGAGACCGCCTGGAACTCGCGCAGCGGAGCCCCGAACGCCTCCCTCGTGCCGGAGTGGGCCACCGCGGCGTCGAGCGCCGCCTGCGCCATGCCCACGGCGAACGCGCCGACGCTCGGGCGGAACAGGTCCAGCGTCCGCATCGCGACCCGGAACCCGGCGTCGACGTCGCCGAGCACCTGGTCGGGGCCGACGGACACGCCCGCGAAGCGCAGGCGCCCGATCGCGTGCGGCGCGAGCAGCTCCAGCGGCTCGCCGGTCAGCCCGTCGCTGTCGCCCGGGACGACGAACGCCGTGACCCCCCTGGCGCCGGCGCCGGGCGTCGTGCGGGCGAAGACGGTGTAGACGTCGGCGTCGGGCGCGTTGGAGATCCAGGTCTTCTCGCCGGTCAGGACCCAGCCGTCGCCCTCTGGCTCTGCGGCCAGGGCCAGCGCGGCGGCGTCGCTGCCGGCGCCGGGCTCGGTGAGCGCGAAGGACGCGACCGCCTCGCCGCGGGCGACGGCGGGCAGCCACCGCTCGATCTGCGCCTTGGAGCCGGACTGCAGGATCGGGTAGGACCCGAGGCCCTGGAGCGCGAGGGCGGTCTCGGCCTCGGTGCACTCGCGCGCGAGCGCCTCGCGCAGAAGGCAAAGGTCCATCGCCGAGACGTGCTCGGGCTGCGTTCCGCCGGCCGAGCGGGGGAACAGCCGCGGGAGCAGTCCGTGCTCGCCGAGCGCGCGCACCAGCGGCCGGTCGACGCGGCCGGGCGGCGCCGCGGCGGCCAGGGGCGCGAGCGCCTCGCGGGCCAGCGTGCGGGTGGACGCGAGCAGGGCCTGCTGCGCTTCGCTCAGCGAGAACACGAATCTCCTGCGGGACGGCCTGGGCTGTGCGTAAATGCGTCAGGATGCTAGCCCAAAGCGGCCCAGGTCCGAGGAGCGACGCATGACGGATTCGCCGTACTGGAACCCGCGGCACGAGACGATGCCGCGAGACCGGCTGGAGGCGCTGCAGCTGCGCAAGCTGCGCAGCCGCGTCGGCTGGGCGACGCAGCGGGTGCCCTGGCACGCCGAGCGGCTGCGGGCCGCCGGCGTGACCCCGGACACGCTGCGGTCGTTGGACGACCTGCGCCGCATCCCGTTCATGACGCGCGACGAATGGATGGCCGGCCAGGACGAGAACCCGCCGTTCGGCCACGTCCTCGCCGCCCCCGCCGACGTCGCCATCCGGTACCACACCACCTCCGGCACCACGGGCCGCACCCCCCTGCGGGTCCTCGACAGCATGAAGGACTGGGAGTTCATCGCCGAGGCGTGGTGCTACGGCTTCTGGGGCTTCGGGGTGCGGCCGCGCGACATCGTCTTCTTCGCGTTCAGCTACGGCACCTTCGTCGGCTTCTGGGGCGCGCACTACGCCTGCGAGAAGATCGGCTGCCTGGTGCTGCCCGGGGGCAACATGACGACGGAGCAGCGCGTCGCCATGATCCTCGACATGGGGGCGACGGTCGTCTGCTCGACACCCACCTACGCCCTGCGCATGGCGCAGGAGGCGCGGACGATGGGCGTCGACCTGGTGAGCGGTCCGGTGAAACGGCTGATCCTGTCCGGTGAGCCGGCCGGGTCGATCCCCGCGACCAAGGCGCTCATCGAGCGGCAGTGGGGCGCGAAGGCCGGCGACACCGCGGGGATGACCGAGCTCGGGACGATCATGATGTTCGAGTCCGAGAACCAGCCCGGCGGCACCCACATCATCGAGGACCACTACATCGAGGAGGTCGTCGACCCGGCCACCGACCAGCCGGTCGGGTACGGCGAGATGGGCGAGCGCGTCGTCACGTCCTTCGGGCGCGGCTTCATCCCGGTGCTCCGCTACCGCACCCGCGACCTGGTCGTGAAGGTGCCGGCGAGCACGTCGGACTGCGGACGGACCTGGGATCTCTACGAAGGCGGCATCCGCGGGCGCGTCGACGACATGAAGCTCGTCCGCGGAACGAACGTCTACCCCCGCGCGATCGAAGGGATCATGCGCGAGTACCCGGAGGTCGAGGAGTTCCAGGTCCACCTCTACACCGCCGAGGGGATCCGCGACGAGATCGAGGTCCTCGTCGAGCTCTCCGACGGCGCCGACGTCGAGGCCATGACGCGCGCCATGGCCAAGAAGCTCGCCGACGCCCACGAGGGCCTGCGGATCGACGTCCGCACCGTCACCCACCAGACGCTGCCGCGGTTCGAGCTGAAAGCGAAACGGCTGGTGGACGACCGGACGCTGATCGGCGGCCAGGGCGAGAAGAGGACGCAGGCATGACCCGCACCAACGCCTTCGGCGACGAGCTGACCGGCCCGCAGGAGCAGCTCGCGGCCGCCTACGACCTCCTCGAGCGGGTCCTGCGCGACCATTCCGACGAGCTCGCGCCCTTCGAGCAGCGCAACGCCCTCAAGGCGCTGGCGGCCCTGTGGCACGTGATGGACGGCCTGGACCTCGACCCGGCCCAGGTCTACGACCTCGGCGCGTGACGGAGCCAGGCGGCAGCCTGCGTCAGCATCCGACCGCGGTGTTGAGCGCCCGACAGATCTGTTGCATGCGCTGCACGCCAGCGTCGTGACATGCTCGACGAGCATTGCCTTCCACGCTCGCCGACGTTGTCAACGGCTGACGGCGCAGCGCGTGGGCATCCCGTCGTCCTCGTCGAGCACCACCTCGGTCGGCAATCCCCGGATGTGACGGGTGATCGTCGCGACCGTGACTCGCTTGAGCACCGGGATCGCCGCATCGCGCGTCAGCACGACGACCGCGCCAAGATCGCCCCACTCGTCAACGTCGTACTCCCCGCCCTGCGGCATGCGGGTGTAGGCATCGATGATGCGCCGGTCGATCTCAGCTCCCGGTCGGACTCCCATGTATGACTCGATCGCGGCCCGGATTTTGCGCCTGCCGCGGCGATTGTGGGACCCTGCAACGGGGAACGCGTCGTGCCGACATGACCCCGCCGGCGAGGAGGCACCCATGGACGCTGTGACGCTGCTGACGAACGACCACGACAAGGTCCGCCGGCTGTTCCGCGACTTCGAGACCGCCGAGGAGGCAGAGGACAGCGCGCGCCAGGAGACCATCGCCGAGCAGATCCTCCACGAGCTGGAGGTGCACACGTCGATCGAGGAGGAGATCCTCTACCCGGCGGCGGGGGAGCTGAGCGAGGAGACCCGCAAGCTCATGCTCGAGGGGGTGGAGGAGCACCACGTCGTCGACACGCTGATGTCTGAGATCTCCGACCTGGGTCCCGACGACGAGGCGTTCGCCGCGAAGATGACGGTGCTGATCGAGAACGTTGAGCACCATGCGGAGGAGGAGGAGTCCGAGCTCTTCCCGAAGCTCCGCGAGGAGCTCGGTGACGCCGCGCTGAAAAGGCTCGGCACGGAGCTGGCAGCGGCGAAGGAGCGCCACGAGGCGGGCGCCGCCACCGACGGCCGCAGCCGGGACGAGCTGTACTCCCTCGCCCAGGAGCGTGACCTCCCCGGGCGGTCGTCGATGACGAAGGAAGAGCTCGCCGAGGCGCTCGAAGACCAGTAGCCGTCCAGTTCACAGAGGAGACACCGCATGGCCGAGGAGACCGCCGCACCGCCCGACGCGATCAACCTGCTCGAGCGGGATCACCGCCTGGTCGACCGCATGTTCGCGGAGTACGAAGACACCGAGGGCACGGACGCCGGCAGGCGCACGATGCTGGTCGGCCGGATGATCGAGGAGCTGTCAGCCCACGCCGACATCGAGGAGCGGATCCTCTATCCGCTCATGCGGGACGTGCTGCCCGACGGCGACGAGCAGGTGAGCCACGCCATCGAGGAGCACGACGAGGCCAAGCAGACCATGGCGCGGCTGGAGGACATGACGCCGTCCGACGACGAGTTCGACGGGGCGGTGCGCACGCTGATCGAGGCGGTGCGCCACCACGTCGAGGAGGAGGAGTCCGAGCTCTTCACCCGGCTGCGGGAGTCGGTCGACGCCCAGAAGCTCGCCGAGCTGGCTGCCGAGCTCGAGGCGGCGCGGGCGACGGCGCCGCTCTCGCCGACCGAGGAGGGCGTCGACGGCACCACGCCGCTCCAGCAGGCGCAGGAGCGCCAGTCGGAGTGAGACGCCCGGCGGGGGTACTCAGGAGCTGCCGTTGATCAGGCGCTCGACGTAGCCGAGCGCCGGCTTCTCGAGACGGTCGACGACCTCGCCGAACAGCTCGGCGGCCCGGGTGCCCCGCCAGTCCCCGGGCAGCAGCTCCAGAGGAAGGCCGGGATCCAGGTAGGGCATCTTCCGCCACCGGTGGAGCACGGTCGTGAAGTCGATGAAGGCGAGGCGCTCCCGGTCGGCGGTCCCCGAGCGGCGCCAGCGGCCCAGGAGCGGCGTCACCGTCTCGACGAACTCGGCGTAGAGCCCGCCGACGCGGTCAAGGTCCCAGCACCGGTCCACCAGGGCGCGCAGCTCGTCGAACTCGCGGTAGTGGGCTTCGAAGAGGTCGACGTACTGCTCCAGCTGCAGCCGCCGAACCGCCTCCGCCCCTCGTTCCAGGACCCGCCGCGGCGCGAGCCAGACGCCGCCACCGAGGTTGCCGAACCCGAGCCAGGTGAGCTGGGAGCGCAGCTGGTGGCGCTTCCCACGCTGGTCCTCTGGGACAGAGAACACGGCCAGCGCCCAGCCGTCCGCGATGACCGCCGGCTGGGTGCCCGCGAAGATGCGCTGGTCGCCCTCCTCGAGGATCGCCTCCGCCTGCGGGCTCAACTCGTACCCGCTCTGATCCGCCAGCCGCCGGCGGACCAGCATCCCCTTGCGACTCATGCGGGACACCGACGAGCGCACGGTCTGCTGATCGACGCCGAGGTCGTCCATCAGCGTGATGAGGTCGGCGATGGCGATCCAGCCGCCGAGCGGGCGGACGAAGCCGCCGTAGATGTCGAAGATCAGCGACTTTGATCGCGGTGGCCGCATGCTGGCTCCAACCGTTGCCCCCGACCGCCGCCCAGGCGGCTCGCGTCACCGTACAACCGCGCCGGGGCGGGCACCCCCAGGCACGGACGCACGCCGCCGTGCCGCCAGGATCCTCCGCTGCCCGTTGCGAGGGTTGATATCACCGAATAGTGTCGGCCGTCAACAGATCCGGATGGCCGCCGCAGAAGGAGCGACGATGGGTCAGGCGACACCACTGCGGACGCTCTGCGTCGGCCTTGGACCCATCGGCACCGCCGCCGCGACCCACTGCGCCGACGACCCGCGCCTGGAGCTGGTCGGCGCCGTCGACCCGGTGCGGAACGGCGAGACCGTCGGGGGCATGCACGTCGTCGCGGACGTCGGCGACCTCGGGGAGCGCGAGGCCGACGTCGCGCTCGTGGCCGTCGGCTCCTCCCTCGACGGGATGGGACCGCTGCTCCGGCAACTCGTGGAACTGGGCGTGGACGTCGTCTCCACGTGCGAAGAGCTGACGTACCCGTGGGCGCGCCATCCCCGCCTGGCAACCGAGCTCGACCGGGCGGCACGATCGGCGGGGACGACGATCCTCGGGTGCGGGGTCAACCCGGGGTTCGTCATGGACGTCCTGCCGGCGCTCCTCGCGGGCGCCACGATCGCGCCGGCCGGGATCGACGTCACCCGCACGGTGGACCTGGCGCACAGACGCCCCCAGCTCCGGGCGAAAATGGGGGTCGGCCTGCCGCCGGAGCAGTGGCTCGCCTCGCCGGACGGCGAGACCTACGGCCACTTCGGCCTGGTGGAGTCGGCATACCTCTGCGCTCACGGAGCCGGATGGACGGTGGAGGATGTCGCCTTCGACCGCCGTCCGCTGATCGCGGACGGCGTCATCGACGGGGTGCGGGAGGTGGCCGAACTGCGAGCGGCCGGAGGGCGGCGGGTCCGTCTGGAGCTGACCTTCCGGATGGGCGTGGGAGACGTCGACGAGGTCGTCATCGACGGAACGCCGCCGCTGCGGGTCCGCGTCGAGGGCATCCAGGGAGACCAGGCGACCGTCGCCCGGATGCTCAGCGGCGCCCGCACGATCGGTGCGATGCCGCCCGGCCTGCGCCTGCCGCTCGAGGCGCCCGTCGGCGTCATGTCGCGGTGACGCCCGCGGCACCCACGCCGGCCGACCCAGCCGCCAGCCCCGACTGGGCCCGGGTCCGGCGGCGGTACCCGGCCGCCCTGCGCAAGACCTACCTCGACACCGCCCACCGCGGCATCCCGGCCCCCGCGACCGTGGAGGCCGTCCGGCGGTTCTGCGACGTCGTGCGGACGAGCCCCGCGCAGACCGCCACCGGCGACACGGTGGAGCTCATGGATTCCTGCACCCGCGCGCGCGCGGCCGTCGCCGGCCTGATCAACGCGTCGTCCGACGAGATCGCGCTCGTCGAGAGCACCCAGCAGGGCCTCGCCGTCGCCGCCGATCTCCTGGGACTCGGGCCTGGCGACACCGTCGTCACCGACGACCTCGAGTTCGCCGGCTCGGTCCTGCCCTTCCGCGGCCGCGGGACGCGCGGGGTGGCGATCAGGCTCGTCCTCAACCGTCACGGCGCGCTCGACGTCGCCGACTTCGCCGACGCGATCGACGCCTCAACCCGGGCGGTCGTCGTGAGCTCGGTGCAGGAGGTCAACGGCTACCGGCTGGACCTCGCGGCGCTCGGGAACGTGTGCCGCGACCGCGGCGTGCGGCTGGTGGTGGACGGGATCCAGCACGTCGGGCCGGTGCCGTTCGACGTGCGTCGCACACCGGTGGACTTCCTGGCGGTCGGCGCGCACAAATGGCTCTGCTCGCCCTTCGGCCTGGGGTTCCTCTACGTGCGGGCTGGTCTGCTCGACGAACTCGAGCCACGCTCCCGCGGGCACACGAGCATCGCGGAGCCGGCCGGGGGGTGGGACGCCTACGTCTCCGACCCGCGCCGAAGTCCGGTCGAGGAGCTCTGCTTCGCCGGTGGAGCGCGGAAGTTCGAGGTGGCGGGCACGCCCAACTTCGCAGGCGCCCTCGCCCTAGCCGCCGCCGTCGGCGTGCTGGCCGATCTCGGGCCGGCCGCCGTCGCAGAGCGGGTGTCCACTCTCAGCGGCCTGCTCGCCGACGGGCTGACCGACGTCGGGATGACGCTCGCCGCGCCGCACGACACCGCCCGTTCTTCGGGCATCGTGACCTTCCGCAGCTCCCGCACGGCCGACGACGACCGCGCCCTGCTCGGCGCGCTCGTCGCCGCCGGCGTCAGCGTCGGGATCCGCTACAGCTCCGGCGTCGGGGGGATCCGGACCGCGACCCACCTGTACAACGACGAGTCCGACGTCGACCGGCTGCTCGACGTCGTGCGCCGCCGGCGACGGCGGCGGCCGGCCACGGGCCCCCACCCCCCTGCCACGAGCCCCCACCCCCCACCGTTCGAAGGGTAGGCGACATTGGCGACGCCTACCCTTCGAACCCTGCCTCCGACTTGGCCACCGACCGGCTACAGGCGCTCGAGGATGTGCAGCCCGCCGCCGCGACGGTCGGTGAGGTAGACGATGCCGTCCGGCCCCAGCGTGACGTCGTCCACCTGGGGGACCCCGCCAGGCTGGGGCGGGTCGGGGACGAAGGCGGCGACCTCGACCGGGCGCGCGGGGTCGCGGAGGTCGTAGACGCGCAGGCCGGCGTTGAAGTAGGTGAGGTACACCTCGTCCGCGCCGAACCCGGTTCCGGGGCGGAACTCGCCGAGGTTGTGGGGCCCGAAGCGGCCGCCGCGGTCGCAGAAGTCGCCCTCGGGGACCGGCAAGGTGGACAACAGCGCCGGGCTGTACGGGTCGGAGACGTCGAAGACCCTGACCTGCTTGGGGATGTCACGGCAGTCCGGCAGGATGGCCTCGTCGGTGACCACGAGGAGGTCGCGGCCGGGGAGCGGCAGCGCGGTGTGGGTCGCCCCGCTCTCGGCGGGTCCCCAGTTGAGGTTGGCCACCAGTTGCGGCCGGCTGACGTCCGCGGCGTCGAGGATGACCAGGCCGGCGTCCCACCAGCCGCAGAAGACGAGGTCGCCCTCGACGAGGGCGTGGTGCAGGGCGTACCGCCGGCCGTCGGGGAAGCGCGGCCGCTCGCCGCCGCCCTCGCACATGCCCGGGTACCACCAGCGCCCGGCCTCGGTCGGCCGGGTGGGATCGGACAAGTCGACGATGTGGAGGAACTGGTCGGTGTGGCCGTCGTCGCTCGCGGTCACGTAGGCGTGGCGCCCGCCGGTCCAGGTCATCCGGTGGACGCCCACGCCCTCCGTGGCGTAGAAGCCGATCCGCCGCGGCTCGGCGGGCGTCGAGACGTCGTACACGGCCATGCCGCCCGTCCACTCCGGGGCCCCGCCGACCGGCCGGACGAACGGCGGTTCGCCCCAGTCGAGCTCCCGCTCCCCGCTCGTGAGCAAGGTGTCCCCGACGACGACAACCTTCGCGGTCCGGGTTCCCGGCGGGCGCGGCAGCTGGCGGACCAGCCGGGGGTGGGCGGGGTCGCGGACGTCGACGATCGACGTGCCGGCGTCGCTGAACCCCGTGTGGCCGACGTAGACGTGCCCGTCGCCGAGCGCGACCCCCATCGTGTCGCCCCGCCCGTCCAGCGGCGTGGACCCGACCAGCCGCAGCCCTCGCTCCTCCATCGCCCGCCTCTCCGCGACCTCAGGTCGCCTCCGCGAGGCGGCCGAGGCAGCGTGCGACCATGCCCCTCGCGGCCTCGAGCTTCCACGCGTTGCCGGGCAGGGGATGGCCCTCCTCCACGCAGGCGCGCGCCGCGCGCTCGGCGAGCTGGCCCGTCAACCGCCGGCCGCGGAGCAGGTCCTCGGCCGGCCGGGCGCGGTAGGGCGTCGGCGCCATCGCTCCCAGGACGATCCGGCAGTCGCGCACGACGCCGTCCGCGAGGTCTGCGGACACGCACACCGAGGCGACGGCGAAGTCGCCCTCCCACAGCCGCAGCTTCTCGAGCACGGTCGCGCGCCGTCGGGCCGCCGCGGCCACGACGACCTCCTCGACAAGTTCGCCGCGTCCCAGGACGGTCTCGCCGGGCCCGGAGAAGAACTCCTCCATGGGGACCGTGCGGGTACCGCCGGGCCCCCGCACGGCGAGGCTGGCGTCGAGCGCCGTGAACGTGGTCGCGAGGTCCGACGGCGTCACCGCCTGGCACCGGTGCGCGCCGATGGCGGCATGGTAGAAGCGGTGGTCACCGGTGACGGCGTAACACGGGCACGTCACGCCGCCGCGCTTGTAGCAGTCGAAGCCGCTCCGGTAGAACCAGCACCGCTTCTGCTGGCAGAGGTTGCCGCCGACCGTCGCCATCTCGCGGATCTGCTGCGAGGCGATCGACCCGATCGTGTCGAGCAGCGCCTCGTCGCCGGCCAGCTCCGGCCGCCGCGCGAGGTCCGCCAGCGTGACCGCCCCGCCGATGCACAGGTCGCCTCCGGCGCTCTCGGCGACCGCGTTCATCCCGACGACCGAGGTGAGGTCGACGAGGACCCGTCCGTCGGCGACGCCCTGCCGCCGGGCGGGGAGCAGGTCCGTCCCGCCGCCGAGCGGCCGCGCCGAGCGATCGGCGGCGAGGGCGGTCGCGGCCTCGGCGGCGTCGGTGGGCCGGCGCAGCTCGGCGACGGGCGGGGCGGTCCGGCGGCGGGCCAGGCGGGTCCCGTGGGTGTGGAGCAGGCGGTGGAGCCCGCGCGGGTAGCCCCACCGGACGGCGGCGATCCACCAGCGGTCCGGGCGGCGCCACACCCGGGCCCGGTGCCGCCGACGGCCTTCGTTGGCGATCAGGCCCGCCAAGACCTTGTCCGGGGTGATGGGCAGATCCCGGACGCGGACGCCGACCGCGTGCGCCACCGCGTTCGCGACCGCGGCGGCGGTGGGGATGAGGCAGATCTCGCCGATGCCCTTCGCCCCGTACGGGCCGTTGGGGTCGGCGTGCTCGACGAGGATCGGGCGGATCGGCGGGACGTCGGCCGCGCGCGGCAGCGCGTAGTCGAGGTAGGCGGGGTTGGCGTGCCGGCCCTCGGCGTAGACCATCTCCTCGCCGAGGGCGGCCCCGAGACCCATTGTGACCCCGCCGATGATCTGGCTCTCGACGGAGATGGGGTTCAGGGCGATCCCGGAGTCGTGGGCGGCGACGACGTCGAGGACGCGGACCTTGCCCGTGGCCCGGTCGACCTCGACCTCGACCGCCTGCGCGGCGAAGGAGTAGGTGGCGGACAGGTTCGCGATGCCACTGACCGGGTCGAACGGGTCGGCGTCGGTGGTGACGAACGCCTCCTCGACGCGCAGTTCACCGTCGACCTGCCGGTCGGACAGCCCGACGAGGTCGCCGATGGCCACCCGCCTGCCGTCCACGACGGCGGCGCCGCCGGCGAGTTCGACGTCCTCCGGGCGGCAGTCGAACTTTCCGGCGGCCAGCTCCCGGAGCGCGTCCGCCGCGGCGCGCGCCGCCCTGCCGACGGCGTGCCCGCTCATGTACGTCCCGCGCGAGGACCACGCGCCGAGGTCGGTCGGGGTCTCGGCGGTCTCCATCATGACGGTGTCGACCGCGTCCACCCCGACGCCGAGCTCGGTCGCGGCCACCTGGGCCAGCATGGTCCGCTGCCAGGTGCCCGCGTCGGCGCCGCCGAAGCGGACCCGGACGCGACCGTCGAGGCCCACGTCGACGCCGGCCTCGGACCGCTCGGCGCCCTCGTACACCCGCGCGCCGCTCACATGCACGGCGACGGCGACGCCCACGCCGCGCCCGCTCCCGCCGCGGGCGCGCTTCGCGTCCCAGTCGATCGCCTCGCGGACGCGCTCCAGGCACTCCACCAGCGCGGAGGAGACGATCCGCCACCCCGCGAGGGTGGTGTCCCCGGCACGGTTGGCGTTGCGGATGCGCAGGTCGATCGGGTCGATGCCGAGGCCGTCGGCGAGTTCGTCGACCTGGGACTCCAGCGCGAAGATGACCTGCGGGCCGCCGTAGCCGCGGAACTGGCCGCCGGGGTGGTGGTTCGTGTAGACGAGCTGCGCGTCGATGCCGACGCCGTCGAGCCGGTACTGCGAGCCGAGCAGCATGGCCCCGTAGCCCATGACCGAGGGTCCGGAGTGGTTGTAGGCGCCGTTGTCGACGCGGATGCGGGCGGTGCGGTGCAGTAGCCGCCCCTCGGCGTCGGCGGACGACTCCAGGTCGATGTCGAACGCGTGCCGGCACTTCGTCGTCGAGAACTCCTCGTCGCGGTCGAGCACGCCCTTCACCGGGCGCCGGGCGCGCATGGCGAGGGCCGCCGTGAGCACCTCGTGGTCGGAGATCTTCGACTTCGCGCCGAACCCGCCGCCGACGCCGATCTCGTGGACTTCGACGTCGTCCATCGACAGGTCGAGGACGTGGGCCATCTCCTTGCGGATGAAGTAGGGGGCCTGGGTCGACGTCCACACCTCGAGCTTCCCGCGGCCGGCGTCCCAGCGCGCCACCGTGCTGCCGGGCTCCATGCAGGCGTGCGCCTGCCGACCGAACCGGAACCGGGCCCGCTTCGTGACGGCGACGGCCCCGTCGACCGGCGGGACGCCGTACTGCCGCTTGAACTGGAACGCCACGTTGCCGGGCCGGGCCTCGTGGACCAGCGGCGCGCCCTCGGCGAGCGCGTCGTCCACAGACAGGACACCGGGGAGCGGCTCGTAGTCGACGCGGATGAGCCGGAGCGCCGCCTCGGCCTGCTCGCGGGTCTCCGCGGCGACGGCGGCGACCTCCTCTCCGACGAACCGGACGACGCCCCGCGCGGCGACGCGGCGGTCGGACAGCGGCCCGCCGTGGTGGACGTAGCGCCGGTCCGGCAGGTCGGCCGCCGTGACGACCGCCGCCACGCCAGTGGCCCGCGCCGCAGCCGACACGTCCAGGCGGGTGACGCGGGCGTGCGGATGCGGGCTGCGCAGGAAGCGGGCGTGGAGCATGCCCTCGAGTCGCACGTCGGCGGAGAAGGCGATGTCCCCGGCGGTCCGCCGGGCCCAGTCGACGTGGCGGATCCGCTCGCCGACCGCCATCAGGCCCGCGCCTCCTCGGCGCGGCGCAGCGCGCCGATGATCCCGACGTAGCCCGTGCAGCGGCAGATGTTGCCCGACATCGCGCGCCGCAGGGCCTCCTCGCCGGGCGGCAGCCCCTCCCGCAAGAGGCCGACGCCGCGCACGATCTGGCCGGGGGTGCAGAACCCGCACTGGAAGCCGCCGAGGTCGGCGAAGGCGGCGCGCAGTTGGAGCGCCTCGTCGGCCACCCCCTCGACCGTCTCGACGGCACCGCGGGTGCGGGCGGTGAGCACCAGGCAGGACACCACCGGCCGACCGTCGATCAGCACGGTACACGCTCCGCACTCCCCCCGGCCGCAGGCCTCCTTGGTGCCGGTCAGCCCGAGCCGGTCCCGCAGCGTGTCGAGGAGCCGCTCGCCCGGGTCCACGTCGAGGGGATGGGCCGATCCGTTGACCTGGATCTCGATCAGCATCTGTGCTCCATGGCCGCAGGCCGCCGGGCTCGCGCAGCATGCCCCGTCTCCGTGACCGTCGTCAAGATCCTGCCATGCTGCCCGGCGGCCCCACCCGGCGTCTGTCGGCTGGGTTACGGTGCTCGTAACCCACTCGACGCACCCCGGGTGGGGGGCAGCATCCCGCGGCCACCGAGGTCACGAGAATCGCCTCCGCAGGCTGCGGCGATTCACGGCTCAGGTCCGCAGCAGGCGGCGGTGGCGGGCGAGGGCCGAGACGACCGCCTCGATGTCGTCCGCCGAGTTGTAGCAGTGGGCCGAGACCCGCAGGTTCCCGTCGCGGGACGACGTGACGATCCCGTCCGCGGCCAGGGCGGCGACGAGGGCGTGCTCGTCGGCCGCGGCGATCGCGACCAGCGGCCCGCGTCGCGACTCCTCCAAGGGGGTGACGACACGGCCGCCGAGCTCGGTGACCCCCTCGATCAACGCCGTGTTCAGCGCCTGCACATGGCGGTGCGTGTCGGCGACGCCGATGGCGCGCATCAGCTCCACGCCGGCCACCCCCGCGTAGAGGCTGGGCACCGGCGGGGTGCCCGACTGGAACCGGCGGGCGGTCGGCGAGGGCGAGTAGTCGTGGATGTCCATGTCGAAGATCGACTCGTCCGCGAACCACCCGGTCGCGGTTGGCGCGATCGTCTCGACGAGGTCGGCGCGGCAGTAGAGGAAGCCGAGGCCCGCCGATCCGAGCAGGTACTTCAGCGCCCCGCCGACGAGCACGTCGACGTCGAGCGCGCGGACGTCGATCGGCAGCGCGCCGACCGCCTGGTAGGCGTCGAGCACGACCAGCGCGCCGCGCTCGTGGGCCAGTTTGACGACCCCGTCGACGTCGATGCGGCTGCCGTTGCGGTAGCAGACCTGCGTCACCGACACGATCTTCGTGCGCTCGTCGATGGCCGCGTCGAAGTGCTCCAGCGGGATGGTGGCCGCGCCGTCGTCGGCAACGTGGACGACCTCGGCCCCCCTGGCCTCCTGTGCGTGCCAGATCTGCCCGACGGCGGGGAACTCGAAGTCGCTCAGGACGACCTTCGGCCGGTCGGCGCCGAAACGCAGCCCGCTGGCGAACGCGCTGAGGCCGGCAGACACCGACGTCGTGACCGCGATCTCGTCCGGCTCGGCGCCCAGCAGGCCGGCGAAGGCCGATCGCGCGGCCTCCGTGCGCCCGACCCAGTACTCCCACGGGGCGCCGTGGGTGTCCCAGTCGTCGAGGTAGGCGTCGTAGGCCGCCCGCACGGCGTCGGAGAGCGCGCCCTGCGAGCAACTGTTGATGTAGATCTGCCGCTCGAAGATCGGGAAGCGGTGCCTGATCCGGTCCGGCAGCGGCTCCGACGGGTCGGGCGGGAGGGGGGCGTCAGCGTCCAAGGTAGGCCTTCCTGAGGTCGTCGTTCTCGCGCAGGGCGTCCGCACGGTCGGTGAGCGCGATCCGTCCCGTCTGCAGCACGTAGCCACGGTCGGCGACCGACAGCGCCATGTTCGCGTTCTGCTCGACGACCAGAACCGCAACGCCGGCCTCGTGGACCGCCTGGATGATCTCGAAGCTGCGCTCGACGAGGATCGGCGCCAGGCCCATCGACGGCTCGTCCATCAGCAGCAGCCGCGGTTCGGACATGAGGGCCCGGCCGACCGCCACCATCTGCTGCTCACCGCCGGACATCGTGCCGGCGAGCTGGGAACGGCGGTCGGCGAGCAGCGGGAACAGGTCGTAGACCCTCTCGAACGCCGCACGCAGGTCACCCGAGCGCCGGTAGGCGCCCATCTCGAGGTTCTCCGTCACCGTCATCGGTGCGAACAGCCGGCGGTTCTCCGGCACGATCGCCATCCCGCGCTCGATCCGCCGGCTGGTCGACGCCCGCGTGACGTCCTCGCCGTCGAAGACGACGGAACCGCTGCGGGGCGCCACCAGGCCCAGGATCGTCTTCAGGGTCGTCGACTTCCCGGACGCGTTGCCGCCGAGCAGGCAGACGAGCTCCCCCTCGGCGACGTCCAGGGACACACCCTGGAGGATGTGGATCTGGCCGTAGTAGGTGTTGACGTCCTTCAGCGCCAGGAGCACGCGGTCACTTCCTCTCCGCGGTGCGCAGGCCGAGGTAGGCCTCGACGACCCGGGTGTCGGCGGCGACCTCGTCGAAGGAACCTTCGGCGATCTTGACCCCGTGGTCGAGGGCGACGACCCGGTCGGAGATGCCCTCGACGACGTGCATGTCGTGCTCGATGACGGCGATCGTGTGCCCCACCTCGTCCCGCAGCCGGGCGATCAGCTCGGTGATCTCGTGGGTCTCCGCGGGGTTCATGCCGGCGGCGGGCTCGTCGAGCAGCAGGACCCGCGGGCGGGTCGCCATCGCCCTGGCGATCTCCAGCCGCCGGCGGTTGGCGTAGGAGAGGCTGTAGGCCGGCTGGTCCCAGCGGTAGCCCTGGAGGCGGGTGCCGAAGAAGGCGAGGTGCTCGGCGGCCTGCGCCCTGACGGCCGCCTCCTCCCGCCTCGCCGCGGGGGTCCGCAGGACCGACTGCCACATGCGCGCGCCGGTGTGCGCGTAGGTGGCGGCCATGACGTTTTCGAGGACGGTCATGTTGAGGAAGAGCCGGATGCTCTGGAAGGTGCGCGAGATGCCGGCCTGGGCGATCTCGTGCGCCGGCCGGCCGGCCAGGTCCTGCCCGTCGAGGCGAATCGCGCCCGCGTCGGGGGCGACCACGCCGGTGACGAGGTTGAACAGCGTCGTCTTCCCCGCCCCGTTGGGGCCGATGACGCTGAGGATCTCCCGGTCGTCGACGTGCAGGTCGAGGTCGCGGATGACGGCGAGGCCGCCGAAGCTCTTGCTGACGCCCGCGAGCTCCAGCACCCGGGGCCTTCGTCCGTTCGCCGCTGCACCCTGCGCCATCACGGGTCCTCGACGCGCACGACCCACAGGGAATACACGGCAGCGCCCGTCGTGACGTCGACCAGGTCACCGGCACGGGCGCCGACGAGTGCGCGGGCGACGGGACTGTCGACCCTGAGCACGCGCGTCCCACCGGTGGGAAGCATGCCCTCACCGATGCGGTACACCTGGACGGCGTCGGCCTCGTCGGGGTCTTCGACCTCGACGAGGCTGCCGACGCGCGCGACGCCGGGCGCTGCGTCCGCTGGTGGGTCCGCCAGGCGGTGGCGTTCCC